>Ga0209041_1000074_pt1 | contig 88489 bp, 77 predicted proteins | sample SaaInlV_100m_DNA_4_FD_184647 | JGI IMG/M metagenome (GOLD analysis project Ga0209041, IMG submission 184647) | Marine microbial communities from expanding oxygen minimum zones in the Saanich Inlet - SI037_S2LV_100m_DNA (SPAdes) (version 2) | ecosystem: Environmental > Aquatic > Marine >... | reverse complement strand
TCAACCGGCGGGTACCAGCTCGGCCCCAGACCTTGCGTTGCCATTGTGATCAAAACGCCCACCCACCGAGTACAGCCACTATCGTTATTCTCATTCGCTGATCTTTTAGGCGGAAAAGTTCGAAAACATTATAACCTTGAGTCCTGCGAAGATACCGGTATTGCTTGCGCTTATGACATAAGTCAGCCCTGGGCGCCGACTCTGGAGATACATTTCAGGGCATCAATCCAAATACTGGTCGGCTTTGTCTTAGCATGTACACGTTATCCGAGAGCCTGTGTCACCTAACCCTGTATTTAATCCGGATCTGATCCGACGCTACGATCGCGTCGGGGCACACTACACCTCCTGCCCTGCGGCTATGCCGTTTGGTGATCGGCAATGGAAGTGATCCGCATGGTTGAACAGGGCGTCGCCCCAACTGCTGATCTCGACAGCGCCATAGTCCACGGCTACCGTCAGCGAGTCGGATCATTACGCCTGACTGGCATGGTTGGATTGAATGTGGGATTGGCTATCGAGCAATACCTTCACCAGACTCTCTGGCGCACCCCAATTTAAGCCTGCCGGAACTCCTTTAGCATAAGGTTCGCAACGATCTTCTCGACCAAAAAATGGGCGTGGTTTCTTCCATTGGGATCACTGAGCCACCCTGGCGGCACGCTCGGAGAACCAACATCCATCGCCAGCGGACCTTAATACTTATTTAATGGTGAAGTTGCGTTGATCCAAGCAACCCACTAAAGTTGCCGCAAGACCGCATTGACACGTTGCCTCTTATGAGGCCCGGCGCACCTGGGTTTCCCAAAGAGTGCGGCATCCGAAAACGGGTTGGCCTTGAGGTTATGATCGAAAACCCTGTCTAATTACCAGGCAGAAAAAAATGAGGATGAGATATGAAATTCCGAATTGTTCTACTTTCAGTAGTCGCCACTCTAACCGCCCTGCCGGCCGCTGCAGCGGACACAGTCAAGATTGGTTTTGTTACCACCTTGACGACCCCAGCCGGCGCCATAGGGCGAGACATGGTTGAAGCCGCCAATATAGCGCTCGACCACATTGGCCATAAAATGGGTGGCAAGGACGTTGAATTTATCGTTGAAGACGACGGCTTCAAGCCAGAGATTGGTAAGCAGAAAACTGACAAACTGGTGAAACAGGATGACGTAGATTTCATCACCGGATTTATCTGGTCACACGTCCTTTTAGCCTCAAAGAAATCGGCTCTGGATGGAGGAAAATTCCTGATTAGCGCCAATGCTGGTCCCTCGCCGTTGGCAGGCAAAGCGTGCCACAAGAACTTCTTTTCTTCTTCCTGGCAAAACGATCAAAACCCCATGGCAACCGGCCAAGTGCTGAACAGCAAGGGCGTCAAAAAACTTTACATCATGTCACCGAACTATGCTGCAGGCAAAAACATGGTCTCTGGTGTTGAGCGCACTTTCAAGGGCGAAGTCGTCGGCAAAGATATGACCAAGTGGGGCAAAGATATGCAGCTCGACTTCTCTGCCGAGTTGGCCAAAGCAAAAGCGTCAGGTGCTGATGCCATTTTTGTATTTTATCCAGGCCCGGCAGGACCGGCATTCATTAAGCAATATGAGCAGGCAGGCTTGCGCGGTACGATTCCCCTTTACACGGTGTTCACGGTCGACGCCTTGTCACTGACGCGCCTGCAAAAAGCCGGCCTCGGGGGTGTTTTGGGATCATGGAACACAATGTTCTGGGCGCCGGATCTGGATAACGCCACCAATAAGCGTTTTGTTGCGGATTTCAAGGCCAAAACCGGGCGTTACCCGACCCACTACGCCGCTCAGTCCTATGACGCAATCATGCTGATCAAGAGCGGTGTAGATGCTGTCAATGGCAACACGGACGATCAGGATGGTATTCGTGCAGCCATGAGCAAAGCCGATTTCCCAAGCGTCCGCGGGAAATATCGCTATGGGCCAAACCACTTCCCGATTCAGAACTTCTACCTTCGCACGGTTAAAGCCGATGCCAATGGGGACTGGTTTGTGTCATATGTATCTACCGTTCTTACAGATCACCAGGATAGCTACCACGATCAGTGCCATTTATAGCGCTGTTCTCTCGTTCCTGGTAGACGCCCGGCAGGTTGATTTAAAACCTGCCGGGCGTATTCCGACGCCTTCATTTGACCGTCTTCGCGTCTCGCTGATTCAGAGATAACCATGGACTGGACACTGCTGACCGTACAATTTCTAAACGGTCTGCAACTGGGCATTTTGTTGTTTTTGCTGGCGTCGGGGCTAACGCTGATCTTCGGTATCATGGATGTGGTGAACCTGGCACACGGTTCACTGTACATGGCCGGTGCATTCCTGTGCGCTACCTTCACGCAATGGTTTGATTCGTTTTTTCTAGGCCTTCTCGCAGCGCTGCCCGCAGTCGCGATTATTGGCCTGCTGGTTGAACGAATCGTAATCCGCCGTCTTTATCAACGCGACCACCTGGATCATGTGCTGGCTACGTTTGGCCTGATTCTGGCATTTGACGCCTTGACACAGATGATCTGGGGGCCAGATGGACAGGTGATTCCACTGCCAGCCTGGCTCGATGGGCAAGTCATGCTAACCGCCGATATCGTGTTGCCCACCTATCGACTTGCAATCATTACAACTGGTCTTCTCGTCGCCGTTGGCCTTTTTGTGCTGGTGACCCAAACCCGACTCGGTATGCGGATCAGGGCTGGCGCAACTAACCGAACTATGATCAGCGCCTTGGGTATCAACATTGGTATGTTATTTTCCATCGTCTTTGGAATAGGCGCCGTACTGGCTGGCCTGGCCGGGATGATGATCGCCCCGATTACTGAAGCATCGATTGGCATGGGCAACCAAATTATCATCGTCGCGTTTGTGGTTATCGTCATTGGTGGGATCGGCTCAATCAAGGGCGCGTTCATCGCTGCAATCCTGGTCGGATTAATCGACACCATGGGACGCTCCTATCTCGACGCACTATTCAAACTGTTTATGTCAGTTCAGAACGCCGAAACCTCGGCTCCCGCGATATCGGCCATGCTGATCTATATCCTGATGGCTGTGATACTGGCCGTTCGACCAACGGGGCTTTTTGGGCCACGCGGCCATTGAGCCCAAGTACGCCATGAGCTTGCCTACCCTAACCCTGCGAGGCTTTGTCACAGTATTGATGCTTGTGGCCCTGGCACTGGTGCCACAGTTAGTAGAACTTACCGGCAATGCCTTTCTTATCGATCTGGCAACCCGTTGTGTCATTCTGGCGATCGCTGCCGTCAGCCTCAATTTGATTCTCGGTTACGGCCGGATGATCAGCTTTGGTCACGCTGCCTACCTCGGCATCGGTGCCTATGCTGTCGGGATACCGGTCTACTACGAAATTTACAACGGCTATCTTCATATTCTAGTGGCGATGGCTGTATCGGCCATATTTGCGCTCGCCACTGGCCTGGTCTGCCTGCGAACCCGGGGCGTGAACTTCATCATGATCACGATGGCCTTCGCCCAGATGGTGTTTTTTACTTTCGTTTCGATGGAGGAATACGGCGGTGACGACGGACTGGTGATTGAAGTAAGAAGTGAGTTCAGTAGATTCATAAACCTGGAAGATGCGACGGTTCTCTACTATGTCTGTTTTGCTTCACTGTTGGTGGTGCTTTACCTGGTTAAACGTATCGTTAACTCGCGCTTTGGCATGGTGATTCGGGGGACTCGGGGCAATGAGCTACGGATGCAATCCTTGGGTTTTGATACTTTCAGATACAAATTGATCTGCTACGTGATCGCCGGCACGATTTGCGGGTTTGCCGGTGCACTACTCGGCAATTTCACTAATTTCATCAGTCCTGAAATGATGGACTGGACTCGTTCCGGCGAACTGATCTTTATGGTGGTCCTCGGCGGCGCGGGCAGTCTATTCGGGCCGGTGCTTGGCGTCAGCGTATTTTTGTTATTGGAAGAGTTTCTATCAGGGCTTTGGCTTTACTGGCAGTTAGTTTTTGGAATATTTCTTATTCTGGTGGTGCTATTTGCCAACGGTGGCATCGACAGTTGGCTGAGCGGACGCAGCAGGCGATCCCATGACAGCTAAAGCTCTGCTCAGCATAGTCAACCTGCACAAATCCTTTGGCGGGGTTGCCGCGACCAAACAGGTTTCACTGGATATAGTAAAAGGAGAGATTCACGCGATTATCGGTCCCAACGGCGCAGGGAAAACCACGTTGGTCTCCCAGTTGGCCGGGGTACTGCTGCCGGATTCCGGCCGAATCCTCTTTCAGGGAAACGACATCACCCGGATGCCAGCCCACCGACGCCCTCATCTGGGGATCGCACGGTCTTTCCAGATCACCAGCATTATCCTTGACATGACCGTACTCGAAAATGTACTGCTGGCGGTGCAGGCCAAAGCAGGTCACTCCTACCGTTTCTGGGCCAACAGTGGCGATGACGCATCTCTGGTAGAACCGGCTATGGCATCGTTAGAGCAGGTTGGGCTCCAGAATCAGGCCATGCAAATGGCAGGCCCGTTATCCCACGGCGAACATCGACAGCTGGAGATGGCTATGGTGCTGGCGACCAATCCCGTACTAATACTGCTGGACGAACCGACAGCTGGCATGGGGCAGGAGGATTCCACTCGGATGGTCAGAACACTCCAGGCACTGAAGGGGTCACGCACAATTATCCTGGTGGAACATGACATGAACACGGTGTTCACGCTAGCCGACCGGATTACCGTATTAGTAGAAGGACAGGTCATCGCTACCGCAGACCCGGATGCGATTCGCTCTAACCCAAGAGTGCGTCAGGCCTATCTGGGTGAAGAACTGGATTCGATTCCCAGCGAGCCGCACGCTGAGGATTCGATGACCAAATCACCGCCAGCATGTTAAGTGTCGAAAGCCTTCAGGCTCATTACGGCGCAAGCCAGGCCCTGTTCGGAATCAATCTACAGGTCAATGCTGGAGAGGTTGTCACCCTGATGGGCCGCAATGGCATGGGAAAAACGACGTCCATCAACTGCATCATGGGGATTATTCCAACCAGTGCCGGCCAGATCACTTGGGAAGATCAAGTGATTACAAACCGGCCCAGTTATTATATTGCACAGGCGGGGATTGGACTGGTTCCTGAAGGTCGGCAGATTTTCCCGAATCTCTCGGTCCTCGAAAACCTGATTGTCGCTGCCCGCGCAGGACCCAGCGACAGCGATCCCTGGGACAGTACGCGGGTGTTTCAGATGTTTCCCGCTCTGGCCGCACGCCGGCATGGGCTTGGCAATCTTCTTTCGGGCGGTGAGCAACAGATGCTCGCCATCGGTAGAGCACTGATGACTAACCCACGTCTTCTCATTCTGGACGAGGCAACTGAAGGACTGGCGCCTCTGGTACGCCAGGAGATCTGGTCCTGCCTTTCTCGACTCAAAGGAGATGGTCTTTCGATTCTGGTGATCGATAAGAACGTTGCCGACCTGGCTCGAATCGCCGACCGGCATTTTATTATCGAAAAAGGGGAAACGGTCTGGTCCGGCCGGTCGGAAGCGTTGCTCGCCAGTGAGGATATCAAACGCCGCTATCTGGGTATTTGATCGAGTGTTGATGTGGCGGCATTGCCATCGACGTCGAGTTGTCGCCACCCAAAGCGCCTTTCCGACCCCACTGCATGGCATTAACTAACAGATCAAGCGCCATCTATGACCTGGCTGGTTGACACGGCTTAGCCGCTGTAAAGATCCTTGGCATGCCAGCCGTTCAGATCATAGTCGCTCAAGCATTGCTCAACCATTTCTTCGTACCGGCGGCTGTCGCCGCGCAAATCTGCCCACCGCAACGCATCTAGTCGCTGTTGATCGTGGTTGCCCGCATAATTTTTCTCATAGAGCGCATGGCGCCCGGCAAATTCGGAATAAAGTGCATCCCAGATCAATTTAAAGAGTTTTATCCGCTCATGTGCCGTCAAACCAGTGCCGCGAAAATACCGCTCTATTACAGGATCTAAATCCGGCGTCTGTAGGTCTCGATGGGATGAGACGGTCACTATCGGCGCGCCGGCAAGAATCTCTTCAAATATCTGTCGGACTTTTTGCCACACGTCTGTCATGTAAATTCGCGCGGCAGCGGCTGTCTGGAGTCTAGGCACCACTGAATCCCCTACCCCTGGCTCAGGGTCGAGCGCCATTGCGGTTGTCAGCGCCCAAACCAGCTGACTCATGCCAACCAGTTCTCCTACTGCAGTTTGTACACCACGAAACGAAGCGGTTCCCGTGGCTTGCGTCCCTTTCATCAACAGCCCGCAGGCAAATTCAAGCTTAACCGAAAGACGCGTTGCCGATTGAAGGTTGTACCGATTAAAAAATCCTGAACTTGCATAAAATCCCTTGGCCTTATCCACATCGCGATAAACCAAAACGTTCTCCCAGGGAATAAACGCATTATGAAATATCAGCACGGCATCGTTTTCGTCGAATCGACTGGCAAGTGGCGCATCAAACGGACTGGCTGCTTTCATTTCATACGATGGCCGGCTTACCAGTTTCATCCCCGGGGTATCCATATCGACAAAGAAAACCAGGGCGAACGCTTCATCCTTGCCAGTTTCCATTCGTGCCGCTGAGCCACTATTGGGAGCAACGAAGGTGGCATGGGTCAATGCAGACCCGGTAGCAACCATCTTGGCGCCACTCACATACATCCCCTTGTCGTCGTCATGGGTAACGTTGACAAATACGTCGGTTCCATGGTGATGGGGCTGATCTCTATCCACCGGTGGGTCCACCAGTACGTGATTGAGAAACAACGCCTGGGAGGCGACCTTTTTATACCAGTTGAGCGCGTTGCCGCCGTTAGGGTGATAGAAATCGGCGCCTTCAGCAAGTTGCGCCATAAAGGCCGCTTTGTAATCGGGGGTTCGGCCCATCCATCCAAAACTCATCCGCTGCCACACAGCTATAGCGTCCCGCGCTTCCAACAGTTCGCCAGCGCTATAGCTTGGGCAGAAAAACTTGTGAGTCACAATGCCATACTTGTCCGGCCTAGTGAGTACCTGGGCGAATTCGGGGTCATGTAACCGATCATAAAGCCGGGCTACACTGCGCGCACTATTTCGAAAAGCGGGATGCCGGGTAACATCCTTGACTCGCTCACCGTCATACCAGATTTCACGCCCATCCCGGATACTCTCTAGAAAAGACTCTCCTGTGAGAAGATGGTTAGTGAGCTTCGCTTTCGTCGGTGGTGTTTGTTTTTCACTCATAAAACTTGTGTGCCCAATGCCTGTAGAAATTCCTCCAACTGAACTGCTTGCTGACCCTGATCAACCCCACTGCATAGCGTTGCCTACTTTCAGATCGAAGATCACTTGTGCCCGGTCATTCTAGGGCACATCTGTAAGCAATGTTTAACCCCATAGTTCCCGACACGTCACTCTGGCCAGGCCTGTCTTCTTTCGACGCGATGCAAAGCCACGGCCAGTATCAGCGCAACCAGTGCACACCCCACCATAAACCAGCGGACATCCTGCCACTGGCCATGGATCGTCACTATCATTGCGACGACGGGCGGGCCGACAAACTGGCCAAGATGCGATCCCTGAATGATCATTCCATTGACAGTGCCGATACGCTGTGAATCAGGCGCATGCAAACGACTGGTTCCGAGAATCGCGGCGGGCAGCAATCCTCCGACAAAAGAAAAAACCATGCAGAACCCATAACGCAGAACATCGCCAAACTGCCCACTGAACACAATGTAAGTGGATAATCCCATGCCAATCGATGAAAGAGCGACGATAGTTCCCCCGCTCCACTGTCGACGTAACAACCAAGTACCCAGCAGATTGCCGGGAACATTCGCTGCCACCACAGCTGCGCTCAGCAGCGAGGCAGTTCCCGAAACCAGGCCCTGATGATTGATCAGGTAGGTCGGAAGCCAGGCCATAATTGATATCCACATCATCGTATAAGCGATAAAACTGCCAGCGAGTAGCCAGGGGCCAAGTCGCCGCAATACCGGCATCGGGCTGGTGGTGGATGGTTCGCGAGAAGCAAATCCTCGTTCCCGGGGCAATATCTGGTGCCCTAAAATAGCTAAAGCGGATATCAGAACCACGTAGAAGAGCCATACCCCGCGCCAGCCTATAGTTTCCAGGGTCAGTGCTGCGAAAATCATGGCCAGGCTGATTCCCACCGGCACGTTGATGCTCCACAAGCCCAGGCTCCAAACTCGAACACCACTCGAGCTGGCGGCAAAGATGATCCCCGGTGCCGAAACGGCTACCGCGAGAAACCCGGCACCTTCCAGCAATCGTGTGATCAGCAGTATCGACGCGGATTCGCTCAGTACAGCCAGCGTTCCGGCAATGGCCTGAATCCATAATCCCCCAAGCAGTACCGTACGTGGCCCCAAGCGGTCTGCCAATGTTCCAAACCCAGTGCCGGCGACCATTCCCAAAGCGCTCAGAACAGACAGGATCCAACCGGCATAAACCAGCCCCAGTGAATACTCCTCACGTAGCAAACTCACCGCAGGAGGCGCCTTGCCAACCGCCCCAGCCGCTAGGATTCCGCTGCCAATAGCCATGACAACGATAGGCCAACGGCTTGAACTAAGGCCGGTCATAAATGGCTTTTTGATTCAGCGTCCGTGTGGAACTGGCCGTCCGCAACCTGAGGTGCGGCGAGCTTCGACAGAGCCTATCCAGCTGATCCAGCGTCTTGCGCTATTACCATGCGAGTCGCCCGAGTTATTGCATCCCCGGCATTCAAGCCTACTCATTCAAGAGCCAGGCCCACGTAGTTTTCGGCCAGACTCACCAGTGCCGCCCTGGAGGAGAATAGGTACTCCAGTTCAGCTTTTTGGATACGCTGGTCGAACGAATCAGCGGCAGGAAGTTGGTGTAACAAGCGGGTCATCCACCATGAAAAACGCTCTGCTTTCCAGATCCGTCGTAACGCCTTTGCTGAATAGTCCGTCAAAGCGCTTTCATCTGCTTCGGTGAAAAATCTGACCAATGCCTGTGAGAGAAAACCGATATCCGAAGCGGCCAGATTTAGTCCCTTAGCGCCTGTAGGTGGAACAATATGCGCGGCGTCTCCGGCCAAGAAAAGGCGCCCATAGCGTATGGGCTCAACGACCATACTGCGCAACGGCGCAATACTTTTTTCGATCGATGGACCTGTGACCAAAGAAGCGGCAGCAGATTCAGGCAAGCGCCGCTTCAATTCTTCCCAAAAGCGGTTATCTGACCAGGTTTCCAGCTGTGCACTACTGTCACATTGAATGTAATATCGACTTCGCGTTGCCGAACGCAGTGAGCATAAAGCAAATCCTCGCGGGTGATGCACATAGATGAGTTCTTCAGACACTGGAGGCGTGTCAGATAACACCCCTAGCCAGCCTATTGGATAAGTTTTCTCGTATATCTGCCGAACTGCTGATGGAATAACAGTACGACTGACGCCGTGATAGCCATCGCATCCGGCGATAAACTGGCAATCAACCCGATGCGTCTTTCCGCCTTTACGAAAACTAACGTACGGTCTATCACTGTCAACCTGCTGGGGCAGCACTTCTTCTGCTTCATCAATAATAATGCCATTCATTGCATCTCGCGCATCGAACAGATCTCGAGTGACTTCAGTCTGGCCGTAGACCATGACCGTTGCACCGCCGGTAAGCCCTGCAAGGTCAACATGATGGCAGCGATCGCTGAAAGCGATATCAAATCCCTCGTGGATCAAACCCTCGCGATCCATCCGTTCAGATACGCCGGCCTCACGCATAAGGTCCACCAGTCCGCGCTCGAGAACACCAGCACGGATACGACTCAGCACATAATCACGACTGCGTTTTTCGATAATGACCGTATCAATGCCTCTCATATGCAGCAATTGAGAAAGCAAAAGGCCCGATGGGCCCGAGCCAATAATTGCGACTTGCGTTTTCGTGTTGGAATCCTTTCGTTGTAGCAGGTCTGACCTGAATCAGGCCCAGTAAAGTGCCATTGGGTTATCAACCAACAGCGCTTGTTGAGCGGCGGTATCGGTCGCGATTCTGGGAATAAAGTCTACCAGCAGGCCATCATCGGGCATATGTGACTTCATGTTGGGATGGGGCCAATCAGTACCCCATAGCACGCGGTCAGGGAAGTGCTCCACCAAAGTCCTCGCGTAAGGCACTACATCAGCGTAATCCCCTCCCGAGACAGTTAACCGCTCAGGGCAACTCACCTTGGTCCAGATATGATCATTATCGTCGAGCAAGGTCAGGAACCGCTGAAAGTCTCGGTGATCCAGCCCCTTGGAAACATCCGGGCGGCCCATATGATCAACCACCACCGGCGTTGGCAACTGGGTAATAAAAGGAGCCAACTCTTCGAGATCCTGTGCCTCAAAGTACACAACACTGTGCCATCCCAGAGTCGCGATCTTTTGGGCGATCTTGAGGAACGATGCCCTTGGTGTGGAATCCACCAACCGTTTTACAAAGTTAAACCGTACTCCTCGGACACCTGCCTGATCCATCGCCCGTAACTCGCCCATTCCAATGTCATGATGAACTGATGCCACCCCACGGGCCTGCTCGCCGGCTGTGGCGAGCGCATCCAGCAGAGCCGTATTATCGCTCCCATGACAAGTTGCCTGAACAATAACGTTGCGAGTGAAACCAAGATGGTCGCGTAATGCAAAAAGCTTTTCTTTGCCCGCATCACATGGCGTGTACTTACGCGAGTGAGCATAGGGAAATAAAGCCGCAGGGCCAAATACGTGACAATGCGCATCGACCGCTCCCACCGGTAACTTAAATACTGGCTTCGATGGGCTGGAGTGAAAAGGCAAATAATCAGGATCCATTTCTTGTTACCCAATAAGAGCTTTCAGTCAACAAAAACCGTGCCATCAAACAATTTTCGCGCGGTGCGTACGACGGCCGCGCTGACAACAGCGCCAGACGCATCGGTATCAACCAGGACAGTCAGTTCGCCACTGGGATGCTCGATTCGTAATTGGGCTGCAGCTTCATCACCGACCTGTGCCAATGCAGTGGCACACGAACCGGGGAGCATACAGGCTGTAGCAACACTCACGGCACCCAGCACCCCGATCGAGGCATGACAGCGATGGGGGATAAAAGTGCGCGTTGCGATCGTACCTCCAGCTCGTGGACTACTCACCAGCGTCATTTTTGGAATGCTTTTGACCCGCACGTCGCCAAGATTCATCTGCGGGCCAAGCTGCAAGCGGATTGATTCCACGCGAGCTTTCAGTTCATCGTTGGCATCAAGCGCTTCCCGGGTTTCGTCACCGTCAATACCCATATCGGCTGCACGCATAACGATCACCGGCATACCATTATCAATACAGGTCACCTCGACACCATCAACCAGATCAATCACATTGCCGGTAGGCAGTAGAGCCCCACAACTGGAACCTGCAGTATCTCGAAAAGCGATTGGAATTGGACTCGCAGTGCCCGGGACGCCGTCTATTCGCGCGCTACCGGTGTAACTGACATTCCCAGAGGGAGTCTGCACTCGCGCAACCGCTATCTGACCGGTATTCTCCATAAAAATTGAGACCGAGGTCTCATCATCGCGAGGGAGGACCAGGCCCCTTTCTATTGCGAAAGGGGCCACAGCCGCGAGCATGTTGCCGCAGTTCTGGGCATCACCGACGATGGCTTGATCAACAAATACCTGCAGAAAAAGATAGTCAATGTCTACGCCTTGACGGGCGGAAGGCTTAATAATGGCTATCTTAGACGTCAGCGGATCGGCGCCACCCATCCCGTCGATCTGGCGTGCATCGGGCGAACCCATCACTCTCAAGAGTAAGGCATTGCGGGCTGCTCTGTCCGCAGGCAACTCATCGGCCAGAAAAAAGCCTCCTTTTGATGTGCCGCCCCGCATCCACATGCAAGACAACCCGTCAGACATATTTGAGTCCCTTAGCCTCAAGGCGATCGCGCATGTTATAGATATCCAGACCAAGTGTGCCTGCCGCCAATTTGGCTCTCTTGCCGTCCTCGCTCGCGATGCGCTCGCGCGCCGTTTCCAAAACAACGGGCGCAGTTTCTCGGGGGACTACGCAAACTCCATCGTCGTCAGCAACGATTACATCACCCGGGTTAACCAGTGCGCCCGCGCAAACAATGGGTACATTGATCGATCCAAGCGTCTCCTTAACCGTACCTTGCGCCGACACAGCGGTAGACCACACCGGGAAATTCATTTGTGTCAGGTCACGGACATCGCGCACCCCGGCATCAATCACCAGACCAACACAGCCTTGAGTCTGTGCTGATGTGGCAAGTAAGTCGCCAAAATACCCAGCGTCGCAAGGAGAAGTTGGCGCCACCACAAGGATATCACCGCGTTGTAGCTGCTCAATAGCGACATGGATCATCCAGTTATCTGCCGGCGGCACTGAGACTGTCACTGCCGAACCTGCCAGTTGAGCGCCGGCAAAGATTGGCCGCATACCACAAGCCAGTAATCCACTACGTCCCTGAGCCTCGTGGACAGCTGCAACGCCGCATTGGCCCAACCCAGACACCAGTGCCCGGTCGGCTCGTTCAATATGTTGGGTAACGATATGCACTAGAGTTCATCCACTGTGCGCGGGTAGACCGACTGGAATCCCTCAGCATAACGGGCCGACCGCCCCCCGGCCTGACCACCTGAATTTCTACGGAAATGATTGCCACGGTTCTGCGCCAGGTTTGTATAGTAATCCCACAAATGCTGCTGCCCCGCCATGCACTCAATGGCGGCCCGCTTACGATCCCAAACTGAGGTGATATCCAGAAAAACGTCCGGTTTCCATTGCATCTGCTCAGTTTGGTGGGGCTCAAAAAGATAGAGCTGTGGGGCGCCCAATACCTGTTCGCCGGGATTATGGCCCCATGCCTGCGCAATCATCCGACACTCCATGGTCACTTGGGTGGCATAAGCATGGTCGGTGTTGTAAGGATCATATAAAGAATGGCTCATCAGGAATCTGGGTTGAACCACACGCATCAGATCAGCCAGTCGGAACTTGGCCTGCCGATCCATTTCCAGCGGGTAATCGCCCAGATCGAAAAACTGAATATCGTGGGCGCCTAACGCCTGCGCTGCAGCTTTAGCTTCATTGCGCCTGGATGCTTTGACTTTTTCGAGGGTCGCGCCCTGCTCTTTCCATAGCTTGGCGGACTCACCTCTTTCGCCGTAAGACAGGCAAACGATGGTGACTTCATAACCCAGTTGCTGATGCAATGCGATAGCGCCGCCAGCTCGCCAGACAAAGTCTGCAGCATGCGCACTAACAACCAGTACAGTTTTACGATCCGTCATCACGTGTGATTCCAATTTTCAGGTAATCGATCTTTCCCAGGTGCCAGCTATCCTGCGTGACCTGAGGTTCGCTTCCGCTTTCTCCAATTGAGTTGTTACTATAGACTAATTCCTTCGGCCGACTGCGTTGGCACGCAGCGCCAATATATCTTCTGGCATGTGAGGCCCGGATCGAACACCGGAACACAGTTCGACTCGATATTATATGGACATCGGACCGGTACAGACCCCTTGGGCTGCTGGAACCCAGGTCATCGTCGGCCCCAAGGGCGCCTTGCGCCGGGTTGTTTTCCACTTAAGAGAACTGTACGAATGACGCTTAGCAATGATTATCAAGATATCCCTGGCACCTATGTGTTTGATGCTAAGCATTCCCGCCTTGGCTATCACCTGAACATGTTTTGCATGTCACTGCGCCACGCGGAAAACCGAGATGCTTTCAAAGCCAATGAAATCAGCTATCTTGAACAGTTCACCATGTCCCAAGAGCAAAGAGATGCTGTGTTGGGGCGCCAGTGGAACGATATGCTGCGTCTGGGCGGGAACATCTACTACACCTCTAAGCTCGCAGCGACAGACGGCCTGACCTTTCAGGATCTGGCCGCTATCATGACAGGTAGCAGCCGCGAGCAGTATCGGAAGATGATGGTGAACGGTGGTCGACCCATTGATGGTAACCGCAGCAAGTCGGAATGGACGCGTGAGCGCTAAAATCGTTGGCGGCGTCGCGACCTCACATGTCCCTGCGATAGGCGCGGCGATTGATCAGGGCAAAACTACTGATGACTACTGGGCGCCATTGTTCAAAGGATTTGAAAAATCTCAAAAGTGGGTAAAGGATCTTAATCCAGATGTGGCTATTGTCGTCTACAACGATCATGCGACAGCCTTTTCGTTGGAGTTGATTCCCACTTTTGCATTGGGCTGCGCCGAAGAATTTCCCATCGCTGACGAGGGTTGGGGGGCGCGCCCCGTGCCCCCGGTTTGCGGGCATCCGGACCTCGCCTGGCACATCGCACAGTCGTTGATTCTAGATGAATTCGACCTCACCATCGCTAACCGTCTGGAAGTAGATCATGGCCTGACCGTGCCGCTTTCTCTTTTGTTTGGCCAACCTGCCCGATGGCCCTGCCCGGTGATTCCGCTTTGCGTAAACGTAGTGCAGTATCCGCCGCCCACGGGCAACCGCTGCTACAACCTGGGCAAAGCAATTCAACGTGCAGTGGAATCCTTTGATGAAGACCTGCGAGTTGTGGTTTTTGGTACCGGCGGTATGTCTCACCAACTGCAGGCAGAACGCGCCGGATTAATTAACTCAGAATTTGATAACCGATTTCTCGATGATCTGGTAAATAGGCCAGACAAAGCCCGGGCGATCCCGCATTTGGAATACCTACGCGAAGCGGGTTCTGAAGGTATCGAATTAGTAATGTGGCTGGTCATGCGCGGCGCGCTGAGCAAGAAAGTGCGCGAAATCCACCGCCATTATCATGTCCCCGCATCGAATACAGCGGTTGGCCATTTAATCCTGGAGAACGATTTACCGTGATGGCCAGAAACAAGGAGCGTCAACCGTGAAAATCTGTGTTGCCGGTGCTGCAGGTGCCTTTGGTAGAAAACATCTGCAGGCTATCACGGCCATCAATGAAGTAAAGGTGGTTTCCGTTGTAGACACAATCCCGGATTCAATACAGGATCTTGCCAAGGAACAGCACATTGAGCACTGGGCCACCGACTTGAACGAAAGTCTGGCAAGACCAGATATCGAAGCGGTCATTCTAGCGACGCCGACGCCGCTGCATGCCGCCCAGGCAATACAGTGCCTGCAATCGGGAAAACATGTCCTGGTCGAAATTCCAATGGCCGAGACACTGGTGGATGCCGAGAGTATTGTAAAGACTCAGCGCCAGACTGGCCGAATTGCCATGGCTGGCCACACTCGGCGCTTTAATCCAAGTCATCAATGGGTGCATCATCGGATCGCTTCAGGCGAATTGAACATTCAGCACCTGGTCGTTCAGACTTACTTTTTCCGCCGCAGCAACCTCAACGCTCTGGGTCAGCCACGCAGTTGGACGGATCATCTCCTTTGGCACCACGCCTGCCATACGGTTGATCTGTTTCAATATCAGACTGGCGAGACCGTAAACAAAATACAGGCTTTGCAAGGGCCGTTGCACCCGGAACTGGGCATCGCGATGGATATGAGTATCAGCCTGCAAGTACCATCCGGAGCGACCTGCTCGCTGTCACTTTCATTCAATAATGATGGGCCGCTGGGAACATTCTTTCGCTATATCTGTGACAACGGGACCTATATCGCCCGCTATGATGATCTTGTTGACGGTTATGAGAACCCAGTTGATCTTTCGGGGATAGCCGAATCTCAAAACGGCATAGAACTTGAGGATCGGGAATTTTTCTCAGCCATCCGGGAAGGAAGAGAACCCAGCAGCAGTGTGGCTGAATGCTTACCAGCAATGCGCACTTTGGATCTGATCGAAAAACAGTTGCAGTAATCAAAGAGCCTTTAATTGAATAGAGTCGCGACACAAAACCTATGGCTACACGATGACAACCAGAGGGTATTTTGCGTGTTTGTCTCGATTTGGATATCGCCAGGCGCTACGATTTTTGCGTCGTCCAGATTCCGTGGAGTAGCGCGCTGAATTACCCTCATCTATTGATAGACAGGTTTGAGTTCACTCAGCCAGCACTAATCAGCGTGTCGATGAACCGACGACAGAACTTCAGTACCGTTTCACTTTGATCACGATACGGGGCATGCCCGCAGTCCTGAATCAAATGGGATTCGCTGAACCCAGATACCTGTGATTCGATGGCTTCGAGCTGGGCGAGTGTACCGTACTGATCCTGAACTCCCTGTAGCAAGAGCACGGGAACATTAATATCTGGCAGGTAAGATTCTATATTCCAGGCCCGGAAATCCTCATGCAACCAGATATCATTCCAACCCCAGAATGTGCTGTCAACACAGCGGCCGTGATAGCGAGAGAGCTTTTCTGGCAAATCGGTGGTGCGATACAACTTGGCCGCCTGCCTAATACTCTCAATACTCAGTGGCTCAACAAAAACGTGTGGCGCCATTAAGATCAATCCTTTGACCCGGTCGGCCCTTTCGCTGCCGGCATGGATAATTGCGATCGAACCACCATCACTGTGTCCCACCAGAACTGCCGATCGAATATCAAATGCTTCCAGCACCTGTGGCAACACCACCATTGCCTCGTGATGCATATAGTCGGCCTGTCGGGGCAATACAGCAGCACTGGAACCGCCATAACCGCTGCGACTGTAATTGAGCAGTCCCAGCCCTGTCTGCGCGGCAAGGTGGCAAGGGAAATCACGCCACATTCGCACACAACCGAGCCCTTCATGCAAATACACTAAGGTTGGCGCAGATCCGTCAGGTGCCTGCCACTGGCATTCCAGCAGATCACCATCGATCTGAACAGTTCGTGACTGTGTCGCCTCGCTCACCTGAACCACCCGCCCGACTGCAAAAGGCCCTGCTGGGCTTCAATAACGAGCCGCGCGCTGGGCCAGCTACGGATTTCGATAGTTTGCTGGCAACGCCAGCGGCAGCATCGCGTCGACAAAATTCGCACGCCCATACTATTCATGAGGAAAATGCGTACATACGAGACTGATCCTATAAGAGTATCGGCGGTGATTGCCTGCATTTTTGAATCCTTATGATCCAACGGTAGATAAACTCACCGTTATTGGCTGTTCGGCCTTTCATCTCGCGCGAGGGTTGAATCAGAACAGTGAAAAGTATTCTTTTTGCTCCCAGTCAGTGACTTCACAGAGGAAGCGCGCGACCTCCGCCTCTTTAAGCGTTACCAGGTAGTCGACAAAGGATTCTCCCAGCGCCTTGCGATAAAGCGCATCCGAACGAAATGCAGTAATAGCCTCCATAAGGCTGCGTGGCAACGCTTCGGCCTCACTTTCATAAGGTGTCTGGGTCGCCGGCCCGGGATCCATGGCCTGATCAACACCATCAAGCCCGGCGACAATTTGCGACGCCAGATAAAGGTAAGGATTCGCAGCCGGGTCACCGATACGGTTTTCTACGCGGGTACCTGGGTCACCATACCCGCCGATCACGCGAAGCATGGCACCACGATTGCCCCAACTCCAGCAAGCCCGGTCTGGAGCCAGCGTGAATGGTCGGTAACGCTTGTAACCGTTAATGGTCGGCGTCGTCAGCAAGCAACCCCCTCGGGCATGCGCCAGAATGCCAGCCAGAAATTGCATGCCTATTGGCGATAATGATCCACCTGGCTGTTCGGGGGTAAAGACATTATTGCCGTCAATATTATTGATGAGCGATTGGTGCAGATGCCAGCCACTGGAGAGCAGGTTGGGCAAAGCGGGTCGGCACATAAATGTGGCGTGATAACCGTGACGATGGCAGACCTGCTTGGCCATACTGCGGAACAGCATTGCGCTATCGGCAGTTCCCAATCCATCTTGAGGATCAAAAGTGAATTCGATTTGACTGGGTCCAAATTCGGATTCCATGGACCGTAACGGCAATCCAAGCTGGACTGCCTGCAGGCGCAACAACTCAATTACAGGTTCCAGTTCATCCAAGCGGGTCTCGGTCAGGTGCTGGCATCCTGTCGCCAGCAGCGAGGTCTTTGGGGGCATTGCGGGCTGTGTCGCATCTCCTGAGTTCATTGATGCCTCATCCAGCTTCAGGACATGAAATTCGATTTCCAGGCCGCTGCGATAGGTATAGCCTCTGGAGGACAAGTCGCCTAGAACGTCTTTACAGATCTGTCGCGTCGAAAATGGCACCGCCCGGCCATCGGAAAAATATAGGTCACACAGCATCCAGCCCGTTCGGCAAAGCCACGGCAAGACTCTAAAGGTAGTTGGATCGGGCACCATAACGATATCTCGTGCACCGCTCATCTCAGCCAGTCCGAGCCCGCCACCCTCTGACCACACGGGATAAACAGTCCGGTGAGAGGTGTCCTTAATCAGTAGTGAAGAAGCAATCGTGCAGCCGTTGCTTAGAACAGCACCGGTAGCGCCTGCGACCAAACTCTTGCCGCGAAGCACGCCATGCTGATCGGCAAACGACAGCCGAAGCGTGTCGAGATCTTTTTTTGATTTCTGAACAACTTCACCAGCAGCGATCTGCTGCTCTTTTGAATATAGGCCAAATCGTTCAATAAAATCCTGTAGGCCGGTCGAATCAGTCATCAGCTGTCTGCTCCAGGCTCTGCTTGGTCTGTCGATTCGGGTAGTGCGGCGTTCCAGGGGCTTGCCATGCGGCGCTCACGATCAAGGCCGAGCCAGTGATCCTGCCAGCCGGAACCGCTGGAGATCGCATCTACCGCCTCGGGCCCGAATCTGCCAGTTGGCGATATCGCGTGATCTAACGGGCAACCCTTCTTTTGATCAGTGATCGCCTGAAGCAGCAGTTTTCGATATTCCCGGATCGCGACATCTGTTCTGCCCAGATGCTCCCGAGTACGATCCTGAATGGCGCCCATCGACTCGACCGCCCACTGATCGTGAACATTAATATCGTCGCCCATTCCGGTATAAGTTCGTGTACGTTGCTCTTGCGGATCATATCCGTAATCGTTTGTCTTGTTCCGACGTGCGCGATAATCCGGCAACTGGTAAAGCTCCAGACGCTGACTGCGCATCTTTTCCTGATCGACTGACGCCTTAAAGCTTGTAAATAACGCATACCAGTAACAGTTTTTGTCGTCGATCGGCACATGCCACTGAGTAATAGTCATCTCATTACTCATCGGGATACAGATGGCCTGAGGAAACAACTGATTGGTTACCCGGACATGCTTGTGATCATCGCCAAGATCACGCACGGTTCTTAAGCGCAGGCCGTATTTGGTCCGGTCGACTTCTATCTGGGGTCGAGGGAACTCACGCAACAGTGTTGTCATCGAAATGCAATCTTCTCCAGCTGTATCTCTGAACTGTTGGCCGTAGATGAGGCCAGGATCACCTGCTTTGGAGTAACGGTGCAAAAATGAGGCGTGGGCCGGATCAATACCTACTTCCAGCGCCTGCAGCCAGTTACACTCCAAGTGTCCTTTGAAAGCGAAGGTGTATTCCTCCGGTGCCTCGAAGCAATCAATTTGCGGCAAGGCCGGCGCCTGCCCGCCCCCCATAAAGGCAAAAATCATTCCGTTACGTTCAATACACGGATAACCGTTCTGCTGAATATTTTTGAAGTACAAACTGCCTTCAGGCTCACCGGGTTGCTCCATACAGTGGCCATTCGTGTCGAAAAGCCAGCCATGAAACGGGCAACGAAGACCGCCGTCTTCCAGGCGACCAAAGCAAAGGTCGGCACCGCGGTGCGGACATTGTCGATCAATCAACCCTAAAGACCCTCGCTCATCCCGAAACAGAACAAGCCGTTCGCCCAGGAGGGTTACCGCTGTCAGCGGACGCTCTCCCACCAGTTCCTCAGACAACGCTACCGGCTGCCAGTAGCGACGTAATACCTGGCCGGCAGGAGCCTCTGGCCCCGTTCGTGTAATCAAGTCATTTTGTTCTACGCTCAACATTCCCCGCCATCCTGCACGATTGTCACTTCAACCGTAAATCTTACCGCAATATTGGAGTCTACTTTCGAGTCGATCTATCCGTAGGTACCGTACATGGGTTGTGCGCTTAGAGGCTGATGCGCTATACGCATTCAAAGACGAGGGAGCTGGTTAGGCGGTTGCGATGGAAAAGGGGTAGCAACCATCGCAACCCAGTAATAATGCTGGCGTAACCCAACTCGTCTACGGCGTTACTGATAGTACTGGTTACGAGGCGGGAAAAGCGAACGACTGCGTCACAGATAGTGGCGTGATTCACGGATTAACTTCCTCTCGCTCTGTACCATGCTTCGTGATCCTCTCAGATGTCGTCGTTAGGCCGCTCGCGCAATTTGAAGCGCTGAATCTTGCCGGTCGCTGTTTTCGGTAGCTCATCGGCAAACTCTATCCAGCGTGGATACTTATACGGCGCGAGCCGCTGTTTCACAAAAGCCTTTAGCTCCTCGACCAAGGCTGTCGATCCCACCACCCCATCTTGCAGCACAACAATAGCCTTGGGCTTAATCAAGCCCTGATCATCACAATGGCCGACTACTGCGGCCTCGAGAACCCGCTCTTCCGCTAACAAAGCACTCTCCACCTCAAAAGGCGCAACCCATATACCGCCCACCTTAAGCATGTCATCCGAGCGACCACAGTAATGGTAGTAGCCATCACTGTCGAGAAAATATTTGTCACCCGAACGGGTCCATTCCCCCTGGAAGGTGCTCAAGCTTTTTGCCCGCTGATTCCAGTAACACGAGGCGCTCGATGCGCCGCGAACCAGTAACTCGCCGATTTCCGGGCCACTGATATCGACATCACCTTCATCGACAATTCTGAGATCATAACCAGGCACTGGCCTGCCCGAAGTGCCATAGCGAACGTCCTGTGGTGAGTTGCTCAAAAAAATGTGTAGCATCTCGGTGCTGCCCAGCCCGTCCAGCACTGGTACACCAAAGCGCTTCTGCCACTCGTGGCCTATCTCCTCCGGTAAAGCTTCTCCTGCCGAAACGCACAAGCGCAGGCTGTTTGAAACTCGACTTCGGTCATTATCCGCTTGTGCCAGAATTGCACCGTATAGGGTCGGCACTCCGAAAAAAATACTGGCTTCACTTTCGCGCAAACGTTCCAGCACAGCGTCTGGTGTCGGGCGTGCAGACATCAGCACCGCGGTCGCACCGACATGCAGCGGAAAAGACATGGCGTTACCCAGGCCATAAGCAAAAAATAATTTAGCGGCAGAAAAAACCCGATCCGCTTCGGTCAAACCCAATACACCCTTACCATAGAGTTCTGCTGTCTGCACAAGATCAGAGTGGCGGTGTACCGCCGCCTTTGGCACGCCAGTAGAGCCGGAGGTGTAAAGCCAAAAGGCACTATCATCGCAGGTGGTATCAATTGGGGTGAAGGCGTTGGACTTTGCAGCCAAGAGTGCATCCAATGATTGACTGCCGTCACAGCTTTCCCCGGAAACCACTACATGATCCATAAACACTCGGCTAGCCAGATTATCCGCAAAGTGATCAAGAAGATGGTCGCTCACAATCAATGCGCGCGAGCGACTGTCATCGAGCATATAGGCGTAGTCGCTTGAGCTGAGCATGGTGCTGACAGGGACTGGTATCAGTCCTGCTTTGACAGCGCCCCAAAACACAACCGGAAAATCAATCGTATCGGAAAGACATAGCAACACCCGTTGCTCGGGCAGCAGGCCAAGCCCCAATAGCATCCCAGCCGCCTGGTTGACCCGCTTCGCAAGGTCGGAATAGGTGTACTCGCCCTGATCATCCAAAAAAGCCAGTTTATTCGCGCGACCCTCGTCAAGATGACGATCTATAAAATGGGTCGCTGCGTTGTACTGTCGTGGCAGTTGAACTGCCACCGGTACTGTTGCACTTAAGTCCATAGTCATCCTCCCCGATGGCGCGGCATCACGGTCATATACTGGGCTCCATCTCATCAGGTGCAACCATATAAGCAGACATCAGCTGGCGAATATCTATTGGCACAGGGCTCGATTGGAGTCGCTCACCGAGACTAACCCACACCATGGTGAGGCGCGCTGTGACACAGCTTACACCCTTGTGGCTTCCTTCAATATCGAGGGTGAACGAGCCCCGCCCCAGAGTGCTGACCTGCAGGGAAAAATCCAGGCTGTCCCCAAGGTGGTTGGGCCGTCGAAACTGGCACTCGCTGTTTACCAGTGGGACTCCAGCAGACCACTCCTCATGCAATTTCCCAAATGGGCAGCCCAGAGCCTCATCAAACCACCGTTCAACCACCTCGTTGAACATCTCGAAATAGCGAGGGTAAAAAACAATGCGGGCGTAATCGACATGCCGAAAGCCCACCGTAATACTGGTCGTGAATACCACGTTACTTCCCCGAAAAAAAGTCGATTCTAGCAGTCATTTTTTGACACCCAACGGCCATAACATTTTACTAAGTGGCCGATTCATAACGGATTCACCACCTGGCGAATCTTGTAGCGAAAGATTTCTTGTCAACCAGCCAAGTCAAATCCTTGCCAGTACTTGGGCTTACACTAATTTCCCGCGAAACCCCAAGCACAAGACATGCAGCGTTTTTGGTTTGCACCACTACGATAGAATCATTAGAATACCGACCAGTCGGTATGTTTACGAAAAAAGAATCCACTCTGCATCGCACAGCTGCTCGAATCCTTAAGGTCGCGCGTGAGCTGTTTCTTGCCCACAGTTATGCAGACGTAACCATGGACCAAATTGCCGGGGCGGCCAACGTTACCAAAGGCGGCCTATATCATCACTTTGCAGGCAAGGAAGCACTGTACCTGGTAATGATGCAGGCTGACCTGTTAGAAAAACACCAGCTATTCAACAAAGCAGTGGTTATGGAGGGTTCGTGCCGTCAGCGCCTTGAAGCGCTGGCTCACTCGTTTCTGGCTTTGCCGGCCCAACAAAGACGCCTCGCTGGGCTGATCCGCCGAGACATAAACACGCTCAGCGAAGAAGCACGGCAACAGTTGATTCATTGCTACCAGAGCGCCCTACCCGACCAGGTGCGCTCGATTATTCAACACGGCATCCGCGCCGGGGAATTGCGCCCGATCGATGCACGCCTGGCGTCATTTTGTTTTATCAGCTTGGTCGAGCATTGTGTCAGCCACCACGGTGAGCGCGTATTGCCAACCAAGGCACAAAAAATCGCGTTTGTTCTGGATCTATTTTTCGCTGGCGCAACGGGTAAAACCCAGATTGCCGATGCCCAATGGCCATCATAACGATGCAAATAAACTTTGAAACTGATCCATCGCGCTACCGTCACTGGCGCATTGAAATCGATGATACTGTTGCTCAATTAATCCTCGACGTAACCGAGGATGCCGGCTTGTTTGCCGGTTACGATCTGAAGCTGAATTCTTACGATCTTGGTGTTGATATCGAACTGCATGATGCGGTGCAACGGTTGCGCTTCGAGCATCCCGAGGTACATATAGTTGTACTGCGTTCCGGAAAAGAGCGGGTTTTTTGTGCCGGGGCCAACATCCGCATGCTCGCGGGCGCCGAGCATGGCTACAAAATAAATTTCTGTAAATTTACCAACGAGACCCGAAACGCCATAGAAGAGGCGGGCCGCGAATCCGGGCAAAACTACATCAGCGTGATCGAAGGCGTTTGCGCGGGTGGCGGATACGAACTGGCACTGGCGACTGACTATATTATGCTGGTAGACGATGGCTCAGCGGCAGTTTCGCTCCCTGAGGTTCCACTGCTCGCCGTCTTGCCAGGAACCGGAGGGTTGACCCGGCTGACCGATAAACGCCGGGTCCGCCGTGACCGGGCAGATGTTTTCGCCACCCTGACCGAAGGCGTTAAAGGGCCTCGGGCTGTTGAGTGGGGCCTGGTTGACCAAGCGGTTGCTGCATCGGACCTGGATGGCGCCGTCACCGAGGTGGCGCAGCAACTGGCAACGCAAAGCGAGCCCAGGCCCACCACCACGGGTATTACGCTGTTGCCATTGCAACGGACCATCGAACAGGACAGTCTGCGCTACAGCACCTTGACAGCAACTGTGGATCGAGCAAGCGCCACTGCAACGATAATGCTGCATGGGCCAGACAGCCCGGCACCCGACACGGCTGATGACCTGATCGCGCAAGGCGATCAGGTCTGGTTACTGCGTTGCGCCCGAGAGCTCGATGATTGTCTGCTTCATTTCCGCTTTAATGAACCCGAGATCGGAGTGCTGGTGTTTCGCAGCACTGGACAAACAGAACAAGTACTCTCGCATGACCGTTTTCTTAGAAAGCACTCCAATCATTGGCTAACATCTGAGATTCGCCTGTACTGGAAGCGGGTATTGAAACGACTCGACCTGACTGGGCGTTCACTGGTGGCTCTGGTGAGCCCCGGTAGCTGCTTTGTCGGACTGCTGGCGGAAATCGTTCTGGCCTGCGATCGCAGCTATATCATGGTCGATGAGGATGGTGAATACCCGCAACCCGCGACCCTATGCATTACCGAAACGAATTTTCAGTTACTGCCGATGAGTAATGATCTGACCCGTCTGCAGACCCGATTTTTAGGCAATGATGATGCACTGCAGAGGATTCACCCATATCTGGAACAGTTGATCGATGCCAAGAAGTGCGAGGATCTAGGTCTGGTCACCTTCGCTCTGGACGAGTCCGACTGGGAAGACGAGATCCGAATTTTTCTCGAAGAACGCGCCGCTTTCTCGCCGGATGCCTTAACTGCCATGGAAGCCAATCTTCGCTTCGCTGGGCCAGAAACCATGGAAACAAAAATCTTCGGACGCTTAAGCGCCTGGCAGAACTGGGTTTTTCAACGGCCCAACGCCGCAGGGGAAAGCGGCGCTCTGCGCCGCTACGGCAGCGGACAAAAAGGCTTTTTCGACAAGGGGCGGACTTAATCTGATGACCCCCGGTAAATACCCTGATGGAGACCGTCGCGATGAGTGAATCCAGCCACGTAGCCTACGACACTATTATTCCGAACAACGTAGGGCTCGCCTCTGATCGCAAAGTCCTAAAGGCGCTAGAAAAATGGCATCCTGAATTTCTGAGTTGGTGGAAATCAATGGGGCCAGATGGATTTCAAGAATCTCCCGTGTATCTGCGCACCGCAATCAGCGTTGAGCGTGAAGGCTGGGCCCAATTCGGTTATGTGAAGATGCCAGAGTATCGCTGGGGTATCCTGCTGGCACCACAGGTAGAAAACCGCACAATTGGATTCGGTGAATATCAAGGAGAACCGGTTTGGCACGAGGTGCCAGGCGAGTACCGCGCACTGTTGCGCCGCCTGATTGTAATCCAGGGTGATACCGAACCGGCATCGGTAGAGCAGCAAAGGTTCCTGGGCAAAACCGCGCCTTCTCTATACGACATGCGCAATGCCTTCCAGGTAAACGTCGAAGAGGCTCGACACCTCTGGGCTATGGTGTACCTGCTACAAAAGTATTTTGGCCGCGATGGCCGTGAAGAGGCGCAGGAACTTCTGCGCCGTCGATCAGGAGATCCTGATGCGCCACGACTACTGGGCGCCTTCAATGAAGAAACACCAGATTGGCTTTCCTTCTTCATGTTCACGTTTTTTACAGACCGGGACGGCAAAATGCAGCTCGAAAGTCTGGCTCAATCCGGATTTGATCCGCTGTCACGCACCACCCGGTTTATGCTGACCGAGGAAGCCCATCATATGTACGTGGGGCAAAGTGGTATTGCTCGAGTTCTTCAAAACACCTGCCAGATCATGGCAAAGAACCAGATCGACGACCCATTTCGGATAGATGAAATCAGAGAGTTAGGCGCGATTGACCTGCCCCTGATACAGCGCAAAGTGAACTTTCATTTCTCGGTTTCGCTTGATCTATTCGGCTCTGAGATTTCGACCAACGCCGCCAACTTTTTTGACGCGGGCCTTAAGGGGCGCTACAAGGAACTCGATATCGATGATGACCATCGGCTCGTCGATGCCCTGTATCCGGTACTCAAAGTTATAGATGGGCGTATTCAAAGCATTGACTCGCCAGCATTGCCCGCTCTCAATACGCGCCTGCGTGACGACTATGTGCGCGAATGCGCCCGTGGAATCGAGAGATGGAACCTGGTGATGGCCAAGGCCGGCATAGAGTTCAAGCTGAAACTGCCGCACATTGCTTTTAACCGGGCAATCGGCGAATTTTCCTCAGTCGAGGCCTCGCCAGAAGGTCATCTTATGCAACAAAAAGAGTGGCAACAGCAACGCGACCACTACCTGCCCACCACAGACGACGCTGACTTCTTGCAATCTCTAATGCAACCGCTGCATCAACCTGGCCAATACGCATCATGGATCGCACCGCCGGCCCGCTCAATCGACAACCAGCCCGACGATTTCGAGTACGTCAGGATCCCGGGGTAAACCGCTGGTAACTACCGTTTTGCCTGGCTCTACAAAGTAGGTATGGTGGAGACTTCGATGCAGTTCTTTGTACTCGATAAAACGATTGCACGACATTAATTGGGCTCATAGGAACTGACACAATGGATCAGGCAAAGGAAGCTGCGAAGACAGTCGTTATCGGTGCCGGTATGGTCGGCGTCTGCTGTGCTTTGTATCTCCAGCGTGCAGGTCACCAGGTCATACTGGTGGATGCCAACGAACCGGGGAGTGGCGCCAGTTACGGCAATGCGGCTACCTTTGCCAGTTACGCCTGTATTCCCGTTAATCATCCTAAGCTACTTACGGCACTACCGGCCCTGCTGTGGGGGTCTGCCAGACCACTATCCATTTCTTTGACCTATATGCCGACGATGCTGCCCTGGCTGCTCTCGTTTTTGCGCCACTGCCGGCGCGCTGAGGTTAACCACATCATTAATGCGCTGGGTGTTCTGCTAGCGCATGCCGAGGATGCGGCAATGACTCTGTTTCGCAGCTCTGATGCGCTCAACCTGATCCGGCGCAACGGTACCATCTACCTGTATTCAAGCGAAAAAAGCTTAGCTGGTGCACAGGATGACATCCAACGACGGCGTCGGCAGGGTGTCGCAATCACAGAACTTGATATCAGTGACATTCAGAACCTTGAGCCCCAGTTGGCCTCGGTATTCGCTGGAGGGGTTCTCTACGATGACGGCTTTCAACTGCTGGACCCACAACAAATCATCTTAAAAATGGTTGAGAAATTCGCGGCCGATGGCGGCCAAGTTCTGCGTGAGAAAGTGACCTCCTTGGCCCGCAATGACTTGGGCGATATACAGGTCATCGGCGACTCAAGGTCGATCAGCGCCCGACAAGTAGTGCTGGCAGCGGGCGCGCAGTCACAAACTATTCGCAGTGGGCTCATCGACCCGCTGCCGCTGGATACGGAAAGAGGCTATCACGTCATGTTTCCAGATAGCGCTACATTGCTGAACCGGCCGGTGGGGCTGGCAGATGCTGGCCTTTATCTGTCGCCACTTAACTTAGGTCTGCGGGCGGCAGGAACCGTTGAGCTTGCCGGCCTGAACGCCCCACCAAACCCGGCCCGGCTGGCCTACATTGAGCGATGGGTCCATCGTGTTCTACCTCAAGTTGGACAACGTGGGGATACCTGGTTGGGTTTTCGACCTACTCTGCCCGACAGCCTGCCGGTGATCGGTCGTTCTTCACGGCATTCGGGGTTGGTCTATGCGTTCGGCCACCACCATATCGGCATAACGCTCGGTGGCATTACTGGCAAACTCGTCCAGCAGATCATCGATGGACACCCACCCACCGTGGATCTCGCGCCGTACCGCCCGGGGCGATTTGCACGCTAGGCCAGCAGGTCAAATACGGCATGCAGGTACATCTGCGTCGCCCGGGTCAGCTGCTCAATCTCGACGTACTCGTTAAGCGAGTGCGCCTGAACTAGAGAGCCGGGCCCACACACCACCGCGGGGCTGCCCAGATGAGGCGCATCAGTTGCCCCAGGGAAAGCCGACGCCTGTGCCGGCGATCCCGTGAGTAATTGCGACGATTCGAGTAATGAGCGCACGACTGGGGAGTCCAGCGGAACATCATTGGCCGGAATATCCCAAGAGGGATCGCTAATCTCGTAGCGAAACCCTGGGTCGTCTGCCTTCAGAGATTCCAGCCGCTTCTCGATATCCTGGCGTACGCTTTTTGCACTGTCGCCTGGAAGCAGACGGCGATCGATTTCAAGTTCACAAAAATCGGGTACTGCGCTAACGAGATCACCGCCGCGGATCACACCTGGACTGTAACGCCCATGACCACACAAGGGATGGGGCTCACGGGATGCAAGCTCTGCGTTGTAATCAGACAATGCCGTGACAACCCGGGCCATACGTTCAATCGCGTTTTCTCCGTGTTCAGGAATACTGGAGTGCACCGCCTTACCAAAGGTGCGGATAAACAGACCATGCTGCCCTTTATGTGCCGGGCACACAGCAAGGTCTGAGGGTTCGCCGATGATGCACTGGTCTGCCATCGGGCCATTAAGGCCGATTTCACGGGAACCGATCATCTGCCACTCCTCGTCGGCGACGCCGCACAGGATTAATGTTCCCTGGAGTTGCACATCTGCCTCCTGCAACAGGCGTACCACTTCAAGATAACAAGCCAATCCCGCTTTCATGTCACAGGAGCCACGCCCGTATATCCGACCGTCCGCCTCGCGTGCACAGTAGGCTTGCTCATAGCCCTCGGCCGGCACAGTATCTAGATGTCCACACAGCATCAGTGACGGCCGCTCGCCAACCCCTTGACGCGTGCCAAAGACATTGGGACGCCCGGGCGCCGCATCACGAGAAGAAACGGCCATACCGAGTTGGCTCATCTGCTCCAGGTAATACTCGCCAATCTCCTTTTCGCGATGGCCGGGGCGCGGCTCACCAGCCATTGGATTCTCGCTTGGAATGGCAATCATTTCCTTGAGTCGATCTTTAATCGACTCGATCGATAACGATCCCGAAAGACTATTCAACTGCTCGATGACCTGGTCATTCATAAATCTTTCCTCTTGACTGTGCCTAGCGATTTATCCCCAACAATAACAACCGGGGATGATATCAACATACCACCAACACCCGGGGCCGGTGCTACACTCGCCGTCCCTTCAACCTCACCTGGAGACTGGAATGGCCTTCCTTGCGGATTACGGTCTCTTTCTTGCTAAATCACTGACTATTGTTCTTGCTGTAATCGGCGTCATTGGCGCCGTGGTAGGTATCGCGATCCGCAATCGGCACACATCGCCCGAGCAGATTGATGTAAAACGGATTAATGATCGCTACCGCGATATGGCCAACGCCATCGAATTCGCCACTCTAAGCCCTGAGCAGGCGAAAAAAAAGCAAAAATCTAGCAAGAAAGAACTCAAAACAAAAGCCAAGGCAGAAAAGCGCAACCCCCCCGAAGCGCGAAAGCGGGTGTTCGTCCTCAATTTTCACGGTGATATCCGTGCCAGTGAAGTGGGACTTCTTCGCGAAGAAATCACCGCAATACTATTAGGAGCACACGATGGGGATGAAGTGGTTATCCGGCTCGAAAGTGCTGGCGGTATGGTACATGCCTACGGCTTGGCTGCTTCTCAGATTTCCCGGTTACGCGAGGCTGGCATCGAGGTAACCGTCGCGGTCGATAAAGTCGCTGCGAGCGGCGGATATCTTATGGCCTGCGTTGCAGACCGGATTCTGGCTGCGCCGTTTGCTGTGATTGGCTCTATTGGTGTGGTCGCCGAGATCCCCAACTTCAACCGCTTGCTAAAAAAACACGATGTGGACTATGAACAGATCTCCGCTGGTGAATTCAAGCGAACCATTACCATGCTTGGTGAGACCACCGACCGGGCCCGGGCCAAAGTTAAAGAAGAAGTCGAACAAACCCACGCCTTGTTCAAGGATTTCGTCAAGCAGCAACGGCCTGTCGTCGACCTTGATGCTGTCGCCACTGGTGAGCACTGGCTGGGCACCCGAGCTCATACCTTAAAGCTGGTGGATGAGATTCGCACCAGCGATGACTATCTGATGGGTCTTCGAGAAACCGCCGATATCTTTGAGGTGGAGTACAGTATCAAAAAGAAAATGTTTGATCGACTCTCTGGACTGATCGGCCGTCTGCGAGGTGGCAACCTATTGACCCAGGATTCACAGCCAATGACCCGCCTGACCTGAGCCCACTTCTCGCATTGAAATAACCGTACAAACGAAGTAACACAATGATCTATCAGTTAGGAGCCTACGTGCCGACGGTCGCCGATGATGCCTACGTAGCACCAAGTGCCGACGTCATCGGTTCAGTTGATCTGGGATCACAATCCAGCGTCTGGTTCGGCGCTGTACTGCGGGGTGATAACGACCAGATCGTGATTGGCGCCCGTACCAATATCCAGGACAATACTGTCATTCATGTGGATGCCGGGGCACCTGTCATCATCGGAAGCGACGTATCTGTCGGCCACAGCACCGTCATCCACGGCTGCAGCATTGCCAACAATGCGCTGATTGGAAACGGCGCCGTGATACTTGATTTTGCCCAGATCGGATCGGACAGTCTGGTTGGAGCTAATGCGTTGGTTACGGAACGCAAAATTTTCCCACCCCGATCGCTGATCGTGGGGTCACCCGCACGCTTCGTTCGGGAACTTACCGATGCGGAGGTTCAACGTCTTCGCGATAACGTTCAGAGCTATATAGACAAGGCTAAGCACTACCGAACTGATCTTCAGCCCGTCGGCTAGTGCAAACTGAAACCCTGGCAATCCCATGACATAGAGATGAGAGGGGATATGAGAATAGGCTTTATCGGGCTCGGTAACGTTGGTGGCAAACTTGCCGGAAGTATCTTGCGCAATGACTTCGACCTAACGGTACGAGATCTGGATTCAGAACTGGAGCACTCGTTCGCTCAAAAAGGTGCGACTATTGGAGAAAGCCCGGCACAGATCGCGCGTAACGTCGATATTCTCATCACCTGTCTACCCAATCCAGAGGCAAGCGCCAACGTCATGGAAGGCGAAGATGGGGTTCTGAGTGCAATAGGTCCCGGCACGATCTGGGCTGAAATGAGCACCACAGACGAGCGCGAAGTACGCCGACTGGGCGAACAGGTCATGGCGGCGGGCGGAGAACCAATCGATTGCCCAGTCTCCGGCGGGTGTCACCGGGCAGCTACGGGGAACATATCTATTTTTGCTGGGACCGAGCGCTCTACTTTTGACCGGGCACTGCCCGTACTCACGACTCTCGGTCGGCAAGTCCTCCACACGGGCCCCCTGGGCTCTGCGTCGATATTGAAGGTTCTCACAAACTATCTTGCCTCGGTAAATCTCGCTGCCCTGGCCGAGGCCCTGATGACCGCTCATCGGGCTGGGATGGATCTCAACACCACTTACGAGGCAATCCGTATCTCATCAGGAAACTCCTTTGTGCACGAAACTGAAAGCCAAGTGATCCTGAACGGGAGTCGGGATGTCAACTTCACTATGGACCTAGTTGTAAAAGACCTGTCGTTGTTCCAGGCGATTTCAGACAGGGCCGATGTGCCGCTCGAAATATCCCCTTTACTGCTTAAGATCTTTAAGGACGGCCGAGACCGCTACGGCGGGCGTGAGTGGTCAACTAATATTGTTCGACGTCTGGAAGAAGCCTGTGGCGATCAACTGCGGGCGCCTGGGTTTCCTGCTGAACTCGTGGATGACGAACCGGAAAGCCCTGGCTGCGAGGTTGTGCCGAACAAAGACTGAATGCAGGATTTACGCTACATCGTCACCTGTTTGGGTTTGGTTACGACATAGACATGCTGCACTGCAACATGTCATACTATTAACCGACGATGCTTCACCTGCCCTCTCCAGACGCGGCCCAAACATGGTGCCAGCAACAACGCAGCAATGGGCGGACCATCGGCTTTGTACCTACCATGGGATCGCTGCATCGAGGCCACCTATCCTTGGTCAAGCGCGCCTGCAGCGAAAATGAGACCTGTTGCGTTAGCATCTTTGTAAACCCGTTGCAGTTCGAGGACTCGAAAGATTACAACGCCTACCCCCGAAACCTCGACTCTGACCTCACCACGCTCGAGCAACAGGGATGCACCATGGTCTTTGTCGGCAGTCTTGGGCAATTTTTCCCCGAGATCGTCGATCTGCGGAAAATCAAAACGCTTGGCGCCGGCCGATACGGGAGAGGACTTGAAGGCACCTTTCGGCCCGGGCATCTCGGCGGCGTACGAACCATTATCGATCGGCTGTTTCGCACCGTGGGGCCAGTCAACGCCTACTTTGGAGAAAAGGATTTTCAGCAAACCCTGGTGGTCTCGGATCTGGCTGCACAGATTGGCTACCCGCAGGTAGTAGTATGCCCTACGGTTCGCGACGAATCCGGGCTTGCCCTGTCATCACGCAATGCCCTTTTGAGCTCACCCCAGAAAAAACAGGCTCATAGCATTTACCAAGCGCTGTTGGCAGCACACCAGATCTGGACAACGGGCGAGCGCCAACCAGAGACACTAGCCAGCACCATGCTGGAGATCTTGAACAACACTGACCTTGGTGTCGAATATGCCGAGATCCGTGACCCGGCCGCATGGACCGAAACCACACCAAAAAACCCTCTACAACAAGCACAGGCGTTGATCGCGGCACGCATCGGCGGGGTACGCCTGATTGATACCCTGCGTCTGGACTCCCGCCATACGAACGAGGCAATCGCGGTGGTGCAAGCAGGCTCTGGCCGTTAACTTTATGGCTTTGGCCAGCGCCTGACGCGCGGGATTAGTGCTCCCCGCCCGCCTTAAAGTTGAACACAGCCCCTTCCTTGATGCCCGATGGCCAGCGGCTGGTGACCGTTTTCATCCGGGTATAAAAGCGCATACCCTCGGGGCCGTGCATATAGTGATCGCCAAATAATGAGCGCTTCCATCCACCGAAACTGTGAAAAGCCAGCGGGACTGGAATGGGCACATTAACCCCTACCATACCAATTTGTGCACGATGGCCAAAGTCACGGGCGGCATCACCGTCACGGGTAAAAATGGCAGTCCCGTTGCCGTACTCGTGATCATTGACCAGTGTGAGCGCCTCTTCGTAGCTACTGACACGTACGACCGAAAGCACCGGCCCAAAAATCTCGTCGCGATAAATATCCATCTGCGGGGTAACCTGGTCGAATATCGTGGCGCCGACAAAGCAGCCGGACTCGTACCCCGGCACAGCAACCCCACGGCCATCCACAACCAATTCGGCCCCTTCTTCGACACCACGATCGATATACCCTTTGATTCGATCCCGCGCATCCGGCGTAATCACAGGGCCCATTTCGACTCCTTCCTGATCATAGGCGCCGACTTTGAGTGTCTCGATGCGCGGAACCAACTGCTCCATCATTCGATCTGCGGTGTCGTCCCCAACCGCGACTATCACTGAGATCGCCATGCACCGCTCGCCGGCAGAGCCATAGCCCGCGCCCATTACTGCGTCTACCACCTGCCCCATATCAGCATCCGGCATCACCACCATGTGATTCTTCGCACCACAAAGCGCCTGAACCCGTTTTCCATGGGCACAACCCGTCTGGTAGATGTACTCCCCTACTGTCGTTGATCCCACAAAACTGACTGCCTGAACAGTCGGATCCGAAAGCAGTACATCAACGGCTTCCTTATCGCCATTCACGACATTGAGGACGCCGTCGGGTAAACCTGCCTCGGTCATCAGTCTCGCCATAAAACCTGCGCAGGACGGATCACGCTCGGAAGGCTTGAGAATAAAAGTATTGCCACAAGCGATAGCGACAGGAAACATCCACATCGGCACCATGGCAGGAAAGTTGAACGGCGTGATGCCCGCGACGACTCCCAAAGGCTGGCGCATACTCCACGAATCCACCCCATTGGCCACTCCCTCGCTGAACTCTCCCTTGAGCATCTGCGGGATGCCGCAGGCAAACTCGACGACTTCCAGCCCACGGGTGATCGATCCCTTGGCATCGTCGACAGTCTTACCATGCTCAGATGACAGCAGCAGCGCCATTTCATCAATATTCTTAATCAGTAATTCACGATAACGGTACAGCACCTGGACCCGTCGGGCCGGGGGCATCTGTGCCCAATCCGGGAATGCCTGTGAGGCATTCGCAATTGCAGCACGCGCTTCATCGGCGCTGGCCAGAGCGACCGTGCGAACTACCTCTCCCGTCGCTGGGTTATATATGTCACCGAAACGGTTACTCACTCCGGCGACCGGGCGACCGCCTACATAATGTCCAACTATCTCACTTACCACTGCATTCATCGTCTGACTCCTATGATCGCTTGACGTCTCTTAAGATCTTACCAACTCGGGCACCATCTACAATAATTGATTATCTTCTTTAGCTTGAAGTTTGGCATACAATGCTAAATCTATAATGACAAATAATTTACATTTTGCATTTGTCGTACAGCGAGATTCACTGCATGTTGTTGCTAACGATTCTGTCCATTGTCGACATTCCAGAAGATCATAACAAGTTCGGCACTCTCCTTTGGGCAATCTACGATCTTGAGCTCAGCCCCATTCCGCTTTGATCACATTGAACGTAAGTCCGGGGTTTGCCCGATTAACAAAAACTCATCGATTATGGTCGACTCAGTAAAACGGAGTTTGACCGCGCCCAGGCCAGGGACGAGAAAATCCTCATGCCCAATGACAGAACCGGAGCCTGAGAGAATTTCGGGCCTGGTGTATCAATGAAGATCACGCTGCAGCCCCCGCGCTGGCGAGCATTTTAGGGCAAGATTAATGCCACCTTGTTGATCGTGCATCGCCAAGGCAGAATGTCTTCATGTAACCGGCCAGCCGACGAATAAATTTGACCGCAAAGGGTCAAAATGGAGAGCTCAAATGAACACCCGAATTACCGACATCCATAAAAAAGATATCGCCCACGCCCTGCACCCCTACACCAACCTGGCCGCTCATGAGGAACAAGGCCCGCTGGTGATTACCCGCGGAGAAGGAGTATATGTCTGGGATGACCAGAATAATCGCTATCTGGAAGGGCTTGCGGGTCTGTGGTGCGTATCGCTTGGATTCTCCGAGGAACGATTAGCAAAGGCCGCGGCGGACCAATTCGCCGCACTGCCCTATTCACACACATTCGCCCATCGCTCCACCGAGCCGGTGATAGCGCTTTCGGAAAAACTGATTGAGATAGCCCCTGAGCCCATGACCCGAGCTTTTTTTCTAAATTCCGGCTCAGAGGCGATCGATGCCATGATCCGCTTCACCTGGTACTACAACAACGGCCGCGGACTACCAAAGAAAAAGAAAATCATCTCCCGAAAACGCGGCTATCACGGTGTAACGGTCGCCGGCGGCAGCCTTACTGCCATTCCGCTGATGCAGAACGACTTTGATTTACCCTTGGAACGAATGATCCACACCGACCCCGCCGGCTATTACCGCTACGGCCAGCCCAGTGAATCCGAGGAAGCTTTTGCCAGTCGCCTTGCTGACAATCTTGAACAACTTATCATCAATGAAGGCCCAGACACGATCGCCGCCTTTGTCGCCGAACCGGTGATGGGCGCTGGTGGTGTCATGCTGCCACCGGCCACTTACTTCGGCAAAATTCAGGCAGTGCTGGACAAATATGACGTGCTGATGGTGGCAGATGAAGTCATCTGTGGATTTGGCCGCACCGGCAACATGTGGGGCTCACAGACCTACGATATCCGCCCGGACATGGTCACCTGCGCCAAACAGCTTTCATCAGGCTATCTACCCATATCGGCGCTCATGATCTCTGACAAGGTGTACGAAGTACTCAAGGCGCAAAGCCGAAAACACGGTGCACTCGGCATGGGCTACACCTATGGCGGGCATCCGGTATCTTGTGCAGTAGCGCTCGAGACACTGAAAATCTATGAGGAACGCGATACGGTCGGGCATGTTCGCAGTGTCGCACCTCGGTTTCAGGAAAGACTGGCGCAACTCGGCAGCAGCCCTCTGGTGGGTGAAGCGCGCGGCGTCGGCCTGATCGGCGCACTGGAACTGGTGATGGATAAGAACTCGAAAGAACAATTCCCAGCCGAAGTCAAAGCAGGCGCAACACTCGCTGCCCGGGCACAGGCCCGGGGACTTATTGTTCGTGCCTTGCCTGGCGATGTCATCGGCATCTGCCCGCCATTGATCATTACCGAAGCGCAAATAGACGAACTCTTCGACTCGCTGGCTGAGGCCGTCAGTGAAACTGAAGGCCTGCTGCGGCGCGCTGCCTAAAGGTGTTAATAAAAATACTGCTGCTGAATCCCGGCCTCTTAGGTGTCGCGGGTATTCTTGTGTGGCTGGCGACCCCTCTGCCGGCATCGGCAGAGCCCTCTATCGGCGCGTGGCTGAGCGCGACAGTTGAAAACGGAGCGCCGGTACAAGCCGATACTTTGCGTTTTGGCTGCAACGACAAGATCTATGCGGTGATTGACCTGACTGACCTTTCTGACGGCAGTCATCAACTACAAGTAGACTGGACCGATCCCACAGGCAAAACCCGCGAACACATCGATTACCCATTGCACAGCAGCGGTACCAGCCGAATTACGGTGTGGCTGCAATTGCACCCACCTAAAGGCGCCGCGCTTTTCAGCTTCTTCAACCCAGCCATGGGAATGGACGATTTTATAGGCACCTGGCAAGTCGAAATTAACCTTGATGGCAAAGCCCACCTAAATCAATCTTTCGAGGTGCTCTGCTAAATCGATCACCTAGCGTATTAAGGCCGAAACTGACCGTCATCGCGAGCAAACTGCGGTGCAAATAGCGTACTTCGATTGACTATGCCTTCGAACCCACCGCAGCGGCCGGCATTGTGCTGACCGCTGCGGTGGCACTGCCTGGTGAATCAGTTCAGTAATTCGATCTCACCGGGTTTCCAGGTTTCATCGAACCATGGTTCCAGCGGCCCGTAGAGCCGCAGGCACAAAAACCAGGCCTTTCCGGGCACTGTCTGGATCCAGTTGGCCTCATGGCCTGATGGTACGGTGGGACCAAAATACAGATCAGTAGATCCATCGGGATTGACCGCCAGATTTCGGTTGCGCTCATTGTTTTTGCTCGGGTAAGGCTGATCCGTCTGCAGCATTGAGCGTGTCTGTGGATCGTAGACCACAATCGACCAGAAATCCTTAGCTGGTACATCGGCAGGGATATTCAGCTTATAAGCTTTTGCTCCGTCCAGGTATTCACCACTGGCATCTCTTGCGTTCAAAGCGTACTGAGACCCTGCACCCACCATCTTCAGCACCATGGCGGGCGTATTTACTGTCGCTATATAGAAGAACAGCGTTCTCGCATCAAGATACCTGCCACCGTTTCCCTGATCACGAAGCCAGCGGTGATCGCCGCCATCAAAGGCGGTGTACCAGTACTTGTCTTCATAGAGATAGATACTGTCTGATCGAGGATCAAATGCCAGTGCGCGGGCAGTTGCGTTGCCAATGGCAATCGCTTCCGTCAATGTATTTTTTAGCCGTTCATCTGGATTAAAAGGTTTCCCTTTTTGCATTCCGATGCTGGACAGAAGACCGCGAAGTTCTGGATGAAAGGCATCAAGGGGCTCTTTCTGGATGACCTTATCCAACTCGACAAAAAACTCATAATTGTTGGCATGAATAGTATTGAATTCCATCCCAGTTCCGTTAATAAAAACCATCTCTGGTGGGTTAGTTGTCTGCGCCAGAGGATAGATTTTCAAGCCCTCGCTCCACATTTTTACTGCAACATCTGTCTTGCCATCTACCAGGAATGCCCTCAGCGGCACCCAATTAGTGAAAGTGGGTGAAGTCACACTGAAGTACCCGTCAGGCACTTCACCCTCAAAACCTGGAGGCAGGATCAGATACTTGCCGCCTTTTCCGCGGTCAGGTCCAGGAGCGCCGGTGTCAATGACAAATCGAAAAAACGCGTCATTTACCGTACCAGGGCCAGCGCCGGGTGGAACTTCGATCACTGTGGGACCGTCGCGCTCCAGATCCAGCAAACAGATCGCGTAAACCGTATCGGTATTGCCAGTCAGAAAGAGTGAATTAGAATCCATCAGATCCTTATAAATTATGCACTTGCTTGCTGAATCAATTCCGATTCTCTGCATGCCTTCCCGTAAGCCTTCCACCGATGCGGCAGGCACAAAATTCAAAAATGCCTCGACGCCTCTGATCAGGTCGAGATGGTCATAAACCAAAGCAGTCGTCTCGGGCGTCGGCATGCCGTCAAAAAATTGCAACGTCCCGATACGGGTATCGACCGTATCCGGCGTCAGGATTTCGGATGGAATAAGATTGTTGAATCCCGGTGTTGGTGATCCAGCTACTGCGGCCAGGCTTGCAAAAAATAACAACCCAACCGCCTTAGTCGAAACTTTCATTAGGTTTCCCCTTTTTAATAAATGGATTGACTTTCGATTTGTAAACACTAATTTCGTCTGATATTGTTTAGTTCTTCTATACTCTCGAAAACTTTCATCATGCCATCAACTATCGCGTTACTCTTTTGCGCCTTGACCTTAGTCGTCGGTCCTACGTTTGCCGCAAAATCACACTCCCGGACCAGTGCGTTCAAGATTCCGCCGGGAACACTAATCACATTGACTAAGCCTCTGTCGGTCAGTGCCGGGAAATCTCGCGTCTTTATTCAAGATGGCAAGACCATGGACCGCGTTAAGCAAACCTATGCTCCTTACTGCTACTTTGCCATGCGCCGACCACGCTCTGAGATGAGTTCCCCAACTATGATCACCCCGGACACCTTTACCGTAACCAAACAGTACCGTCGAAATGAAATGAGTGCGCAACGAGAATTCAATCTCGCTATGCACTCCACTACACCACCCGCCTTTTTGTACCTGGCCTCACGCGAAGGCGGCCCTTTGAACCTGAACTACTCCCTCAAGATCACCAGTACGAGTCAACCCAAGGTCAGCGCACTGGTGTGCGGCATTTATTCCGATCCGCAGGATCGAGGTGGCCTCAGTGTGGCAGAGATTCAATCTGTCCTTGAGGGCTTTGTATCTTTTCAGATGGGGCAATAAAGGAGCGGACTTTACTCACCGTGGAAACATGAACTGCAGTTGAGCCCGCAACTGCCATTCAGCGCCATTAGTGGGTCGTTTCACATTGCGATAAAGGCTGATCTGACCGTTCACCGGTGTGTTGCCTAACTTGAAGATCTTGCCATACCCCAAGCCAAGCGGCACCGTCCACTGCTCTTCGCTGGCGGCTTCCCAGTTCGCACTAATGACTGGCGAGCTGGTGAAGTAGCGCCCCCCTGGCAGGTTGTAATTTATAAATGGCTGCAAAGTCAGAAGGTTGATGTCACTGGCGCCAGAACCCGCCACGGACCAGACATTACTCACCAGTCCGCCGTAGACCCAGGGACCGTCCATCGACAGAGCCACAATACTGGGACCTAGGCCCCATTTATCTGCCGTTAGTCCGTCACCGCCGGTGGGCAACAATACGGCAGCTCCAGCACCCCAGATCCACTTTTCAGTTTCCTTGGGGGCAAAAAACCCGGTAAAGGTGATGTCGCCCAGACCGCTCTTGCGAGAGCCCGCGGCGCTCATCGCTGGTTGGGATACTACCGGAACGATCGTACGGGTAATAAGGTTCCAGTTATCGTTCCAGTCTATCGGCCACACGGGTTGAATATTAAGAATGTTCTGTGTTCCGTCCAGCGGGCCGACATTTGTGTTGGTATTATTTTGAAACGGCAGACTGATCATCGAGGCCAGTGGGTTTTGCGCCGCCTTGGCCAAATCCGCTGTCGCTGTCTCTTCTGCCCAGACGCGAGGCATAGCAAGTACCAGAACAACTCCCAGAAAATAAATCGCGTTACGTATTTGCCGCAGAGTATTCATAATATTGGCATCCAGGTTTATGAGTTGGTCGATGAAGTTTATTCTTTGTCGGCAAGTCGTGCCAGCATCAGCCATTAAGCATTAAGCATTAAGCATTAAGCATTAAGCATTAAGCATTATCTAGTTAGTTTAAGCCAAACGCCCCAGTTCGCTCGGCTGGATTTACCGCTTATTGCATGCCTATTATTGGCATAAAACACTGCAATCCTCCCCCCCACAGCATTAATTTATTTTTCGGAAATGTTATCAAAACTTCTGTTTGCAAGCCTGTATATTTGGTCCCGGAATTAATCTCAAAACGCGAGTCCCGCTAACCATGCTAGCGTGCGTCTGTGGCGTGCTTAAAGCGAAATTTCTTACTGAGATGCGACTTTCCGTTGAGTATCCTTTCGTGCACAATAACTCATCTTGAGTCTAAAATAGGCCCACTCAGCCAGCTCTAACAATTACCCCTTGCATGAAACCCTATTTTTCCCTTGAAATTTCGGTAATGCTAGTCATCAGAGCGACTGTGCTGTTCAGTCTGTTGTTGGGAGCAGCTCATGCTGCGGATACGAGCGAGATACCCCCGCCATCAGCAATACTTGACCAGAATCTCAGTACTGAGGAAAGAGAAGATCTTCTGGCCCGCTTAAGTGATGAGCAGGTTCGCTCTATCGTCTGGCAATTGATCCGCACTGAAAAGGAGCAACAAACACCCACAGACTCAGCGGTCCAGGAACTGACCATCATTACAAACCGATTTCGTGTTGGCTTACTGAAAGAGCTAAAGCAAACGCCAAACATCGCTCGCATCCCCTCTGTCATGGCCACTGCCATGGTGCCGCCGGGAAGGGATAAGAAAGATATCTGGCTTGTGTTCGCCTATCTCGGTGGCATCTTGCTGGTTGGCTGGGCTGCTCAGCACCTGTTTAAGCGTCTTTCCGCGCGTATCCCAGAGACCCTGGCGATGGTTGGGGGCAACAACTTTCCTCAGCGACTGGGTCGACGCTTGCTGCTGTTAATCTATGACCTTTTTATTCCGATTGTCTTTGTACTCGGTGCATACATCGCGTTTTTGCTTGTATACGGCGGGCACGCACCCAACCGACTGCTCATGATGGGGCTACTGGCCGCAATCCTGCTCGCCTGGCTGCTCAATCAACTGGTGAATTTCATTTTTTCTCCCCACCGATCGAGTTCCCGACTTACGTCGCTGAACGATGCCGATTCCCAGCTTTTAAGCTCACGGGTCTCGTGGATATTCATTGGTGGATCGTTTTTATATTTTTTTCAGAACTATCTTGGCGCTATCAGTTCACCCTTTGAGGGTCCAGCACTGGTGCAATCCGTTAGCCTGGTCGGCGGAATCATCCTGATGGGCATAATTATTGCTGTTATGTGGCTTATACGCCGACCGGTCAGCATCATGCTTCTGGCTGGGCGCCCGCCTGGGGGGGTTCGCAAACTGCTGACCGCCATCTGGCCAATCATTGGCACAACAACCGTGTTATTGCTATTTGTATTCGCGCTGTTCAGTGCAATCGGGTTGGAAGAAAAAGGCGCGCTGACTTCGGTACTGAAGACGCTGCTACTGCTACTGATGGTCCTGCCGCTAATACTCGGCGCCATGGGCCCATTGATACGTGAATGGGGCGTCTCTGACTCGGAACTGGAGAACCTGCAACCAAGCCGACGCGGGGCGAGGGGCGGTATTGTCCAGGCTGCCCGGGCCGTGGTTCTGTTGCTGGCGCTTATGACGTTGGGGCAAATTTGGCACATCGATATTGTGAAACTGACCGCTTCCAGTCTTGGCGAAAGGGTAGCCGGTATGGGGGCTCAGATACTGGTGACCGTTGCGATAGCGTACATCTTGTGGGCCGCGACCAAGCGTTGGATTTCCTCCGGGCAAGTGGATGAAACAGCGGATGAAGCCGAAGAAGGTGACGCCCACGCTGGCAGTGACCCTGGCGGACAGGGTCTGTCACGGGCCGCTACAGTACTGCCACTCTTGCGTGGTTTCCTGTTCGTGACCATTTGTGTGGTCGCCGTCATGGCCATACTGGCAAGCCTGGGCGTTAACATCGGGCCACTGATAGCCGCGGCAAGCGTTATCGGGCTCGCAATTGGTTTTGGCGCGCAAACCCTGGTTGCAGATATTATCTCAGGGGTGTTTTTCCTAATTGATGATGCCTTTCGCAAGGGGGAATATATTGACGTAGGCGGCAGCACAGGCACAGTCGAGCAAATCTCAATTCGCTCCATGCAGTTACGACATCATAACGGACCGGTTCACACTATCCCTTACAGCACGATCAGCACCCTGACCAATTTCAGTCGCGACTGGGTAATCATGAAGTTCGAACTGCGGGTCCACTTTGAACAAGACGTCGAGAAAGTTCGAAAACTGATCAAGAAAGTCGGCAAGGAACTTCTGGATGATCCGGAACATGGGCCTCAGTTCCTGGATGGGCTGAAATCACAGGGCGTGAATAGAATGGATGATTCTGCTTTTGTGATACGCTGCAAATTCTCTGCCAAGCCAGGTAACCAGTGGGCACTGCGGCGGGTAGCCTACGCCAAGATACAAGAAGCATTCGCTGACGCGGGCATTCAGTTCGCGCCCAAACGGGTCGTGGTGGAAGCAGTGACTCCCAAACTCGCAGTAGCTGGAGCTGCAGTAGAGGCTTTAGATTCTAAGGACAATGCCAATGAGCAAGATCGCGGATGAATTGCCCACGCGGACTATCATTGCTCTTCCTTGCCGCGATCCTGGCCCTCATACCCACTGCCGGTTTTTCACAAAATACAATTTTTCTTAAAAACACCCCGCTGAGCGTATTAGCAGCCGACGACCTTGACTCTCTTCTGATTAAGATTAATGAGACTCTGGATTCGGTTGCATTGGATACTCCGGTGCAGTGGAGAAGTACCGATGAAAAAGTCAGCAGCACCTGGACAGTGACCGACAACTACAGTAAAAATGACCTGGTTTGCCGCAGGCTCAACCTCGATACCACGATGAATAACCAGACCACGTCTCGTCGCTTTGGGTTTTGCAAAGTTGACGGGGCGTGGCTTGTCGATATTGATTAAGCCTCTTTGTTGCCCTTTTTGACAAACTAGCGAACGGTACTCATTAGCCGATTAGACCTCTTTTTTACAACGTTTATTATTCTGGATGATATAAGCAATGAGATTTTTCACAATATTCGCTCTTTTGTGCGTAAGCGCCGCAGCCTTTGCAGAAGACACGGACGACGTAGACCGTATCGAGGAGGCCCATACAAAATGGTCCGAATGGGTGACTGATACCGCAGGCCAGATTGACGGCTTTTTTGGTAATGAGTATGCAGACGAATCGGCTCAGAAAACCCGCCTTCGTGTATTTGTCCGTTTTCAATACGATGGCAATGAAGGCGTCAAAGTCCGTCCCGGCATACGCGCAAAAATATCCTTGCCCAGCGTCGAAAACCGATTGGCTTTGATGCTGGGTGACGACGAAGATGAGACCCGGATGGATGACATAGACGAAAATCAACAAAATATCAGCCTGCAATTCAAGCCACGGGCAGACAGACCTTGGCAACAGCTTCGCTATGACATCGGCATCAGGCGGCGTGATGGCCGATACCAACCCTATGGCCGTATTCGCCATAGCAAAACCTTTCTGACCAAAAGCCCCTGGGTTCCCCAGGTCAGCAATTCGTTCTACTACTTCACTAAAAGCAAGTTCGAGTACCGCGGCGAAGCAAGTTTCGACCGCATCCTAGGCCCGCATTTGTTTTTTCGCCCGACTTCAGTCCTGCGCTGGTATCAAAAAAATCCAGATCAGTGCGATGGTGGTTGGTGTTTTGATCAGTATTTCAGCCTGTATGAAAAACTACGCCGATCCAAATCAGAGGTCATCGCCTACGATGCTGAGATCTACCTTCGCGATAAACCGCAGTTCACGCTGCACGACGCGGTCTTCAAAGCCCGTTACCGGCGCATGACCAGCAAAGAATGGCTTTTCTGGGAGATCGAGCCCGCGATTCATTTTCCCGACGAGTACGATCACGAACCCACTTTCCGACTCACTTTTCGGATCGAGGGTATTTTTGGACATAACGACAGAGTCGACATTAATCAGGACTTCATTCCGGTGGAGTCTCTTTGGGAAAATGAAAACCCGTAGTTAAGTCAACTCGCCGGATCAGATTCGGGCCGGCTCTCGAAATACAGTTTGTAGGCAATGAAATACTTGTTGATATTGCGCACATAATCAACCGTTTCACGTCCGATCTTCTCGGCTGCCAGCACCTCCACATTGCCAAACCAGATGTTCGGATCAAACCCGCGCTCAGCAGCCAGGTTGCGCAACCGACGAATACGATTAGGCCCCGCATTGTACGAAGCCCAAGCAAAATCCATCCTTGCGGCGGCGGATATTTCCTCTTTATCAAAGTAACGGTGGCGCAGGAAAGCCATGTATTTGGCGCCCGCATGAATATTGTTTTCAAGGGTTTCGATATTAGCGATTCCCACATTCTTATCAGCGGCAGTACTTGGCAGTAGCTGCACGATACCAACAGCCCCGGCTGAGCTGCGCATAGCCTGGTTCAACCTGGATTCCTGGTAGCCCTGGGCAACAAGCTTGAGCCAATCAATATGGTACTTCGCCCCGTACCGTTCGAACAATCGCCGCAGTTCTTTCAGCCTTTGGCGATCCGCCTGCGATAGCGGATTCGTAATCCAACGGTTTTTCTTGTAATAACGTGTAAATAGAATATTTCCCAGTAGCGAGCCCTTGCGATTTTCTTTGACAAATTTATTTAGACTGGCCAGCAACTTGGGGCTATCTGGCCGAATCGCCCAGGCGATCTTGCCATCGGTATTAATGGCCACATCAGAGTGAACTTTTATATCAGGAAGCAACTTTGACCAAGTCTGGGCGATATGCTTATCAGCAACAGTCAAATCGACAGCGCCTGAATGCACCAGTTCAAGAATATCTTCGGTAGCCAGCTCGTTGGCGGCCTCAATGATCTGCACCGCGGGAAGTGATTTATCTTCTAAAGAGCGGTTTACAGATCTCAGATGGGAGACATAGCTGGAGCCTTTCCTTACCACTACTTGCTTAGCTGAGAGATCTGACAACGACGTGAGGGCCTCACCATTGCTACGCCCTACCATGACTTCATCCACATTCTTGATATAAGGGTCGGTAAATACCACGCGGCGGGATCTCTCGGGCGTTACAGTTAACCCAGCCGCTGCGATGTCGCCCCGCCCAGCGATCAAGTCATCCAGCAAGCGGTCAAACCTCACTGGAATGAAAACCAGTTTGACCTTCTGCTCAGGCGAATCGATGCCGCGATTGAGGTGTTTTTCATATTCCATCATCAGGTCATACTCAAATCCACGTGGCATTCCCTGATGAAAAAAGAAATTCGTCCGACTATAAGTAACCAAAACCCGCAAAAAACGCCTCTTGCGAATGCTGTCGAGGTCTCCAAAAACACTGCGTTGCGCCCTTTCCAGAAGAGAATCTGAAGGGGGTGACGCGTCCAGGTTCTGGCTCTGCATTACGGGCTGAGATAAATCTGCTGGAGTCAGCTCCAATTGCATGTGCAAATCAAAGGCTGGGTTATCTGACGCTTGGCCTTCCTGACTTTGCTGGCTGATCTCTTTTGGGTCTGCAACAACTACTTTGGTTGATTCAGATGCATCCTCGGAACAACCAACCAAAAAGAGTGCAGCCAAAAGGCAGGCCGGCGCCCGGGTTGTGGTATTCAGTTTCAAAGCCTGTCCCGATCGAACTCCAGTTTGCGTTATCGAGTCGTGGGCCTATACCCAAACCCGAAAATGTCAACCAAGGCTCTGTGAGGCCTCGCACAGGTTTTTCAGTTTTGCGCGTGCCAACTCACGGCCCAACAGGCCAAGTCCACAATCTGGGGCTGCCAGTAACCGTTCTGGATCGATATGCGCCAGGGCTAGCTGCAATCGACCTCGAATTTCCTCAACCGACTCTACAGTGCTTTTTGCGACAGTCACAACGCCCAGGATCACTGAGGTGTTGTTAAATTTTTCCAATAACCCTAGATCATTATGTCGATGCGCATCCTCGAGCGACACCGAGTCGATTGAGGAATCCTCGATAGCCCCAGCCAGTTCGGCGTAGCTGTGTGGATCAGCCTTAGGGTAATCCGGATTATCCAGGCGATCCGGATAACCGCAACACATATGCACGGTTCGAATCACATTCTTGGGACACTTGTAAAACGCGCGTTCAAGATTTTCGAACCCATAATCCAGAGCGGGACCGGGCTTACGGGCAAAAAGGGGTTCGTCAATCTGGATATGACGACAACCCGCTTGGGCCAAATTCAACACTTCGACGTTGAGGGCATCAGCGAGATCGGCGCCTCGACGCCCGGGATCATCATAGAAGCTATCAGCGGTAGTATCACCGATAGTCATCGGCCCAGGCATGGTCATCTTCACTGGCCTGTCTGTCAATTCCTGAGCACGCCGCCAATCATGTACCAGAAACGGTTCACGGGCACTTACCCGTTTGGTGATGGTCGGTAGGCGCGCAACGTAGGCACCATTGCGCAACGACTTTTCTGTGAGATGAGTAAAATCGATGCCATCTAAATATCGGCAATGGTAGTGAATATAATTTTCTCGGGACACTTCTCCGTCTGTCGGTATATCAATACCGGCTGATTCCTGATCGGCTATTGCCTGGGCTACGCCACGGGTGAGAATATCTTCGACATTCTCCCCCATGGCTGCCATAGCCTCGCTCCAACTCTGGGTAGGGTCTGCAGTATCGGGGCCTTCGGCGACCGTAAACCAATCAGGCAGTTCAACAAATTCGGGCTTAGGGTAAGCGCCTATGCAGGTTGTTCTTATTTTGCTCATATGTTTGGCTGAGGATTCCTGGCGTTACCAATTAGCTGTGAGTTTATGGTCAACCGAAGTCTGAATCACTGATACTAGAAGCTCAATCACTCATCCTTAGTCTCTGAATCTACCTGCCCGTCTAAATTGGTAGGGGCAAAAATATTCTGGTACTGACGACCGGCCTGGTTGGTCTCGACAGCGGTTGTCGCATCAGAGTCGGGTTCAGATGGCTCAGTTGAATCAATCTGGCTGCCAAGGTTTGTGGGTGCGAAAATATTCTGGTACTGACGACCGGCCTGGTTGGTCTCGACAGCAACATCGGCATCCTGGCGGTTCGCCTCCCGTTTGGCCTTTGCCTCGGCGAGGCGTTGCTGTTTTAGAGCATCAAACTTCTTACGGTTCTCTTCGGTCACCTGTACCTTGCACTGCGCGACATCATAATCACGAGCAATCCACGCTGTTGCCAACATTGCGACAAAAATAAGACTGGCCAAGGCGCCTACAGGAACCCGCAGCACACGGTTACCCGAGCGCGAACGAGTTGGGGCTGGCAAACCCTCTGCCGCGAGTGCCTCGGTCTTCGCGACTTCTTTTCGCCGCAGGTATTCGTGAATCACTGCCCCAACCAGGGTAAGGCCAATAATAATGACAGCCAGCGCGCTGATCGATGGATTGATTCCGTAGCGGACCTTGCTGGCTAAGACCGTTGTTAGAGTGCTTTTTGAAACAATTGTGAATACGGTCGTATTGTAGTTCTCGAACGAAGCCAAAAATGCAAGCACTGCTGCCGAGGCAATGGCGGGCTTAAGAAAAGGCAGTAGAATTTTGCGAAAAACCTGAGTATGGGTAGCTCCTAAGTCAAGCGCTGCTTCTTCAAGGCCTGGGTCAAAGCGCTGCAGGCGCGCCAAAAACACCAACATGGCGTAAGCGGCAATAAACGTGGACTGGCCGATGATGGTCATGAAGTAACCATCGTAAAAAAAACTATCTTCTACACCCAGAACCACGCGGTCTATCCGTTCCCAGAACACCAGAGTCGAGATACCCAGAACAACACCCGGCACCAGTATGGGTGATATCGCGATGGTATAAACAATGGAACGTGCGCGTTTTTGCAACTGCGTTATCAGCAGTGATGCCGCTAGCCCAATGGGAACAGCAAGCAGGACGACACCGATGCCAACTAATAAACTGCTTCGCAGACCTCCCATTAAGTGCTGATCTTTGAATAGCACCCCGAACCATTCTGGGGTAACGCAGTTCCACGGAGAGATCGAGGGAAACTCTGAACTGTTGAAAGCCGTAAACGACATGACAATCAATGGGCCAAACAGGTAGGTAAAGAACAGCAGAATATAAAAACCTACTGCCAGGCGCAGCACCCTTGCCGATGTCATCGGCCAATCTCTCCAATCTTGACTTTAAATATCCGCATGATTGCGAGCACCAGCAGGACACAGGAGAGCATTAAGACAATAGCGTAGGCTGAGCCACGTGGCCAGTTGCTGCCGGTATTGAACCACTGGTAGATAATCTGCGTAAACCACAGACTGCTGGGGCCTCCAAGAATCTGGGGCGCTGCCAACGCGCCGGCCGACAACATGAATACCATCGTACAGCCCGAGCTAATACCCGGTTTGGCAAATGGGATCACTACCCGACGATGAATTCTGGCCCAGGATGCTCCTAAATCCCTGGCGGCTTCTATCTGGTTCTTGTCCAGGCTCTCCACAACGTTATAGATTGGAAAAATCATCAACAGGATGTAGGCGTAACCCAGGCCGGCATACAGCGCCACATCCTCGCGAACAAAGTCGATTGGTTGATCTAAAACACCGATGGACAGCAGGATCGCGTTAATAGTGCCTTCCTCGCCAAACAGAATTCTAAAAGCGAAGGCACGCAGTAGTTCATTTATCCAAAAGGGGATGATCAGAAAAAGCACCAGCAGGCGCGCCTTGCCACCGCGTGCGACTTGCGCAAGGTAATAGGCAATGGGATAACACAGAGCAAGATCAAATAGGGTTACGAATATCGCGGCGATAATGGTACGAAAGAATACCGTAACATCGACCACATTAAACGGATCTGGGTTATTAGGGCTGCCATAAGCCAGAAAATGATAATTGACGAACGTGTAGACATCATCTGGGCCACCCATGCGTGAGGGGTCAATCTGTTGCCAGTTGTGCCTAAAAGAGAAATCCAGCATAAACAGTTGCGGCAGCACGATCATGAGCACCATCCACAGCGCAACTGCGGCCAACATATACAACGACAGCATTGTGCCATTTCTGGCCAGGAACCTTCTGAACCAGACAGCCATTGCCCTACTCCAGGTATTACTCAGCCGCGAGTTCGCCCTGGGCCAGCGCTATCGCTCCCTGGGCTGTAAAACTGACGGCAATTCGGGAGCCTATCTCATAGGTTTCACGCTCGCCATCATTCATCACGGACATACGAATCACACTGCCTTCGGCTGTTTGCAGTACCAAGTGCCAGAAGTGTCCCTCAAACTCCTGGTTGGCCACGGTAACCTCAAGGCGATTTTGCAACGCACTTGGATCAGCAAAACGAACCGACTCCGGTCGGACAAACACAATTCCGGCATCGCCCGAAGTTAAAGGTGATACCGCAGATACCTCTGCATGTAGTACGCCTGACTTGGTCTGCACGCTGGCAATGCCTTGAGTTACTTCGATCACCCGGCCTGGGAAAGCATTGTTTTCGCCCACAAATGAGGCCACAAATGCCGTCTCTGGCCGGTCATACACGATAGTGCCGTCACTCACCTGATCAATCGTACCCTGGCGCATAACCGCGACTCGATCCGACATAGTCAACGCCTCACCTTGGTCGTGAGTGATATAAATAAAGGTAATTCCCGCACGTTGCTGAATGGCACGAAGTTCGGTACGCATGTGCTGACGCAGCTTCAGGTCCAGTGCCGACAAAGGCTCATCGAGCAACAGCACCTCGGGCTCCGCACACAAAGCCCGGGCAACGGCGACCCGCTGCTTCTGGCCACCGGAAAGCTCATCCACCATCTTGTCGCCCTGGCCTGGCAAAGCCACTAACTCCAAGAGTTCATCGGCCTTTTTCCGCCGGACTGATTTATTGACCCCCTTCACTTCAAGGGCAAAAGAAATATTTTCCCATACGCTCATTAGCGGGAATAGCGCGAGGTTCTGAAAAATCAACGCTGTCGGCCGCTGGTTTGGGCCAGTGCCCGCCATATCCTTGCCGCCTATCAATACCCGCCCCCGGCTGGGCTCCTGAAAACCCGATATGGCTCGCAACAATGTTGTCTTGCCGCATCCCGAGGGGCCGAGAAAGCTGAAAAACTCTCCACCCTGGATGGTGAGGCTGGTATCGCGAACCGCGACAAAATCGCCGAACTGTACCCAAACATTTTCAAGCTGAACATCTGCGCTCATCGGTGTACTTTTCCCCTAGCAGGAGTCAATAAAATCCAGGGAGCCGGTGCCCGACCGGCCACTGCGTTCTATCGGCGCTCGTTTTGGCCCGCTCGAACAAGCCCAGGCTCAGAAAAAAGCCCTCGGCTTTCGGCCGAGGGCTTTATTGCCTGATTAGGCGTTTACGAACTTATTACGGTACTCAGTACGTACGTCCGCGTACCACTGTGGCTCTTTCGGCCACGGCCAGAGGTTAGCCAGCGAGTTGCCGGGGTAAATCTGGTTGAACCATTTGCCGTAATCAGCACTCGCGTGCTTATCAGCGCCCAATACAGCGGAATTGTAGCCATGTTGGCCCCAGTCAGCGATACCGCCGCCGTCAATCGACCGCCCCGCGGCTTTTGCATCGAAGCAGTAATCCAGGAAGGCGTAGGTCTCGTCGACGTTTTCTGCCGCTGACGAAATACACAGACCGTCCACCCATGCCAGAGATCCTTCGATTGGTGCTCGATAAATGACAGGCTTGCCTTCCTTCATCTGCACAGTAGGCGGGCCGTCCCAAGTCTGCCCCACGACGACGCCACCGCTCATAAAGCCGTTTTTCTGGCTATCGGCATCGTTCCAGAACAGTTTAATCTGGCTCTTATGCTTGATGCAGAAATCAGTGACTACCTGCCAAGTCTTACGCATGGTCGCCTCATCCGCATACGCCGCCCGCATAGCGCCTGGATCCAACGCACCTGTAGTTTCCAGGTACAAACCAGCACCGAGCATACCCGAGTGCGGGCGCATCATGGTTTTACCCTCTACATCACTTTGCCAGACATCTCCGTAACTTGGCATTTCTCCATCACGTGGCGGTGTCCACTTGTCGGAGCGCCATGCAATTCCTTCAGTACCCCATATCTGAGGCAACCAATGAGAGCCTTTCCCACCAAAGCTCCACTCGTTATCGCCTACCGCAAGCATCGCCGGGTTCAGGTTCTTAACATTAGGAATGCGGTCGTAGTCAATTGCTTGGAGCAAATCCAACGGCTCCCACTGTAACGATCGCATATTGGTCGGACTGCAGACATCGAAACCCTTGCCCTTGGTCGCTTTCATCTTATTGATGATTTCTTCATTTGAACCAATGCCGGTGAAATTCACGGTAATCCCGGTTTCTTCCTTAAAGGACTTAAGGAATCCCGGCGGACAATAATCCGACCACAACAGCACGTTGACTTCACCCGAAGACGCAAGCGCCTTTGAACTGATGATCCACGGGCCTACGGCTGCGGCCGTTGATACCGCCGCAGACCGCTTGACGAATGATCGACGCCCCGCGTCCACCTCAACTCCCTTCTTATTTTTCTCCAGGCTCATTTTTTCCTCCAGTTGGTTATTTACCCCAAAGCCTGCGCGCTGTGCGCAGGACCGGGGCCCATTCACGTTTATGCCAAATCATGATCAAACCACGATTTAACAAGGACGTATAACTAAATAATAAATTCGAGTCAACGCCCTCTCAACACCATTCTAATACCACCGGATCAATACATGGCAAGTATTCAATGAATGTTTCGTAATCTTCCAAAAACCTAGCCCATTTGACCAATTTCCAGGCTTTAAGCCCTTAGTACTGAGCCAAGGTCTGTCGGATAATCTCGCAGATGCTATCCACATGGTGCCGTTCACTGATGAGCGGCGGCGCAATCAACCCCGAATCCCCGGTCATCTTGATGTGCAATCCGTTATGAAAGAGCTTTTTCTGAAAATCCAGGCCTCGCACTCCGGGTGCCTCCATAGGCGCCAGATCAATACCCGCAAATAACCCATAACCGCGGATGTCGGTAATTAAGGAGATATCGCTCAGCGCGAATACCTGGTCGAGAAAATAGCCCGAAAGGTCCGCGGCTCGGGCAATCAGCCCCTCTTTTTCGAAGATATCCATTGTCGCGATGCCTGCTGCACAAGCCCCGGGATGAGCGGAATAGGTGTACCCATGAAAAAACTCAACAGCACCTTCCGGCGATGCGTCCATGAAAGCTGAGTGCACCTTATCGCTGACGGCCACTGCACCCATCGGCTGGGCCGCATTGGTCAAAGCCTTGGCCATGGTCATGATATCGGGGGTGACGCCGAAAGCTTGCGACGCAAAAGGTGTTCCCATTCGGCCAAAACCACAGATCACTTCGTCAAAAATCAGCAAAATACCATGGGCATCGCAAATCTCACGCAGTCGTTCAAGGTAGCCCCGAGGCGGCACCAAGCAACCCGTGGAGCCAGCGACAGGCTCAACAATACAAGCCGCAATCGTATCGGGGCCGTAGTTCATGGCCGCCCGCTCAAGATCCTCAGCAAGATCCACCCCAGTCTCAGGCTGGCCTTTAACAAAACGATTCTCAGGTAGCCAGGTATGGCGCATATGCACCACCCCCGGAACACCGGGGCCAAACGCCTGACGGTTCTTTATCATCCCACTCAAAGAGACGCCTGCCAGGTTTACCCCATGGTAGGCCCGTTCGCGCGACACAAAGCGCTGCCGTTGGCCCTCGCCCCGCGCATAGTGATAGGCATAGGCGATCTTCATTGCGGTGTCGACCGCTTCGGATCCCGAATTGCCAAAGAAAATATGGTCCAAGCCATCGGGGGTCAGTTTGGCGACCCGCCGAGACAACTCAAATGCCAACGGTTGTGCCATCTGAAATGGTGGCACGTAGGCGGATTCTTTAAGCTGACTGTAGACGGCCTCCGCAATCTCAGGCCGGCTATGGCCAGCAGCGCAACAGAAAAGCCCAGAGGATCCGTCGAGGATTCTCTCCCCGGCGTCGTTATACATATAAACCCCCTCGCTGCGCACCACGATTCTGGGATCTGACTTGAAATCCCGGTTCGAAGTGAAGGGCATCCAGTAGTTCTCGAGAAATTCCGGGTCGTATTTCATGATGTTTCCTATGGGAAATGCGCCTGTTATAGTTGCCTAAAGACGAGTTAAATCGCTGCTGTGTGACTTGAAGTTAATCTTTCCACGCACCTTGAGGTAGGACCAGTTCCGTATGCCCGATGAGTCCAGTGATCCCAGACCGCCTGTTTGAATTACCACACAACGGGCAATCGAGCCTGCAGGCCCAAATCCGGGAAATGCTCGTCAGCGCGATACTTAATGGCCACATCCCGCCGGGTACACCCATGCCTTCGGGTCGCAAACTTGCCGAACAACTCAAAGTTGCCCGCAACACCGTCGTGCTGGTCTATCAGCATCTGGTCGACCAAGGCTTCCTGGTAGCCCGAGAACGTAGCGGCTATTTTGTCAGCGAAGACATTCTGCTCGATCAGGTAAAGACACCTCCATCAGAGGCCCTCAAACGAAACTCCATTGACTGGCAAGAGAAATTACGCTTTCGACCCACGACGCAACGAAACCTAGTCAAGCCGGCAGACTGGCAGCAATACCCCTACCCGTTTATCTATGGTCAGATCGACTCCAGCCTTTTTCCGGTAAATGAATGGCGCGACTGCTGCCGGGATGCCGGCAGTATCGGCGCGATCCATAGGTGGTCAGGCGACCGGGTTGACCAGGATGATCCAGACCTGGTCGAGCAGATTCACACACGCATATTGCCCAGACGCGGAGTATGGGCGCAGCCTGATGAGATCCTTGTTACGCTGGGCGCGCAACAGGCGCTGTACCTTACTGCAGATCTGCTGTTGACCGAAGATCAGGTGGTCGCCATGGAGGAACCTGGTTACCCGGATGCGCGCAATATCTTTGCGGCCCGCACTGCCCGCATTGAAGCGCTCGCGGTGGATGACAAAGGACTGGTTCCTGGATCAGCGCTTTCGCATTGCCAGTGCCTGTACCTTACTCCCAGTCACCAGTTTCCAAGCACAGTGACGTTGAGCCGTGACCGACGCGAAGCACTACTGGCAAGAGCCCGGCAAGACAAATTCGTCATCATTGAAGACGACTACGAAAGTGAACATAACTTTCTGGGTGACCCCACGCCCGCACTCAAAAGCCTGGACCGGGACGGCGTCGTGATCTATATCGGAAGCCTGTCCAAAACGCTCGCGCCGGGATTGCGGATCGGATTCATGGTTGCCCCTGCAGAATTTATTCGAGAAGCTCGGGCGCTACGGCGACTCATGAGCCGCCATCCACCCGCTAACAACCAGTTGATCGTCGCCCAGTTCCTCAAGCGCGGCTATCACGATGCCCTGGTCCGACGCCTAAGTCACTCACTGCGGGATCGATGGCATACGCTACGCGACGCGCTCAATCAGCACCTGCCAGAGTGGACAGTCAGCCCTTCGACCGGTGGCTCATCATTTTGGCTCAAGGGGCCGCCAGGACTGGACGCACGACAACTACACCAGGATTGTGCGGCCCAGGGCATCCTATTTGAAGCAGGAGATGTCTTTTTTCTAGCCCAGCCCGCGCCAAAAAATTTCCTGAGGCTGGGATTCTCATCTATCCCGGTTGATCGCATCGAGCCCGGTATCTCCAAACTGGCAGGCATGGCACGATAATTCGGTAACTCGCAGGGAGTTGGCCCGCAGAGCCAGTTCCGTTGATCTAACAACCCCACGGCCATTATCCGCGGCTGGGCAAGCAGGTGGCGCCGGATTGTTTGGGGTGCCTTGCCGTGTAGCGTTGCCGCGAGTTGCCAGACGATCCAGCGGACTTTGGTGCAGGGTATCACCGGGTAACGCGCTGCTGCGCTCACACAGTTCACCCCAGGTGCGAAGTACTTCAAACCGGGGGTGACTGGCATTTGCCGCCTTTGCCACCTTAGGTCCATATGGCAGCGCAGCGGTAGTCATCGGCAGGCATAGATTGATTTCCAAAACGGTCATGGTTGGGTTATAGATACATCAGGCTTGGAAGCCACATCTGGCGCACTGTATGACATCGCGCTGGCCCTATGCGTGGGTGCTTACCTGTTCTATGGTTCGCCGTCCAAATACCCAGCGCATATCCGGGTGCCGGCAACACACTGGGCAGTCAAAATCGTCACGAAGATCAAAAGTCTGGTCAAGAGGTGTATCTCCACCGGTACCCTGGCCTACTTCCACGCGATTCCAGATCACAGGAGAAACATATGAAAATGAGCACTGAAGAAGCGTTTGTCAAAGTTCTACAAATGCACGGGATCGAGCATTCTTTTGGGATCATTGGCTCTGCCATGATGCCGATATCAGATCTTTTCCCAGCGGCTGGTATTAAGTTCTGGGATTGTGCCCACGAGTGTAACGCGGGAATGAGCGCCGACGGCTATTCGCGGGTGACCGGCAAAATGAGTATGGCCATTGGCCAGAACGGGCCGGGCATTACTAACTTCGTCACGCCAGTCATGACCGCTTACTGGAACCACACCCCGTTACTGCTGGTGACCCCCCAGGCTGCGAACAAGACCATAGGTCAGGGTGGCTTCCAGGAAGTAAAGCAGATGGCCATATTCCAGGACTTGGTCTGCTACCAGGAAGAGGTTCGTGACCCAGCCCGGATCGCTGAAGTGCTCAACCGTGTCATCGAAAAAGCTCGAAGAGGTTCGGCGCCAGCGCAAATCAATGTGCCACGCGATTACTGGACCCAGGTTATAGATATTGAACTGCCCCAAGTTATCGAGGTAGAGCGTTCTCCCGGAGGCGAGGCTGCTATTGCCAAGGCCGCGGCACTTCTATCCGAGGCCAGTTTTCCGGTCATTCTCAACGGGGCCGGTGCCGTGCTAAGCGGCGCTATCGAAACGTCCGTATCCCTTGCCGAAAGACTGGGCGCACCGGTGTGCTGCAACTACCAACACAACGATGCCTTTCCCGGCTCACACCCCCTGGCCGCCGGACCGCTGGGCTACAACGGCTCCAAGGCTGCAATGGAACTTATTTCCAGGGCTGACGTCGTCCTGGCGCTAGGTACGCGCCTAAACCCCTTCTCAACCCTACCCGGTTACGGAATTGACTATTGGCCTAAAGATGCACGCCTGATACAGGTCGATATCAACGCTGATCGCATTGGCTTAACCAAGAAAGTAGATGTGGCCATCCAAGGTGATGCCCGACGAGTCGCTGAACAGTTGCTTAGGCAACTCAGCGTCAATTCAGGCGACCAAGGCCGCGCCCAAAGGGCAGACCTGATCGCAAAGTGCAAGTCCGACTGGGCATCAGAGCTTGCCAGCATGGATCACGAAGAAGATGATCCCGGCACTACCTGGAACCAACGCTCGCGGGACGACAAACCTGAGCGCATGTCACCTCGCCAGGCATGGCGTGCCATCATGAAAGCCCTGCCCCGTGAAGCCATTATCTCTTCGGATATTGGTAACAACTGTGCCATCGGCAACGCATACCCGAGTTTCGAGCAAGGCCGAAAATATCTTGCTCCCGGCCTATTTGGCCCATGCGGTTACGGCTTTCCCTCAATCCTCGGCGCCAAGATCGGCTGCCCGGATGTTCCTGTGGTTGGTTTTGCTGGGGATGGGGCTTTCGGGATCTCCATGAACGAGATGACCGCGTGCGGCCGTAACGAGTGGCCACCGATCACCATGATCATATTCCGTAATTATCAGTGGGGTGCTGAAAAGCGAAACACCACATTATGGTATCAGGACAATTTCGTTGGTACAGAACTTAACGTAGGTGTGGAATACGCCAAGATAGCCCAAGCCTGCGGGGTTAAGGGTGTTAAAACTGAGACCATGGAAGAGCTCACGGCTGCGCTCAATACCGCTATCAGCGAGCAGATGAACAGCAATATCACGACCTTTATCGAGGTGGTTCTCAACCAGGAGCTGGGCGAACCCTTCCGCCGTGATGCGATGAAGGCGCCGGTAGCGGTTGCAGGTATTGACCGTGCCGACATGCGCTCCCAATAGAACAACCCATGGGCGATTGTGAAAATTGCAACTCGCCCATGGGTCAAAGTGAGCGCGTTATTGCCTGGCAGCTGTACTAAAAATCTAGTTAGGCACTATTAGGTGTCATGTTTTAATTAACCGGGAGGTTCTTAAATGTTAATCGGCGTACCCAAGGAAATAAAAAACCACGAATACCGGGTTGGCATGGCACCAGCCAGCGTACGTGAAGCCGTGACCCATGGCCACCAGGTCATGGTACAGGCCAACGCCGGGGAAGGTATCAGCGCAAGCGATGACGAATATCGAGCAGTGGGCGCGCAAATTGTTGATGACCCACAAGAGATTTTTGCCAGCGCAGAAATGATCGTCAAAGTGAAAGAGCCGCAAGCTAACGAACGCGCCATGCTACGCCCGGGCCAGATTCTCTTTACCTACCTGCACCTGGCGCCAGATCCGGAGCAAACTCGTGACTTAGTCGACAGCGGTGCGACCTGTATCGCCTACGAGACCGTCACGTCGCCTCGCGGGGGCCTGCCCCTGCTTGCGCCCATGTCCAAGGTGGCTGGTCGTATGGCCATACAGGCTGGCGCCTATTGCCTTGAGCATCCCCACGGCGGCCTGGGCGTGTTGCTCGGGGGTGTGCCAGGAGTAGACCCAGCCAAAGTGGTGATTCTCGGTGCCGGTGTGGTCGGCACACACGCCACACATATTGCAGTCGGTATGGGTGCAGATGTCTGGGTGATTGATCGAAGCCCCGAGGTCATTGAAACGCACTGGCAACAGTTCGGTCGCTCAACCAATACGGTATTTTCAACCCGTGACGCGGTCGAGCGTCATGTACTTGAGGCTGACCTGGTAATCGGTGGCGTCCTGATTCCAGGCGCAGCAGCCCCCAAATTGGTCACAGCCGAGATGGTGCGGGCCATGAAGCCGGGCGCTGTCATCGTTGATGTGGCTATCGACCAGGGTGGCTGCTGTGAAACTGCACGACCCACAACTCATGCTGAACCCACCTACGTGGTCGATGATGTAGTGCACTACTGCGTTGCGAATATGCCCGGCGGCGTCCCGCGCACCTCGACCTACGCACTCAATAACGTCACCTTGCCTCATGTGCTGGTGCTGGCGGACAAAGGCTACCACCAGGCTCTCAAGGAGGATCGTCATTTGCGTGACGGCCTGAACGTGCATGAAGGCAAGATCACTTGCCGAGAAGTGGCGCGCGATCTGGGCTATAACTATGTCGACCCAGAAACTGCCCTAGGCTGATCGACTCGCACCCCTGGGGCGCACGGCGCTCCAGGGCGCTCATCGGACGGCTCAATCTGCTACTTAAGCCCGGGCACAATATGGTTGACCTGGTCGAGCCAGGCGCGATCACCGGCTGACATCCAACCCAATCAAGTCATAACAGGGGTGGCTATCGTAGGCCAGTCAGCGTCGGGCCTCCTATTTGTGTTGGCGCTTAAGGGATCCGCCGGTAGAGAATCCCTGCAGCCATTGCGAAGGCAGCCGTTGGCAAAATGGCCCCCACCAGTGGCGGCATATCATAAACCAGCACGATATAGCCCAGCGCCTTGCTGGTGGCAAAAAAGGTAATTCCGATCATGATTCCGATAAAAAGGTTCCGACCCATGCCTGCTGAGCGAATACTGCCAAAGACGAATGGGATCGCCAGCAACAGCATGACAGCCGCTGACGCAGGTAATGTCAGTTTCGACCAATAAGCCAATTCAAAGTTACGCGTGTCCTGAACATTAGCACTGAGGTGAGCAATATACTGACGCAACTGGAGCAGAGATAACTGGTCCGGCTGCACCAAGAATACCGTCATCGTCTGCGGCGTGACCGCGGTGTTCCAACGGGCCTTGGGCGCCTCACTGACCTGGGTAAAGCCCTGTTCATCAATTAATGTCTGCCTGACGTCGTCAAGATCCCAGAACGATTCGGCGTAACGGCCCTTGCCCGCATAGACCAGTGCACGCAGTTGGCTCATGCTGTCAAATTCGAAAACCCGAATATCGCGCAATGTCAGGTCGGGCAGGACCTCGCGAACATTGACGAAGGTCTTTTTGTCTCGCAGCCACAAGCCAGAGTTGGATTTTTGTTCAATATTCCGTTCCAACGCCTGGGCCCGCCCGCGCTGCGCCAGAGTTTCACTCCATGGTGTGATGAACTCGCCAATCAGTAGCGCTACCAAGGCCAACAGAAAACCCAGCTTTAGCACAGCGACAGTAATCTGACCGATCGATATCCCACTGGAACGCATCACGATCAACTCCGAATCGACTGCCAGCAGGGAGAGACCGAGTATTGCACCCACCAGCACCGCCATCGGAAATACCTCGTAAACGATACGTGGCGTACTTAACAGGACATACTTCATCGCATCCAGCAGGCTATATTGACCCGTACCAAGGTAGGAAACCTGGTCAATGAATGTAACGAACACAAACACACCAACCAGTACTCCCAGAACCAGTAGTATCTGGTTTAGTAATACCCGCCCCAGATATAGATCGAGCAAGCGCATCGGTACTCAGCCAGCGATGCGTTTGAGTCGGACTGGCCACTGCCAAAGAGGCCGGTCATTGGCGCGACGCCAGAACAGATACACCGCCATAGCCGCAAACAGCAGGTGAGTTGCTATCAACCCTGCCAGCGGTTCGAACCCACCCTTAGGCATCTGGGCACACATCAGCGTTACCAGATTGGTATAGGAGAAATAAATTGACAATGCTACAAACATCGACACATACCGCTTGCCTCGTGGCTCCATGCGGCCCAGTGACAGTGCGAAAAGAATGAGTACTGGAAGTACAGCGATCTTGGAGAACCGCCAGGCTAATTCCTTGCGCTCATAGGAGCCATTAGATTTCCATAACCGACCTGTTTTCCAACCATGCAAGGGATAGCGTACCGGTGAAGCCGGACCCATACTATCGCGGATGGCATAGCGCTCAAAATTAATGACCCGGTAAACGCTGTCCCCGGGTACACCTTCATAGCGAACACCATCTTCTAAGACCAGAAACGCATCCTGACTATCAGGGTCGATTTTCCGGTATGCGGTTTGCGCGAGGATCACTCCTTCCCGACCGGCATCCGACCCCCACGCAAAGATCCCCTCATACTGCCCGGTCTCGTCATTCAGTGATTCAACAAAATAAACTGCGCGGCCTGCGCGAGTTTCCAAAAAAACGCCTGGGATAACTCCCACAATGTCGTCACGGGATTTCAGGTCATGCTCTATCGCTCCCACTGCCCGCACCGCCATAGGTCCTACAATGAGAGAAAAACTTCCAACAATGATGGCACTCACCAGCAGCAAAAAACCTGCGGGTCGTAGCAGATGACCCAAACCAAAGCCGGCCGCTGCCATGATGGTCATCTCGTTGTCCCGACTCCAACGGCCGAGCACCATCAATATGGCCACAAACATCATCAGCGGAAGGATCACATCCATGTAGCCAATCACTTTCAGAAACAGTAACAAAAATATGCTATCGATGGGAATAACGCCCTCGGCAGCCTGGCGTAAAAATCCCAAAACGCGAACAACTAGGAAAATACAAAAAATTACCACAGTCACTGCTCCGCTGGTGAGCAGGACCTCGCGGGCAAGGGCTCTACGCAGGATCATTAGACGTTCCTAGCCGCGGGTTTTGACATCGCATTGAATCAGCCACCACAATAGCACGTCATTTTACGTGAATCAGCATAATCGACCCAGTGTTACTGAACTCAAACCACAGTTTTATTGCCAGGAAAAATATGAAAATCACCGTTTCTTCACCCGACATCACCCGCGTGCACACCCATTGCCTTGTTATTCCCATTCATAAAAATGATCGCTGGTCAGCCAGTGCCCGCAAGGTTGAGGCCGCAACGCAAGGCCTGATCAGCACACTTACTAAAGCGGGAGATATCGATGGCCGACCCGGCACCGTGCTGATGACCCCTGCTCCATCAGGGATTAACGCCCAACGACTGCTTCTGGTCGGGGTCGGCGAACATCCCGATGCCGATGATTTTGCTCGTGCTGCAGCTGCAACAGCGCAACGTCTGTGTGCAACACCAGCTACCAATGCCGTCGTAACCCTGGCGGAAATCTCAGCCAAAGGGATTGACCCCAGTACGCGTGCCCGGGTCCTGGCACAGGCGCTGCATAACGCCACTTATCGCTTTAATCAATTAAAAACGGGCGCAAGTAAAGAGGCGATCAAACGCGGTGGCGCACTGACACGGATTACTCTTGTGCCAGGATCAAGCAGCACAGCATCAGTCACCCGGGCCGGCGTCAAAGAAGCGACAGCAATCGCCAACGGCATGAAACTGGCTCAAGATCTTGGCAACCTGCCAGGAAATCTATGCACCCCCAGTTACCTGGCTACCCAGGCACGAAAACTTTCGCGTAGCCACGGCTTGGGCGTCAAGATCCTGGATGAAGCCAAAATGAAGTCCCTTAAAATGGGTGCATTGCTGTCCGTCTCGCGTGGTAGTCGGGAGCCAGCACGGTTCATCATCATGGAGCACCGTGGCGGCAAATCGAATGAAGCGCCAGTGGTCCTGGTGGGAAAAGGCATAACTTTCGATGCAGGTGGAATTTCGTTGAAACCCGCATCAGCTATGGACGAAATGAAGTACGACATGTGTGGCGGTGCTAGCGTATTTGGTGCATTGGTAGCTGCCGCTGAACTCCAGCTCAAGCTTAATGTCGTGGGTATCGTGCCCAGCAGTGAAAACCTGCCCGACGGCGCCGCCAGTAAACCCGGGGACATCGTTACCAGCATGTCAGGAAAAACTATTGAGATTCTCAATACCGATGCTGAGGGCCGGCTCGTCCTCTGCGACGCTCTGACCTATGCCGAACGCTACAAACCCGCAGCAATCATTGATATTGCAACACTCACCGGCGCCTGCGTGGTCGCACTGGGGCATCCTGCCACAGCGTTGTTCAGCCCTGATGATGCGCTGGCCGAAGAGCTCCTGGTTTGCGGTAACTTAGCTCGAGACCGTGCCTGGCGTATGCCGCTCTGGGAGGACTACCAGAAACAACTCAACAGTCGCTTTGCCGATATGGCCAATATCGGTGGGCGTACCGCTGGAGCCGTCACCGCTGCCTGCTTTTTGTCCCGGTTTGCCACAAAGATGACCTGGGCACATCTGGATATTGCCGGCACGGCGTGGCATTCTGGAGCTCGAAAAGGTTCAACTGGCCGTCCAGTACCCTTGTTGACTCGTTTCCTGATTAACCGAGCCAAAGCAGGCTGATGGAGCCATGAGTTGCAGGGTTGATTTCTATGTTCAGTCCGGCGGGCCTGCGCAGGGCCACTTAACGCTCGCCTGTCGTGTAACGGAGAAAGCCTTTCAGGCAGGGCATCAGGTTTACATACGTTGTAGCAGCGTAGAACAGGCCAAAACCCTCGACCAGCTACTATGGACCTTCTCTCAGAACAGCTTTGTACCCCACTCTATCAACGGCACAGGCAAAACCCGCACACCCGTGACCATCGGGAATGAGCCGGCCAAAAGTGAAACTGCCCAGGTGGTGGTGTCCCTTGCTGGGGACCCGGTCGCCGATTTCACCGGCTTTCTCCGCGTCGCCGAGATTGTCGGCAATGAAGGCGCTGAACGAGAATCGGGTCGGAGGCGGTATCGCTTTTACCGTGAAAACGGAATTGAACCAACCACCCATGAAATCAAGCTGTAGCGGGGCAGGGCTGCGATGACACAAAAAAAAGACCGAGAGGTGCTGATCCGCGAACTGGAAAACCTGGGCGAATTAATTGAGTCTGACCCAAACGACACGCCAACGCTGGATGCCCTAGCCGAAGACCCAACGCCAGCCGATTCCCAGGAATTTCTAACCCTAAAGACGCCCCCCATAGCGAAAGACATCAATCCGGAGCAGCCGCAAACCGTCGATATGTTCACAGCTCCAAGCCCACAAGCTCCCAAAGAATCTTCCGTTGAGGCGCTAGATCGCACTATTGCCCCAGATCACCCTACGGATGCTGGGCACGAGAGCCAGGCTGAGCAATCAAACAGGGAACCAGCTGTGGCTGATGAAGCGAAGGCTGTGACTGCTGACGATAAGGGTCTTGAGGAACTGACCAGCGAACTGCTCGCCGTAGTTGAAAAAAGACTATCCCTGCATTCAGGCGAATCTCTACCCGAATTGCTGCGTGACGAGTTAGCCCACGATATCAGCCAGCATCTGGCCCCGTGGCTGCACGACAACTGACATACCTCAACCTCGTCTGCGGACGTGTCTGTCTCGCAGCAGTTAGCCTATACTTTCACGTTTTGTTAATTTCTACCCTGACAGTAGAAAACGCCATTGATTCATGAACGAAAACGAACTCAGCAAAACCTATGACCCGCATGCGATAGAACAGGCGCTTTACGACGCATGGGAAAGTAGTGGTCAATTTGCGCCGGCCGGGGACGGAGATCCTTACTGCATTGCCATCCCTCCACCCAACGTCACCGGCAGTCTGCATATGGGCCATGCCTTCCAGGATACGATCATGGACGCGCTGGTGCGATACCACCGGATGCGTGGCCATCGAACCTTATGGCAGGGTGGAACAGACCATGCGGGCATTGCAACGCAAATGGTGGTTGAGCGCCAACTAAACGCCGAAGGCAAGACCCGTCATGATCTGGGGCGCGATGCATTCATCGAACGCATCTGGCAATGGAAACGCGAATCCGGCGGGACAATCACCCGGCAACTACGGCGTATGGGAGCGTCTTTAGATTGGAGTCGGGAACGGTTTACCATGGACGAAAACCTGTCCCACGCGGTGCGCGAGGCTTTCGTCCGGCTGTACGAAGAAGATCTGATCTACCGTGGCAAGCGACTGGTTAACTGGGACCCAGTGCTGCACACCGCACTATCAGATCTGGAGGTACTTGCCGAAGAGGAGCAGAGTTTCCTGTGGCATCTGCGCTACCCGCTGGCCAACGGCAGCGGCTACGTGATTGTCGCCACCACCCGGCCGGAAACCATGCTTGGCGACGCCGCAGTAGCGGTGCACCCTGACGATGAACGATATCGTCAGCTTGTCGGCTGTCAGGTCATGTTACCGCTGGTCGGACGTGAGATTCCCATCATTGCTGACGATTATGTTGACCCAGATTTCGGCACAGGCTGTCTGAAAATTACACCGGCACATGATTTCAACGATTACGAGGTCGGAAACCGGCACGGGCTCACGCCAATAAATATCCTCGACCCCAGCGCCGCAATCAATCTGCCGGGTTCGCCCTATCATGAGATGGACCGTTACGATGCCCGGGAACGGATTGTCGCCGATCTTAAGGCGCTCGATCTTATAGAACGAATAGACGATCACACCCTCATGGTTCCCCGGGGGGACCGCTCCCATGCAGTCGTCGAACCCTACCTGACCGACCAGTGGTTTGTGCGGGCGCAAGCGTTGGCCGAGCCTGCGATCAAGGCGGTAGAAGACGGTGACATCCGCTTCGTTCCCGCTAACTGGAGCCGCACCTATTTTGACTGGATGCACAATATTCAGGATTGGTGTATCTCCCGACAGATCTGGTGGGGTCACCGTATTCCCGCCTGGTACGACAATCAGGGCAATATCTTCGTTGCACGCGATGAAACCCAGGCGCAGGTACAAGCACAGGCACTGCATGGCCAGGAGGCCGTACCTCTGTATCAGGACGATGACGTACTAGACACCTGGTTCTCTTCGGCCCTGTGGCCCTTTTCGACCCTGGGCTGGCCCGACTCGACTGACGAACTGGGCACCTTTTACCCCACGAGCGTGCTCGTAACCGGCTTTGACATTATCTTTTTCTGGGTCGCCAGAATGATCATGTTTGGCCTGAAGTTTACCGGCAGCGCCCCCTTCCGAGACGTCTATGTACATGGACTGGTACGCGATGCTGACGGACAAAAAATGTCCAAGTCCAAGGGTAACGTACTTGACCCATTGGATCTGATCGATGGCATTGCGCTGCCTGCTCTTGTCGAAAAACGCACCACCGGACTCATGCAACCGCAAATGGCAAAGCATATTGAAGATGCAACCCGCCGCCAATTTCCGGATGGAATTCCCTCTTTCGGCACCGACGCGCTGCGATTTACGTTTGCCAGTTTGGCGACTCAAGGTCGGGATATCCGCTTTGACCTGGGCCGAGTCGAAGGCTTTCGCAATTTTTGCAACAAGCTTTGGAACGCCGCACGTTTCGTGATGATGAATACTGATTCTCTTGCGGACAAACCCCTGGCTAACTTCGAAACTGGAACAGCCGAACGCTGGATAAACTCTCGGTTGCAACACATTGCTGAAGATGTCGCAACTTCGATGGAAGTCTATCGGCTTGACCAAGTGGTGCAAACATTGCATGCCTTTGCCTGGGATGAGTACTGCAGCTGGTACCTGGAAATCGCAAAGATCGAACTCGCTGACGATAGCTTGTCGGAGGTACGCAAGGATGGTGTGCGTCAGACCCTGGTCAACGTACTCGGCGCCACATTGCGAATGATTCACCCGATCATGCCATTTATCACTGAAGCACTGTGGCAGCAATTACGCTCGCGCACATTAACCAATAGCGACTCGATCATGAATCAGTCTTACCCGCAGTTTGAATCGAATCGAGTTGACGACAAAGCGGTTGCCGACATGGAGTGGGTCCAGGCCATCGTCAGTGGCGTACGCAATATACGCGGGGAGATGAACATTGATCCGCGCAAAGAGTTGCCGGTTATATTTCAGGGCGGCAATGATCTCGATAGACGCCGAGCCAGGGATTTTCACACGCTACTGGCCGCGCTGGGTCGCTTGCAAAGCCTGGCTTTTGTCGCCGATGACGAAGACACTCCGCAAAGCGCAATGGCGCTTTCAGGCGAGATGAAGATCCTGGTTCCGCTAGGATCTGTTATCGACCGCGCGGCCGAACTCAAGCGCCTAGAACGAGAGGTGGAGAAGCTCGCTGAGGATTTGCAACGTTGTCAGACGAAGCTATCAAACCCTAACTTCGTGGCCCGGGCTCCAGAAGATATTGTAACCAAAGAGAAAAACCGTGCAGATCAACTCGCACGCGATATCGAAGAGCTGAAATCCCAACAAACCCGGGTCGCCAGCCTATAGTCCACCAACAAGCTTGAAACTGGACTGGAAGCGTCTATGGTGAACATGCGCTACCGACCAGCGCTACCATTGCGACCGCAGCCGTTTCAATACGCAGTACGCCATCGCCCAAAGACACCGACGCACTCGCCACTGTGGCCAGCTGGTCGCGCTCACACGCCGTGAATCCCCCTTCGGGCCCAACCAGAAGATAGATGGTCGACGCGTTGGCGATCAGAGGTGAAACCTGCGCAGCTGAATGCCCGCCGGGATCGGCCAGCAATACCACTGCATCGGGACTGATGCTTTTGGCAACTAAGGCCTCAATACTCATAGGCGGATGAATCACTGGCAACCACGGCTGGTGACTCTGCTTGCAGGCTTCGACAACTACCCGCTGCCACCGGGACAACCCCCGGTCTCGCATATGACTCACACTGCGTTCACACACCAGTACCGTAAAATCGGTCATTCCCAGTTGAGTCGCCATATCCAACATCGTCACTTGACGTTCACTCTTGGGTAAAGCGCTCAGCAAATGTATACGACGTCGTGGAGCCGGTAGCTCCTGCCCCGCTTCCAAGTCGATGTGTACCTCAAGCGGGCGCTGAACAACGTCACTGATGCGGCCTGGTGCGATATGACCTGCGCCGTTGAACAGCCAAAGCGGATCACCTACCTTAAGGCGGCGAGACCGTACCGCGTGACTGGCCTGCGGCTCGCTCAACAAAGCCTGGGTTTCACACCCAGTAAGACCCGGCAGATAGAACCAATAACCAGTTCTCATGATACGCCCGCCAGGTAGACGTCATACCGTATTGATCTACCCCTGAAACAGCTATCAGGATTAGCGGCCAGCGGCGCTGCATGTCGTGGGCGCTTAACAACCACCCGCCTTAGCGCTTTTTCTCGGGCGATATTTACAAGCTGTTGTGCATCTCGGTCATCGCCGGCGAGCACACGCAATAACTGTTGCGATTTGCGCGCCAACGCCGTATGGCGTTGAGTCTTGGGGAACATCGGATCAAGAAAGATAACGTCTGCTGGCGGCTGTAATGCAATCTGTTCACAGGCATCTCCGACAACCACTACAAACTGGGCGCTAGCACACTGGAATCGGAAACGCTGCGCCGCATCTTCCAGCATCGCAGCAATTACCCCAACCCGCTCAATGGCAATCACCTTTTTGCCACGCCGGACAAAATCAAAAGCATCAGCGCCAAAGCCTGCAGTGGCATCAATAATGGATCGGCAACCCCGTCCCAGCGAGCGGGTAATCAGGTCGCGGCCCGGGGCGGGCCGTCGTCCGTGTTGTGGATCAATCACCAGCGCATGCGTGCCTGGCTGAGCACAGTTCCGCAACGCCAAGCGGTCCGGGTATACCTCGAGAACCATGCCTGAAACATCGGCAGAACAACCCAACAGTGGTAAAGCCAGGCCCAAAGCCAATTGCTGTGCCCGGGCGAGGGCCTGTGGCGCCATCGCTACAATCGATACCTCACCGTTAACCATAGGCATAGTCTAACTTTGACACTGACCCATGCTTAGGATAAAAATCGCTTCCACCTTCATTTTACTTAAAGGAACTACACAAGATGGGATTTCTCGACGGCAAGCGCGCGTTAATTACCGGTGTAGCATCAAACCGCTCTATTTCCTGGGGTATTGCACAAGCGATGGCTCGCGAGGGAGCTCAACTGGCATTGACCTTTGAAAATGATAAGCTCGGCGCGCGAGCAGAAAAATTTGCCGGGCAGTTAGGCTCACAGATAGCGATCCGCTGTGATGTTTCCAGCGACAACGATATCGAGAATATGGCCACCAGTCTCGCGCAACACTGGGATACCGTCGATATCCTCGTACACTCGATTGCTTTCGCCCCTCGAGAAGAACTGGAAGGTATGTTTCTGGATTCCGTAACCCGGGAAGGATTTCGCACTGCCCATGAAATCAGCTCTTACAGTTTCGCCGCATTGGCACGTGCATTGCGTCCAATGATGAGCGATGGTGCGGCCATGCTGACACTGAGTTATATCGGCTCCCAACGCTCGATGCCGGGCTACAACGTTATGGGCCTGGCCAAAGCCAGCCTTGAAGCCAATGTGCGTTACCTGGCGCAATCCCTTGGTGACGATGGGATACGAGTCAATGGAATCTCTGCAGGGCCGATAAAAACTCTTGCCGCATCTGGTATTCGTGGTCTGAAAAAAATGATGAAGTTCTATGAAAACACTGCGCCACTCGGACGCGGCGTCACTATCGAGGAAGTCGGCAACACCGCGGCATTTCTCTGCTCGGACCTGGCGTCTGGAATCACCGGTGAGATTACCTATGTCGATGGCGGTTTCAACACCGTCGGCATCAGTCCTCGTTTTGCGGACGAATCCTGAACTGAATCGACTCGAGTGAGTTATAGGTTTTCTTCAAACACCTCTACCTGCGCTACCGAACGCAAAGTGTGGCGCAGACCTGACAAAAGCTCTTCGCCACCACGGGCGGCGATTAAGTTCTCGACCTGCTGGCGTTCGGCCGGTTTAGCATCAGTCGGATTGCCCGGAATCACCTCCTCGAGCTGGAACACAGTGTAACGGGTCGAATCGAGACGTCGGCCGCCATAAGTTGCTCTGCCGGGGCTGGGAACAGGGCTTGAAAAAACCGCCATGGCGACGCCCTGCTCAATCGGACCGGACAGTTTGGCCGGATCCTGTGGTAATTCATGCGATTCGAGTTGATGCTCAGCCAACGCCTCATGCCAGTTCGCACCTGAACGCAGCCCATCGATAAGTGCCTGTGCTGCGACTTCCTGGGCGTGGAGCGCCGCCTTGGCCACAAGCTCGCTTTCGATACCCTGACGAACTTCCTCGAAGGCCTGCTTACGCTGCTCACGGAAATCGGCGTACCGCACGGCAACCAATGTATCGCTGTCGACCTCCAGCATCTCACTGTTAAGTCGGTCAACACGGACTTCATCACTGAATGCAGCCTGGCGAACAACACCACTTTTGGTCAGGCCAGTACCCGTGGCGCGAGAGAACCACTCACTGCGCTCTATCGGCAGGCCCAAGATATCTGCGGCCGGCTCAAGCGAACCAGGCTGCTCAAAGACGATGTTTTGGAAATCCTCCGCCAGCGCTAGAAACTGCTCTTCGGCGGCTTCGCGAGCCAACACTGAGCGTATTTCGCCGCGCACCTCAGTAAAAGGTTTAGTTTCATTTTCACGCAGATCAGTCAAGCGAATCACGTGCCAACCATAATCTGTGCGCACCGGCTCGCTCACCTCACCTTGATCAAGAGCAAACACAGCTTCTTCAAACGGCAGCGCCATGGTGCCGGGACGAATGACTCCCAGATCACCTCCACGACCCGCTGAACCAGTATCGCCAGAATGCTCGCGCGCGAGTTGTTCGAAATTCTCGCCTGCCCGAGCCCGTAGGGCTAACCCTGCCGCTTGCGCCTGGGCTGCATTCACCACATCGGCAGAGGCATCGGCAGCCACGCTGATCAAGATATGGCTCGCGCGACGACTCCCGGGACGCGAAAACTGTGCCAGATTCATATCGTAATAACTCTTGAGGGAATCTTCATCCACACTTATCTGCTGAGCCAGATCAACAACCGACAATCGCAGATAATCCACCTGTATTTCGGCCGGATTAACATAACGATCGGGGTTGTTGTCGAACTCAGCACGGACCGCAGCAGCACCTACAGCGGCCGAGTGCGAAAACTTTTCAACGCCCAGCACGGTGTAACTCGCGCGACGGCGTTGATTCAACAGTTCAATGGCGCGGTCTATCGCCGCCGGTATTACAAAAGCGGTTTCGCTTAAACCCGTTCGCAACTGTTCAAGCGCGCCCCGCTGACGTTGCTGCTGCTCGAAGCCCTCCACCGAAAGACCTGCATTGCGCACCAGTGCTTCGTATCGATCCGTATCGAAAACCCCATCACTGTGAAAGGCCTCGATTGATCTGATCCGACTAACCAACTGCTCATCGGTAACCCGATAGCCTCGTTCACGCAGGTACTCCGCTTGCAGGTTACTGTCAATCAGTGATTCAAGTACCTGTAATTTGAAAGCCGGGTTAGAGAAGTACTCAGCATCGACATTGCGCCCCATGATCTGAACCAGTGACCGACGATGATCCGAAAGAGCCTGCTGATATGCCCGCTGTTCTAGGTCAACCCCATTGACTGTCGCAACGACTACCTTTGAAGCGCCTTCAAAATAGGAATTGATACCCCATAAGGCAAAGGGGATAGTGATTAGGATCACCAGTGTCCAGGCAATCCAACCTGTTGCGCGCTCTCTGATTGCTGTCAGCATGCTTTACTTACCCCAGATGTGTCGTGCCCACCGGCGAGGACGGTCCAGCCAGACCCTGCCCCATTGCCAGTCAAACAATAATGGTATCACTGCGGCCGGTGTAACTCGCATATGCGGGCAAAGGACTCATCCTTGTGCCCAAAATAGATGGCGGAGCGGACGGGACTCGAACCCGCGACCACCGGCGTGACAGGCCGGTATTCTAACCAACTGAACTACCGCTCCGAATATTGACTGAATCAGCCCAACGAGATTTTCCTCCGCGGGCCCTTGGTGGGTGCTGCGGGGTTCGAACCTGCGACCTTCGCCTTGTAAGGGCGACGCTCTCCCAACTGAGCTAAGCACCCCCGGAGGGCGCGCTAGTTTACGGCATCCTTCAGGCCTTTGCCAGCCTTGAACTTGGGTGCCCGAGACGGCGCGATGGTAATACTCTCGCCTGTACGGGGATTACGCCCAACCCTGGCCGCACGTTCGCTTATCGAGAAAATACCGAACCCGACCAGGGAGACACTCTCCCCACGTTGTAGCGCTGAGGTGATTACATTAAGGACAGACTCCACCGCTGAACCGGCTTCAGGTTTCCCCAAACCAGTTGCAGATGCAACCGAATCGATCAGATCCGCTTTATTCATGCTCTGTTCCTCTTATCCAATAATAGGAGTTTCCCGGCAAGCCATCGCCCCGAAGAAGCCGATCGGCACCAATCCGCTCGCTGTCGACTCCTGGGCATCCGGGTCCTCTTGTTATACCAACTGGAAAATCGGTGTCAACCGCAAACTGAGGTGTATCAACGCTATACCAGCCATCTCCAACCTCAGAAATGACTTACAAGATATATCGCAACCCTATGAAAGAAAATAGGCTAAAGGTAATCTACAACCATTTCAATCGCATACCCGCTTGCGAGATCCCTACCCTAATCTGGTCAAAGATCGCAGACAAGACTCAATGTGCTCGTGTGGACTCCTCAGATGAGGTCTTGGTTTCTTCGGGCGTCACCGATGCTTGGTCCGGATCGACTGTCTCTGATGTAGGCAAACGCTCAAGGGCAACCGCGAAGACCTCGTCGATCCAGCGGATCGGAACAATCTTGAGTCCCCCTTTGATGTTTTTTGGAATCTCGGCAAGATCTTTCTCGTTTTCCTTTGGGATAAGTACTGTGCCAATACCGCCGCGATGCGCTGCGAGCAGTTTTTCCTTGAGCCCACCGATGGGTAGTACCTCACCGCGCAAGGTGATCTCCCCGGTCATCGCCACATCAGCACGCACCGGAATGCCGGTCATAGCTGAAATCACCGCTGCACACATTGCCACCCCAGCACTAGGCCCATCCTTGGGGGTCGCGCCTTCGGGGACATGGATGTGAATATCCTGCTTCTGATAAAACTCTACATCGATCCCATACTGGGCCGAGCGGGTTCGTACCACCGACATTGCGGCCTGAATCGATTCTTGCATCACGTCACCGAGTTTTCCGGTAAAACTGTGCTTGCCCTTGCCCGGCATCACAGCCGCCTCAATAGTGAGCAATTCACCTCCAACTTCAGTCCAGGCCAAGCCCGTCACCTGGCCCACACGGTTACCCTCTTCAGCGCGACCATAACGGTGTCGTCGCACACCCAGATATTTACCCAGATTGCGCGATGAGACCTGAACATGTTTCTTATTGCTGTCAAGCAGCAACTCCTTGGCCACCTTGCGGAAAATCTTGGCGATTTCTCGCTCCATCCCACGTACGCCTGCCTCACGAGTGTAGTAACGCACGATATCGATCAACGCCTGCTTATTGATACTGATCTCCTCTTCCTTGAGGCCGTTGTTGCGTTTCTGCTTGCCTACCAGATAGCGGGTCGCGATGTTGATTTTCTCGTCCTCGGTATAGCCGGAGATACGAATGACTTCCATGCGGTCGAGCAGTGGGCTCGGGATATTCAGTGTGTTGGCAGTCGCCACAAACATAACCTCGGATAGGTCGTAATCCACCTCCAGATAGTGATCGCCAAACTTATGGTTCTGTTCCGGATCCAACACCTCTAACAATGCTGACGATGGATCACCGCGGAAATCCATCGACATCTTGTCGACTTCATCGAGCATGAATAATGGATTGCGGGTTCCCGTTCGCGACATATTCTGTATGATCTTGCCAGGCATCGAGCCAATATAGGTACGCCGATGGCCACGAATCTCAGCCTCGTCGCGCACGCCGCCGAGTGACATACGCACGAATTTCCGATTGGTTGCCCGGGCGATGGATTCGCCGAGCGAGGTCTTGCCAACACCCGGAGGTCCTACCAAGCACAGAATCGGTCCTTTCACCTTGTTAATACGCTGCTGAACTGCGAGATATTCAAGAATTCTCTCTTTAACCTTCTCCAGTCCGTAGTGATCGGCTTCGAGTATTGACTCGGCCTTGGTAAGGTCTTTAACGACCCGACTGCGCTTTTTCCACGGCACCTGCACCAACCAGTCGATGTAATTGCGCACCACAGTTGCCTCAGCGGACATCGGCGACATCATGCGCAGTTTCTTCAACTCAGATTCGGCTTTCGCGCGGGACTCCTTGGGCATTCCTGCCTGATCTACTTTTTGCTGCAACTCTTCCATCTCATTGGGGACATCGTCCATCTCCCCCAATTCCTTCTGAATAGCCTTCATCTGCTCGTTTAAATAGTATTCGCGCTGGCTTTTCTCCATTTGCTTCTTGACTCGGCCACGCAATCGTTTTTCAACCTGCAGCAGGTCGATCTCCGATTCCATGATTCCAAGAATGTGTTCGAGACATTCGCGAACATCACCAAATTCGAGGATCTTCTGTTTTTCATCGTTGCGTAATGTCAGGTGCGCCGCAATGGTATCGGCGAGGCGTCCGGGATCTTCAATACCACTCAGCGAAGTTAATACCTCCGGCGGGATCTTCGAGTTAAGTTTGACGTATTGCTCAAACTCAGAAATCACGGTACGCATCAGCACCTCGCCTTCACGATCGTCGAACTCGCCCTCACCCACTGGCGCCGCGTCGACGACAAAACTCTCTTCTGTCTCTACGTAGTTGACGATTGCAGCACGCGACATACCCTCGACCAATACTTTCACGGTGCCGTCGGGGAGTCTCAGCAGTTGCAGGATATTAGCGACTGTGCCGACCCCGAAGATATTCTCCGGCGCCGGGTCGTCGTCAGCCGCATCATGCTGTGCGGCAAGAAAAATCTGCTTGCCAGCCTCGACCGCCTCATCAAGCGCTTTGATGGATTTTTCCCGGCCGACGAAAAGAGGAATCACCATGTGCGGGAATACCACCACATCCCGAAGCGGCAGCATGTGATAACGGGTTCTAGGGGTAATCGGGTCGATGGATTTTTCGTCGGTCATGAAGTTTTCCATGCATGAAATGTGGGTTTACAAGCCTACAACAATACGATCGGCGCCGAGTTATTAAATCGAGTCACGTACTATAGTTGGGGCCGGGTGACACTGTTTTCAAGCGCCGCCATGATGCGCCCCAAGCTAAAATGACGGCCTGTCAGGATGACTGACTAGAGGCGTTGCGTTGCTCGTCTTCGTACATGAACAACGGTTGGGCGCCGTCTTCAATCACGTTGGAATCGACCGTCACACGGGTCACATGCTCCATGGAGGGTAACTCAAACATAGTCTCGAGCAGAGCTCTTTCAAGGATCGAGCGTAAGCCCCGTGCCCCGGTTTTACGCTCAGTCGCCCGCTGCGCGATCGTCTTGAGCGCCTCAGGACGAATCTCCAACTCGACTCCTTCAAGTTCGAATAGCTTCTGATACTGCTTGACCAACGCATTTTTCGGCTCGGTCAAAATAGTGATCAGGGCATCCTGATCGAGTTCTTCAAGGGTCGCAACCACAGGCATACGCCCGACGAACTCGGGGATCAGGCCATACTTGATGAGATCTTCAGGCTCAAGATCTCGCAAAAATTCACTGACGCGGTCGGTATCCGTCTTACTCTTGATGTCCGCACCAAACCCGATACCGGATTTTTCCGAACGTTCCTGGATCACTTTTTCCAGCCCCGCGAATGCCCCGCCACAGATAAACAGTACATTACGAGTGTTAACCTGCAGGAATTCCTGCTGCGGGTGTTTGCGCCCGCCCTGCGGTGGGACTGAAGCAACCGTGCCCTCAATCAGTTTCAGTAAAGCCTGCTGCACACCCTCACCGGAGACATCCCGGGTAATCGACGGGTTGTCTGCCTTGCGGGAGATCTTGTCAATCTCATCGATATAAACAATCCCGACTTGGGCTTTCTCAACATCGTAATCACATTTTTGCAAGAGCTTCTGAATGATATTCTCAACATCCTCGCCCACATACCCAGCTTCAGTCAGGGTCGTGGCATCTGCGATCGTGAATGGCACGTTGAGTTCCTGCGCCAGAGTTTCCGCCAACAGCGTCTTGCCCGAACCGGTGGGGCCGATCATCAGGATATTGCTTTTGGCAATGTCGACACCGCCAACCGCGTCGGCATCTCCATGCTCGATACGTTTGTAGTGGTTGTAAACCGCAACCGAGAGCACCTTCTTCGCTTCGGCCTGGCCGATAACATAGTCATCCAGTCGGGCGCAGATCTCTTGCGGCGTAGGATAGCGTGCACCTGCCGCCTCTGGCGCCTCAGCGTCCTCGGCCTCTTCCCGGATAATTTCGTTACACAACTCGACGCATTCGTCACAAACAAAAACCGACGGTCCTGCAATCAGTTTGCGTACCTCGTGCTGACTCTTTCCACAAAAAGAGCAATACAGCAGTTTGTCGCCTTTTTTGTCACCGTCGCTGTCGGCCATCAGTCCTCCTGCCCAGTCAAATCCCACTGCACTACTTGCATTTTTTGCATCACCTGAACTCTAACGATGCAAGGTTTGACGAGAAAATGCAAGTCCTGTTAACAGCGATACTACGAGATCGAAGACGTTTCGTCTTCCCGGCTTTTAATAACCCGATCGATGATCCCGTATTCCATGGCCTCGTTTTCATCCATGAAATTGTCACGCTCAGTATCCGTAGCGATCGTATCCACGTCACGACCTGTATGCGCAGCCAACACAGAGTTCAACCGGTCGCGCAGACGCAATATTTCACGGGCGTGAATATCAATGTCGGTAGCCTGGCCCTGAAATCCACCCCAGGGTTGGTGAATCATGATTCTCGAATGAGGTAACGTAAAACGTTTACCCGGCGCCCCCCCAGCCAGAATTACAGCACCCATACTGGCAGCCTGGCCAATGCAGACGGTACTGATCTGCGGGCGCACGAACTGCATGGTGTCATAAATTGCCATTCCTGCGTTAACCGCACCACCGGGAGAATTTATATAAAGGTGGATATCCTTATCTGGATTCTCTGATTCCAGAAACAACAATTGAGCAACAATGAGGTTGGCCATATGATCTTCGACTGCCCCAACCATGAAAACCACCCGCTCCTTGAGCAGGCGTGAATAAATATCATAGGCCCGCTCACCCCGTCCGGTAGTCTCTATTACCATTGGCACAAGGCCGAGGCTCTGAGGCTCGATAACTCCGGGGCCACTAAAAGTCTTGTTCATATCACTTATTCCGATTAACTGTCGGCGCCTTCAACAGGCGCTGACGTGGGGGTGGCTGGGCGCATGAACTCATCAAAGGTGATGGTCGTCTCCGTAATTTTGGCTTCACTCAACAACTCCTCGATCGCCTGCTCCTCGACAACAACAGCTTCGACCTGGGCAAGGCGATTCTTGTCTTCGTAATACCAACGTGCAAACTGCTCGGAGTCATCGTAGGTTGACCCCATCTCGGTAACTCTTGCACGAACCCGGTCTGCATCTGGCTTAATCTCGCGCCGCTTAACCACTTCATGCATTACCAGACCAAGGCGTACGCGCCGATAGGACTCGTCCAGGTAATTGGCACGGTCAATTGGCCCATCGTGAGGTAGGCCCTGCTGACGCAATTGCTCGCGTACCGCCATGATGGCACGATTGATTTCATCATCAACCAGCGCCGTAGGCACTTCAAATTCGTTATCGCTCATCAGGGCATCCAGCACGGCTTGGCGCACCTGGGCACGCCCCCGCTGGTCGCGTTCACGCTCAAGATTCTTGCGTATCTCCTCGCGAAAAGAACTCTCGAGACCATCCTCCACACCGAAAGTGCGTATAAAGGCCTCATCAATCTGGGGGGGCTGAGGCTTTCCAACCTCTTTAACGGTTATTGCAAATTCAGCATCCTTTCCGGCTACCGCGGCCCCTGGATAGTCTTTTGGAAAAGTGAGTCGTATGGTGAGATCATTGCCCGCACTCGCTCCAGTCAATTGCTCCTCGAACTCAGGCAACAGGGCGCCTTTTCCAAGGATCACCGGGTAGTCGTTCGCCTGACCTCCTTCGAATACCTCACCATCAACTTTACCTTCAAAGTCGATCAGCACACGGTCATCCTCTTCAGCTGGTGCATCGCCCGGGGTATAAGTGGTTCGCTGCTTGCACAGCGTCTCGATGGTACGGTCAATATCCTCGTCACCCACCTCACAGGTATTGCGCTCGATTGGCATATCACGGATATCAGATCGAGGAATCGTGGGAAAGATTTCAAAGTTCGCTACAAACTCAAGATCCTCGCCTCGCGCCAGGGTCTTTGGTTCAATAGACGGGGGGCCCGCTGTCTCTACCGATTCACCAGTCACCGCGTCGCGATAGCTTGATCCAATCAGTTCGTCGGCGGCCTCGGCAAGGGCCTGATCGGCATAGCGCGACTCGATGACCTTCATCGGCACCTTGCCGGGGCGAAACCCGGGAATCTTGGCAGTCCGAGCCAAACGGCTCAAGCGCGCGCTGACCGCGCTGTCCAACTGCGCCGCCGGCACCTTTATCGTCATGCGCCGACCAATAGCGCCCGTGGTTTCTATTGATACATCCATATCTACCTACCTTCCCTTTTGCTTAACTCGTGCGCCTTTGTTAGTCAGATGAAACTTACCGGACTGGGTAACTGGTGCGAAAGGGGAGACTCGAACTCCCACGGGTTGCCCCACTGGCACCTAAAGCCAGCGCGTCTACCAATTCCGCCACTTTCGCGTGCGGTACCTCAAAAAGGGAAACCCAGGTCTTAAGACCCGCGGAGCCCCGCTCTCCTTGATATATGGTGGGCCGTGCAGGGTTCGAACCTGCGACCCGCTGATTAAGAGTCAGCTGCTCTACCAACTGAGCTAACGGCCCGTGTGTCCACTGCCTGTGCGTGCCCAAAAAGGAAACTGGGGTGACCGATGGGACTCGAACCCACGACGGCCGGAATCACAATCCGGGGCTCTACCAACTGAGCTACGATCACCATATACGCAAAGGCGAGCCCGCAATTATCCAATAAATATGGGTTCCTATGCTAGCCACATGTGCAAATAAGCCGACACAGAGGTGTTTGCAAGGGGTTGGCGCGCCCGACAGGACTCGAACCTGTAACCTACGGCTTAGAAGGCCGTTGCTCTATCCGGTTGAGCTACGGGCGCCGGCACGTTCAGGCAAGCGAAATGGTCGGGGCAGAGGGATTCGAACCCCCGACTCCCTGCTCCCAAAGCAGGTGCGCTACCAGACTGCGCCATGCCCCGACTGTCGGGGGATATCCCCGCCCGGGTAACAATTCTACCGGATCGTGGTTTATAAAGCGCGCTATGCGGCGCCACTCGCTTAGTCGATTGCTCAGTTTCAGGTACGGGCCAAGAGGTTGATTTTGCCCAGCGCAACCCCATTTTCACCACTGGTTTTGTTTTTCCGAGACCATCTTGAGCCCCAGAGGCCATTCACCCAGGAGTAAACCCAATGTCCGAAAACGCTGCAGCCAAGACCCACAGCTTCCAGGCCGAGGTGAAGCAGTTGCTGCACCTGATGATTCACTCACTGTACTCCAATAAGGAAGTCTTCCTGCGCGAATTGATCTCCAATGGCTCAGATGCCTGTGACCGGCTGCGCTTTGCCGCGCTAACCGACGAGGGATTAATGGAAGCGGGTGAAACCCTGCGCCTGCGTGTCACTTTTGATAAAAAAGAGAAAACGATTACCATCAGCGACAACGGCGTTGGCATGAGTCACGACGAGGTCGTGCAGAACATCGGAACCATTGCCCGCTCGGGTACCCGCCAGTTTCTCGACGCCCTGAGCGGCGATACCGCAAATGACGCCAACCTGATCGGCCAGTTCGGGGTTGGCTTCTACTCCGTATTCCTGGTGGCCGAGAAAGTCGAACTGACTACACGGCACGCTGGCGACCCGGCAAGCGCTGGTGTGCGCTGGACCTCAGACGGCGGCGGTGAATATCTCATTGAAACGGTCGAACTGGCAGACCGGGGTACCACCATCACGCTACACCTGCGCGATGAGGACAAGGAGTTTGTCGAAGATTTCCGTATCCGCGGCATTATCAGTAAATACTCCGATCATATTTCCCTGCCGATCGAAATGCATCCGCAGGACAAAGACACAAAAGAAGAATGGGAAGCGATCAACAGCGGCTCGGCGCTATGGTCACGACCCAAAAATGAGATTACAGCCGAGGAGTACGAACGGTTTTACACAACCTTAAGCTATGACAGCGAGGCGCCGCTGGCGACTTTGCACAATCGGGTCGAAGGCACTCTGGAATATACCTCGCTCTTCTTCATTCCAAAAAAAGCACCCTTCGATCTATGGGATCGTGAACAACGCCATGGCATCAATCTGTACGTACGCCGGATCTTCATCATGGACGACGCCAAGTACCTGATGCCCAGCTTCCTGCGTTTCGTGCGCGGGGTGGTCGACGCAAGCGATCTACCGCTAAACGTATCGCGCGAGTTCCTGCAGAATAACAAAGATATTGATCGCATCCGCGCGGCATCGGTCAAGAAGGTGCTCTCGGAGCTGACTCGCCTTGCCGCTAAAGAACCCGAAGCTTATGCAGCCTTTTGGAAGGAGTTCGGCAAAGTATTAAAAGAAGGCATGGTCGAAGACCATGACAACCGCACAGTACTCTCGGATCTGCTGCGTTTCTCATCGACCCGCAATAAGGATCTCGAACAAACCCAGTCGCTCGCTGGATACTTCAAGCGCATGCCCATGAAGCAAAAAGCGATCTACTACATTACAGCTGACTCGCATAATGCGGCCAGCACTTCGCCGCATCTTGAAATATTCCGCAAGAACGATGTCGAAGTACTTTTGCTCAGTGATCCAGTAGATGAATGGCTGGTGTCCTCGCTTAACGAATACAAAGACAAGCCATTGAAGTCAGTGGCCAAGGGCGCGCTCGATCTTGACGATTTCGCAAGCCCCGAAGATAAAAAAGCGAGCGAGCAAAAAGAAAAGGATCTGTCAGAACTAACAGAAAAAATGCAGTCTGTGCTCGAAGGTAAGGTCAAAAGTGTGCGCGTCAGTCTTCGCTTGACAGACTCCCCGGCCTGCTTGGTTGCTGATGAGGCAGACCTGGGAGGCAATCTCGAACGCATCCTGGCGGCCATGGGCCAGAGCGCGCCGGATGCCAAGCCGATCATGGAAATCAACCCTGACCATCCACTTATCCGCCAGTTAGACCCAGAGCATGCTCGGCTCGGGGACTGGACCCAGGTGCTATTCGACCAGGCGGCACTCAGCGAGGGCGCCCCACTTCCGGAACCGGCTGCCTATGTACAGCGAGTCAACGACCTGTTGACACGGGCGGCCCTTGCAGGCAACTAAGCGCTCACAGAATAGCCGCCATCATCGGTGACATTGATCATTCGAGGGGTTGCCCCCGGGTCATCGGTCAGCCAGTGGCTGCTGACTGGTCGAGAACATCGCGGGCATCGCCAACCCAGTCAAGGGTGCCATCAAGATCCGGCAAGGGGTTGCCGGACTGATCTACGCAGTTACGGCCGAAGACCAGGGATTCTGTCACCCGGCTACGCGAACTGATACGGCTGTAATCGAAGAGAATGCTGCGTGAAATACGTGCACCACGTTCAAGGTGGCAGCCGTGACCAATCCAGGTGGGGCCAAAGATCTCGCAGTCGGGCTCTATCCGAGAGGCTGAGCCGACATAGATCGGGCCCTCAGCCCGAACCTCGTCCCAGTCTACACTGACATTCAACCCGGTCCAGATTCCGGGGCGCACTTCGGTGCCCGGCATACCCGCGCCGCGTAATTTGCCGCGCATCAGTTGTTGGTTAGCTTCCCAGTAATCGCTGAGATGTCCGATATCAATCCAGTTGAAAGGCGCCTCGATGGCATGGAAAGCAAAATCTTGCTCGAGGATGAGTGGGAAAAGCTCGCTGGCAATATCAAACTCAGTGGCGTGCGGGATAAGATCGATGATCGCGGGCTCAAATATGTAGATACCGGTATTGGCGAGTTGCGACAAGGCTTCTTCGGTAGAGGGTTTTTCCTGGAAGGATTGAATACGCCCGGCATCATCGCAGACCACCACGCCGTAGCTTGAGACCCGCTCTCTGGGAACCTCCCGTACAACTATGCTCGCGGCAGCCCCTGACTGCCAGTGCTTGCGCAGCACTGCCGAGAGGTCCAGATCAATCAGGGCGTCACCGCAGACCACCAAAAAGGTGTCATCAAAGAAGCTGCCAAACTCCTGGATACGTTTGATCCCTCCAGCAGAGCCCAGCGGTTCGGCCACTGTCTCACCGCCCTCGAGGTATCCCTCGAAGGAATAACCAATCTCCACATCCCAGCGCCGCCCGTCGCCAAAATAGCCTTCGATTGAATGGGCAAGATGACTGATATTGACCATGATCTGATCAAACCCGTGGCGCGCCAAATGCTCGACCAGATACTCCATGACGGGCTTTCCCAGAACCGGGATCATGGGTTTGGGCATCACATGGGTCAACGGTCGCACCCGTGTGCCTTTACCCGCGGCGAGGATCATCGCTTTCATTTATGTATCCCTTGGCATTGGCTGGAGATTCTATAGGCTGAGGACCGTGCTGACCATCCGGCGCAGATCACGTATGCAAACCGCGCTAAGCCGACCCAGTCTAGCGCGGTTTGCCGCCAATCAAGCGACCCGGGCAGGCGTTGGCCGCTGGGGCCTGAACATTAAACTCCCATCCTCAACATCCACCTTGATGGTGTCGCCCGACACTAAACTCCCAGCGAGAATCTTTTGCGCCAGGGGATTTTCCAATTGGATCTGGATGGCACGCTTTAGTGGCCTGGCACCGAAAACGGGATCAAAACCCGCCTCGCCTAACTTGTCCAGTGCCGCGTCGGTCAAGGTGAGTGTGAGATCACGCGCTGCCAGGCGGTCCTGCAGAATGCCAACCTGGATGCGGGCAATCGCCTGCAGTTGTTCACGCTCCAACGGATGAAAGACGATCATGTCATCCACCCGATTGATGAACTCCGGGCGAAAGTGTCGCTCGACTACAGTCATGACCTCAGCTTTCATCTGCTCGTAACGTTCTTCTCCCGCCAGCTCCTGGATTCGATCGGAACCCAGATTCGACGTCATCACAATAACCGTGTTGCGAAAATCCACGGTCCGGCCCTGACCGTCGGTCAGGCGACCGTCATCGAGCACCTGCAGCAACACATTGAAGACGTCCGGATGCGCTTTTTCAACCTCATCCATCAGAATCACTGAGTAAGGGCGTCGACGCACGGCTTCAGTCAGGTAGCCGCCCTCTTCATAGCCCACATACCCCGGAGGTGCGCCAATCAGACGAGCCACTGAGTGTTTCTCCATAAACTCGGACATATCTATCCGTACCATCGATTCTTCGGTATCAAAGAGAAAAGCCGTTAACGCTTTAGACAGCTCTGTTTTGCCTACGCCGGTAGGCCCCAGGAATAAAAACGAACCGTAGGGTCGGTTCGGGTCTGAAAGTCCAGCCCGCGAACGACGAATAGCGTTAGCCACGGCATGAATGGCTTCTTCCTGGCCAATCACGCGCTGGTGCAACTCGGCTTCCATACGCAACAATTTCTCGCGCTCGCCCTCAAGCATTCGCGACACCGGAATACCGGTCCAGTGTGCAACGACCTCGGCAATTTCTTCGTCAGTCACTTTATTGCGCAACAGTCGGGCCTGGCCTGTCGACTCACCAGCATCGGCCTCGGCCAACTGTTTTTCGAGTTCTGGAATACGGCCGTACTGCAGCTCTGACATGCGTGCCAGATCTCCTGCGCGGCGTGCCACTTCGATTTCGCCACGGGCCTGGTCGAGCGCTTCCTTGATATGCTGACTGCCCTGTACGGCTGCCTTCTCTGCTTTCCAGACTTCCTCCAGATCAGCGTACTCGCGCTCGAGTTCTGCAATATCCTTGTGCAAGGCTTCAAGGCGTTTGCGTGAAGCTTCGTCGGTATCTTTCTTAACCGCCTCACGCTCGATTTTGAATTGGATCAGGCGTCGATCCAGCCGATCCATAGACTCCGGCTTGGAGTCGATCTCCATACGGATTCGGCTCGCCGCCTCATCCACAAGATCAATGGCTTTATCGGGAAGTTTTCGGTCACTGATATAGCGATGTGACAGAGTCGCCGCAGCAACAATAGCCGGATCAGTGATATCGACTCCGTGGTGGACTTCATACTTTTCCTTGAGCCCACGTAAAATAGCCACCGTGTCTTCTACCGTGGGTTCTCCTACCAAGACCTTCTGGAAACGCCGTTCCAGAGCTGCATCCTTCTCGACATACTTACGATACTCGTCCAGCGTAGTAGCGCCAATGCAGTGCAATTCACCTCGGGCCAGAGCGGGCTTTAGCATGTTGCCGGCATCCATAGCGCCGTCAGCCTTGCCCGCACCCACTATTGTGTGCAGTTCATCGACAAACAGGATCACTTGACCTTCTTGTTTGCCAAGATCACTGAGGACGGCTTTAAGACGCTCCTCAAATTCGCCACGAAACTTCGCCCCGGCAATCAGCGCGCCCATATCCAGGGCTAACAGGCGTTTACCTTTGACGCCTTCAGGCACTTCGCCATCAACGATCCGCTGCGCCAATCCCTCAGCGATAGCGGTCTTTCCCACGCCAGGCTCTCCAATTAATACCGGATTGTTCTTGGTGCGCCGCTGCAACACCTGGATGGTGCGGCGAATCTCCTCATCACGGCCAATCACTGGATCGAGCCGACCTTGCTCAGCACGCTCAGTCAGGTCGATCGAGTATTTGTCAAGCGCTTGGCGCTGTTCTTCGGCATTGGCATCATCAACCGACTCGCCACCGCGTAATTGTTCAATCGCCTGATCTAGCGCGCCTTTAACAACGCCTGCCTCTTTCAACAGGCGTCCCAGTTCACCCTTATCATCCTGTGCAGCCAATACAAAAAGTTCGCTGGAGATGAATTGGTCGCCCCGCTTTTGCGCCTGCTTGTCAGTCAGATTGAGCATACGCGTAAGGTCGCCCGAGATCTGCACATCGCCGCCGGTACCTTCCACCCGCGCCAGACGATCGAGCGCTTCCCCCAGTTGGGAGCGCAGAGTATTGGCGTTGACACCAGCGCGTGTGAGGAGGTGCCTTACCCCGCCACCTTCCTGCTCAAGCAGTGCCAGCATCAGGTGCGCTGGCTCAATAAACTGGTGGTCTCGCCCCAGCGCCAGGCTCTGTGCATCTGCCAGGGCCAACTGGAATTTGGTAGTTAGTTTATCCATTCGCATAAGGTGATCACTCCGATGATCGACAGCCAACACTCGGTCGTAGCGTTAGTGTCGGCCAGGATGTTTTACACCATTAAAGATGGGGATTGAGCGTGGATAATCAAGATACATCGCAGCGGCGTGGCACGCGATTTTAGCCGTGACTGGTAACAGCTCGACCCCAAAGCCGAATTAAAGTCGCCTCGCAGACGGGTTATGATCAGCATTTCGTATTTAGTGAAAATTGATCATGAAGAAACTTCCGCCTCGACACTTGATCGCCGAGCAGGTGCGCCAAGCTCTGGCTGAAGATATCGGCACGGGAGATCTGACGGCCACGCTGGTGCCCGACAACGATACTACTCGGGCGACGCTGATCAGTCGTGAGCCCGCTGTCGTCTGTGGCATTGCCTGGGTCCAGGAAGTTTTTGACCAACTTGATCCTGACATCAGTATCGACTGGCTCAGCCACGATGGCGATGATGTCATCAACGAGCAGGCCTGGTGTACCATCCAGGGCCCGTCCCGGGGTATCCTCACCGGCGAACGAACTGCGCTCAATTTTCTGCAATTGCTGTCAGGGACTGCGACCACCACCAAACGCCTGGTGGATCAGCTTAAGGGCACCACGACGCAATTGCTTGACACTCGCAAGACCGTGCCAGGCCTGCGCTTGGCTCAGAAATATGCGGTGTGCTGTGGGGGAGGCACAAATCACCGGTTAGGCCTGTATGACGGTATTCTGGTCAAGGAAAATCATATCCGTGCAGCGGGATCAGTCACCGAGGCTGTGACTGCAGCCCTTGCTCACAGTAACGACGTATCACTAATTGAGGTCGAGGTCGAAAGCGTCGCCGAATTATCCCAGGCCCTGGCTGCCGGAGCACAACGGTTGTTACTGGATAATTTTTCGTTAGCGCAATTGCGCCGCGCTGTTCAGGTCAACGCCGGGCAGGCACAACTTGAGGCCTCTGGCAACGTCACGGCAAAAACTATTCGTGAAATTGCCTTGACCGGAGTCAATTTTGTGTCAAGCGGGGTAATGACTAAAAACATTCACGCAGTTGACCTCAGTCTTCAATTTGAGGAATCATCAGCAAACTGATCGAGCAGTTGCTCCAGTTGCCCAGCAGTCACAGGGCCCACATGGGCGTGCAGATATTCTCCGCGCGGTGACAATAGAAAAGTCGAAGGCAGACCTTTTAGTGGCTCCAGCGGTAGCAGCGGCTCCTCACCGATAAGCAATATCGGGTAGGTGATATTAAACTCCTCGACAAACCGGCGGATCTCGCCAACCGGTGTTTTTTCAAAAGCAATACCAATCACGTTCGCCTGCTGCTTGCGTCGAGCCCCAAAGGCATTAAGCTCAGGAATCTCGGCCACACAGGGGCCACACCAGGTTGCCCAGAAATTAACGACCAGCCACTTGCCACGATACTGGGCGATGTCCTGGAGCTGCCCTTGCAGATCAGGCAGGCGAAAGTTCACCACTTCCTGCCCTGCAGATACACCCGAAAATAGCAAAAAACCCAGTAATAATGAGCTAAACAGGCCAGATTTGATGTAAGACAAGATCATTAGGTAAATTTATTGATACATATGAAACTGATTCTGGCATCAAACCCACCGGGGCGGTATCATTTGGTTTCTCACATATCCTAATATTAGGATATTTTAAGGATTACGTACCGATGAAATTGATTTTCGCCGCCCTTGCTGCTTCTATGCTCGCGCTACCCGTCGCTGTTGCGGGTGGCCCCCCACAGGGCGAGGACCCAGACGCGTGGTGTGAGGCAAATTCGGACGAGTGCGCCACCTGGTGTGAGAGCAATCCCGAGGCCGAGATCTGTAAAGAACCTGAATGTGACTGATTTTCATATTTTCCGCTGGCCGTCATCGAAATGGTGACGATCTTAGCGCGAAACGTTGCGGGCACTCTAGCAGTGCCCTTTCCACACCTTAAACCTTAACCAAAAAACTAGGAGAGAAAATTGAACAAGTCTAAAACTATGCTCAGCGTCCTCGCGGGCCTGATCCTCGCCCTGCCAATCTCTGCGCAGGCGGGAAAGCCCGTTGGCATCACTGGCGATATCATGGCGGTTTCAGTGAGCCACAATGGTACGGCCACCGACATTACCCGTAACCAGGACAATGCCAACACCGTAAACCCGGCCTTTGGCAAAACCTCACGCCCCTGCCCGCCGTTTTGCATCCAGCCAGCTGTTCTGGCCCCAGGTGTTGAAACCATTGCCGAGCGTGAAGTTATCCATTACGCCAAGATGATGAGCGATGGTGACTCCTCGATCATTGTGATCGACTCCCGCACTCCGGACTGGGTTGCCAAAGGCACTATCCCCAGCGCGATCAATGTCCCATGGACTAAGCTGAATCCGGCCAAGGGTGCTACCCCGATCGACATCGCGGAAATCATGCAAGAAGTATTCAACGTAACGGAAAGCGAAGGCCTGTTTAACTTCTCTGATGCGAAGACAGCAGTCATGTTCTGCAATGGCATGTGGTGTGGCCAATCGCCCAACAACATTAAGAATCTGCTGAAATTTGGCTACCCGGCCCACAAAATCAAGTGGTACCGTGGCGGCATGCAGGATTGGGAGATCCTTGGCCTGAGCACAGCCAAGCCGTAATTTTCTGTTATCCCAGGAAAAAGCGGGGCTATGCCCCGCTTTTTTTTCGCTTGAATCGCTCAGCCGCGGGCCGAACTGACGCCGCTTCAGAGCGCCCCGGACAGCCAGATTAAAGACGCCATGCGCCCGCAACGGCCCTGACGCCTATGTGAAAACCATCGCCCGGGGTCAGAATAGGTGCAGCAATCACTGGCTGCGGCAAACGCAATCTCACAGCGCTTGAGCCGGGCTAGCACTAAGCCCGACAGATCGGCCATGTACCGATCGCCCTTGCGGGCAAAATATTTCTGATCCACCGTATCTACTGCCAGAAACTGTTCTCGGACTTCGTTACCCACCTCAAAGGCACGCTGGCTGATACTGGGCCCGACCCAGGCAATGATGTCTTGAGGCTTAGCGGGCGCCCGGGCAATCCCCTGCTCAATCACGCCGGCGATAACACCACGCCACCCGGCATGTAAGAGACCAACGAAACTGCCTTTGTGGTCGCTGAGAAATACTGGCGCACAGTCCGCGCTTAGCACGACACAGGCTATGCCAAGCCGAGTCGTAAAGCTGCCATCTGCCACAGGCCCCTCCCCTGGCCCATCCAATTCACATACTCTTGCGCCATGAACCTGAGTCAGCCATCGCGGTTGTCCTACGAGCCTCAATTGTTGCACCAGGGATAATCGGTGGGCCATAACCCGCCCCGGATTATCTCCAACATGATTACCCAGATTGAACCCGTTATAGCGGTCCCCCGGCTGACTTGCACTGCGCTCGGTTATCAGCGCCCGGACGTGACTGGGTGCCGGCCAGTCGGGGACTGCCGACGCGATTGTGGCAACGTTCATGCCTCGATGGCAGCGTCGATGCTCAACGCATCGATCAGTGCGGCGAAATCCGATGGGATTACACTTTCCCAACGAAGAGATTCACCGGTCGCAGGATGCGCCAGCGCAAGAACCGCCGCATGCAGTGCCTGGCGCTTAAAACCCTGCAGGGCAGCGATCAGCTGCGGGCTCGATCTGGGCGGCAACTGAAAACGGCCACCATAGACCGGGTCACCGACCAGCGGAAATCCCAGATGGGCCATGTGCACACGGATCTGGTGGGTTCGGCCTGTTTGCAACTGTAACTTTAATAGGGTGTGCGATCGAAAACGCTGGCCCAACCGATAATGGGTCACTGCGGGACGACCTTTGCTGGTAACTGCCATTTTCAACCGGTTGCGTGGATGTCGGCCGATCGATGCATCCACGGTACCGCCGGAGATCGGGCGACCATTCACCACTGCGAGGTACTCCCGGCTGATGACGCGCGCCTCGAGCCCCCGGATCAATTCGCGACGGGCAAGCTCAGTAAGCGCCACGACCAGCAGCCCACTGGTGTCTTTGTCCAGACGATGGACAATGCCAGCCCGTGGCAGAGCCCCGGCAGCCGGATATTGGTGCAAAATGGCGTTCGCCAACGTACCGGCTGGGTTACCCGCCCCGGGATGGACGACCAGTCCACAAGGCTTATCGATGACCACAATGTGTTCATCTTGATGTACTACTGAAAGCGCCAAGGGTTCGGCCACCCATTTGATCTGGGTCAGCGGCGGCATTTGCAGACGCAGGACCTCACCTCCGGCTACGCTGAGTCGCCCTGAAGGGGTCTCATTTGCCAGTGTGATCCGTCCCTCCTTGAGCCAGACCTGTAACTGTGACCGCGAGTGAGGCGGAAAAACCTTTGCCAATACCTTATCGAGGCGCTCACCGGCCGCCTCGTCAGGCACTGCCCCGATCACTACTTCACCACTTTCGCTTGCGCCTGCCATAACTGTCGCCTTCGCCGTTGGCTCTCGAAAGTATAATAGAGGCGTATCCACCAGTCTCTACAACCATGCGCCAGTCTATCCGCCTCATAC
>Ga0209041_1000072_pt1 | contig 89687 bp, 81 predicted proteins | sample SaaInlV_100m_DNA_4_FD_184647 | JGI IMG/M metagenome (GOLD analysis project Ga0209041, IMG submission 184647) | Marine microbial communities from expanding oxygen minimum zones in the Saanich Inlet - SI037_S2LV_100m_DNA (SPAdes) (version 2) | ecosystem: Environmental > Aquatic > Marine >... | reverse complement strand
TCATATTGTTGTTCACTCCAGAATCGAGATGAAACACGTAAATCAACGATATTAGTGTTCAAGGTGACAGAAATATTTCCTTTATATTTTGAACGATAAAGTATTGGATCACCGCCTCGATCTTCCATATCCAGGAATTCAAACTGACTGGAAAATGACATGGATTCTGTTGGGTGCCAGTTGGACTGTATTTCCAATCCTTTTCCGGTCACCCCTCCCCTGTTTACTGCTTTAACGGGTAAACTGTAAACAAAATCAATCATGTTCTCATATTTATTATAAAAAGTGGCCACGCCCCATTGCCATGATTCTGAGTGTGGGTGATCGTATGAAAATTCAATGGCACGAACTCGTTCCGGCAAAACATTCGGGTTTCCCTGTTGGGTGAGACCATAACTGCTTGTATGTTTTAAATAGAGTTCAGATAAAGACGGCGCACGGAATCCTTCGCTGTACGCCATTGTAAAAGCCCGTTTACCTTTTAGTGCATACATAAAATTCAATTTCGGAGACCAATTGGTGAATTGCCGTTTTGTGAAATTATTCCCCGGATCAGATTCTCGATAATCGTAACGAAGTCCTGTTCCCATACTCCAACCATTTCCGATGGAATATTTTGACTGAACAAATGTGCCCCAAGAAAATTGGCTTGGTGAATTATAAATTGGGTTAAATACGGTAACATCGGACTGGCTCCAATCCACATCCGATCCAGCCAAAATGATCCACCGTTCCCATTTGGTGACTAGCATTTCTGACCGTATTCCCACTGCCAAATCATCATAAAGTCGATCACCTTCTTCTTTATCACCTGGAACGCTATCCTTGTCATAATAGCGCGTATTAAACTTATTCAGGAAAAGAGAATGGGACATGGATATCCCTTCGGTAATAGGATAAAAACCGTGTCCTTGTAAATAATGTGACGTCCTTTCGGAGCGTCTCCAAGATGGGGTGCTGGCAAATCCAGGGTGACCGTTATCGGAATGGGATACTATGTGGCTCAAACGATACGTCCGCCCTTTTCGATCGGCATATTTTAAAAAGGAACGAATGCGCCCCGTTTTATCATCGGAATTAAATCGGTGACCTTCAGAGATACGGCCTTTTCCATTGAATCCGAATATCCAATTTTCTTTCGTCAAATGATGGGAAATGGATGTTTCTGCTGTAGAGAATGTTCCACCACCTATTTTTAAAATCGTCGCTTGATCCCTGCCAATATAATCCGTAATGAGATTAATAACACCACCCATTGAATTATGTCCATACTGGGCAGAGGCCGGACTGTTATCCACCTCGATTCGTTGAATACTTTCAAGTGGTAATGAATTCCAGTCCGGGGCTCCACTGTTGGGAATTTGGATAGGGAATCCATCAAGGAGGAGAAGCACCCGGTTATTGTATCCGCCAGGTTTATAATCAGAAGAGCCACGGATAGATAAATTTGCATTGCGACCATTAGCATGGGCGAATTGGACATCCACACCGGGCAACATTCGTAAAACATCCGAGACAGATTCTTTTTCCATGGATTTGATCTTATCTCCGGAAATTACATCCACCGATTCATATCCCAATCGTGTTGTAAATAATCCTTCCACAGAAATTTCACCAAATTCCAGGATACTTGATTCCAATTGTACATTCAGTTCAATCGGTTGATCTGCAAGGGTGATCCTTGATGAATAAGATTTAAAACCGATATTTGTGATTTGGATGGTGTGCGAACCGTTGGGCAGATCAATTTCAAAAAAACCATATGGGTCTGTGACCGTCCCTTGTTTTGTTTCCACAATATAAATATTGGCATTGGGAATTGATTTTCCGTTGGCACTGTTTTTCACAGTTCCATTTACCGTCCCACCAAAAGCAAAAGACAAAATTAAAGGTAAAGTAACTAGAGACCGTCGGAACATTATTTTTGCGTTGGATTCGTAATCAATTGGTTCAATAAATCTTCCACGTCTTTTTCAGACACGGGTTCTTTTCGGTCGCCCATGAGCACGAGGCCCATAAAAAGTCCACCCATGGCTTTAAACAACAGTTGTGGATTTATATTGGGGAATTCGCCTGCTTTTATACCGTCTTCTAATAATCCTTGGATAGTCCCATACATTCTGTTTTGATATCGTTTCCATGGCTGCTCTTCAAAGGTAATCACTTTAGGAGCATTAAATAGGAATTCAAAAAGTCCCGGTCGATTTTTCGCATTTTCAGCAATTTTTAATAGGACGTTGATAAAAGTCTTCCGTGGCCCTTCATCGCCGGCAATTACTGGTTCTAAACTGGACCATATATCTTTCCAGCCATTTTCCAAAATCGCAGCAAATACTTCTTCCTTGGAATGGAAATAATAATAAAGAGTTGCTTTACCAAAACCGGATTCAGTCGCAATCTCATCCATGGTTGCCCCTTCTAATCCCTTGGATTTGAATACATCAAGGGCACCGGTGAGAATACGCTCTTGGCGTACTTGTCGTTCTTCTAATTGACGTTTGGATACAGGCATAATTAAATTAAGAGTTTAATATTCGAATAATGAGTCGAAAATTAAAACAAAAGATATAAATATCCAATTTTTTTTTATTTTTATTAACCTTTTAAAGGGTAAAACCTTTGAAAAGATTTATTGAATTATTATTTTTTTAGAAGAAGTTCGTAAAAAATAACAACAACTATTAGATAAAATGAAATATAAGTCAAAATACCAAAAACCATCGTCACCATACTGAATGAAGGTGAAAAATAACGGATGCCCCAAATAGAGCCAAATGTGCCAAGAACCGAAACAAACGGTTCAACCATGAGAAATGTTTTCCAACCACCCGAGATTGTTGAATTCATATAAAAAAGTGCACCCAGGAAAAAGAAAATAAACGAAAAAGAGATTAAATGTGTATGTGTCGTAAGCAACATCCCTTCAATTCCTTTAGGATATTTCTCCGGTATATTCAATTCATCATCCATAGTTGACCCGGCATAATGTTCTGTAGTTCCGAGACCGGACATTCCTGTTGTTTGATTTACATACGCCAGTCCCAAGGTGACACCAATTGTCATCACCATCAAGAATGCTGACAAGAAATACCTGACTTTCTCAGGGAGTTCAAATAATTTGGGGAACGTTTTATTCATGATGCTTTTTTAAGAAATAATCAGCCACAAATGTACTACGATGGATGCCCCTTGTAACAGCATTTACAGAAATGGTCGCTCCGCTTATGCCGTCAATATCTTTTCCCACTTTATAATTGGATTGGGCCCATTTTCCAAAAAATTGCTTTAACCAATATTGGTTTGAGACTTCACCGCCAACGGGTTCGCGATATTTTATAATATGTGATCTTGCAACTTTTCCTTGGCTATTGTAGAAAACTGCAAATGTAATGGGTTGGGACTTCCCTTTTACATTATCCAAATATGCTAATCCGACTAAAGAATCATTTTGAGTTATTTCCCAAATATAGACTTGGTTTTGCAGGAACCGAAGTCGTGCATTCTTTTCAGCATGTAATTTGATTTCCATTGGTATTGTAATCTTATTAAATAAAACAGAGACAGAATCCCCATAATAATCATGGATCAAGGATTCTGTTTCATCTCGCAGGCCTGCCGTCAGGGTGGTAACCATAACAGCCAGAATCAAGACAAAACCGAGACGCCTACTTGAACCTAAGGGTAGGATTGGTTTGTCTTGGGTTTTGGAACAGTACAGAATAGGAGTCTCGTTGTTTTAACTTTTTAGATCCACTAAATCCTTTATCTTCCCACCTTTTAGATGGGAGAATAAAAGAGGGGTCAAAAATAATAAAAGCATACCTTATAACTTAGAAATTGTACCCAACGCCAACATTAATTTGAGTTTTAGAAGCTTCGTCGGATTCTTTTTTATGGCTTCCATAATCAAATTTGAAAGCAATATTTGAGATAGGCCAATACGTTAAACCAAAACGCTGAATTGTATAATGCCTTCCTTTATCATCATTCCCACTATTATAATCAGAATAGCGGAACCAAGGCATTAGTTTCCCTTCTAGTCCAACAAGCCCTGCCACATTATATCCAAGATCCAAATAATATCCACCACTGGATGTGTAGTCATCAGGATTATTTTCATAGGAGATGTTCCCATATTCCAAAACAGCATAAATGTTTTTTGCATAATATTTAAGATTGAATTCGGACAATCCAAATGAAACGGTTGAATCAGGATTATTATCAATCGGTGCGTTGTGTATAGTATAAGATCCACCCACTCGTAATCCTGGAAATTCTGTATAATTCAAACTAAAATTTTTCACAAAATCGTAAGCCGTGGTTTTGTATCCTTTACCACGACCGCTGCGAATCCCTGCACCAATATTTTCGCCATCCATATCTTCTAATATTGCCACGCGCCAATTAATACCGGATATGGAACCGTACAACGAAAATCCATTTCCAAACCAAGTGGTTGGAATAACATATTTACTATAGTCTGGACGTTCAACACTCACAAATAACGGCGGTTCATGATATTCGTTAATCAATCCTACAGACGGGAGAATCACACCAACTTGCATTCCGAATCGATAGGAATGATAATTCACAAATGCCTGTTCCAATTCTAATTCGCCTTGACCATCGGCGACAAAATTATGTTCTAATTCAACTTCAGATTTGAAGGACCAATTTTCGGTCCAATTATATCCATAATAGATAATGAAGCGATGGAAATCCAAAGTAGTCGTTGCATCATCATCACCGGTTTGAGCACGATTATAGTGAAGTTCACCATAGCCACCGATGCTTGAACTAGGTTGGAAGAAATCGTCCTGCGTGAATATCAAACTTCCAGCGGCCACGATTAATAATAAAATATGTTTCATTTTTTTCTATTTAGAGTTTTATTTAAACTGTAAATGTTATTGTTATTGTTATTGAGACTTAATCTCAATTAAAGTTACGTGTTTAAAAAAGGAGATGTCAATTCAATTTTATAATATTTTTTTCCATTGATTCCCATTTTTAATTTTGAAAATTTAATAAATTTTAAAAACTCAATATTGGCTGTCATGCAAATTTCTGGTCAACAAAAATAATTGCTAGTCACCTCCTTCCTATGGAATTTTTAAAAATAATCCACCATCTCCTAAAAAACAATTTGCATCGAATCTACATTTGGCATTATACTATACCGACCAGTCAGTCTATAAATGAATCAAGAAAAACAAGATCAGCGAAAAGACCAAATAATGGAAGCAGCATTATCCGTGATTGTTGAAAACGGATATGAACGGAGCCGCATGGATGATATTGTTAAATCATCCCAGCTTTCAAAAGGTGCCATTTATTGGTATTATAAATCGAAAAAAGAGGTATATCTCTCTCTCGTGGACCATTGGGTGAAACAATATAATGCAGGTTTTATTGAAAATATAGAAACCAAACACTCCGCTTCTGAACAGCTAAAAGGATTATTTAATTATTTTTTAGCGCAATATCAAAAAGATTCATCTGGGTTTAAAATCCTTGTTGAGTTTTGGTCCTTGAGTGGTCGGGATGCCGATTTTAATGCAAAGCTCCAAAAAGTGTATTCTATTTTTTTGGAATACATTATAACAATCATACAAACCGGTGTGGATACCGGTGAATTTCGGCACGTCAATCCACGAATCACCGCCCTTTCAATTTTAATCAATATTGAGGGTATAAATTGGTTTACTCGTTTCGATAAATCCGGCGTGGAAGCACATGAATATATTCAAACCATTTCAGATTTCATTCTTGCGGGTTTGAAAAAATAATAGGAAAACATGATGACAGATACACAAAAACTTAAAACAATTTCAGGTGGGCAATGGCTCATATCACCCGTGGCAAATACAAAAGTATTTTGCAGGGAAACTTTTTCCGAAGATCATCAGGATATAGATGCAATGATTCAGGAATTTGTGAAAGATCGCATTCTTCCCAATGTTGAAGCTATAGACAAATTAGACAAGGATTTAAGCCTGAAACTACTCCGAGAAACGGGAGAATTGGGACTCATAGGCGTGGATACGCCAGGAGAATATGGTGGCACTGATCTAGATAAAATTACATCTTGTATTGTTTCGGAAGGTATGGGAAGAGGTGGTTCACCCTCCTTCTCATGTACTTTCTCAGTTCAAACTGGTATTGGAAGTATGGGCATTGTATTCTTTGGTACGCCCAAACAAAAAGAAAAATATTTACCAAAACTTATGACGGGCGAATGGGTTGCCGCTTATGCATTAACAGAGCCCACAGCCGGATCAGATGCGCTGTCCGGCAAAACAACAGCTATTCTGTCTGAAGATGGAAAACACTATATTTTAAATGGCGACAAACAATTTATCAGTAATGGTAGTTGGGCCGATGTATTTACTGTTTTGGCGCAAGTTGATGGTGACAAATTTTCCGGCTTTATTGTGGATCGGAATACAGAAGGATTTGAAGTGGGTGCCGAAGAAAAGAAAATGGGCATGAAGGGGTCTTCCACCACAGCGTTAAAATTCACCAATGCTAAAGTTCCCGTAGGAAACCTGCTTTATAAAGTAGGAAAGGGTGCAGCCATTGCATTTAATGCCTTGAATGTTGGGCGTTATAAATTAGCTGCTGCTTGCATTGGCGGATCAAAAGTAGGTATTGAGCATGCCGTCAAATATGCCCTTGAGCGTCGTCAATTTGGACAACCCATTGCTCATTTTGATTCTATTAAAGGGAAAATTGCTGATATGGCAGTTCGTGTTTATGCAGCAGATTCCATGCTTTATAGAACTGTTGGGCTTATCCAAAATGCTATTGATAACTTGGACAAATCTGATCCAGAATATTACAAAAAAATGGCTGAAGCAACAGAACAATTCGCCATTGAAGCATCTATGGCAAAAGTATTTGGCAGCGAAACATCAAACATTGTTGTAGATGAAGCTCTCCAAATCCATGGCGGATACGGATTTACGGAAGAATATCCTCTCGCCCGGGCTTACCGTGATGACCGGATCAATCGCATTTGGGAAGGAACTAACGAGATAAATCGTATGATTGTTACAGGGTATATGATGAAAAAAGTGCTCATGGAAGAAATTTCACTCCGTGATTATTTGAAAGGTGTAGATGATTTTTTAGCGACTGAAACACCCGATATTGAAGCAGATTTATTCCTGTCAGAAAAATCTGCTGTGGAGTCTGCAAAGCGCTTGGCATCCATGGTATTCCATGAAGCATTATGCGAATACGGACAAGACCTTAAACACGAACAACAGTTAAGTGAGGCATTGGCAGATATTTTTACTTACATCTACACGGCTGGTTCAGTCATCTCCCGTGCCAGACAAAGTCAATCTTCCAATGGTATCTCAAACATGAGTTCCGTCATTGCACGAATTTTCACGGCTGAATCTTTATTGGAAGTAAAATCTTTATCTAATATCTGTTTAAATAAAATTTTCATGGAAACTATTCCAGAAGATTTCAAGGATAAGGTTGTCCAATTAGAGTCCCGGATGACGCTCAATACGGATACAATTTCTCTTAAACAATCTTTGGCTGACTTTATGTTCAGCAAAAATAACTACCCATTCTAAAAAGGAAAATAATCATGAAAACTCTTTCACTAAAAAAGATCGCCCCCTGTTTAAACCGGCGAAAAAAAGAACAACGAAAATTGTCTCATTTAAATATTGAGAATTTTGATTTAACGGAATTTTTATTTCACAGAGAAAATAGAAACTAAGGAAAAAGCACTATGTCTGAATCTGTAATTATTGATGCCGTTCGATCGCCCATTGGCGTAAAAAACGGAAACCTTGTTGGAATTCGCCCAGACGATCTAGCTGCCCAAGTGGTAAAAGGATTGTTAGCGCGGAATGAAAATGTTTCACCTGACAAAATCGAAGATCTTATTTTGGGATGTGCCTTTCCGGAAGGTCCCCAAGGAATGCTTATGGCAAAAGGTGTGGCCATTCTCGCAGGTATTCCAGAAACAACCGGTGGTGCTGTGGTGAATCGATTCTGTGGTTCTTCCATGGATGCGGTGCATCAAATTAGTACAAAAATTGAATCTGGCGATATTGAGGTAGGAATTGCAGCCGGAGTGGAAGATATGTTTTCCGTCCCCATGGGCGGATTCAATCCTGATTTTCACCCCGAATTAGCCGAACAAGAATATTACATCGGTATGGGTGAAACTGCAGAAACTTTGGCTGAAGAAGGCAAAATTTCCCGAGATGCCCAGGAACAATTTTCAGTGGAATCCCACAACAAAGCATTGGATGCTTTAGAAAATGACCGGTTCAATAATGAAATTATTCCCATTGATGTTTATGGTGAAGTCACTGTTGAAAAAGATGAAGGTCCAAGAGAACCCAATTTGGAAAAGATCCAAAGTTTGAATCCTGCATTTATTGAAAATGGCACTATTACTCCTGCCACTTCCAGCCCAATCTCCGTTGGTGCTGCTGCAATATTGATTACCAGCCGGGAATTCGCGGAAGCAAATGGGCTTACTATTCGCGCATCAATCAAAGGTCGATCTGTGGCCGGTGTGGATTGGAAAAGAATGGGCATCGGTCCCTTACCCGCAACTGAAAAAGTTTTAGCAAAAACAGGTCTCGCCATGAATGATATTGACGTAATTGAACTCAATGAAGCATTCTCTGCCCAATCACTTTATGTGATTCAAGAAGGTGGCTGGGACAAATCAAAAGTGAATTTGAATGGTGGTGCCATTGCTTTGGGACATCCACTGGGCTGCTCCGGAGCACGAATCATTACCACTTTGCTAAATGTTATGGAACAACAAGATGCAAAAACCGGTCTGGCCACTATGTGTATCGGCTCGGGACAAGGTATCGCAACCATTTTGGAACGATAAGAACAGGGAAAATAAATACGATGAAAACCCAAAAAAATAACTACTCTAAAACCCCATTGTATTTCCTGTATGACCCGCCCCATCCATCTCTATCATGGTGGGCAAGTAGTGGAAAATGATTTTTTCGCAATGGATAAAACCGATTAATCCCCCTGTAATTGGGGGACAATAGAGGTCTTATAAATATGGACTTCATAAAACTCTATATATAATACAAATGTACACCAGCTTAAAAAGGATTAATTATGTCACAAAAAATTGAAAAAGTAGCCGTACTCGGCGCAGGTATCATGGGCGCGCAAATTGCAGGACATCTTGCAAATGCGGGAATTCCATCCTATTTATTTGATATCAATGATGAGTTGGCAAAAAATGGAGTGGACTCACTCACGTCTTTAAAACCGGCTCCACTTTATAAACCAAAAAATGCAGAATTAGTAAAGCCTTGCACCTACGAAAATGATATTGAAAAGATCGCAGAAGTAGACTGGGTTTTGGAAGCTGTCGTGGAACGACTAGATATTAAGGAGAAAGTTTATAATAGCCTTCTTCCTCATTTAAAGGATACTGCAATTCTTTCCTCCAATACATCTGGAATTCGATTAGCTGATTTGACAGCGTCTCTTCCCGATGATTTGAAAAAGCGTTTCATGATTACCCACTTTTTCAATCCACCAAGATATATGCAGCTTTTGGAATTGGTTCGTGGAGAACTAACCACCGATGACACTTATAATACCATGATCGAATTTGGTGAATCTATATTGGGAAAAGGTATAGTTCATGCCAAAGATACACCCAACTTTATCGGAAATAGAATTGGTGTGTATGGCATGATGACTACCATGAATCTTGCAATTCAACAAGGTCTTACTGTAGAAGAAGTGGATAAATTGACGGGACCAATCACTGGACGACCCAAAAGCGCAACCTTCAGGACTGCTGATGTGGTTGGATTAGATACAATGAGACACGTATCAAAAACAACCTATGAAAAAGCGTTAGATGATGAAGAACGGGACATGTTTAAAATTCCTGAAATTTTAAATCAACTCGTTGATTCAGGACGATTAGGACAAAAAACAAAAGCTGGTTTTTATAAAAAGAATGAAGACCGATCCATCCATTCTGTGGATTTTAAAACCGGTGAATATTCACCCCAGGAAAAAGTCCGCTTTGATTGTTTTCGAGTAGCAAAAGATCGACAAAAACTGCCAGATAAACTCAAAGCTCTTTGTTATGGGGACGATCGTGGCAGTAAATATTTTTGGGAAATTACTGCTAAAACATTGATCTACAGTGCCAACCGTATTCCAGAAATTTCAGACGATATTGTGAATATTGACAATGCCATGAGGTGGGGATACGCCTGGGAAATGGGTCCATTTGAAAGTTGGGACGCCCTTGGCGTTCGAAAATCTGTAGATAGAATGAAAACTGAAGGAAAGAAAGTTCCTGATTGGGTTTTGGAAATGTTAGACTCAGGTCGTGAAACCTTTTATACAACTGAAAACGGTGAGCGAACATACTGGTGCCCCTCCGGTAAGCATCCCGTTACTATTGAACCCAATCCAAAAGTTTTGAATCTTGCTATTCATAAAACAAGTGGTAAAACACTGAAACGTGATTTAAGTGCCAGTATTAACGATTTAGGTGACGGCATCTTGAATGTTGAATTCCATTCCATTCTTCAATCTACATTAAATCCGATTGATGGTTCTTATATTGAAATGATTAATCTTGCCCTTGATCTGATCGAAAAGGGCGATTATAAAGCCATGGTTTTGGGTCACCAAGGTCCGAATTTTTGTGCCGGTGCTAATTTGAATCTAATTTTGGAAGTATGCAAAAACCAAATGTGGGATGAGTTGAATATGGCTATTAAAGTTCTTCAAGATACAACCCAGCGAATTCGGTTCTCTAAAGGTCCTGTTGTGGCGGCACCATTTCAGTTAACACTAGGTGGTGGCGTAGAACTTATCCAACCAGCAGCTCATCGCGTTGTGGCTGCGGAAACATACATGGGACTTGTAGAAGTGGGTGTTGGACTCATTCCCGGTGGTGGCGGAAATCTCCGTATGATCTTAAATGCCATGGATGGTGGGACAGGTCGCATGGGTGCTTTTCAGAAGATTCAAAAAATATTTGAAGTTGTTGGTTTTGCAAAAGTTGCGACCAGCGCTGATGAGGCAAAACATCTAGGTTATTTAAAAAAGGATGATACTATCATTCTTAATCGAGATCACTTAATTCAAACGGCAAAAGATAAAGCACTAGAATTGGCCGATGGATATGTACCACCAACTTATCGGGATGATCTTAAACTCCCCGGTGCCGGTGGACGAACTGCCATGTCTATGGCTTTAAAAGGTTTTAAGATGCAAGGGAAGATCTCTGATCATGATTTGAAGATTGGTGAAAAATTAGCCTACGTAATGACCGGTGGAGATAAAGCGGGACTCACCAAAACAGTAGATGAACAATATATCCTGGATATTGAACGGGAAGCATTTATTTCTCTCTGTGGAGAAAAACTTTCCCAAGATAGAATCAGTTTTATGCTTAAAAAAGGAAAACCTTTGCGTAACTGATTCCTTCATCCTTGGTTGGTTAACAAAAAAGCCCCGAATTCCTTCGGGGCTTTTTTGTTTTTCAAATTGTTATTCTAACTTTTCAATAGTTATTAAATAATCAAAAATGATATTCCAGCCCAAACTTCAAATGAGAGAAATCTTCCATGGAATAGAATTGGGTCCCCTCTTCACCCATAAATTTTGAAACAGATAGATTTAATTTCAAATTATCCATAGGCGAATATTTCGCAGATACACCCAACATGGATTGGGAATCCTTTAAGTCCATAAATGTATTTCCTGAAAGCTCTAAAGCATCATCAAAGTAATTGGCAGAAGCTGAAAGCATCAATCCCAAATCGGAAAAAGATGCGAATGGAGTACCCATTCCGGGTATTAATTCGGGGAGAGTAGTTTGGACTAATCTAGTATAGCCTAAATCTTCCAAAGAAAATATCCCTTCTATATACCCAATCAATTGACTTGAAAGCATGATATCTGTTGATGTGGTGTATTCTATCTGTTCCGCATATTGGATATAGGTAGTATTATTAAAATAAGGCCTATCCAAATTCATATCTATGTGAGTTTTAAAACGAGCAATCTCAATTCGATTTGTGAATTCACCAATAAAGGAAACCAAATCAAATCCAATAACATTTGTTTTTCTATAAAAAAAGGATGGAATATTAGCATTCATTCCAACATAAGTGAACGATCGATCTCTTCCATTAAAATATGAAAAACTAAAATCGCTGGACCCAAAAGTAGATTGAATTCTTATTCCAAATTCGCTTCCCGCATTTACATCCATCAAGTCTGGAGCAGCTTCAGGTATATCCAATGGAAAGGCTTTTTCACCAAATGGATAGCGATTCCCTTCATGCTCTGGAATGTACACACCTTCTATCTGCGAGTCGTTCCAATAATATTTTGCCGAGCCAGATATAGTTCCAATTTTACGATCCGCCCCAGGAAGAAACATATAATAATAATCATAGGGATTCAAATTATCGGTAGGGTTATTTCCATCTACCGCGCCCCAGGCATGGATCTGTTTCCCTAGCTTTACTTCCCCCCAGCTTGGATACCATGTTAAATAGGCTTCTCGTATTTGAAGTTCATTTTCATTATTGGACCAGCGATATTCTAATGCAGAATTGGTCTTGATTTCAAAATCACCCGATGAGTAACCTACTTCTGCTTCTGCTAACCTAAATGGGAGTGAAATTTCTGATTGATCCGAGAGGCGGACCATATTTCCCGGATTAATTGAACCGGAATATGATATTTGTCCGTGTAACTTCGCAAGGAGCAGTGGTACCAACAGTAGCAGGATCTTGAGTTGCAGCACAAAAATAATTTTTATCATTTTCTATTTTTTTGAAAGAAATTTGTAATTATGTAAAACGTAATTATCTAACATCCTAAACTCCATTACATATTTACGTTTTAAATAATTATTATAATTTTTTATCATCTATTTTTTCGGAAGACGCTTTAAGTTTTTTTCTTGAAATAATTTTTCTTCAATCCTAGAATCTACTTCTATATCTGAAAAAGTCACTTCAGTTGAATGTTGTTTTTGAACGTCCTCAACAAAAACACGCTTCATTATATCGAAACCTTTCATATCTTTGAATTCATATTCTTTTTTCTTTTTTAATTCGCCTCGTTTATCAAAGGATTCTTCTTTCACACCCATGAGCGTTGATTTTTCTATCCATGATATGTGTTTTGTATAGGACGATTTCGCCGACTTTTTTGGAAGGATTTCCAGCACATAGCAATCTTTGCCACCCACCGTTTCATCATCTAAACGCCTGTATTCATTTTCATCTAAATCTCGGCTGGATAAATCCTCATAACTCAAATCAGACCCCATGAATGCATCCCCTTTTTTCTTGGAAGAGATACGTCTTACTTTTTTAAATGCAGGGAGCCACATGCGCATTTCATCATCTTTACCCTCGTGTTCGATCTTTAAAAATGCCACGCCTTTGTCATCTTTCGGTTTCAGAAACCAGCTGATTTGTTTTTTATTGCCATCCATGGATTTCGATACCATTGACAAGGATCTGGATTTACCTTTTTTATTGGTTAATACCATTTTAGTCGTATTGGACATATCATCTGGTGATGGTTTTTCATCTACCAATTTGGCTATTTCAAATCCTGTTTGTGAAAATACATAACCTATGAGAAGAATGATGATTATGGGTTTTTTCATAATAATTGTCCTTTTATTTAATTTAAGTATTTATGTTTTTAGGTGTTCGAGGGTTCAATGCATTAACGCATGAACACTTTATACTTATCACTACCACCGAATCGCGGCTGATGCCCATGTATAACCGGCGCCAAAGGCTGCGAGAATTATTGTATCTCCTGCCTTGATTTTCCCTTCTTCCACAGCCTCACACAGTGCTATCGGGATAGATGCTGCCGTCGTATTCCCATATCTTTGAATATTAGCATAAAATTTATCCATGTTTACGCCCATTCTTTTTGCAACAGATTGGATAATTCTCAAATTCGCTTGATGGGGAATAATCAATGCAACATCATCCATGGAGAGATTATTTTTATCCAACGCTTCTTGAATAACCTCGGGAAAACGAACCACTGCATTCTTAAATACTTCGCGTCCATTCATAAAGGGTTCATATCTCTGTGCTTGTTCTATGGTAAGTTTGTTAATTTGGTTTAAACCAGATGATCCAGGGCCTTCCATCCATAAGTTTTTCATATCTTTCCCCTCGCTATGTAAATGAGTGGATAAAATACCAGCTTCATCTTGGCTAGGTTGAAGAATGACCGCACCCGCTCCATCACCAAAAAGAACAGAAATATCTCTTCCTTCTGTCGTTTTATTAATGAATTTTGACTGTGCTTCTGCACCAATCACAAGAGCAGTTTTATACATCCCAGATTGAATAAATTGATCTGCTGTGGAAAGAGCGTAAACAAATCCTGAACATGCAGCACGTAAATCAAAACAGCCGACATTTCTCAAACCCAGCATTTCCTGGAGTTGTGAACTCACGCCTGGGAAAAAATAATCGCTTGAAATAGTTGCCACAACTACGAGATCAATTTCTTCAGGGTTTATACCAGCATTTTCTATTGCCTTCTTTGCTGCAGGAAACGCAAGGTCTGATGCAGCTTCGTCTCCTTGTACCCAATGTCGTTCTTCAATACCGGATCGTGTTTTGATCCACTCATCCGAAGTGTCCATTAATTCAGTTAAATCTTGGTTTGTTACTACTTGACTGGGGACGTGATAGCCTATCCCTTTTATGGCGCTTCTGATCATTTGTTAACTCCGTCCAATTAATTTTTTCTTTAATAATTCCGCAAGAGCTGCAAGCACTGTGAGTGTTCCAAGAGATGTGGACATCATGGCGAAAACCATCAATCCACCAATATATTGGATTGGTAAAAATGCCGAAAATAATAATGCACCAAATCCCATGTTAGATGCAGCATCCAAGATAATAGGATATCCCACATCATCCACGACTTCCCTGCTCAATTTATCTGCTGATACTGTTCTGGACAAACGACGGAATTGGGCAATGTAGTGAATCGAAAAATCAACACCAACTCCAATGATGATGGAGGACAGGAGTGCCGTAATATGGCTTAACTCAATTCCGAAATAACCCATAAAACCGAAATTAATAATGACGGCAGATGAAAGCGGAATGACTGCTAAGAAACCCCATAAAATTCGTTTAAAAAATATGGATGCAATTACACCAATTACAAATAACGAAAATGTAATACTAAAGATGGATGATTTAATAATTAAAGTTACCAAATCCCGAAAAACAACCATCATTCCTGTAACATTAATTTTTAATTCCGGATTAAAATTTTCATCAATATAGGCATCTATTTTTTCAACATAGCTAAAAATATCATCTGTTGACATAATTTTGCTCAAAGCGGTAACTAAGCCCACTTCATAATTATAATCAACCATGGAAGAAAAATCATCAGGATCACCGGACATAGAATACATGGTAAAAAGGTTATTCACTTTTTCACGATTTTCAGGAATGGTTTCAAATGCAATATCATCATCCATCACCGTCCTGTGCATTTGTTCCACCACATTTCCGATGGAATAACTGATAGTTACTTTTTCATCTATTTCCATAAAGTCCTGAAGAGCAATCATATCAGCTAATGTCCCCGGATCTTTCATATCACCTTCGATTCGGGCTCGGATGTCCATGGTTCCTGTTAGTTCTTCATCCATGAAGTCCATGCTGTCCCGAATTTCCGTCCCGGGTTTGAACATGCTAGCCATATTCACATCCACGGTAACTTTCATTAATCCAAACAAGCCTATGATGACAAAAATTGCCCCTGAAGAAAAAACATACTTTGGGTGACTCAGAACAAGTTTACCTAATTTATCGATCCCTCGTTCAAATAAACTGGGTTTGGATATAGCATTTGAATTAGCATCCCACTTTAATAAACTAATGACAGCAGGCAACATCAGCGAACTCAAAAACCAAGCCCAAGTGATGCCCACACCAATGGTGACACCATAGCCAATCATGGGTTCTAACGGAGATGAGATCATGGTTAAAAAAGCTGCGATTGTCGTAATGCTCGTTAAAAAGATGGGAATTAGCAAAGAATCCATGGTGGAAGCAACTGCGAGCCGAACATCATTTTTTGAACGGAGTTCTTTAAAATATTTGGTCACAACATGAACACCATCCGAATTTGCAATCGTCAAAAGAATAATTGGCATGGACGTATTAGCCATAGTAAAAAGAAATCTTTCTGAACCCGTAAGTCGATAAATCCACCCCATAAAACCCATCATTGCAACGAGTGATAAACCTATCACCATCATAACCAAAGCCACGCCTTTTGGGCTTCTCAAGTTTAGAAGCAGTATGGAAACCATGATCAGCATACCCATTTTCATAAGGCCTTGTACATCTTCTCGAATCATTTCTGGCATGGTTCCGGTTACATAGGCATTCCCACCATAATGAATTTCATATCCTTTTAGAATCGGTTTAGTAATCGCAACCACTTCATTTCGGAAAACATCTAATCCTTTCGTATCATATGGTTGAATGATAACAACAATGTATTCATCTTTTTCACTGATGAGTCTAGTTTTAATTGTTTTATTCCGATCAAGATAATCCTTTATATTATCTACATCTACTTGTGATAATTCCCGATCCGGTTGAAGATCGCCAACCTCCATAAATCCATCAATATTATCCATACGATTCATTCGAGAAACACTGGTGACTTCTTCAACTTTTTGTGAAGTTTCCAATTGGTCTGCCAAATCCCATGCTGTGGCAAATGCATCAGGCGTAAAAATCGTTTTATTTTTATGACCGAAAGCGATAAAAATCATTTCAGTACTTCCAAATTCATCTTGAAGTGCATCCCAAGACAAACGAGACTCTAAGTTTTTAGGAAGCATTTTCATGACATCATCATCCACGACAAAAAATTGGAGTCCAAATCCCATGATAATTGTTGCGATAACAGACAATATAATAACGCGTATTGGGCGGTCTAAACTTTGGCGAATGAACCATTGCCTTACAGGGTGATCAGAATAATTAAGTAGCGTGTTTTTCATTATAAATATTTATAGCTTTTAATCCTTTTTCGTTAAAAATCCCTCGAGCTACAATTTGGACAAATCCATGGATAGTATCTCGAATTGGGAGATCATTTTGGAGAAAGAATTCGGGTTGAAATGTGGAATTAATAATATTGATATAAACAATGGACATCGTTCTCATGTTGATTTCTTCACGCGCAAAACTTTGCTCTTGCGCATTTTTTAATATCGTATAAAAATCATCTTGATGCCCTAATCGGAATGCTTCTACTTCTTTCCATATTTGGGGATATTGCGATTTGAGTTCTGCCAGATGGTTTACCGGGGTTCTACCCGCAAATTTGGAAATGTTTTCCATAATTTTCACAAATTGAACAGCTGGATTAGGCTCATCTTTCATGACCGTTTCAAATACACCATTTATTTGTTCAAAAATATAAAGAATAATAGAATGAATTAAATTTTCTTTCGTAGGAAAGTGTTTATAAATCGTTTTTTTACTCATAGAGAGACGCTTTGCAAGCGATTCTACTGTAAAAGCACGAACGCCTGAGTTTGAAACAGACTCAAAGCCCTCGCCCAATATTTGATTTAATTGTTGATAATTTTTCACGGGCAATGGAAACGATTTGCGTTTATATCGTTTCCAAACTTACAAATGTATTTATAAGAAAAAGGAATAAATATTTGAATTTTAGTTATTTATTATTGTTTGAAGTAGCATGATGACATCCGTGATAGTTACTGAACCATCACCATTATAATCTGCTGGGGGTGTCGATGTATATCCAAATCCGGAAGCCATATCTGCTACATGTAAAACATCTATAATATTAATGGATCCATCAAAATTCACATCGCCTAAAGTAAAATCAGGAAATCCACCGCCTAAATAATCCATGGGGAATTTTTGTCCACGTGCTATGAAAAACTGTGATCCACCGTATGTGTGACTCCATACTGTTTCATGATCTTCTGTGACTTCGAACATTTTACCACTATCACAATCAGTAATAAAAGTATTTCCGTTGGGTAAGCGGTAAGCACCACCCTGCATTTGAGTATGGAAAGAACCAGAATGCATCCAAATTGGTTCATCTGGACCAAAGGGTTCATTGAGGGAAATATCATATAGCCCGTTACCGTTTAATGGAGGAATTAATTCAAAAACAGCAGCCGTAGTATTCCCACCGTAATTATTATTGAATAAGATTAGATTTCCTGCGCCGGGATATCCTTCAGGAATCCAATTCACGCCATGTTGACCGGCAAGAAGATGATCTGAATTTGTCCCGCGATCATAGGCTTGCGGATTTCCCCATCGAAACAAATAATCACCACCCATTCCAGAGTTTCCTCCAGAATGACTCGCCGCTTCTTCTGTTGTAGTACTGTGATCGATAATATAAATCTCATCATGATGTCTGGAAGAAATGACGATTTGGTCTAAAACTTCATTGTAAGCAACAGCATTATAATGTTTCCAATCTCCGTTTGGGCCTCCGGGACCTTGGTTGCTTCCAGCACTTCCATAATTCACATCCTGCAATTCAGGATGATTTTCAATCACACCATAATTATCTAAATTTGGGTTCATATTCTGAATTAGATGGTCCCAAATGTGCCATTCCCAGATAATATTGACTTCATTTGTTCCCACCGGTTCAATTTCAAGAATAGCTTCTGCCCACATTTCGTTCAAAGAATTATCAATGGATTGACGACCAACAGCATAAGCTTCTGTGTCCGTTTTCTTTTCCCAGAGAATTACGAGGATATTTCCATTTGGTAGTGGTTCAATATCATGATGGTGCTGATAGGTGTCATTAGCAAATTCATAAGACCAAAGAAGATCTCCGTCCCAATTGTAAGTTGAGATTCCGCCGCCAACGCCGCCAGCAGACATGGATGGATTTTGGACTTTATAAGGATAAATCAACGTGCTATCCTCCAATAAATAAGCCATACTTGCAGCACCGCGAGGGTGGCTCCAAGAATTAATAACATCTAAATCATTATCAACCAAAAAGGTTGAGAATCCATCACCACTATTTCCACCTTGTGTAGGAGAAAACAGTGTCATGCCGTTAAATACTTGTCCAAAAAGTTGACACGTAATAAATAGAAAAATAATTATGAATCGTTTCATGGTTTATAAACAGTTTATTTTATGATTTTGAAGACTTAATTTAACCTATAGATTCTTTTGGGTTTAAAAGGTTAAATATATTTTTAATTAACATCCTGTATCCCATCTTGAAATTTAACTAAAATTAATTCAATTGGCACTTAAACGCATATTCAAAGTTTACACCGTTATCGGTAAAACGTTCGGCGCATGGATTTCACCAATATTTACGGGAATTGCCATTGTTACGTTGCGCATTTTTGTATGGTTTGGGCAACAAATCGATAAAGTAATTTTTCCCGGTTTTAATCAGGCTCTAGAGAATCCCATTCTTATCGTAGGAAATCCAAGATCAGGGACAACCTTCCTGCACAGATTTTTAATCAAGAATGGATTTGGTGTAGGCTCTCAACTCTGGCAAATGGTGTATCCATCCATTTCTATCCAAAAAGTCTTAAAGCCATTTTTACCCATCATGGAATTTATAAGTCCAGCTAAACATCATTCAACAGAAGCACATGAAACAAGCCTTTCATCTGTAGAAACGGATGATGTTTCACTTTTATTCCGATTTTTTGATGGATTCTTCTTGTACGGTTTTTTCCTTACATTCGATGAAAAAGATTTATTTGATTGGGTGGACCCGAAAATTCGGAATACGTCAAAAAGAGATTTTGACTGGTTCGAGTCCATGTGGAAACGAAATTTGACATCGAACAATGGGCAGCGCTATATAGGAAAACTTTTTAGTTTAAGTGGGAATCTTCCAGCGTTTCAAGAAAAATTCCCGGATGCAAAAATCCTTTATATGATTCGAGATCCATTGAGTGTAATTCCATCCGGATTAAGTTTAGTCACAGGTGTATTAGATAAAAAGTTTGGTTTTTGGTCTTTAGATGAAAAAATTCAAGAACGATTTATATCTAGACTTTATAAAGCCCTGGTTGAATTACTTACGAGGTTTCATGATGATTGGACCCACGATAGAATTGATAAAGAAAAAGTATTAATCGTCCGTTTTGATACCATGATGACTCAATTTGAATCTTTAATGAAACGAATCTCAGACTTCACTCAACACGAAATGACGGATGAACTAAGAAAGATTGTCCAAATTACAGCCGAAAATCAAAGAGGTTTTGAAAGTGGACATCGTTACGATTTAGAAAAATTTGGTCTTACTGAATCGCAAATTCGCCAAGATTGTGAAAAGATTTATCGAACTTTCTTAATTTAAAAAAATGAAAAAACTTCTTAGTCTGTTTTTATTAAATCAATTATTCGCTTTGGACCTTCACGGCATTGAATTATTATCAAACTGGGAAATTTTAAAGGATGAAACCATTCAAATTTCTTGGCAAAACTATCAAGGTTTTCCCGTTAGCAAAGCAGAAACAATTTTAAATCATTCTATCAAAGATGTATCTTTTGCGATTCAAGATTTGGATCATTATCCGGAAATTTTTGACCGCGTTACTCAAACAATTCGACTTGAAAAAGATGTGATTCAAATTGTATTAGATATGCCTTTCCCTTTTGATGGACGAGATTACATTGTAAAATATTCTATTGAAAATCAAGACAATTATTGGGTTTTTGCTTATTCGTCAGTAGAACACCCAAAAGGAAGATTAGAACAAGATCATGTTCGTCTCCCCAATGCTGGGGGAATTTGGATCCTGGAAAAAGTTAATGAATCTCAAACAAAAATTGTTTACGCATGGAATGGTGAATTATTAGGAAATTTTCCCGATATAGCTTTAACCCGCGCTTGGGTCACACAAGGAACGGAAGTATTGAATTGGCTGGATGAATTTCTTACTGCAAAATAAATTATGACTAAAATCACTCCAATTTTTCTCCTAGCCTATTTGCTTGGAAGTGAACCATCTTTTGATATGAATGGCTATGTTGATTTTGCCCATATTTCAAGGTTATCAGACTATTCTCTGATTGACATCCCTTTTCGAATGAGCGCCATAGATTTTTCCCATCAAAGTGAGAATATTTCACTTAACGGGAATTTCACATTGGAATATCAAACCAGATCTGATGCTTATTTTTTAGGCTCTAAGGACCCACAAGATTTCCGATTGGACATGAGAGAGCTCTATACAACTTATAACAGTGACAATTTTGAATTTCGGATGGGCAAGCAAATTCACTCATGGGGCAGCGTAGATGAAAATAGCCCAGTGGATAATGCCAGCGCATTTGATTATTATTATATTTTCTTTTTGGGTCGAGAACGAAAAATGGCGACCTTATCTGGTGCTCTGGATTACTATATAGGTAATCTAAAATTGAATGCCGTTTTCTCTCCAATTCATACTACGAATCGGATCCCGTTGGGCGATGACCATTTCCCTATTTCACTTCCCATTTATCCCGAAGAATCTCAAATATTTACTATTTCGGAACTCCCATTTGAAGGCGGAATACAAAGCACCTATTCTTTTGGGATGGGGGAAATATCTGCTTCTTACTATTCCGGATTTGATCGTGTCTTTAATTTTTCCGGTGTTAATGTTTACAGCAATGGAAGTCAAACCATATTTTCACCACCAGATCTCGTTTTCGGGTATCGAAAAACAAATGTCCTTGGATTTGGTCTAACATTTCTAAATCCATTTTTCATATTTCGCGGGGACTTCGCCCAGTTTAATACCCTGGATTTGAATGAATCCATCGACCGTCCATATTCAAATAGCAATTTGGCAGCCATTTACGATACTTTGGTTTTAAGTTTTCCTCTTCGTGAAAAAGCAAATTATCGACAAACGACTTTGCAAATAGAAACGGAACTTCCCTTTCAAATTAATTTTGTGGGTCAAATTTTTTCACACGAAATAACTTCCTTTTCATCGGACACATTGCCAGATGTAGAAATAGATATTCCAGGTTTTGAATTTGACCCAGATTCCATGACGCCTGAAAATTTCTTCACACCGGGGATGGGTGTCCCTTTAGCAATTTTAACGAATAAAGCTGCCATCTTAATTTTGGATAAAACTTTTATGAATGAGCAACTCAACGTTTCTTTTACAACCATGCTGGACCTTGGCGATTATGAAGGCGTGGAAAGCATTTCTGGTTCATTAACGGAATACAAAATTGAATATAATATAACCCAGGATTTTTTAGGAATACTGGGTGTGACGAAAGTCATAGGATCAAAAGATCATCCGGATGGCGAACAATACCAGTTTAATAAAATGGAAGATTTTTCCCATTTCCGTTTTGAATTAAAATATTATTTTTAATATAAATTTTAGCCACCAAGATCGCGAATGTTCACGAAGGGAAAAAATGATATTTATATTGTCAATCGAAAGAAATGTAAACGCAAAGGCGCAAAGATTCATAACTAAAGTATTTGATCCGCTTAATGAATTGATAATTCAGAAATTTGATTATTTAGTGTATCTTAGCGTCCTTAGTGGCACTATAAAACCTATATGAAAATTAAAATAACAGGGGTTGGTTTATATCTTCCTCCCAAAATCGAAACAGCAGAAGACATTGCACCAAAAATCGGAAAATCGGTAGAATGGATCATTGAAAAATCCGGTGTAAATGAACGACGCGTTTCCATTATTGACGTGGACCAAATGGGTGCATTAGCAGGAAAAGAAGCTCTAGACAATGGTGGAAAGCCTGATTTAATCATCAATGCATCCGGTGTCCCAAAACAAACTATACCGGACACATCCACATTTTATCAACGAGAATTAGGATTTGAAGGTATTCCATCTTTTAGTATTCATTGCACCTGTCTCTCATTCATTGCAGCATTGAATACGGCCACTTCTTTGATTCACTCGAAATCTTACAAACGAATCTTAATTATTTCTTCAGATCGTGGAACCCGTGGACGAAATTTTGATGAACCGGAAAGTGCATCTCTCTTGGGCGATGGCGCAGCTGCTATCGTGATAGAACCAGCTAAATCGGTTGATGAAAGTGAACTCATTTATTTTGATATGAAAACATTTCCCAGTTGCGCCAACTTAACGGAAGTCCGTGGCGGCGGAACCCATAAACATCCCCAAGATCCAAATACAACATTGGCTGATAATTTATTTACCATGGATGGGCCGGCGGTGTACAAAATCGCCCGGAAGGAAGTGTATCGTATGATGCTGAAAACAATGAAAATAACCGGATTCAAGCGGGAAGATGTGGATTGGGTGATTCCCCACCAAGCTTCCGGAAAAGCAGTGAATGCCTATATTTCAACGGGAGGATTCGCCCAAGAAAAAGTGGTGAGTATTATTTCGGAATTTGGGAATTGTGTGGCTGCTTCTGTCCCCATGGCATTTGCCACAGCGGTGAAAGATAAGCGAATCAAACGAGGCGACCTTTTATTATTTATTGGAACCGGCGCTGGACTCTCCGCTGCCTGTGCGCTTGTTAGGTATTGATTACTTCACTAAAATCATTTTTCGAAATTGTGTATCCGAACCATCTTTAATCTTTATAAAATAAACCCCCGATGAAAATTTGGATCCATTCCAATGAATGGTGTGCGTTCCAGATTTATAAATTTTATCATGTGTAATTAATTCTACTTCGTTCCCTAATAAATCATAAACACGAATATCCATTTTCCGATCATAGGGAATTGTTATTTCAATTTGCGTCCTTGGATTAAACGGATTTGGAAAAGGCTGTGAAGTTTTTAATTGGGTTGGAAAAGCATTTTGTGAAATGGATACATCATCACAATCCTGTGGTGCATAAACCGGAAAAGAATAATAAAACTGGTCCAGACTTAGTTCAAAATGTTCACTTTCTGCCACACAGGTTCCCACACTATCGCAAAGCATATTGGCGCCAATAGCAAAATAAGGATATGCTCCATTATCATCATTATTCCAGTCCAAATTAAGGTCGCAAAAACAGTCCGGGAGTGATGCCAGATTATTATTAAAGAGCCATAGGTAAGTCAGATTTGTTAAGGAACAAACGGACGCCGGAATCGAATCTAATTCATTATATCCCAGATCGAAAAAATACAAATTTTCTAAATTTCCAATACTGTCTGGCAATGTCATTAATACATTATTATTAATATAAAAAGATTGGAGATTTTCCATTTCACTAAAAGATTCCGGTAAAACAGAAATCCGATTCCACTCTAAATACAGAGAAGCTAACCCAGTCCAATTCCCAACATTTTCAGGTAATGTATAAATCGTATCATTTACACCGGCACTATTGCCATAATTCCCAGCCACCAAAAACCGCAAACGGCCGTTAAACCAAGTTTGTGTCCCCAATTCCAAAGGTGAATCATAATCCAAATTATTGATAAAGATTAAACTGTCCAAAACTTCAATATCTTCATCAAAGAGACACGTATCGCCCACAAGGATTGTAACATTCGATGGGAGTTCAGAATAATAAGAATAGGCGCTATCACATTGGCCGTAAAGCTCCGATAGAACTAAAAATGTAATAATAATGAGAAAATATTTTTTCATTATTTCAAAAATAATATTTTTTGAGTTTCTGATTTTTGCCCGGATGTTAATTTCACAAAATAGATTCCCGATGGATTCATTTTAGCATTCCATTTTGTTTCATGATTCCCGGATTCAATAATATCTTCAAATAATGTTTCAACTACTCGACCACTTATGTCAAGAACTTTTAAAGATATCAATTCTGAATTCTGAACATTATATTGAATCGTAGTTTTAGGATTAAATGGATTTGGAAATGCTGGAAATAATTCAAATTTATGAGGAATAGGTTCTGATTCTGTCGATAATGGGAAGGTAAAACCATTAACAAGTGTGGTTTTTTCTTTTTCAGGGTGATATTCCGATGTAACAATCAATGTAATTGGATTCCCATTTGAACTTTCCGTGACATTCCCTGTAAATGTAATTGTTTCGATTTGATTAGGGAATAGTTCAATTTCGCCTGATTGATTCCCGAACCAATCTGCTTGATCTGAAAGAGAGAAAGATAAAGCCAAATCATATTCACTCTCATTATGGAGGGTGAAAGAAATTTCCGATGAGCCAGATGGCAAATACACCCCTTGATTTTCACCGCTTACCAAGAAATTATCAATCATGACGCTATAAGCGGCGGGGAATAAACCGGGAATTCGATGTGCACGATAGACAGCACCACTAGGTAAACTCAAATTATAATTAGCTTCCCAAACAATATTACCATTTGAATTGACTTCCAAACTTCGCCCGCCACCGCCAACCGTGGTGACCATTACATTCCCATTTTCCATTTTTTGAGCATTTCCTGACGCGAAGCCAAAAAGGTCATCCGGTAGTTCATACGACCAAACTAAATCAGCATTATTTTGCGAAATTGCTAATTCTATAGCCCGGGATTGAGGGTCATCAGTTCCGCGAAATTCCGGTGCCAAATTTCCATTATCAAATGTGATAATATTTCCGTTGTTTAAAATTTGCAATGAATGTTGAAAACTGAATCCAATCTCATTTCCAAGTGTAACTTGGCCTGATGGCATTTCATGTCCCAGATTCCAAATAATGTCGCCAGATGGATAATCGAGTTTTGTGATTCGAGACAAGTGTCGCGTGGAAAAATAAATTGCACTTTCAATTTCATCAAAAATAACAGCATTTACATGAGTCCAATCGTAATGAAGATCAATATATGCTTGGCTCCATGTGCCACCAAATTGGTCATAATCCATCATGCTGAAATGGTCAAAAACACTCCATTCCCATACGACATCTCCAGTTTCGTTATCCCACTCCATAAGTTTATCACCAATCCAAATAAATTCCATGGTAACACCATCTGCTTGAAATCCCAATCCTTGGAACAAAGGAGTCCAATCGCCAATTGGAATGGGTCCAACAGCACTTGTTTCGACAATTCCGAGATAATTCCCATTTGGGAGTTTAATAAGATCGTGGTGAAGGAATTCATCATTGGGCTCTTCCCAAATTGTTTCACCTTCAAATGTAAATTCTTTCCCGGGTAAATTATTTTCCGAGCCGGAGACAAGTTCACATCCGAATACATCTCCAAATTCACTCGTGCTGTAATAGACTAAGTTTTCATTTCCGGAATTCCATATTTCTCTACCAGTCACATCTATGGCTGCTGAAAAATAATTGAAGAATGCGCCAAAAACTGTAATACCGTCTTGAATTTGGTTGGCAATTGAAATAGTTGTTGTCGTTTCTGATAAAGGTGATCCGGTTGAAAAAGAAAATGAATTAGTCCAGGGTAATGCCATGCCGTTGTTTCTCATTGCTCGAATTCGCCAGTAATATGTTTTTTCCCATTCAATGGTAGCTTGCTCGATGAATACTAAAGTTTGATTATTTGCTTGAACAATTGTATTGGAGAATGATGAATTCTCAGAAATTTGGATTTCGTAATAATCAGTTATTGGTTCTTGTTCCCACTCAAATAATACATGGAGATGATTCAGGATTGCTCCATTTTCAGGTGAAAGTAATTCAGCGACAAGTGGTGGGTTTATTGTAATAATAAATATCAAAAAATATAAATAAAAATGGTTCATTATTTCGCGCATGGTAATTAAACAATAAAAGATGAAATAGGTTAAAATTTTATTAAATACGATTCAGAAAATATTTCATCTTTCAATCCAACATTTGATTGAAAATTTTTGATTTCCATCACTGTTCGCTTACCGTCCTCTTTAGCCATGACCATTTTCCCCGGTAAAACAAATCCATTTGATTCGATAAAATCTAAAATTGTTAACGTTTTTAATTTTTGAGTTTCTTGAGAATAAAATTCAATTTTTTGAATTTTCCAATATTCAGAATTCACCCAAATTTTTCTTGAATGATATGTACTTTCGTTTTTTGGCCACGCCATTATTACACGGCAATGTCTTCCATTTATATATTCCACGCCGATAAAAGCTAATGAATCTTGTCCAAGTTTACGGCTTTCCAAATCTTCATAAATAAAATCAGTTCCCATGAAGGATTTAGATCGTTCCTTTGATTTTACACGCTTAACCGTTTTAAGTTTTGGTAGAAAAAACCATTGGTCCGTTTTTCCATTTTTATAAGCCCAAGTCAATAATCCAGTCCCTTTTACTGTTTGGGGTTTTTTTAATCGAGCCAAGGATTTAAATTTGAATATCCCACTTTTATAATTTTTTTGGAATCGAGTGAATTCACGAACTTTTATTTTTTCTTTTCCACGTTTAATACGAATAATTTCTAATTTTATATCAGAGATGGATGTATTCGGTTTGGTAACATTCAACACTTTTCCCATAATGTCAAATGCGGTCATTTCCTGCCCAATACCCATAGAAAGACAGCAAATGGATATAAATATTTTTTTAATCATTTTTACTATTATTATACTTGATGAATAAAAGTGAAATGGGTGTGAGTGAAATAATCAAAAGAGACAATGTGATATAATCCTGTTTGTATTTCAATTCATAATATCCAGCAATTTGAAGACAAATAAATACATACCCAATCATAATAAAATCAAAATAAGATTTAACTAAAAAATATAAATAATCCATAACAGATCCATTGGGAATGGGATTTACATTATTCGCACTCCCAAATCCGTATAGAACTATAAGGCAAGATAATATTAAGAAAATGGTACTGTAAGTTTTATCTTTTTCTTCTGTTATCATCGATATAAGAATTTAGGGTTAAGCAAACTGATTAATGCTGGAAGAGTTGCCAATGCACCGAATAAACAAAATGAGATGGAAGCCATGACCAATATTCCAAATATTTGTACGGGAACAAATACCGAAAATAACAGAGCCGAAAATCCAACAATAACGGATAAGCCATTAAAAAGAATACCTTTTCCTGAAATAAGAAATGTATTGGCAATAGCCTCATCCAAGGTATCTCCATATTTAATATGGTCACGTAAATGCCACAAAAAATGAACCGTATAATCCACACCAACACCCACAAGGATTCCGGTTAACATGGATGTAGTCATATTCAATGGAATATCTAAATATCCCATGAGACCAAACATCATAGCTACCGATGCAACCATGGGAAGCGTGGCGAGTAATCCTCCCGTAATAGATCTAAATACCAAAGTCATAATAATAAAAATAATAAAAATAGAATAGGCTAAACTCACCATTTGACCTTGCAATACTAGGCGCGTCAGTACACCCAATAAGGCTGCGCCTCCTGTAATTTCCATAGGAGCATCATCATAAAAATTGGCCAAAATATATTGATCTGTATCTTCAACGATTTCTGCAATTGTAATTGTTTGAACTTCCTTTAACCTGAGAAAAACTTGCGTAAAAGATGGATCTTCCATATCATCTAACATCAAATCAAAATCATCTCCATCTCCCGTGATAGAATACAAAAACATATATTGAGAAATCAATTCACGATCATCAGGAATCACTTCATAAGTCGGATCACCGCCATTAAACCCGGCGTTCATTTTCTTTATCACATCCACAATGGAATATGATTTGGTCACAATTTCGTGAGCATCCTTTATATGATCAGTAAGCATTTCAATATTTCGTAACAATTCCGGATCGTAAATATCACCTTCAACAAGAATATGCATTTGTGTTGATCCGCCAAAGGCTTCACTGATTTTTGTATTGGCAATCCTTAATCTGGAATCTTCTGGAAAATAATGGTCAGGATTGGTGTCAACTTTTAATTTAGAAATGCCCATTGAGAGCCAAATGCCAATGGTTAATAGAAAGATTAAAGTTGGGATTCTATATCGAGTAAATCCTCTGCCCAGTGAAACCAAAATATTATTTATGGTTGTTAAACCATTCGTTTTAGTTAAATAAGTTGGGCGAGGCAACAAAACCAACACCGATGGAATCAAGAAAATACTTAAAATAAAGGCCACCAGAATCCCGAATGAAATGAGCAATCCCATTTCACGAACCCGTGGTAATGCATGAGATAATAGGCTCATAAAACTAATCATTGTGGTTAACCCTGCCAAAAAAATGGGAACGCCTAGTTTACGAATTGTTTTTCGTAGAATTTTTCCCCGTGTGGCTTCCGGATCTAATATAGTGTATTCATAATAATGAGAAATAATATGAATCCCATAATTATTTGCGATTGCAATTAACATAACTGGAATCAATGTGCCAATGAATGTTACCGAAATATTAAGCCAGCCCATAACCCCGAAGGTCCAAATAATAGAGAACCCCACAACAAAAAAAGGTAGAAAAACACCAGTCCAGCTACGGAAAGTTATCATAAGAAGTAAAATTCCTAACCCTAATGCAATTGGGGTATATACACGAAGGTCACGTTGCATATTTTCAATAATCGTCGCTCGAGTAATGGGTAAGCTGGATACGTAAAAATTTTCCGGTTGACTAAAGCGATTGACCAAACTGAATACTCTTTGTCGAAATTCAAATTCATCATAGTCAAATGATGAAATAATCTGGCCAATAAAACACAATTTATTAAAATCATTTGAAACCAAATTTCCAACGATTCCCGATTGTTTTAATTTTGATATTAATTCACTTAAGCTTACAGAATCATTTGGAATTTCAATGAGTAAAGGCTCAATCTCAAAGCCACCATCTTCTGGCAGAATATGCTTTTGGGTAAAAATTGACGTGACATTTCCAATGAAGTCAATAGATTCCAGCGAATCTTGGAATGCAGAAAGTTTCGTGAGTGTGGCATGGGAAAAAAGGCTATCTGATTCAACCGCAATAATTATAATATCGCTACCGGAAAAAAGCTCATCCACTTTTTCCATGGATTGAACAATTTCATGATTTCGCGGAAGCATGGATTTAACTCCCGGATCCAACTCTAATGAAAAAAGTTTCCATCCTAATATCACTGTTATAAAAATTACGCCAGCTATAATTGTCCGGGGATAATGGGAATCAAAATCAAATAAGTGTCTGGAGAATTCTCTAATATTCATAATTCTTAAGCGTGAAATTTACAAGAATTATACAAAGAATGGAATCTGTACTATACCGTAAAATCTAAAGCTGATTAGACAGATTTATTTATTGGCTTTTTTGAAAATCAGATGGTTCATTTTATTTTATGATTGAATGAATGCTGAAAAAAGTCAAATAGCCAGAAGAAAAAGTGATGGGAATAAAGTATTTATTGATGATCTACCTAATGGTAAAAAGTGTGGTTGCATCTGTTCAAAATGCCATGAATCCCTAATTGCAACAAATAGTGGGGAAATAAATATCCATGCATTTTTCCCATATTCTTCATTTGATTTTGCGCTGCATTCCATAATGGGTCATGTGTTTCCGCAGCTTCAAAATGACTGGGTGAATAAAGATATTCCCTTTCATCGTTTCGGTGTTCATTTAATGATTTTTGTGCCCATGGATGAAAACCTTCGAAATAATCATAATTGGGCTCATATTCACAAAAATTATCTGCTAGTTCACGACGAATAATCATTTCTTCCAAAAATGACTCTTTATCAATAGATGGCAATGCTGAATTTTTTATTTCCCACGCGACTCGCTGGGATGAAATATGCCCAAAATGAAAATATGAGCTTAGATTGCTTAACCCCTTCAATGTAGGATTATTGCGTTTTAAACTATACCCTTTGAGTCCTGTTTTTAAAAAATCCAATCTTTCTTTTGCTGCTTTTTCACCTGATTTGGGCCAAGCTGTGAGCGCAGGAATGTATCTTTATCGTATTTCTGCAGGTGACTTTCATTCGGTTAAGAAGATGATTTTATTGAAATAGAATCCAATAAATATGCAATAATAAAAAGGGACGGTTTTACCGTCCCTTTTTATTTCACTTCCAAAAGTTGTCGCACTCCATTTTAAGGATATGCTAAAAATTGCGAGTTATGACTCTATTATAAAGTGGAATCAAAAGGATAAATGGGTACCCAATATTTTTCTAATAGCATTTCTTAGTAAGTAAATAATTCTTTCATTGATTATACTTGAAATCTAATTTAGAATTCAATTTTTATAATTTTACTGCACAAAAAAAGGATATATAAAGATAATGAAGCAATATTTTATGGTGTTATTAGGATTAATGATTACACTTAATGCACAAACAATGTTAATAAATGATAGAGTTGTTAACGATCCTATTATAAGAAATAATAACCCACGGACTCTCTTGGATAGAAATGAAAAAATACCTGTTAGAATTTTGGAAATATCAAACATGGAAGACTTATCCGAAGGTGTTATAATTGAAAATTCTTGGAGTGGTAGCTATTCTCAAAGATATCTGTTCGTTTGTCCCGATTCAATGTATCTTGATTCATCAAATTGGAATTATTGGAGCTATTTTAATCAATGTATGGCTGAATATGCCGTTGAAGAAATGAATCTACAACTGTCTTATCTTCCCAATGTTTCAGCAGAAATATTTGAGCTTGTTTCTTATGAAAGGATATTTGATCCAGTTAATTATGATTCCCCAGATGGACATACAATGCTTTCTCAATATCATGCGGATTCGACGATTAATACATCAGGCTCTCTAAATATTATTATTACTAATTCAATGGCGAATAATCTTTTAGGAACAACTTACCTATACCAAGATGCTGTGGATCAAAATGGTGCAATACTTATTGTTGAAAGTGAGCATACTCCTATAGTAATTATTCATGAACTTGGACATGTATTAGGATTCCCCCATTTATTAGAAGATAGTGAACAAATAACTTTCGCAGGAGAGACTATTTCAATTGATGCAATTTCTGGCCCCAATTGTGAGCCAAATTATATGTCATCTTGGATTGACGATAATTGTTCTTTTCCAGATCCCAATGCTGTTAAAAATGGCGATATGAATGGAGATGGAATAATGGACCTTGTTTCTGCAAGCTCTAGGAGGATTGGTTCAAGCGGAAAATTTGCATGGCATGAAGGGAACGAAATGGGAGACTTTACACACCATTTAATTTCGTATACACCAGATGCGTATTTAGTTGAAATAGGAGATATTGACCTTGATGGTGATTTAGACTTTGCAACTGCTGCCTCTGATATATTTGATTCGAATGGTCACTTTTCTTGGTATGAGAATGATGGCGCGGGTGTTTTTACGGAACATATTCTTTCAGAAAATCACCCAGGTGCTTCTTCAATTAAAATCATTGATCTAGATGGTGATGGAGACATTGATTTGGTTTGTGGATCAAAAGGTGATTCCAATATAACGCTCCTAATTAATGACGGGATTGAAACATTTACAGAACAAAATATTACGCCATCTCAAGGCGATGTATTTGATGTGACCATTGGCGATATAAATGGAGATGGAAATCTAGATTTAATTGTTGTCGGAAGTGAATATGTTAAAACACTTTCATGGTTTGAGAGTAATGGTTCTGGGTCTTTTACTGAACATCTAGTTTCTGATCATGCAAAAGTTGCAGCAATTCCAATCGATATGGATGGTGATGATGATTTAGATATCGTTAGTTTTGGAGATCGCCTGACTCTTTTCTATAATGATGGGAACGGTGTATTTGCTGAATCGCTTGAGCTCGGTTGGGGATGGGATGTTGGATATTATAATCCAAAAGAACTTTCTATCATAGATATAGATGGTGATTCTGACGTCGATATTATGGCCGCTTATATGAATGGCGTAGCTTTATTTAGGCAGGATGCAGGTAATTTATTTAGTCCAGATTCAATCTATAGTGGAGCTGATATTAATAATAGCCTCCCAGTCCAAATGAACGATGACAATCATTGGGATATCATTGTGAGTGAGCATGATGCTTACCATATTGACAATGATAATGATTTATTTTGGCTTGAGGGAGATGGAACAAATAGTTGGGAAATCGAACATGGAATTACTGAAATGTTGAAGCTCAGCTTAAATACATCCCAACATGGAGCAGTCTTTGGGGAAATTTTAAATTCATGGTTAGATTATCATTACAATTTTTTGAACATAAATGATGCATCGATTCCAGGACGATATAAATTATTTCAAAATCATCCTAACCCATTCAATCCAATTACTACACTTCAGTATGATTTACCTGAAGATGTGAATGTCAAGATTATGATTTATGATTTGATGGGAAGAGAGGTCAAGACTTTGGTAAATAATCAATTATCAGCTGGATATAAGTCAGTGAGTTGGAACGCAAAAAATAACTTAGGCCAACCTGTGAGCGCAGGAATGTATCTTTATCGTATTTCTGCAGGTGACTTTCAATCGGTAAAGAAAATGGTGCTGTTGAAATGAGAATCCTTATTACCATTACCATACTATTTTCATCCCTATTCTCCTAATCTATCATTGGCTCTTGGGAACTGGCTTCTCCTTATACTTCAGAAGTAGATGGCAAAGCCCATGCACTAATTCGCCACAACTATTCTGCTGATGGCGATTTTGATTCATACATATGGCATACAAATAATCGCACTTTATTAAAGGGGGTTTGGAGATATCAAAAAATAGAATGGTATTTGACTTTTTGTTGATTGTAGAAATAAAACTGTTAAATAATTAAATAAATCGAATTTCTTTATGATGTAATTTTCATTATGCCATTTGACATGACTCAACTCATAAGCCCTATAGTTTTAATGGGGAATGGGGAAATTCCATCTCATGATATTCCCATAAACATTATAAAAAATGCAAAAACTATCTTATCCGCAGATGGGGGCGCAAATAAGCTAAACCGACTTGAGTTTCTACCCAATCTCATTTTAGGTGATTTGGATTCAATAACACCAAATCAATTTAAATGTGACATAATTGAATTAAAGGATCAATCCAAAACCGATTTACAAAAAAGCTTGGATTGGTGTTCTGAAAATGGAATCATGGAAATGTCTTTGGTGGGATTTTCCGGCGAGCAAGATGACCATTGGATGGCTGCACTTTGGACGCTCATTACCTATTTCGAGAAAATGAATCTCACCTTTTACTCCAATACATCTAAGATAGTTTGTGTAAACGGCGAATCAAAATTTGATTCATTTATCGGTCAAACTATTTCAATCATTCCCCCCAGGGAGAATATAGAAATCAGCACGGATGGCTTAAAATATCACCTGAGTAAATCCATTTTAAAACCGCCATCTTTTAGCACTCGGAATGAAGCAATCAGAAATTCTTTTTCTATTCAATCAAATGGACCAGTTTGGGTCTTTTTGAATTATTAAGATGGTATTTGAATTCTCTATTTTTTTGACCCCATTATGTTTCCCCTATTACAGGGGAAATAAAAAGTTTTTAAATCTTTACCTTGCGACTTCTATGCTGAGCGCTTGCCCGCCGTTTTTTTGGCAGGGAGTCGAAGTACGGCAAATAAATTAAAATGAGTCATTTCCACTTTCTTGATTGGGCGATCCTTGCTGCCTATACTAGCGGACTTATTTGGATCGGTATTTTCCGGTTGAAAGATCAATCATCTTCACAGGAAGAATTTATTTTAAGTGGTCGGCGATTAAGCCTCGGTGGATTTGTGGTAACATTGGTCACAACATGGTACGGTGCCATTTTAGGTTTGGGCGAGAATACTTTTCTTTATGGCATTCAAACTTGGTTCATTTTCGCATTACCTTATTATGGATTTGCTTTAGGCTATGCTTATTGGATTGCTCCTAAAATTCGAGAAAAGAATTTTTTGTCTATTCCGGATCATTTCCGATTTCATTACGGCGATAACGCCGGCATCATTTCCGCATTATTGATCACCTTTTTGGCTAGTCCTGCACCTTACATATTAAGTATGGGAATTCTGCTTCAATTTCTTTTCGGGATTAATCTTGGGTTGGCACTTCTCATGTCCACAGTTTTTAGTGTAGTCTATGTTTGGAATGGCGGATTTTCCGCTGTTGTTAAAACGGATATACTGCAATTTATTTTAATGTTTAGCGGATTTTTTCTGTTAATCGGTTTTGCATGGAACCAATTTGGCTCTCCTATTGTTTTGTTTAAATCTATCCCGGAAACTTATTTGGATCCTTTGGGTGGAAATACAGTCCAATATGTTTTAGTTTGGTTTTTTATTGCGGCCTGGACCTTTATTGATCCGGGATTTTACCAACGATGCGCAGCTGCAGAATCGCCGGAAACCGCCAAAAAAGGGCTTTTAATATCAATTGGGTTTTGGGTTATTTTTGATTGCCTAACCGTCCTTGCAGGACTTTATGCAGTCACCATAATTCAAACCGACCAAGCGCTACTCTCCTTTCCTTTATTAGGGCAACATATTTTACCCATGGGTGTTTTAGGATTATTCATTACGGGACTTTTGGCAACCATTATGTCCACCATTGATTCCTTGAGTTTGATCAGTGCCATTACATTCGGGCGGGATATTCTGTGGCGAATTCAGCGACCAAAAACTGATTCAAATCCAGTTCCATTGGTACGAAAAGGATTGGTGATTATTTCATTTTTGTCTCTTTTTCTGGCCTTTGCTGTTCCTTCTGTTGTGGGATTATTTTATGCCATTGGATCCGTATTGATTCCCGGGCTCATCCTTCCTTTTATCTTTACATTATGGAATGAAAAAGTTCAACTTTCGGAACGATTGGCGAATCAATGGATTATTATCCCGGTTGGCGTCTCCCTAATTTGGTTTGGTCTCTCACAAATAAGCGGACACCCGTTTATGGGCATTGAACCCTTTTATCCAGGGATGGTTTTTTCATTAATAATGGGGAGCTTTATTCTGCCGCGAAGCGCACCAAGAGACACGAAGTAAAAAAATATGAACATAATGAATAAATTAAATCCAGACTTTTCAATTTTAATTATTAAACCATTACCTAAGTCATCGGTTTGGAAATGAGAAAAAAATGAAACCATTTTAACGGTTTATCAGATAATATTTTAGGATAAAGTATGGCTATTGAAATTGAAAGAAAATTCTTGGTGAAAGAAAATCCATTTCACCTGGCAAAAAAATCACACCGAATTAGGCAAGGTTATATTGTGAATGACCAAAAACAAGTGATTCGCGTCCGGGAAAAAGGAGAAGACTATTTCCTTACTATTAAAGGAAACAATATTGGTAATTCCCGTTTGGAGTTCGATTTCCCCATTCCAAAAGAGGATGCTGAAGAACTCCTAAAACATTTTTGTAAAACCACACTGATTGATAAAACCCGCCATTATGTTGAACATGAAGGACACACCTGGGAAGTGGATGAATTCCATGGTGACAATGATGGCTTAGTTGTTGCGGAAATTGAATTGGATTCAGAAGATGAACAATTTGAAATTCCCGATTGGATTAGCGAAGAAGTCACGCCCGATGATCGCTATTATAATATGAATTTGGCGACACATCCATTTAAGGATTGGTCATCAAAATAAAAAAAGGGCTCCAATTGGAGCCCTTTTTATTATGATAAGAAACCTAATTCTTTATTCCATATCTGAAGAATAGTCGCCTTTACTTGCTAGACTATTCAATTTCGCCCGTTTATAAAACGCATCTTGCGCAGTAGAAACATTTTCTTCTTTTCCACACCACGCATCCAAGGCAGAGGATTGTAAAGCTCTGCCATAAGAATAAGTCAAATTCCAGGGGCTATTACTACCCAAAATCTGATTCATAGCATTCAGGTGGGCTGTGGCATTTTCATTACTTTGTCCACCGGATAAAAATGCGATTCCAGGGACAGCCGAGGGGACGCACCGTTTTAGCACAGTAACCGTCATATCTGCTACTTCGTCAACGGGTGCTTGTTCAGAGCATTCATACCCGGACAAAACCATATTGGGTTTTAAGATCATTCCTTCCAAAAGGACATTTTGTGCATAGAGTTCATAGAAGACAGAATGAAGAACCTCTTCGGTCACAACATAACTATCTTCAATGGTATGGCTTCCATCCATGAGAATTTCTGGTTCAACAATGGGAACGATTCCATTTTCCTGGCACAATGCCGCATAGCGTGCCAAAGCATGAGCATTCGCTGCTACACAAGTACTACTGGGCTCGGCTTCATTGATGGTAATTACTGCACGCCATTTTGCAAATCGTGCGCCCAATTCATAATATTCTTTTAAGCGCGCATCCAAACCATCCAATCCTTCCGTAACTTTTTCACCTTCGGTACCGGATAAGTTATGAGCGCCTTTATCAACTTTGATTCCAGGAATGACATTCAAATTTCTCAAATATTCGGGATAAAGTGTTCCATCTTTCACAGTTGATTGACGAAGCGTTTCATCAAACAGAATCACACCACTAATAAATTCTTCCATGCCCGGGGTGGTAAAAAGCATATTCCGGTACGCATTACGATTGGCTTCCGTGCTATCAACACCGATAGAATCAAATCGTTTTGTACAGGTGGGTGTACTTTCATCTGCCGCTAAAATTCCTCGACCTTTTTCCACCATTGCATTTGCTATTTCTGGTAAACTATTCCAACTCATACTATCTCCATTTGGTTTTTAGATTATTGTTTTATTTCTTTTATCATGGATTGGTACCAATCCACTGTTGTATCAAACGGTTTTCCGCCTTTGATTCTTTCAAATTCAATTAGTCTTAATTTCTGTTTATGATTGTCGTCGAGACCAGCCACACCACTTTCTCCAGAGATGGCTTTTTCCGCACCGAAAAATGCAGATTGTTTTATCAAGTCTAAATCTTTTTGGTTCGGTTTTGCAGAACGAGCAAAATATCCACTTTTTTGGACCAATGTTTTTTCGGCATTGAGTGCAAACGCTAATTGTTTGGCAAACCATTGCCCCGGATTAATCTCATCCAACCGAACATGACCAAATGCATCACGTGGGACAGTCTCCCCGTTCGATTCCATTTCCCTTACAATGGTTTCTAATCCTGCCCCTTCGCTCAAGAAAATATTTATACCATCTTTTTCGTCCATCCGTTTTTTCAATCGTTTACATTCAGCTTTGAAATCAAAATCTATTTCAGGAATGTAAATAGCATCAATATCCCACTTTTCTCCTGAAATTAACAATTCCGGGAAAAACGAACGCTTTTTCATTCGCTCACGATAATCGAATGCTGTCCGAGCCGTTAGCCAACCACAATTACGCCCCATGACTTCATGAATAATGAGCTGCCGCGTACTGGTTGTATTTTCGTTTACAATATTTTCAAAAAAGATGGCGCCCTGTTCTGCAGCAGTCCAGGCTCCTAAAGTCTGGGTGATGGGAAAAACATCATTGTCCACAGTTTTGGGTAAACCAACAACTGTCAAATCATATCCGTTCTCTTTGAGATAAAAAGAAAGTTGTGCTGCCATGGTATTGGTATCATCGCCGCCGATTGTGTGTAATATACCAATTTTGTCTTTTACCAACTGATCCGCGGCAACCTTGAGTGGATCTTCCCCATCTTTCACATATCCACGTTTGATGCAATCTTCCACATTGGTTAGTTTAACGCGACTATTTCCAATCGGGCTTCCTCCAAAATCATAAAGCGTACTGAATTTGGTTTTAGCTGTTTCAGGAAATTCAATTGAATTCCCCAAAAGTAAACCACGATATCCGTTTAGATATCCAATCAATTTTGCTTCGGGCGCACATTCATTGTATTTTTCAATCAATGCACCAATAGAAGCAGAAAGACATGGGGCAATTCCCCCGGCAGTTAAAAATGCTATTTTCATAAATTCGTTTTAGATCAATATATTTTCGACATGACACTTAATAAAATACCCCATTAGTAACTATCTTATAAGCTACTAATTGATACCATGATTAAAATAATCTTTAATGTAAAATTACCCCTTGAATTTGCATGAAAAAAATGGAATGAAAAATGGATAATATTCTCTGGAAGCCACTAAGCCCAGAAAAAACTCAAATGGTTCAACTTATGAATCGAATAAATGAGATTTATGGTTTGAAAATGAAATCGTATGACGAATTATTTAATTGGTCGGTAAACCATATTTCAAAGTTTTGGGCAGAAGTTTGGAATTTCGCAGACATAAAATATTCTTTACCTTATTCCGAAGTTGTGGATGATAGTAAAAAAATGCCCGGTGCAAAATGGTTTGCTGGCGCTAAACTAAATTATGCGGAAAATTTACTCCGTTATCGGGATGATAAAATTGCAATCCATTTTAAAGGTGAAGGCCAGCCATTACGATCTTTAACTTATGAAGACTTATTCAATGAAGTAGAAAAGTTGGCGCATTCACTCAAGGAATCCGGTGTGCAAAAAGGAGATCGGATTTGTGGATTTATTCCCAATATACCTGAGGCGATTATTGCAATGTTGGCCACGGCATCCATTGGAGCTATCTGGAGTTCTTCCTCACCGGATTTTGGAATTAAGGGTGTACTTGACCGGTTTATCCAAATTGAACCCATAATCATTTTTGCAGCGAATGGCTATTTTTATAATGGGAAAACGTTTGATTCATTAGACAAACTTCAAGGAATTTTAAATAATCTTCCGAGTGTAGAAAAAGTTGTAGTTGTAGAATACACAGAAGAAAATCCGGATTTATCTCAAATAGAAAATGGAATATTGTATTCAGATTTTATTTCCAATTCACCTTATCCATTAGAATTTGAACAATTACCTTTTGACCATCCACTTTATATCATGTATTCATCCGGAACGACGGGACTCCCAAAATCTATTGTTCATTCTGCCGGTGGAACACTCATCCAACATTTAAAGGAATTGAGATTCCATTGCGATTTGACTCGGGATGATACAATATTTTATTTTACAACCTGTGGCTGGATGATGTGGAATTGGCTCGTTTCATCTTTGGCTGTAGGATCTACCGTTGTTCTCTTTGATGGCTCACCTTTTCATCCCGATGGCAAAGCTATGTGGCATCTTGCTGATGAATTAGAAATATCGATTTTTGGGGCGAGTGCCAAATTCATTGAGGCGTGCAAGGATGCAAATATTCGCCCCATAGAAATCGCAGATTTATCCAAACTTCGAGCGGTTCTTTCTACCGGCTCCCCATTAGTAGATGAAAGTTTTGACTATGTTTATGAACATGTAAAAACGGATGTTCTCCTGGGATCCATTTCTGGTGGCACAGATATTATTTCCTGTTTTGCATTGGGGAATCCTATGCTTCCAGTACGTAGGGGTGAATTGCAGTGTCGTGGATTGGGAATGGATGTACAGGCCTTTGATGCAAAAGAGCAAGCCATGATTAATGAGAAGGGTGAATTAGTTTGTACGTCTGCCTTTCCATCCATGCCCATTTATTTTTGGAATGATCCGGATGGTGAAAAATATCACAAAGCATACTTTACACTGTTTCAAGACATTTGGCATCACGGTGATTTTATTCGCATCTCTGAGCACGGTGGAATCAAAATATTTGGACGAAGTGATGCCACTCTTAACCCAGGCGGTGTTCGAATTGGGACTGCCGAGATTTATCGTGTCGTTGAAGCTTTGGATTTTATCAAAGATAGTTTGGTCATTGGACAAAAATGGGAAGGTGACGAACGTGTTGTTTTATTTCTTAAAATGAAAGAAGGATCTGCTTTAAATGATGAATTGATCAAAGAAATTAAATCTCAAATACGCTCTAACTGTTCGCCGAGACATGTACCTGCAAAGATCCTTATGATAAAAGAAATCCCTTATACTATTAATGGGAAAAAAGTTGAAATTGCAGTGAGAAAAATAATTCATGGTCAGGATGTGACAAACAAAGATGCGCTAGCCAATCCGGATAGTTTAGAATTATTTAAAGAGATTCCCGAATTGCAGGTCTAATCTAACCGATCTAAGACACCCAATAAATCTGCAACACGATTAGAATATCCCCACTCATTATCATACCAATTTAATGTTTTGACAAAATTCCCATCCACAACACGAGTAAACGGCGCATCAAAAATGGATGAATGAGGATTCCCGATTATATCTGTTGAAACAATCGGAAGTGTAGAATATTCCAATACATTTTTTAAGGGCCCCATGGTGGCTGCTTCGTGTACCGCATTATTCACATCATCCACAGTTACATCTTTTTCTAAACGAACATTAAAATCAACTACAGACCCGTCCGGTACGGGAACACGCATAGCAATCCCGTCCAGTTTACCTTCGAGTTCGGGTAACACCTTCCCCACCGCTTTAGCAGCGCCAGTTGTGGTTGGGATTACATTTTCTGCCGCAGCTCGGCTTCGTCGCCAATCTGAATGGGGAACGTCTGCCAATCGCTGATCATTTGTATAAGCATGAATTGTATTGATTACACCTAGTTCAATGCCGAATGCATCATTCAAAACTTTTGCCATGGGCGCCAAACAATTGGTCGTACAAGATGCATTGGAAACAATCTTATGTTCAGGTTTGAGCCCATTGTCATTCACACCCAAAACCACTGTGTAATCAATTTCATCTTTTGCCGGAACTGTAAGAATGACGCGTTTCGCTCCTGATGAAATATGATTTTGAAGTTGAGCTTTCGTTCGGAATATTCCGGTGGATTCAATCACCATATCCACGCCCATTTCTTTCCAAGGCAATAATCTTGGATCTCGCTCTGCCAATAGTTTTACAGACTGACTTTCTGTTTTCATCATATCACCTTCCAAAGAAACTGTTTCTGGAAATCGACCCATAACAGTGTCATATTTTAAAAGGTAAGTGAGGGCACCTTTATCAAAAATATCATTAATAGCAACAACTTCAACATCTTCTCTCGCATTTAAAATACGAAATACTGATCGACCAATCCGGCCAAATCCATTTATTCCGATTCTCATTGTGCTCCTCCTAATGCGGCATACGCATCAACCATATCTAAAATTCGTTTTGAAAATCCCCAACCATTATCATACCAGCAGATATTTTTTAATAATGCATTTTTGGTCAACATAGTTGCCTTTGCATCATACACCATGGTTTCTTCCCGGCCAATTACATCACTGGAAACAATAGGATCATTTGTAAATCCCACAATCCCTTTCAAGGATGATTCTGCATATTTTCTAACAATTTCATTCACTTCTTCCACGGATGGCATGTGTTTTAATTCAGTTGTCAGATCGACACAGGAACCATTTGGCACAGGAACGTTAAAAGCAATCCCTTCCAATTTCCCTTTGAATTGTGGCATAATTTGCTCAATAATTTTTGGAGCAAATGTTGTATTGGGAATAATATTTTCCACAGCCGAACGGCTCCGACGAAGATCAATCCCAACTGCATCTGCTAAAGGTTGATCGGATGTGTAGGCGTGAATCGTCGTCATCATCGCCCGCTGAACACCAAACGATTCATCCAACATTTTTAACATGAGCGCCAATACTTGCGTGGTGGAAGATGTGGTGGAAATTATTTGGTCCGTTGCTTCAATAGTGTCATCATTAATTCCAGGAATCACATAGCGGTCAATTGATTCATGAGGATTTCTGCTGACGAATACACGTTTCGCTCCCGCATCTAAATGGAGAGATAATTCTGATCGTTTTAAAAAACGACCTGTAGCATCAATAACTACATCTACATCGTAAGCATCCCATGGAATTGTTCCTGGTTCACCACCACTAATGACACGCACTTTTTGATTTTTTACAAGCAAATGGTTTCCATCTAATGTAACATTATCTTTCATGGCACCATGGACAGAATCGCGAGAGAGTAAATAATGCAGAGCTTCCGTAGAGCCAAAATCGCTCACGGCAACAAAATTATAATTCGGGTTATCATAGCCTAATCGAAATATGTTTCGGCCAATTCGACCAAAACCAAATAAGGCAATATTTATTGGTTTTCTCATGAAGTAATTTTTCTTTCTTTTTTTGGGGTTTGAAATTAAAAAAAATATCTAAATTGTTAACTACATTATGAGTTACTAATCAAATAATTTTTGAACTCGTATAGGTTGTCACTCGCAATACAGTTAGAAAATAACAATAAAGGACATAATCATGAAACACTCAGATAAAACAAAAACGACTATAGTTGCTACCACTTTACTTGTGGGGGCAATTTTTATGTTATCGGTAACGATTCAACATTTACCATCCACAACTGTTGTTGAAAAGCCAGTCAATGAAAAAAATAGACTTGAAAAACCAATATAACCCAATTGCATTGACAGAAGAGATTCAATCAATTGAAGAAAATATTCTGCGTGAAGAAACGCCCATAAATCAAGTTGAAATCTCATTTGCTGACGCATTCAAGAATGCAAGGAACGAATTTGGTGCAGGTTTTACCTTTGAATGGCAAGGAAATCTTTACAAAACAGGTCGAGCTGATTGCGAATTAATTGAATTGAAGACGCTTATTGTCGTCTTATAAAAATTGCATAAAAGAGTTAGAACTCATTTAATCCTTATAATCTTGAAACCGTTCTCTCGCCTTAAAAAATGCAAAAAGAACCAATATCACGAATATGACCCCAATTGTCACTGCTTCCCCGATTGGCTAAAACCCAAACCACCATACCGATCATTTAAAACAATGACACCATCCATATCCCTGTTTGATCCAATATAGGCTGTGGCTTGTTCATATTGATTATAGGTTTGGACATATCCATTTTCGTCTTTCCCAGTTCCAAGATATAAGGTACGTTTTTGATCTTGATTATAGGCCGTAATAAATCCACCATGTCCATCATCATTGATGGTAATGGAATTCACAACGATGTCCCCAAGATTTCCACTCTCTCCAAGACCAGTCAGTACAAAAAATAGGGCGGCGCTTAATACACCAATTAAAAAACTTTTAAAATCGATTTGTTTCATTTTAGCTCCTTATGAATTCAAAATGGTTGGAAGGTCTGCGATAGAATTAATAAAGTCATCAGGATCAATTCCGCTGGATTCTACCATTCCCTCGTGGTATTTACCCGTTTTAACTAGGATGCCCGATATTCCAAGGTTCTGTGCACCTTGTACATCATTGATGAGATCATCACCAAACATGACAACTTCTTCTGGAGTCAAGTTTAAATCATCCAATGCACATTGGAAAAACGCTTTATTCGGTTTCCCCACAATTTGCGCTTTTTTACCCGTGGCAAATTCCAAGGCAACCACAAACCCACCCGCATCCAATCGTAGCCCCGAATCTACTTTATAATATTTCCCTTTATGGAATGCAATGATTTCTGCCCCATTCATCACATGCTGGAAGGCTTGATTCAATAAATCAAAAGTCCAATCATCAAAATCTCCAATTACGATAGCTTCGGGTTTTTCAGGATTTTCTTCAAATTCGGAATAATCTTTCTTCAAATTATCTGTAATAAAAAAGCGGCAAGATGGTGAACACATTTTTCGAATAAAATCAATGCCAACATATCCGGCAGAAATAATCTCTTCTTCAATACATTTGAGCCCAATTTCGCTTAATTTAATTTGAAGTGTTTTCCGGTTTTTTGTTGTGGTATTTGTTAAAAAACGAAATGGAATATTTTTTTGTCTCAAGTAATCTAAAGTGTCTATTGCACCAGGAAGTGCCTTACCAGATTGGTAAAATACACCATCTAAATCAAACAGGAATCCTTTAGCGTTCCGAATCAAATCCATCTTGCTCATCTAATTTATCTTTCAGGTCACTCATTTTTTGAATTGAAGATTCTTTTCCTAAGTCACTCTCATTAAATTCTTCATGCCACATTTCTTTGGCATAAAGAATTCTCATGACCAGAATGGCGGTATAAACAAAAAGAAGGCTAATATACCCGACTACATGAAATGAATTGTCTCGGTCCACCATAAATAACAGTATTAGAAGTATCAAGGGCATCAAACGGATAAATTTTTGTATAATTTTTCCCACAGTTTTAACGCAGATAATTCTCTAAAAAATTAATATTATTCCGGCAAGGATTGGTCGTAAGTATCAGGGTTGGCCGATGAGTTAGATAAAATCCCGAAGGGATTACATATTTATATAAATATGATAGGAAAAAATTAAGAACGCCGTAGGTGTTCAACCATTCATTTGCCGAACCAAGTTCAACACCTACGGCGTTGGTTTTTTGGGACAACAATTGTTTTATAAATATTCGACTCCGCTGCAGCCCGAAATAAATATTTTTTATTTTATTCATACGTCTAATTCAAAGATTTACTTACAAATTCCAGCATTTTTTTCTGTTTGATCAAATATCCAAGTCGGGTTTCAATATTGACATAACGAACATTCCGGCGAAGAGATTCCCAGGACAAACTGCCGTCATCCCTGTCCATTACTGTATCCTGCAATACAACATTATAGGGGCCTATTGCTAATTTTTCGAAGTCAGATTCATTTGTGCATAAAATAAAATCACGGGGATTTTGTTGATATTTTAAGGACATCTTCTGGCTATTTCTCAATTCATGTTTTACATTATAACCTTGGGAATTGTTATGAACAGCAATAAGAAGCCCATCTTTTTCTGGCATCAATTTCTCAAGAAATTGAGACCGATCTAAATCCATTTCATCCAATGCTTTTTTTAGTGTTCCTGGTGCCCAATAAGGTTTGAATTTTTTTAAGGCATGTAATGAACCTTCTCGTGAGAATAAACGATTCGGGTCAATAATTGTAGATTGGTATGGGATTTCTCGATTATCATTTTGGATAAAAAAAGCTTTTCCCGGGAAAAGAGTTATATGATGATCCAATGCCATTTTTGCTGTTTTTTCGTCACCATGCAACCAAATATAATTGATGGCAGAATGCCCATTCTCTACTAGATAAAAGGGCGTTCCTGCAAATGTAATTGGTATTGTATTTAACTGGGTATCCGCCCTCTCTTTTCCAAAAAGAGAAGAAAGTATGATTCCAATTATTAATATTTTATTTAACAAGAATTGCCTTTTATGTTTTTATCCAATTTTTAGAATGAAAATGAATAAAATATATTCCACTTGGTTGATGGGATTCATCCCGTTGAAATTCATGAATTCCCGCTGAAATATTTCCGTAGGATTCGGAATTGGGAGTCAAATCTTCAAGGTTAAAATCACTTTGTGGGAAAAGCGGAATAATTCCTAAAAGTAACATGGTAATCCATTTAATCATCTTCGTCCTCATTCATTCTGTACCACAATGCCAGCATGAGTGAACCACTGATAAAAACTACAGCAATAATAAACATAATCATTTTTAAACTCATGAAACAGTCCAATAATTAACCCTGAAAATTATAATCGATCTGATAATAATAATATATCAAAAATTTCAAAGGTCCCAGAAAAATCAAGATCGCCTACAATTTCTTGGGATTCGTTCGGGATTGATTCACCCATAACCATTTGAAGTAACACCATGATATCCAACATATTTATAATACCATTCTCATCCATATCACCCATGTTTCCAAGGACATTGTTGAGATAAAATGCATTTTCTATAAAAGCTAATGAAAATGGGAAACGATTTCCGTTAAAGACTTCGGTAACATGGTCTCCGGCATAAAGAATATAATCATGATGGATATTTTGATCATTCAAAAAATCACTGAAAGAATCGGAATGATTATTAAATAAATATTCATCAGCATCCCCACAATCCATGTAAAATCGAGTCGACTCTATATTTTCTAAATTATTTTGCCCCAAAGTTAATGGATCTTGCAAAAGCCATAGACCCCAGACTTCTTCTATCACATTGCCATAACTATCCACGGGAAGATCCACATAATAGGGCCAATCTTCCACATCCGGACTAAATGCAGCAGATGCACTATACAGAAATAGACTTACCACGCCATTCCACGGCTGATACCCTAAAATTCCTGTTTCATCTAATAAAGGTGGTAATAAATCTGGAATAATATTTTGAAAAGCAATTGGACCAGAATGAGATGCGGAAATCTGGAATAATTCTGGAAATTTTATAGATAATTTTACAGCAGCATACCCACCCATAGAATGTCCCATAATTGCTCGGAAATTAGGATCATCTATTGTACGATATGAACTATCAATATGGGTAAGAAGATCTTGAATAATGTAATCTTCAAATTGTCCATTATATTCAGAATTGGTGTACATACTTCCCAAATATGGCAATACAAATCCGTCTGGTTTAATCAAAATTGATTCTCGGATTTCACCAGAAGCCATCATCGATTCAAAAACTTCGACCAATGCGACATACCAAGAATAATCAGCACCAAATCCATGCAAAAAATAAAGGGTAGGATAGGAAGAATCGGGATTGGATTCATAACTGGGAGGCAATACAATCTCATAATATTGATCGAAACCAAGTGCATCACTAAAGTGAGAAGAAGTAATAATATCTGCATGAAGACTAATAAAGATGGTAAAACTGAGTGTTAAAATAATTTTTTTGTATGACATAGGAGTGATTCCTGAATTGTTTATTTAATTTATTCCCAGATGAGAATTCGCATCTTTGGGTGAATTGTGAGAATATGTTTTTTAAGTGTTTCCATCGCATGTGTTCTTAATTCAATTGGCGGTGTTACCGTCCCATTCTCAATAATATAATTATCATAATAAATATCAGATCGGGATTCTCGTTTTCTTATTCTATTAAAATAATCTTTATTCATGCGAAAAACACCCAAGGTAATATCCACTAATTTTTTCCCGTCGATTTCTCTGAAAAGATCGGTAATAAAACGATTATATTTATCTTCCCACCTATCAATAAGTAAAACAGGATCAATGCATAGTCGAACTAACCACCCTTTTTCTATTGCACTTTTCATGGAATTTATACGGCGATGGACGGGTGGTGCTGTTCTTTCATATTTCTCGCAAATTTCAAGCGGGGATAATGTCCAACTTAGAATTACATTTTTTGGTGGAGATATATTTTCAATGGAAGAAAAAAGGGCACTTTTTGTACGAATCTCAATTTTTAAATTATCTAATTCTCTAACGAATTTTATCCAGTTAGATGTAATTGGAATAATATTTTCCATAGCCATCAAATCTGTATTATAAGAAATGGGAATTACCAGTGGTTTCAATGGATTTTCTAAATTTTTCAATTTTTCCTGAATTGATTTAAAAAAATCATTCTCATTTACAAAAATGACCAAATTCCCCGAGGGGTACATCCCTTGTAAAAAACAATAATCACAATTGTATAAACAATTTAAAATAGGTGTGGTGTAAAATACATTGGGAGTTTCATATTCCTGAATCATTTCAGATGCTGGATATAAAAATGGGGCTGTCTTTTTTGCCAAAATCAATTTCATGGATGATTTTTGGATTTGAAAATGCTGTTTTGGTCGATTGAAAATATCTTTGTAATGCTCAATTTCAACAAATTTAGCTTTGGGGAATTTTGATAAAGCTATTTGAGCCAATGGATAATCCATTGCGTTACGCTCAATATAAATATGAGAAAAATTAGGTTGAAAGTTTTTCACAAATTTTTCTAAATAATATTTTTTGAGTTGATTTATTTAACGTTGATATTTTTTCAATTTCTGGGAATTCTCGTCTTTCTAATCGAATCCGAAACCCTTTTGCACAATGTGTTAATTGAAGAGATTGAGTTTCTGTCAGTGCCAATTCCTGAATTGTATTATGGATCCATTCTAAATCTGTTTCAGATAAAATTGGCGTTTCTTCTTTAAGTAAGCGATTAAATCGAATAAAAAATAACTCAATAGAAGCTAGGTGATTTAAAATCAATGTTGAAATGGGGAGTGCAATTATTTCTTCAAATTTTAGATCCATATGATCGGATACTATTTTTATAAAAGCTAATCGTTGAAGTGGAACAATTGATGAACAGACATTGAAAATTTCTGATGCTTCCATATCCACTAATCCGCGGTACCGACTCTCTCCATTAGAAACAACATTTTCTACAGTTACGAGAGATATTTCTTCCAAAGAATGTTTAACCAGAATATCAGGATAATAAAGTGCCCCACTCATTTCATCTTTTATTTCGTGAAGAAAATAACATTCACCAATTTTAGTTGAAGTTGGGTTTCCGCCTGCGATTCCAATATTGATAAATTGGATATTATTTTCTTGAACAGAATTGTAAAAAGTAGTAATTCGATGATGAATATTCTTTTTTCCAACGCCAAGGGCGATGAGTGAAATAGAGCCATTCCGGAAAACTGGGAATGGATATGTTGAGTCCCGAATTAATTTAAAATGATCTATAAGCGGCTGAGATTCAGCTTTTAATGCAGTCAGAATACATTGCATACTCAATCATCAAAAGAAAGAGAATCGGACAATTTTCTTTTTTGGTTTATATTTTTTCTTCCACAGTTTTTTCCCTTCCCATGTGAAAAATAAAAATCGAGCTTTTCGACCTTCCGGTTCATACATAAATTGACTTTCTTGGGACCGTATTCCCATATCGGCATCAATAGATTCCAAAATTATTTTTTGAGTGGAGAAAAGAATACGGTCAAAATCTTGATAAACAATATCTCTTCCAAATCGGGCACCGATAAAGTTTAATGTTTTTCCTAGCAAATAAAAACCAACTCCACCTCCAATACCAATTTTCAAATATTCTTCTGTCATTTGCCCCGCAGCCGATGCGCCCATGGCGGATGCTATACCCAAAATGCCCAAAAGAGAACAAGGCTTTCCTAAAGAATAATAGGATTTTTCTGCATACCTGACTTCAATAATATTTTTCATTGGCACCGTCATGAGAACCAATTCATCCTTCCAAAATATTATTTTTTTCTTTTTAATTGTAAAATGGTTTGAAGAACTAAAAATATCATTCGTTTTGGTAAATAACATAATTCGCTGGGAATATCCCATGGAAAGAAAAAGGGTTAACACAATGAATTGAATTGGATTAAATTTCATGAGAATGAGATCTCTAATTTAAAAATAAGAGCGTAAAGCACTCATTAAAAAATCAACGTCTTTTTGGCTATTGTACACTTGAATCGAAATTCTGATAAATTGAGTTTCATTCCATGTAAAAATTGGAATTTCAATTTTAGTGTCATCCCATAGCTTTTTTTTAAAATTTTTGGGTGTCCGTTTTGGCAGAGGATGAGACACCATTTGACCCAGCCAGTTTCCACCAGTGGAAATTGGGTCGGTTTTCAATACATTTTGAAAATCATAATAAACTGTTTGAATTATATTTCGACAAGTCTCTTGATGGCTTTTAATTTCATCAACATAAAATTTTATTGCAGCTGGGATCGCCAAAAATGAAGACATATCCCGTGTTCCTTGCCAATTAAATTCCGTTAGAAATTCAGAAGGTCCTGGATCATCTCCACTATTCCCCCAACTCACAATAAGTGGTTTAATCCAATCTTGGTGCTTTTTTTTAACAAATAAAAAAGAAGCCCCTTTCGGTCCACACAACCATTTATGGCATGCTCCTGCATAAAAATCACAACCCAATTTGTGAATATCTAATGGAATATGTGCCGGAACATGAGCCCCATCTACAATGGTTAAAATCCCTTTCTCTTTGGCCATTTTTATAATGGAGGCAATTGGAAATATCAACCCAGTAGAACTGGTAATTTGAGAGATAAAAATGACTTTAGTCCGAGAAGTAACTCCTTTCCAAAAATCGTCCATAAATTTTTCTTCCGTTGAAACGGGTGTTGATATTTCTTGTTGAACAATTTTTGCACCGGACTTTTTAGCCCAAACTAACCAAGCACGAACCAATGCCCCATATTCATGATTTGTCATGAGAATTTCGTCGTTATGTTTAACGTTCAAATTATGAATAATATTTGTGACAGCGGTAGTTGGATTTTGAAAAAAAATTATTTCATCTTCATCACAACCCACAAATTCGCTTAATGATCTTCGGGATTCGTATAAGGTTTTATATAAGGTTTCTGTTAAAAAATGAGCCGGATGAAATTCTAATTTTTTTTGCCAATTTTGATAATCTTCAAATACTGGTTTTGGACACGCACCAAATGAACCATGATTTAAATAGGTCATGTCCGGATTCAAAAGAAACTTGTTTTTTATTTGATTCATTTTGATAGTTGTTGAAGAAGATTTAGTTCTTCTGTCGATGCATAATTTGAGTCCCAATCTTTTAATTTTTCATTCATTATATTTCGATATTTCCAAGGAAAAAGCAAACTAAAGTAAACCATCGTCAAATAACCAAATGGAAGCATGGGTGCTTTTTCATTTGGATTTAAAGTCCAAAAAGGGAGTGTTCCCTTTTCATGGTGTGCAGAATGTCTTGTGAGATTAAATAATACATAACTACTAATTCGATGATTTGAATTCCAAGAATGCCGAGGTTCGATAGCGGTTCCAGGGACACGCACTAGTCCATAATGTTCAATGTAGTTCACAGTTTCCAATAGGAATTTGGCCCACACAATTGAACAAAAATAAACGAAAAGACTTATTGGGCCACCCAATGAAATCAATCCAGTTAAAATAGCGGAGCGGAAATAAATCTGAATCATCTGATTCTGAACTGAAAATGGGCTCAACCCTTTTTGAGATAATCTACTTTTTTCCCATGCCCATGCGTTTTTCAAGGTTCCAATTGTAGATCGAATAATGAACGAATATACACCTTCATTCCGACGAGCTGATTCAGGATCTTCATACGTTGCAATATATTTATGATGTCCATGAACATGTTCAATTCCAAAAGCTGGATCCCAGGTTAAAGCCAATAACCAATTACTGACTTTAAATCCAAAAGAATTCTTTTTTCGATGAACTAATTCATGTCCTACAACGGTTCCAATTCCACCGATCATTAAACCGGATGAAAGAATAATACCTAAAAGATCCACAGAATTATAGGAATGCTGCCAAGAAAAAAATATCGAATCCGACGCTAAAATTTGGAAAATGTAGGACTGGGTATCCCCCATCCCTAATAATGAAATATGAAATAATTTTAACAACAATAATGGCAAAATAGAATACAAAATAGGATTCAATTGATTATTAGACTTTTGAGTTAATGTGGTATCATTCCCGAAAAAAGAATCTCCTAAAATAAGAAAAGTTGAAAAAGCTACAAAGAACATCCAAACAGCATTTGGACCCATCCAATCACATGCCAATAATCCGATTAAAAACAATGGCGATAAACTATATTTTAACATGTTCATTTTTTGGAATCCTTCTTATAAGTTTGATTGTTCTTGATTAGGATTCGATTTTTCAATCTTAAAAAAGGGGCTTTTCTGTTCAATCAATTCGGGTTGAAATGATTGTGTCTCTTTTATATAATGATTGAAAAAAGTTAGCTGAATTTCATTTAATGTATGATAAAAATCGAACGGTTCAATTGTTCCCGTTAAATTTAATTTTTTTGTCCATTTGGTAAATAAGGGTAAATCCATATAATCAAAATGTTTTGACCCTAAGAAAGTTGTTACCCAAGTGGGTCCCGTTGAATTTGCGGCCAATTGATCCCGATTTTTATAATTCAATGGTTTTTTCCATTTTTCCTGACCTAAATGAAAAAAGGGTTTTGTTAGTCCTTCCGTTAAAATATTTAGAGGGAGAATTTCAAACCATCCATCTAAAGATAAACATGCAGAAATTCTCGAATCGTGAAATGCAGCTGATACACTGGTTGCGCCGCCAAAAGAATGGCCAAATATGCCCACATTTCCTAAATGTAACTTTTGGAAAAATATTGAATTAGGATCATCAGACACTTGTTTTTCTAATTCATCCAAAACAAATGAAACGTCTTTAGTCCGAATATCCAATTGCTTGTATCGAATACTAAATCCGACCGTTTCATCTTTTAAACCTTTAGGCAAATTTGAATCATATAATTTTTTATGGCCATTAGGGAAAATTGTAATATTTGCATCGTAAGAATGGTCCATGGCTGCGACAACAAAACCGTGGCTTACTAATTCTTCAATATAAGCGGTATTCTGGACTCTCATTCCACCCAATCCATGGGAGAAAATAAGAACAGGGAATTTGGACGTTGATTCTGCCATTCGCAACTGTGGATAAGATTGGGTCGAAATATCAGAAATATGTTTTATCATGAAAACAGGTAATTCCACCTGTTTGGAAAATTCCGGAACTCTTAAGTCCAAATAATCCATATAAGGGTTCGCAGAACCAGATGGCGTTTCATCAGATGGATACCATATTTGAACCATAATTTCTCTGAAGTCTGTGGTGTCTTCTTTAGAAAACCATTCTTTCCGAGATGAATCTTCCCAATGAAATTGAACAGTACCCACTGCGAATTCTCCCGAAGGTTTCGGTAGAGAATTTAAAGGAATAATTTTTTTCACGACAGAACTGCAACCCATCATAAGCGAAAGACAGATCAGACATAATATTTTTTTGCTTAGCATTATTCTAAGATTTTTGATTAATGATAAAAAGATACCCTAAATTTAAGCCATCAAAATGGTAAAGGTTTTAGTTTCCGAAATCCCATATAAAATAAAAGGATATGAATGATTCCGGCAATTTCAAACCCTAAGATATACCAAGGCCATTCTCCAATTATCAATGGATTCTTTGCCAAGGGTTTTTGGCAAAGAAACATATAATTAGAATTTAATACATAATTCAAAGCTACGATAACAAGAAGCAAAATCTGAGAAAACATAAAGACTGTTTTCCATGAATTTTCTCTTAACCTGTACCCTTCTACAACGGCGAGATAAAATGTAATTAAAATGATGCCTCCATGGCTAATGTAATATTCTATAATTTGGAACATATCACCACCATTGATAAGCTCCGGTGTGAGTAAACTATGGATTGCACTCGGAATCCCAATAAGGGCTAAAAATTCAAATCCTAATTGGTGGGATCGAATCATCATTATGCCTGTAAGAATGGATGTAATTCTACATAAGTGTAGTGGGAGTGAATTCTTAAATGACCAAATTCCTAGCTCAGTCAAATACCATTGCCGCCAAATTTCACATCCAATTTGTAGGAGCCCAATCGATATCATGATAAGACGACGCTTATCCGGTGGAATTCGTATGGCCAGTTGGATGAGTCCAACCGAAATACAAATTGAGCCAATGATGCCAGTCCACCATAAAACTGAAAATGGTTCGATTATAAAATGAAGTTCCAATTTTTAACTTGAATTGATGTAGGTTTTAATCTATGTTTTTAAATTAGTTTTTGAGACGAAAACTTAGTTCGTCTCGGTTCAAACTTGATGAAGTGTAGAAACAATTTTGGATAGATGAAACAATCATTTTTCAAAATAAAAAAGGGACAATTCTGCCCCTTTTAAACGAGTACGAATTTATGGATTATCCTACTGTAGTGCTTCCTTCAAAACCCTGTTGAACAAGCAATTTTGGGATCACGATCCATGCAATTATGTAAACCAAAAGTCCGCCTCCCATACACAATGCCATCAAAAAGATTAGTCGAACAATGACTGGGTCAATGTTAAAATAGTTACCAATGCCCTCGCAAACACCTGCGATTTTTCCTTCTACAGGATTTCTATAAAGTTTCCTCATTATTTTGTTTTCCTAATAAATTAAAATGTACCAAACCACATATATCCAGGATAAAAGTCCATGAATCAAAGCCCAGAATACTGATTGATTCATATTAAATGAAATAGCCATAGCCAAGGCTGCCCCAAAGGTCACGCCTGTTTTAACCATCTCGCCGCTGGTATAATGGAATGTTTGTTTCATAAATGATCTGACAATCATTTTTTTAAAAGGTTGTCAAAAACGTCTTAATCTTTTTTTCATCAATGTGGAATGGATTTCCAAATCCTTCATAATATCTTCTGAAAATGATTTGGAATAAAAAGTTTGCGGAATTTGTCTCAAGTCATGTTTGGTTCTTTCAAAACTAGCCAATGCAGGCTGCTGGAGAGATACTTTGATATTACTCCGGTCTCCTTCTTCCCAATCCACATGAAATATATCAAACAATTGTTGAACAAGTGTAATTTGGTCTTTTTGGGTCATATTAATTTCCCTGAGACAATTAAAAAAATTTCCCATGGATGTTTGTAAACTAGATAAATATCCTGCCCGCGGTTGATCGTGACAATATCTTAACTCCAATTCAAGATCTTTTTTCACCATACGAAGAATGCAAAAAACATTTCCTAATCCTCTATGCTTTGGCATTGGATCTGATCCGAGATTTGGTGATGCAATTTCATCGTCATCTAAAAAGATATTAATTCTCGTCAATTGAGATTCTACAAGGTCGGTATGAAATCCTCGCATATCTTGGGTGACTTTTGTTCTCGCTTTTTTGGACAGTGTCATCAAATATAAAGGATCCTTTAACGTGGCTGCCAATTCATTTACGAGCGCATTATCTTTTTTGGGATTTGGATCTAAGAGTGATATTTGTAAATCTCTTTGATAATGAGATAGGGGACTATCAGGGTGACCAAGACAGGATCGAAGTTTATCAAGGTGGGTTTGAAACGTTTGATCCACCACCGCCATGACTGCATTAGGATCATATTTTTCACGGAGTTGTTTTGTCGTCGGAAGATTTCTCATGCCGTGCGAAATGTACCGTGAGATTATCATGCAATGCAATGAGCCAAATAAACATTTCAAAAAGAAGCTACTTCAGCGACTAGGCTTCCAACTTTAGATATCAATGGTGATTATATATGAAGAAATGAATTGGGGAAATTTATTTAACGATAATGTATAACCACAGAATATCCAAACTTATTTTTATTTAGATATGTGTCATTCCTTAATTTGTATCCGCATGGATAAGAAAATCCGATAAATTTAACGTCATGGAAACTTACTATTTAATAATTGCAGCATTTATTACATCGTCAATCTCAGCTGTATTAGGAATGGGTGGTGGGATAATTCTTTTAGGAATTATGGCAATTATTATACCAGATGGATATGTAGTCATTGCTTTACATGGCATAATTCAATTAATCAGCAATATAACACGCAGTTTTGTTTTTCGCCATCATATCAAAAAAGATATTATTCAAACTTATTTGCCAGGCGTTACATTAGGGTTGAGTTTATCCGCTCTGATTATTTTCATACTTATCACTCTATTTCAAGTAGATTCAGCTAAGGAAATCAAAGTTGATTTTCTTAAACCATTTATAGGTTTATTCATCCTTTGGTTCTTATTTGGGCGTCGTCCAAAGCCAAAAGATGATTTGTCGAGTTTTTTTGGAGTAGGATTCGTCAGCGGAATTTCCACAGTATTTATTGGGGCAACCGGCCCGCTTATTGCTCCATTCTTTCTAAAACGGAAACTGAGCAAAGAAACAATTATTGCCAATAAAGCATTTTGCCAAGCCATCAGCCATACTGGAAAAATCCCTTTATTTATTTTCTTTTTTCAATTTAATTATTTTTCAGAAATTTCCATATTATTCCCATTAGTTATTGCTGTGTTCATAGGCACAAATTTTGGTAAACATATTCTAGATTTCGTCCCTGAAAAAGTATTTCAGATTCTTTTTAAAACATCATTAACAGTGATCGCTATAATGTTGATATTGAATTTTATCATTCAATAATTTTGATTCATGAACTCTATTATTATATGAAGATGTGTTTTCATAAGGATAATGAATACAAAAATAATTAAAGTTAGAAACGATGATTATAAATCAGGTCTATTTCAAAAATATAATTTTTTGAGTTTTAGTAATATGCCCAACATTTAACTTTGCAAAATACAATCCAGATGCCATTTGTGAAGGGAACCATTTTATTTTATATGTTCCAGGAAGAAGACTTCCATTGATTAAAGTTTCAACTTTCCTTCCTGTAATATCAAATAGATTCAATAGGACGGGACCTTGAGTATTTTCTGGCACATCAAATGAAAGTGTTGTAACAGGATTAAACGGATTTGGGTAAGCAGGATATAATGCAACTTTTGAAGGTAGTTGGGAACTGTTAGCATTAATGGTTCCTTTTTGTACAATCCTTTTTCTCTCGTCCATGAGTTGATAATAAATCTCAATATCTTGAATATGTTTTTCAATTTTAATTAAGAATGTATCCTTTACGCCTACGGTCGATCGAGCAAATTCTAATATGGAATATCCTTTTTCTGGTCGATGGTTTGTAAGGGTGATTTTTGAATCATCATAAGATAAACTTCCAAACTGAATAGGCGTTTCACCGGGATCATACACAAATTGAATTTGACCTGAAGAAATTGAATCATCCATCATAATAAATAAATTGTCACCATGTTGTATAATATTTAATGGGCGACCCACCACAACTGTATCCCGGATAATTTCACCATAGGTTTTCTGATACCAAGACCACATTTGGACAAATGCCATTCCATCATCAATATCAAATACACTATTTGGAGTCGATACAAAATGAGGAGCAACCCCAGTAACTGGACCTAATTCAAAATTTAAATCATTTGCATCCCAACGACTCACCAATGTATCCAAATCGATAAATGAAATTGTTGAATCTAAATTATAATCGCCTAAAAGTGGTGTTACATAAGTATAAGAAATATCGACAGTTGACAACGAGTCTTCATCTTCGATATAAGAGAAATAAACCGTGATAGAATCAAAACTAGTGAAAGGTGCTTCCAAAACTATTTCAATGGCAGAATCAGATTTTGTTGAATCAAATTTGACTGAATCAGCGACACTTGCTGTAACGGTAAACTCTAAAGAATCTATTTTTTCATTGAAAGAAAACGTAATTGGGATATCCTCCATTAATCGAATAAAAGAATCGATAGGAACTGAGATCATTTCAATACTGGGAGGCAAAATATCATTAAGTTGAATGGTGTCAGTTAAAGCTTGAGCTGCCATTTGATTTCCTGAATCATCATAGATTGATACGCCATTATTTACAGTAACGACCATGGTTTCATCCCCACTTGGCGTAGAATTATATTCAAGGTTCACACGGACACTTTGTTCTCCGCCGATGAGAAAATTACTATCAGTCCGGGTCAAACTGGTAATCATAACTGTATCGGTTATACTCCCATTATTAAAAAGTTCTATTTGAATCTCTGTTTCTTGGATTGCTCCCGTTTCTTGATCCGTTCCATAAATTTCTTCATCAAAAATTAAATCAAGATATGAATTATCAAAAGCCAATGTGTCGAATTCTACACGAGGTGCTAAATAATCACGCACAGTAAAAGTTGCATTAAAATTATAAGTGTCGTCGTTCTTATTCACATCCTGCATTACTGCTGTAAAATTATAATACACAATTGATTCACTATCATACCCAACAGCCGGGTAAATGGAAATAATCGGCGGATCATTTATGAGATCAATTAAAAACGGAATATCAGCACCGGAATTATTGTCATATTTTAGTGTAATAAGAGGTGATAATTCACCCAAAGTAACTTGATTCCCCGTCACTCGAAAGTAAATATTTTCATTAAACGAAATAGTAATGGTGTCCATTTCACTGACATTAGTTTCTCCATCATCCACATCATCCACTCCAACGGGTGGATGTTCATCATATAAATCAATTGGTCCATAAATTTGACCATTCGGAATAGGAACCCTCGAAATACTATAAATGCTAAAATCTGTTGTAGGTGATAAGGTGATTGTTTCAACACCGGAAGGCAATTCATTAAATACCATATGAATTCGAACAGAATCTTCCCCACCAGTCAAAGCATTATTTTCCAGATTAGTCAAACTCGTAAGGGTGAGTGTTGTGGCAGTGCCACTATTTGTTTCGATCGAGGATTCAAACGCTTCCAAATAAACAGCAAGTGATAGATAGGCATTTCCGTAAATGCCCACCGAAAAACCCAGATCCACATAAACGTTACTGTCCGCTAAGTCTGTTGAAATTAAAAGTGCAGATGCTAAAAGGGTTACTTCATCAGATATTTCACCGGTATTCATGGAATTTCCAGCAGCGTCAAAGATTGAAGCATTATCCACCGGAAATAATGTAATTGTTTCCACGCCACTGGGTGCGGCGCTTAACGAGATTAAAGCATGAATGGTTGATTCTCCACCAACTAAAGCTCCACCTCCATTACTGGTAATTCCTGTAAGAGAAATACTGTCACAGGTTCCCCCCTCATTCGCATTAAATGTATAGTTGATATCATCAAGCGTTAATCCACCACTGCCATTATTGTTAGAGAATACACCCTCATTAAATGTAAGAGAAACATAATCATTGATGGAGGACATAGCACTGGAATCGATTTGGGGTGGCGACTCATCTGCCGTTAAAAAACGGAGTGTATCAAATTGAAATCCATTATTATTTACGTCCTCAATCGTAGATAACATAGATAATTTAATTGCCGTTAATTCTGGAAGTTGAACATCGGGGGTTATCTCGAAACCTATTTGATCACTAGACATAATGTCGAATGCTAATATTTCTCCTGAGACAGCTTCTTCCAGTATAAAACAATCTGTGGCATTAGCATACGTTATATTCGCAGCGTCAATTGAATTTTGAACAGCTTCTGTAAAGGCAATTGATATATTGGAGACGGTGGAAATATCCGTTGAATTATTCTCTGGGTCGGTGAAGTCAATTGTTGGCGCCAAAAGATCAATCAAAGAAATAGATATGCCATCCACATCCAATAGTGGAACACCAACGCTATTAAAAATTGAAAATACAGAAGCAGGTCCAACCGTCAATATTTCTCCACCACTAGGTGTGTTTGGATATTCCAGGTTCAATACAACTGTTTCTTCTCCACCTGCTAATGCACCACCGGTGGCTGATTCCAAGGATGTTAAATTTGCTTCATCCGCATTTCCGCCATTGGGATTAATTTCTACCGAATAATCGCCTGTCTCCAACCCAATACCATTCCCATAATACACATCGGAATATTCACCGCCAAAAACGCCCTCACTAAAATAATAATTCACTTCTTCAGAATCGCCTGACGTAGATGTAGAATCCACCAACAACGAATATCCCATCCATGTTTTAACAGATCCCGTTCCAGGTGTTCCTGCACGATCGTCAACTACTATATAATAAGTCCCTGCATCCCACTCAATATTTGGAAGCATATTTGCATATTGCGGTGCCGATTCAAATCCTGAGATACATGAAAAATCAAAAGATTCATTTGTTTCATCCGGATAATATATGGGTGTATTAGAATCATCCTGAAAAAAGACCCACGAAGTTTCATCGCAATCGGCTGTATATATCCCAATTTGAACATCTATATTCGTCAATTCATCACAGGTTGTTACATAAATAACTGCTGGCTGGGATAGGGTTAGTTTGTAGGTATAATCCGCTCCATTGGCTCCATTTTCGTGGGCTCCCTCTCCAGGATATGGAAACATACTTTGATCCCAATCATCGTCCTCTGTTGTCAAATCTGCCAAATGGCTGTAGGGAAAATCTGCTTCTGTGATTTCTGTATCGAAGCATTGGGAAAATCCAAGCACAGGAAATAGAAATAAGTATAGAACTCCGATTTGGTTAAATGATAATAATTTATTCCACATTAATAAACCCCGAACCAAAACTTTTTACTGCAACAGAATCATTATTAGCATCCCGAAGTTTGGTATTTTCACCAAACAACAGTTCCGACCCACCGGTTGAAATAGCCGTGAAATAAACTGTAGCTAAGGACCAGGTTCCGCCTTCGTTCATTTCGGCAACAGTATCCGGTAATAAATAAATAAAATAGTCAAGCGTTCCACTAGAATCATCATCTACGATTTGGAATGGATCATTTAAGCTCTGAAAAAAAGTATCGGCAACGACAGAATCAATTTGAACACTTCCGTATTCATATCGGATATCCAAATGGGCTGCTGCTGCAGGTTTCAGTTTAAGGCCGTAAAGCTGCATAGAAAAAGATGAATCGAGTTTTGTATCTATTTCCGAAGGGTGAAAAAATAGTGCCGGTGGTTCCAGATCCATATTTTCTGGATCATTTGGATTATCCAAATCATACGTAGCATCATCACAAGTAAAAAATATGAAAGAGCACAAAACCAGGACCGGTATGCGCACTCGTAATAGATTAAAAATTGACATTGAATTGCACCTGATTCACATCGGTTTTGTACTCAAGGTCGAAAAAATATTCTCCATCAAAAAAGTCATCGCTAGGCGCGACAAGATAGGCGTGGACCATATTCACAGCCCAGATAGAGAGTCCAACACTCCGGATATTCTTCATAAAGGCATTATATTTTCGGGTGTCTGCTGCATATTGAATTATTTTGGGCCGGAGTTCAATTAATTCATGTGGATCAGATCCCTTTTGGTAATCAGAATACGTTTTTTCAAATCCGCCCCAAGCTTTGTCATATTGGAGATATGCAATAAGCGCGGCCGTACCGAGTGTTGCCTCTGTCCCCATAAAACCATAGCCGGGATATTTTTTTTCAGCCCAAATTTGCCCACTCCCTGGGAGTGCGGTGGACATCATAAGTGCTTTAATTTTACTGGGAATTGGTGGTAACTGAATCCATTGCCGTTTTTGTTTAATATCTTCAGATGTTGCTACTTGAGACAAATCAGAACCAACAGATAATGTATCTGGAACGGGAAGACCACTTACGTTATAAGCCATCTTTTTCATTTCCAATAAAAGGCTATCCGTGATGCCAGAACTATTAACAGCAAATTCATTTATAATTGTTTCCATATCTACAGAAAAAAGGCGTCCGTTAATTAAAAATTCATCATCGCTTTTTTTCTGAATATTTCCAGCAAGCACATAATTAACACCCAATTTACGTCCCAGATCTAAGGCGCATTCTTCACTCCAGCAGGACCAATAATCCCTTTTTCGTGGTTTGAATATTTTGAATTTGTTGGTAATGCCCCGCTCCTGAACTTGGAATATTTTCAAATCTCTAACCGTTTCTCGAAATTCTTCCGTTAGGAATTCAGTCAAGGGTTGGGAAATAGCCCAACCTTCAAATTCCAAAATAGCAAGCTGGCTTCCCGTCTTAAGAGATACGGATTTGGTGGTTTCTGCTGCAAAACAAAAACACACAAATTGGAGAATGATTATACCTCGGATTATGGACATTATTGAAAGTGAAGGTTTGTTTTCCGCCCTTCCCGAAAAATTACATCACTCTGACAAATAGTCAAAGGATGAGCTTTAAAAAAAATATCTAAAATTGCTTCATGGGATTGTCTCTAAACCATTGATCGATAAAAAAAGATATCAACTGGTTAACGGACTTTTCAACATCCTTATAAAGGTTCTCACTTGAACTTTGACCCATGATTTCATGAGAGAAAACTTTGCTTGTCATGAGCTTTTTTGTAATGAGCGTATCCGCTATAGATTTATAATAATTCGGTTCAGAAATGCTATAATTATAAACGGATAAAACTACGAGAAAGGATGAAACAGCTTCAACACGAGAATCCAATACATGAATATCGAAGGAAATTTTTGGCATTTTATTTTTTACCATCCGTAAATCATATTCCAAAAATCGAAGTTCTATAAAACTGACAACACGATTTTCCCAAACTGCGTCTTCAACGCCCATTAAATTGAATTCAAGATTTAATTCTTCAATCCCTTTTAAGTTTTTAGAATACCAACGGTCCTTAGCCCATAGAGCAGAGCATAACAGAATTCCAATAATCACCCATTTTTTCATGGGTAGAATTTATTCCAATATAAAAGGTTTTTGAGATTGAATCTTTGGTAAACGTTATTTAAATCAAATTCCCCCACCTTACGAATGACGGATGTGACAAACTCAAATGGTAAAAAATTTGTCCAGGGTTCTTATAATGACAGTAGTTGTTTTAAAAATTCAGATTAAAATTTAATCTTGCTGCGTGTACAAACGGGTCAATAGTTGGCTGAACTGATAAACTTATTTGCTGCCCATATTTATAGCGGACTGCATCCCGCTTATTTACAATCATTTTCCAGCCATAAAGCCAATCATACAAAATATCTCCAACCAAAACAATGGCACCCAAAACAATAAGTCCACCACCAGAACCGTCACTTTCTTTTCTTAATGGAATCAGTTTATAACCAATCTCATCTCCAACTTGATTGACTGGAATTTTCTCGTAGCGTTTCTCATTATCTTCACCGGCATTCAAAACCATAACATCATAGGGAGTGTCTGCCCAATCCTTTTCTTCCATCATGGATGCACCTGCAACCATCAATCCTAATCCACCTGCACCAATCATAAATAAACGGCGTGCTTTTTTTTTCTCTCCGGCATAACTATGGACAATTCCTGGAATCGGAATTGATGTCAGGGCTAAGCCAATGGTGAGCCGGCGATTCATATCCTGGTATTCTTCAAATGTCATCTCTGCTGGAACTGGGTAGAGAGGTGTTTCATTCAGAAGGTCACCACCCGATAATCCTTGACCATTCAAGAAAGAAAAAACAAAAAAAGTTACCCAAATTCGGAAGAGATATTTATTCATGCTTTTCTCGGTTAGGTTCATTTTCTACAACGCCTAAACAGCAGCCGGGAGACCCTTTTGTTTTGCCACAATTATCGCATTTCGCTGCATTCTTAGCGCAGCAAATATCTGTCCCTTTCACCTGTCCACAGTTGTTGCAAAGGGTTACATCTTGTCCCGATAGCTCGATCTTGCAACAAGCTGGGGAACCTTTATGTGCACCACATCCACAGACGATTGCATCCGTGGCACAGCAAACATCAGTGCCTTTTAATTCTCCACAATTACCGCAAAGAACTATTGATGAAATTTCCATTGTATCAGTGATTGAGTTCGTGGGATGATCTTGAATTGCCAAAATTGGCAACACGATGATGAGGGGTAGAATAGTAGAAAAAATGTATCGTTTCATAGCGAATCTCCGATTTCGTGTTAGTGGAAATTTAGAGAAAAAGTTGAATATGGATTTGGATTATTTTTTTAAAAGCAATCTGAATCCATTGAAACTTATCAGTCCCAAAATTAGGACCACAAACAAACTGAATTCCATGGGAAGGCCATAGGATCCGATAATGAAATCCAAATCATTTACCTCTCTATAAAGATGGACGAGCCCAGCAGCTACTAATAAACAGGCTGATCCTAAATTGTATTAGTCTTGGTTCATGGCAAAACATCTTTTGTTAAATTATTAATACTCTGGATCCATCCCTACCCAAACAATGTTATAAATCACTTTTATTGTAAATAATTCTATAATTTTTTTTATCTATATTCTTTTTATTTACAATTTTTTTTGAAGAATTAATTCTTCTCAAAAACCATTTTATCTTCCTTGAATGATTTGAATTCCAAAGCGTTCCCACTTGGATCCTGAATGAAAAAAGTTCCTTGTTCTCCTTTCTTCTTTTTAAATCTAATTTGCGGTTTAATTAAAAACCTTAAATCTGAATGTTCAATTGTTTCAATCAATTGTTCCCATTCATCCCAAGGTAAAATTATACCAAAGTGCCGGGCCGGAACTTGGATCCTGTCCACAGAATTTGTTTGAGGCAGATTACAATCTTTCGGTGAAAGGTGGGCAACGATTTGGTGTCCATAAAGATTAAAATCAATCCATTTTTTTGATTCACGGCCCAATGTACATCCCAGTACATTTGTATAAAATTCCCGTGTTAATTCAAGGTCATGGACAGGAAATGCGAGATGGAATCGTGGAATGTTCATTTTATCTATTTTCATCAAACCTTGCGGAAGTTTCCGCCAGTAGGCGGATAAATATCACTTCCGCAAGGTTAAAATAGCAAGCCTGTGTTAATGAAATTATTCCTTCCGCACCTTTCATTTCACCAACACTATTTTTTGAGTCTCAACAAAATTGTTAGACTGCAAGCGTACAAAATAAATCCCACTCGAAAATCCAGACCCATTCCAAACGACCTCATGTTCACCGGGCTCCAAATTTCCATTCACCAATGTTTCTACAATACGGCCGGTTATATTGTAAACGGTTAACGTTAGGGGACGCATTATTGCCTCCCCTAAACCAAAATTAAACCGGATCGTGGTGCGTGGATTGAATGGATTTGGAAATGCAGGGTACAATTGAAATTCACCCGGAACAGATGCTTGATCTCCAATCCCAACAAAATCGCAGCCAATATCAAAAGCACCGATGGGACCGGCATCATTGGAATATTCCACACAAGGGGAATTTCCGGTTAATTGAAAATCATTGCTGTCGGGATTACAAAATAAGGGATCAATGTTCATCACATTAGTCAACCCAAAGTTGGTTGTACCATTATTATTAGTTTCAATGCCATTAATATGACCCTTCAAATCCGTATAATAAATGCTGGCAAAATTTTCTTCGCCTTCCGCTCTGAAAGAAATTTCTGTTTCATCATCATTCCATAAAATTGAATTAATCACATTCAATTCCGATCCATCATACATGCGAATAATACTATAATCTTCATCAACAGAATTCTCTGAAAGTGTCACAAAATTCATATCTATTTGAGAATTCTGTAAATAAACAATTTGACTGGTTCCACTTGTATTCAGTATTGAAAAATAATCCAGTTCTACAGTTGAATTGTAAGCATATAAAGCGCCCAAAAAGCAATTTGAAATATTTTCAATTCGTGAATTTTTAATAATGCCATAACTACTCCCAAAAGTGATTGCTCCACAATCTGAATCCGCTTCAGTTTGGGTAAAAACGCAATTTTCAATGGTAACATTTCCTGAAGTGCACGTTAAGCTATTATCTCCATAAATTCCACCAAAAGCAAAGGTGAATCCTTTTACTAGCATGGCAGATCCTGTATCATGTAAATAAAGAATTGGATTGGGATCTTCGATTGTTAAAACTGTTGTGGCAATATCTGTCTCATCACCGGAGTGAATAAAATGAGATGCCAGAATTATTCCTGTGGCATTGATTTCAATGGAACCGGTATAAATGCCCGGCGCTACCAAAATAGTATCTAGAGCGGCAGATTCGTCCACTGCTTTTTGGATAGACGCAAAGGGGGTCCCCTCCGATCCGTTTCCTGTTTCATCATTACCATTAGCTGCCACATGATACGTTACAGGACCCGAATAGCCATAAGTTGCAACCAAGCCAAACGCTTGTCCATCGCCAATATCGCCTTTATGCCGAATTCGGATTGTATAGTTTCCCGGTTCCGGTTCCGAAATCAAAACTTGCTCCACATTATCTACAATATTGTCGCCTGTTGTGGCAGCATATCCGGGGTTTATTAGATCCAAAATCCAAGGGAAATATTCTGTCCCATTTTCATGGAAAATCCTTAAATCTAAATCATTGACTAACATTATTTCGGGCGAATTCAAAATTGGTGGAGTCGGTGTTCCCGGAAGATCAGTCCATGAAATTGTTGCACGAAGTGGTTCATCACCATCAGATGAAATTATAAATTCTACACTATCTCCATTCATTAAAAATTCTTCTGAAATTAAATTACCATTCCCGTTTCTTTGAATCAAATCGACAGCTTGGGCAGTATTCATGAGTCCCCAACCAAATCTATAATCGGGACCATCAGTGCTTCCAGCTTCATTAGCAGTATGAATTGCGATTGCCTTTAGAGTGGCAGCTTGTGGAAGAGTATCATTAAAACTTTTATACATTTCTTGAACCAAAACTAAAGAACCGGTAACACTGGGGGCGGACATGGATGTTCCAGAATAAGTTCCATAATCTTGATCGCCTGAACTAAAAGATGAAAAAAGGCCAACACCATTGGCAACAATATCCGGTTTGATTCTGCCATCATCTGCGGGACCAAAGGAGCTGAATGAGGACATAGAAACATCACTTGGATTTTCATAGCCATTTACAATATCATTTACGGCGCCAACCGTTAATACATTTTTAGCAATTTTATGATAAGAAATGCAATCCCAAGGTCCGTCAGGATTTCGGGATTCTGTGGACAATTCCCAATCACCAAGGGTCGTATTCCAGACCCAATGTTCGGTTCCCACTGCCGCTTCATCATTGCGGTCATTCCCTGCAGACATGACGATTAAATAGTGTGGTGCGTTGTAGGCGATTTCATCCCATTCCCGGGTTTGCTCATGATAAAAACCAAAATGATAATCTTCGTTATTGTCCACTTCCGGATCGCCCCACCAGACCCATTTATCATCACCTAGAGAATTCCAATGCCATCCACCCCGTTGTCCATAAGAATGGTTAGAAAGAGTTAATCCAGTCGCCGCTTGAGCAGCCATTTCGCCACTATCATATTCCCAGTCGTTCGTATGTAAAATTACATCTCGTGCCATGCCTCGAGCATTTGGATTTACGCCACTTGCTTTTATGGTCCCAGCTACATGAGTTGCATGATCACTTAAATTTTCTCCACCATCAACCTGGATAGTTAGCCCGACTAACTCATCATGGGAAATTAATGTTGCTCCACCGTCCCACTCGCCAACAATCATACCTGAGCCTGATAAAAATAATTGGCTTTCACCACCCGCCCAAACTTGATTTGTTGAAATTGTTTTAGCCGAATTAATATTCTCTGTACAATAGTAAATGGGTTTCCCATTTGGAGCCAATCTTTGAAGTGAATATTCTTCTCCATTTTCTAATTTCCCTTTCACAGGCCACCCCATATTTCTTGCCTTTTCTTCGGCATTCTTTTTAGCCCTTTGGGATTTTTTAATTAATAATTCAGATTGAGATTTGAGACTTTCTTTCTGAAAATTTGTTTGTCCAAATAAAGTAGCAATAATAAAAAAAGTTGGAAATATTTTATTCATTTAATATTTATCTATCTAACAATAGCAAATTTCCCAACTTGGTCAGCTATTTTTTTATGAGTTGCTGGATTAAGTTGTTCAATATAATATAGATAAAGGCCCGGTGATACTTCTTGATTATTGATAGATCTTAAATCCCACCATTCATTCCCTTCTGTATCACTGTTATGATCTAATTCGTTTACGAATTCACCTGATAATGTAAATATTTTTATTTTACATACATTGGGAAGGTTTGTGAATCGTATTCGACGTAGAAATTCTGATTCTTTAAAATTTGATCTAACGATATAAGGATTTGGTACAACTTTAACTTTATTCAAATTTTCTTGCGGTCGAATTCCCGGAAAAACTTGTACAAAATTCCTATCCAAGATGGTGGTTCCTTTTGAATTCTCAATAGAAGAATACCCTTCTGGATTTGCCCACTCATCTGGATTTGAGTAATTCGTATCTACGACCGATTCAAAGTTGCCATCATCCATGGCTAAAAAATGGACTGGATAGCTTGGTTCTACACCCATATCATAAGACACAACGGAATAAGTATATTCCAAGCCATCTGTTACTTGTCTGTCTTCATACAAATATTTGAATGTGTCCCCTTTCACAATTTTCCAATCAATTTCTTCCAATCGAATAATGTCCAACCCTGTATCTTCGCCTAAACTAAACCACGGATAATATGGGTCTTCCCCTTTTATTGAATGTCCACGTTGACGAGTAACATCTTGTGAACATTCCGTAGGATCATTCCCATAAACACAATGAATTGAATCAGCTTCTGCAGATAAATCAAATTGTTGATAAGGTCTCCAGCCCACAAACAAACCATCTGCATCATAAATTCGTCCGGAAGCGCTTCCCCAATTTTTTCCACCATCGATACTTTTATAAATCTTATATCCTTCAAAATCTGAATAACCGGTCAAAACGTCTATCGAATTTTCAGCCACATCATTCCAATATAATTTGACAACGCCTGTATCCGTTTCTGAATAAACCAATGGACGCGTCGGAGGTGTAAATCCTTGATAGCGCGAATTATACATCACCTGCGCAAATCTTGCATTGCTAATTAAGTCTTCCTCATTCTGTCCAAAAATGATACAAAAAGAAAAGGGGACTTCCCGTCCCACCGGTAAATCAAATGGACCACAACTCATAAAGATTGAGCAATCCAACCCAGGGGGTTCTCTCAAAAATGCTGTTTCTTCTAATAGGCCTTCAAGTGAATCAAAATGTGGATTCAATTCCGTACCTATATCCAATCCAGGATTCTTTGTGTGAAAATGCCAAGCATGCTCATTTTCACTTAAATGTGTTGTATCACCAGCCATGATTTTATACATGATTTCTTCTTTATTTCTAGCTTGTGGACATCCCGCTGCTCCAGCGTAACAACTGCTACTATTACTTTCCATTTGAACAACTCCGGGCCGACTATACCAATCAAACCAATGCCAATCTGTCATTTTTAAGGGCTCTCCCGGGAAAATATCTATGGTGCCATCTTGATCTAAATCCACAGGATCGGTTGCTCGAGGCGAATCCAATAATTGGGTCGCAACCACGCCAAAATCAGTTCCTGGTGAAGGATCGCCATTCATAGCATACCCTCGCGCTTGGCCACTCACACCATCATAATCACCAACCATAGCCATTGAGATTAACATTCGCTCATTGTTCCGTTCGAATATTTCCCAGTAATATTTCATAAAATCATCATCATTGGTATGGAGACTGGAATTAAAACCATTCTCATTTCCAACCAAAACATCCGAATCGAAATAAAATCCTAAAAATGTACCTTGGTAATTAAATCCTTTACCTCGATTTAGTTTGGTTCCATCTGGCATCACCATTCCTTCGCCACATTTTTGGTTGCCATTTTTATCCAAAATAGGATTTCCTAATTCATCTTCAGCGCACCAATCGCCACTTTCATTCCGTACCTTAACTGTAACAAAGATAATATCTTCAGCATACGAAACGCCGTAAGAATGAGCTTCTGCCATCACGCGTAATCCCATAGGATAGGCGGTTTGTTCATATTCATCATTCGTATCTACCATATTGCCTCGATGTGCCCAACGATCATCAAATTCCATATAGACTTCCATATCAGAAATAAAACGTCCATCTACACTTTCCCAACAATCTGGATCTTTTCTAGATTGAGAACATCCGGGTAAATTGACATTATAATCTTCTGCCCACCAGCCCGGCCAAAAAGATTCGGTTAATCCGGTATTTTCGTTGTATTGAATTGGCCATGTATCTGAAAATGCGCTATGGGCTAAAAGTGGGTAGGTGTCACTGGGATCAGTTACGTAAGTATCTCCGAAAATATCTCCATTCGTTACTTCTGTATTATGAGTGTGAACCCGAGATTTATTAGAAGCATGCCATTCTCCATTTGGCGAACCATCTAAACGGGAAATCCATGATTCTGCAACATTGTATCCGTAATACATATATTCATCATCTTCGGTCCACTCTTCCAAATCAGCGCCATAATTATAAAAATCAAATTGATCTTCTCTTTGAATAAGTTTCGGGCGTAATGCCCAAGGATAAATAAACCCAACCCGTGCACTGGCAGTATTTGGATCCAAATCACCAAAGGTGGAAATGGCTATTTTTTTCAATTCATGATTAATTGAATATTGATATGGATTATCAAAAAGATCTTTGGATGCTTTTTTAGAAATACTATCTGGTCGCCATTGGCCAAAATCCTGATCTAATTCAAAAATAACTCCCACATAATTCGTATCATTCTCAGAAAACCAATCATCATAAGCTTCACTGGATTCCCAAATTCCATAAAGAGGAAACCCATCACTGTCCACAACGTACTCTACATGAGTCCAATTAAATTTATATGAATATTGATGACCGGGTACTCCGGCAAGAAATGCAACAGAAGGTAAATAAGAATATCCATTCCAAATTCCCATGGGATGTTCATCCCAATTAATAATATTCCCATAATTAGAAATAGCAGATTGAGCTTTCCCCTGAAGTAAATATCCGATTGCTCGATCATTCATGGGATTGGTGGGGAAAAAATTGTCTCCAATTTTCCCCATTTCGGAATAATGAAAAGGATCTAAGGTAGTGGACTCTTTCTCTTTTATCTCTTCACCCAAAATTTGGGCGAAACTCAAAACAATAATTGTAAATCTAAAGAAATGAACCATAATACAGGATTAATTTAATAGGTCTCGCACAGTATCCAAACTGATGTTCCCACCACAAATAACAACGCCCACTCTTTGATTTTTTAATGAGTCCTTCTTTTTGAGCAATGTTGCCACAGCTGTTCCAGCAGCACCCTCCAGTAATTGATGTTCCTTATCCATATATATTTTCATAGCTCGTTTAATCTCATCTTCAGTCACTAAAACAGTCTCGTCAATTATATCACAACAAATCGGGAATGTTATGGATTCCTTTTCAACACCACCTGCTGTCCCATCGGATAAAGTTGGTTTTGATTCCAGCTCCAAGATTTTTCCTGCTTTCATGGAATGGATCATAACTGCGGAATTTTCTGGAGAACATCCTATCACATGAATCGTGGGCCAAATGGATTTCAAATAAATTGCCGTTCCAGCAATGAGCCCGCCACCACCAACAGAGACGATTATTGCATCCAAACCATCACATTGAGATTCAATTTCTACACCGATTGTTCCTTGCCCGGCCATGACGAATGTATCGTTATAAGGAGACACGTAGGTTTTTCCCGTTTTTATAGAAACCTGTCTAGCCATTGTTTCTGAATCAATACAATCTTTTCCATGCACTTCAATATTGGCCCCAAATTGTTTCATATTACCCAATTTAATTGAAGATGATTTTTCCGGTACATATATCGTACATTGAATGCCAACTTGTTCGGCGGCATACGCTACCGCCGCACCATGATTCCCTGTTGAGGCTGAAACCACACCGGTTGACTTTTCTTTTTCGGATAAGGAAAGAATTTTATTTAGCGCGCCTCGCGCTTTGAATGAGCCCGTAATTTGCAAATTTTCCAATTTGAAGTGAACTTGAGCTCCTATTAAATCAGAAAGTCCTTTCGATTGAATTAACGGGGTATTTCGGATAAAGGGTTGGATTCGTCTGCTTGCATCCAGAATATTATTAATCATTTTTACATTTCCCCCCTAAAAACAGTGAAAGAAAATTGACTATTTATTTTTCATTTCAAAGTGAAAATAATTACGATTCAATTTGGATTAAAATTAAAAATTGCCACTTAATAACGTAAAATATAATCGATTCTAGGGCTTTGCCATTGTTCGGGAATTAATGGCAATTTAAATAGGTCTTAAATCATGAATCTGTCATTACATATCATGACACTGTACCAACAGATTATATTAAATCAAAAAGGGAATCTATTAAAACGTATATTCTAAATTTGCTCTGGCAATCAATGTGTTTTTCTTTACACCACCTGTTTCTTTGATACGGAATTCGCCATGTGTATTCAAATTGAACCCATCGATAATTTTCATTCTTATTCCACCTTTAAACCCAAGCCATGACATTTCTACCAAACCAGAACCTTTGGCAAAACTAAGACCTCCTTTTGCAAGTATTCGATTTGCTAAGAAAGGATACTCCGCAGAAAAATTGGTGGTAAGGAAATCTTGAACGCCTCGAACTCCAGGTCCAATACTTAATTCACTTGAATTTGTGGTCAAATTAAGTGATGTTTTTAATGGGATTTCGTATTGGGTAGAAAGAGCAATATTCACCACATTTGTCGATAAAGCAGGATCAACAAAATTACTATCCCTGTTCTCAAAATTGTCTGATTTATTCACATTAACAAAAGTACCACTCATTATATGAGAGCCAAACCAATCAAAGCGATGACTAAGGTTCAACATTAAATTATTGGTATGAGTACTTTCTCTATTATCTGTATAAGACGTATCTGTCAGTACGATTAATTCGTCAATCCCATTTTTCCTATCAATAGATCGAAATGAAAAATTCAAAGTTGGCAACCCATGTCCCGGCAAAGCATTAACGCCAAATGATACTGTATTTTGCGACTTTACCGTTTCAACTGTCGTTAAAATATCATCGTCCTGGTATTTGTACCCCACCGTAAGCATTAATCTATTTTGGAGTAATTTAAATTTGTCAGCAATGGCATACTCCCTTTTATTCCCTACAAGATAAGGGTTTGCCAGTGATCTAAACTCTGGGCCGACTTGAGAATATTCAACCGCTAAATAATTTCCATAAAAATTTGTAATTGCTCGTCCACGATATGCCAATGATGGCATTGAAAATACAGCATCAATAAATTCATCCGTTGTTGCATCCGAATCTAAAGCATTGATATCTATAGGGACCAATGGAGCCATATTCGGATTAATAATAAAAATATCACTTATATCTTTCGGATCTATTGGAATATTATTTAAATCAAATTTTCCGCCAAGATTATTGTCAACGGAATCATCAATTAAAGTATCCATACCGGCCAAAGTAAGTGGACCGCCCCAAATGTTATTATTGGTCAAACTAAATGCCAATTCGCCTTCCAATCGAATTCGTTTATTTAATAATGATAATCCCAAATCCGTTCCAACAACTAAGTTATCTTTTGGACCCCTTCCACTCCAATCTTTCCCATTCAAAAATTGAGCCTTTGTCCTTAAAGCATCAATAGTATAAACGCGACCGGAATCTAATCCTTCGATGGATCCTGTGGCATTGGGTAAATAGGTTATCGTTGCATCATTTACAATTGCATGAACACTGCTTGTATCATCCCGTGCTTTTAAAAAATTAAGTCCCCATTGGAATTTTTCACCACGTCCTAATGCAAGACGCCCAGATAATACACGCTGGGCAAAGGTATAATCATTTCTATTTAATGAAAGATATTTTAATCCGTCATTATTTGTATCAATAGAATATGAATAGGATTTTTCAAGATTACCTTGGATTGCGCGATTGATTTCACCATTCACAACATGTAAACTAAACCAACCTAACTTTAGATTAACATCCAATCCACGAATCCGTTTTCCATTCATCGTAAATTGAGACAAACGTGGATTTGAATCTCCAATATTTAGAGTCATATAATCTTTGAGAGAAAAAGAAAACCCCACAACGTTTCGTGGTTGAAAAAGTACATTCTCTTGAGTTGTCAATTTTATATTCGATTTAAATTTTAACCAATCATAAGCAGAGCCTTTAAAATCGACCATGACTTGACTAATATTTAAGGTTAAATCATCAATTTGATCCATACTACTACTGGTTCTAATTCGACCGGTATAATTTAATGATGGTTCCTTTATTGTCGTTGTAAACGTCCAAGATTTTGGATTTCGCCTTCCTGTGAATAATTGAACTTGGTGATCTCCCGGTTCCAATTCATCCAATAAACAACTTACCATTTCTGAATCGACATAGGCTAAATCTGTAATATCCTCTCCATCAAGTAACAACTGAATTACGTCTGAATTTCCACCGCTCACTTTGTACATTGATATGGCAATGAGTACATCCTTTCCTGAAATTGTAGAATTGGGTTCAGGACTCATTATCAAAATATTAGATTGGGCAAATAGCGTATTGCTTATCAATAATAAATAAAATAGTGTCTTTTTCATTTTCGTTTTTTAGTTGAATTGAATAACGATTTCTTTGATGTTTCCATCTTCGTCTTCTATTTCAAATCGTAATTCTTGCGTTGGGATTTCTATATCTGCTTCTTCAAAACCCACCATATCTTCCGAGGTTGTTTCATGAACTTTTAAAGAGCCTTCCGGCGTAGAAATTACCGTTTCTCCATCAACCACTTCTGTGGATTCTCCCGTGATAGTATTGGTCACTTCAACTACACCTTCAATTAAGGAAAATGAATCACCAGTGGATGGATTTGAAGCAATCGTTAATTCTGTCCCTTTTACGGATGCGACAGATGTAGGAGTTGCAATTCGAAATTCATTCCCTTTTTGTGGCGCAATATCTGCAGTGATTTTCCCATATTTTATATCTAAGGATTTATTGATTCTATTTCCTGTTCGTTTCCCGGCAATCGTTAAATCTGAATTAGCCAAAAGTTTCAGGACTGTTTTATCATCCAAATACATTACGGCTGCAAAACCACCTTTCCCTGTAAGAATTTTATCTTGATCTTTTAATGCCATCCCAGGAACTAGTTTTTGTTTTCCAGTGGATCCATTTTCCACAATGGAAACTTTTCCTTTCACTTTTACAGCGATCGCAATTTTGGATGATGCCGTAAGCATTGTGCTCAATAAAAAACAAATTATAATTAAGCGTTTCATTCTGACACCTCCACTGAGCGTATTTGAATTGCACGATATGTTTCATTTCCGTTCTCATCTTCTGTTGCGATCCCCATGGATACGATAGATTGAATAAAAGATATATCAACACTTTCACCATCCAAAGTGATTGTCCCATTTGGTATCATCCCATTTGCATCCCCACCATCACCAAAGAGCCTATTTACCAGCTCGTCGCCGATAAGGGAGCGTAAGGCCATCCCGGCTGGACTCGTGTCATCACCACTCGATTCACTTCTTTCTGTTGAAGTGAAATCCTTAACCTTGAAAGCCATAATATCACTAAAAATTTCTTCAGTTCCTGATGTAGTGGTTATATCCTTTCTTACTTGCCATACATAAATTTTTCCGGGTACAAGATCACCAGCATCTGTTGGGTATTGAAAAGTCGAGACCCCAAACCCGACCTGTTCAAATCCTTGAGATTGATCCAACGGTAATCGCGTTACGGATTCAATGGCTTGCCCCATTGATGAATGCTCATCAGAGATGAATTCAGCCAAACGGATATAATATTGGCACCCACTTTCCCCCGTGGTGGGATCAGTGTAATTACAAGGATCCGATTCCCACTGCAAAACGGGAAAAGATGTGTAAACTTCATTTAAGGTGGTATCTGCCAACATTCCACCTGGAGAAACAAGCTGAAGCATAAATGGGTTTGCAATATTCAGAATATCTTCTTTAATAATTTGTTGGCCATTTTCCGCTGTAGCAATAACACGGAAAGTATAAACACCGTTGGGTAATTGCCCATTTTGAACTATTGCACTAAACATATCTTCTGCTGCTGCAATATCCAATTGTTCTGTTATATCCAAATGAAGTGGAATATTATTTCCATAATCATCAAAAATTTGGTCAGACGCTAAATTTAAATCCATATTTGTTAAATGAATAGGTGCGCTCAGAAAAATGGGTTGGGTTGTTTCAACTTTTACCAATGTTTCATTATTTACTCCTAAAGCTTCAGAAGCTATAATAATTTCAAATTCAATATCAACGCCCACAGAATCAGGTGCGCCGGATTCACGACTTAATTCTGCTAAAAATATAGGCATATTCGATTCACCGGTGTTTATGTCTACCATACTTAAATAGTAAGTGACGTAGGGCGTCCAACTCACATCAAATTTGATTTGTGAAAATACCATAGATATCCAGACAAGGAATACGGTAACAGTTCGAAAGAATTTTATTTTTATCATTATTTACAACCTCTTAATCAAATTCTGTAAGGATTCATCCATAACAAATTTTATTTAAAAACATTTTTAATTGAATATTTAATATCAATTTGTTCACCTTCTAAATACTCTTTTTCCCAGAGTTTATGGCCTTTTGCAGTGTATTTAGTCCAAGTCCCATCCTTTTTCCCACGTTTAATTCGCCCTTGTTTAATCTTTCTACCCTCTGGATTCCAGTGAGTCCACACGCCATGTTTATCACCATTCTCGTATTGACCCTCAATTAAACGAGACCCATCATTCCGCCATTCCGTCCAAAGTCCATCTTTTCGACCCGCAACGAATGGGCCATATTTTTCTTTTTGACCATTAAAAAAATAATAAGATTTCTGGGAAAGGGTTATTTTATTATTGGCTTCGGTATAATGATGAATCTCTTTTGGCAGACCATTTTTGTGGAATGAATCAACAACATTAAAAGATTGTGCCATCAAGAAAGTTGATAAAAAGATAAAAAAGCTTGGTGTCTGTTTCATATTATTCAATAAATAGAGAAAGTGAATAGTGTGAAATTGCATAATTTACGAGAGATTTAAAAAGAATGAATTTTATATAAATGGAATTTTTTGCAAAAAAAAACCACCCGTAAAACGGGTGGTTTTTAGCTAATTCCAAGGATGGACTAGAGTGGTTTTACTTGTGTAGCGACAGGCCCTTTCGGTCCGTCCCCAACTTCAAATTCAACTTTTTGATTTTCAGAAAGTGTTTTAAAACCGTCCATCAAAATTTCATTCATATGAACAAAAAGATCTTTCTGACCTTCTAATTCAATAAAACCATAGCCCTTAGAATTATTGAACCATTTCACGGTTCCTTCTTTTCTGTCTGGCATATTGTTATCCTTTAGGTTATGTTAATAAAGCCAATTTAGTTTGACTTCGTGGGCGATGAGAGATTCGAACTCCCGACACCTGCGGTGTAAACGCAGTGCTCTAACCAACTGAGCTAATCGCCCCTGCGTTTAGCCAGAAAAATTACCTAATACTTTCCATCATATTTAAGTTTTTTTCAGGTTTTTATTACGCCGGGAACTGCAATATTAAGAACGTCTTTTATCTCTTTAGCAAAGTGAAATATCAAGTCTTTTGCAACATGTTCCGGAACATCTTCCAAATCTTTTCTGTTATGGTCTGGAAGAATAACTTCCTTAATTCCTGCACGGTGAGCTGCAGTAACTTTTTCTTTGACCCCACCAATGGGTAACACATTTCCACGAAGGGTGATTTCGCCTGTCATGGCAACCTTTTCCTTAACGGAGACACCTGTTAGTAAAGAGACTAAAGATGTAACCATTCCAACTCCAGCAGAAGGCCCATCTTTTGGAATGGCTCCGGCAGGTACATGAACATGTATATCTAAATTTTCATTAAATCCCTCTTCCAACCCAAATAATTCAGCATTTGCACGGACAAAAGTAAGACCAGCCGTTGCTGATTCTTTCATTACATCCCCTAATTGCCCCGTTAGTGTGAGCGTACCCTTTCCTTTCATTTTGGATGATTCTATAAATAAAATATCTCCACCTGCAGCCGTCCAGGCTAATCCGGTAACGACCCCGGGTTTCGTAGCTCTTTCTGCTAATTCTGAATAGAATCGTGCAGCACCAAGATATTCACCGACTTTCGTTTTTGTAATCTTTACCTTTTTTTGATCTTTTTCAACAACTTCACGTGCAACTTTACGTAAAACATTGGCGATTTCTCGTTCGAGACTTCTTACGCCAGCTTCCCGTGTATAAGATCGAATTAATTCTTTAACAGATCCAGAATCAAATGAAACATGACTTTTAGTTAATCCATTTTCTTTAATCTGTTTTGGAAGAATATGACGTTTCGCTATTTGAACTTTTTCATCTTCAATATAACCGGAAAATTCTAAAATTTCCATTCGATCATGTAGAGCGGGAGGAATTGCATCTTGATAATTTGCCGTTGCAATAAACATAACATTACTCAAATCAAAATCCACTTCTAAATAATGATCACTAAATGAATGATTCTGTTCTGGGTCTAAAACTTCTAATAAGGCAGAAGATGGGTCCCCTCGAAAATCGGCGCCGAGTTTATCAATTTCATCTAGCATAAAAACGGGATTATTCGTTCCTGCTTTTTTAATACTTTGAATAATTCGACCCGGGAGAGCACCAATATAAGTTCTTCTATGTCCGCGAACCTCAGCCTCATCTCGAACACCACCCAAGGATAAACGAACAAATTCCCGTCCCATAGCACGTGCGATAGATTTACCAAGTGATGTTTTCCCAACACCAGGTGGACCTCCAAAACACAAAATTGGTCCACGAACTGTTCCGTTTGGATCTTTCTTCTGTTTCAAATTTCGAACGGCTAAATATTCAATGATTCGCTCCTTAACCTTATCTAATCCAAAATGGTCTTCATCCAAAATTTCCATGGCTTCTATTAGATCAATTCTGTCTTTTGTGGAATTACTCCATGGAATATCAGCTAACCATTCTATGTAAGTTCTTGATACATTATATTCTGGAGATTGTGTTGGAATTCTAGATAAGCGGTCTAATTCTTTTAAGGCTACCTTTTCAGCTTCTTTGGGCATTTTGGCATCTTTTAATTTTTTCTCAATTTCTTTAAGTTCAACCGATCCTTCGTCTTCACCCAATTCTTTTTTAATCGCCTTCATTTGCTCACGTAAATAATATTCCCGTTGAGTTTTGGTAATCTCATCATGTACTTCTGATTGAATTTCTTCACCTAATTTAATTCGCTGTATTTCTCGAGAAATTATTGTAAGTGCTTTTTCAATTCGACTTTTGATATTCAATTCTTCAAGGATTTCCTGCTTTTCCTTATTTGATATTGTAAGGACAGAAATTGCACGATCTGTTAGTCTATTAGCCTTTTGTATATTTTTCAACATTCCGGAATGTTCATCGGTCAAATTGGGTGCAACCTTCATAAGGTCTTCGAAAGATTGTCTTAAATTTGATGCCAACGCATCCACTTCCAAATCGTCAGTAATGGGTTCATCTTCTACGGATTCTATTGCTGCGAGAAAGTAAGGTTCTCGTTTTGTATAATCTAATATTTTAACCCGCGAAATACCCTGAACGATAGCAGATTTACTATTATCCGGCATATCAAAAACTTTGAGAACTTGTGCCAATGTTCCAAATGCGTATAAATCTGACGGCTTCGGCTCTTCAACAGAACCATCTTCCTGAGCCACAACAATAATATAACGTTTCTTTGGATCAAGTTCATTAATCAACTTTAAGCTTCGTTCTCGACCGATATAAATTGGGATAACTTGTTGAGGAAAAAGTACCGTGTTCCGTAAAGGCATCACGGGATATTGATCCGCATTTTTTATATTAAAATTTTCTATTTGTTTTTCTGATAATTTTTCACTCATGGATGTCCTTTTCGACAAAAATTCTACTGTGTAAAGTTACAAGGATTATGCCAATAATATTCAACTGATGATTCGGCGAGTCAAATTTGATTTATCTGTTGATATGGCGTACTTTTATAATTGTTCAATACTTTTAATGAAAGATATAAAAATCTCTTTTTCGGTTTTTAGGATAATTTTGGGGCCCGTCCCCTTAAAAAAATAAGGTCCATCCGGTGCAATAATAATGGCAGCCATCAATGAATAGTTCGGCATCTCAGTTGTTACCCCTCCCATTCCCATTGAAGATTTAAGATAGGTACCTTCAGCAAAAGAAAAAGTCACATCCATTCCATTAATATTTTCGATAAATTTTTCTGCAGTTTCAGTAATTGTCTTCTGCGAGTTAGACCTGAATTGACCATACCATCGTTCCAAATTCGCCTCTACACTTCCGCCAATTCCGGAAAAAACCACCAATTCACCAGAACCTGTTTCAGTCGGAATTTCAAATTGAGCAATTCGCATAGAACTTGAAGGTTGTATTCGTTTCCATCCATTCGGTATTTTTGCTTGAAGACGACCGATTTGACTGTATCCTGACTTTAAAGTTATTTTTGTTTCTCCACGATTTGCAACTTGAATCGTTGGTTCATGATTATGCCCAACATGAGATTCCATCTCAACTTCATTTTGGGATTCCTGGTCGATGATATAGAAACTTAATACAGCGCCTACGATTGCTGTAAATGTTAAGATAAAATATTTAGGATTCATCTTTCTTCCATGACCATTCGGGCTTGTTCATCCGCATGGTATGAACTTCGGACAAGAGCCCCTGATTCAACAACTTGAAATCCCAAATCTAATCCGATTGATTTATAATCCATAAATTCTTTTTCTTCAACATATCGATCCACAGGTAAATGATTTTTTGTTGGTTGCAAATATTGTCCAATAGTAAAAATAGAAACTCCCGTATCCACGACTTGTTTCATTGTTTCAATAACTTCATTAAAATGCTCTCCTAAACCTAGCATCATTCCTGTTTTTGTTTTTAATTTATGTTTGACGGAAAATTTTAGGACATCTAAACTTCTTTGCCAATTTGCCTGACTCCGAACTTGTTTACTTATTCGTTCAACACATTCAACATTATGCCCAAATATTTCAGGTTTCGCAGCAAATACTTTTAATAAGGATGGTTCGTTACCTTGAAAATCCGGTGTTAATACTTCAACAGTGCATTTGGGTACATGTTGGTGAATTTGCTGAATTGTCTCTGCCCAAATAATCGCGCCAAATTCGCCCTTCAAATCATCCCGATCCACGGAAGTAACCACTACATGACGAAGATTCATTTTTTTCACAGCCATGGCTGTTCTAAGTGGTTCCATTGGGTCATCCCAAATTGGCTTACCTGTTTTTACCGAACAAAATCCACAAGCTCTTGTACAGACGTCTCCAAGAATCATAATGGTAGCTGTTCCTCGATCCCAACATTCATAAATATTAGGGCAACGTGCTTCTTCACAAACTGTGTGGAGTTTATTTGATTGAACTACCTCATTTACAAACTTATATCCATCCGTCATTTGAAGACGTATTTTAGGTTTGTAGGGTTTTTCTATTGTTTCAGACATTTTTCTTTTGAAATAAATAAATCATGTATTTGCGATATTTTCTAAATAATCCACTGTCCAAAAGATCTATTTGATCCATTTTGGCTTCAAATTTAGGTCCCACTAATTTCCCAACAATTCTAGCTGTTTTAGGGTAATTCTTTTTTGCAGAATAAATCCCATATTCAATCGATGGATTAATAAATCTTTCAATGAAATATTTTCCATAATCCAAGGTTGGCATGGTGTTTTCGGTTTGATCATATTCTTTGATTAATTCAAAGCCATACGCAGCGGCGCTAGAAAGGTATTTGTCCATATCATGGGATGATTTGAGATGTGGATTTTTTGTTCCGTCACGATGATGAACAAAATAATCAGATGCCAATAAATAACCACCATCCCGAAGTGTTTCTCTTGCCTTTTCAAATCCTTGATCTATCTTGATATAACATGCACTTTCACTCTCTAATATTAAATCATATTTTTGTTGGGGATCAAATTTTTCAAACTTGCAATGGTGGAATTTCATCTCGCCTTTGAATTTTTCATCAATCACGGTTCTTTGGAAATCATCAGGAGAAAGCGTCTCTATATGGTATCCCTTATTGTGTAAATAATCAGCATTCCCACCAATACCACAACCAACATCCAAAATTGATTTAACATTGGATGGAATAAAGGATGACAAATGCTCAATATATCTGCCTTGTGCATCTTTGATTTCTTGAAGATTAACCGAATCCAAGTCTACCGATTTTGGTTCATCCCAAAATCCATAATGAAGAAATGGCGACCGAATAGTTTCGGAATAGAGTTTTAATACATGATCGATTGACATTACAATACCGTTTCCAGATTCATGGTTTCCAAGTAATGGCGTACTCGCTCTAAGAATTTTGCACCACTGGCACCATCAATAAGGCGATGATCAAAGCCCAATGAAAGCATCATCATACTCCGAATGGCAATGGCGTCTCCTTGGGGAGATTCCACCACAACGGGTTGTTTTTTAATGGCGCCCACACCCAAAATCCCAACATTAGGTTGATTAATAATTGGGGTGCCAACTGTTACGCCGAAGACTCCAAAATTCGTAATCGTAAAAGTCGATCCAGATAACTCATCGGCAGAAATTTGTTTGCTACGGGTTCGTTTCGCCACGTCATTTACAGCGCGACAAAGTCCAAGAAAATTTTTCTCTTCACAATTAAACATAGCTGGAACCATCAATCCATTTTCGATAGCCACGGCCAACCCTACATTGATATTTTTATGATAAGTAACAGACGTTCCAAAAATTGATGAATTCATTTCAGGAAAATCCTGCAACGCTTTGACCACCGCATCAACGGTAAAAGGTGTATAAGTCAACTTGAAACCTTCTTTAACTAAAAAGGATTCCCCTTTCGATTTTACCATGTCCACGATGGGTGTCATATCAACTTCTGTCATCACATATACATGCGCCGATGTATTAATACTCTCTCGCATGTGTTCCGCTATCAATTTCCGCATGTGATGCATTTCAACTGTCCGTCCCGCCAATGCAGATGAAACGGGGACTGGTGTTGAACTCGGGGTTTGATGTGCAACTGCCGGCATAGCAACAGGTTGAGCTACAGCCGATGCTATTCCACGATTTTCAATATACGCAAGAACATCTTTTTTCGTAACACGACCACTTCGGCCAGAGCCAGAAATCATTTCCAATTCGCCTAACGGTAATCCTTTTTCCGCTACTATTTTCATGACAACTGGCGTATAAAATTTCTTTTCAACTGTTGATGTTGTAGGTACAGAAATAATTGGTTTTGGTTCTACTGCTTTTACAATTTCGGGTTCAGGCCTTGGAATTGGAGTTTCTTCTTTTGAAGCAATCTCTACGGAGGATCCACTTCCATCTGTATCAATTTTTGCGATAACCACACCCACATCTTTCACATCATTGGGTTCGGCTAATATTTCAACCAAAACGCCTGCTGCTGAAGATGGGATTTCTGAATCCACTTTATCGGTACCAATTTCCAAAAGAATTTCATCGAGTTCAATGAATTCGCCGATTTTTTTCCGCCATTCAAGAATGGTTCCTTCCGTAATAGATTCGCCCATTTTGGGCATAATAACATCAATAATCATTTAATACTCCAGTAATTCTTTAATCGCATCCGCAACATCCGACGTTTGAGGAAGCACTTTCTCTTCTAAAAACCAATTATAAGGAACCGGTGAATCTTTTGTGGCTACTCGCCGAACCGGTCCATCCAACAATTCAAAATACTTATCCGCTATTAATGCAGAAATCTCTGCGCCGGGACCATTGGTCAAATTATCTTCATACACGACCAATGCTTTTCCGGTTTTTTCTAGAGACGCTTCAATCGTATCCAAGTCCAATGGATTCAAGGTTCGTAAATCTATAATTTCTACCGTGCCTTCAGGAAGTTCTAGAGATTTCACCCCTTCTATCGATTTCTGTACCATGGCCCCCCAAGTGATTATAGATATTTCGTCACCTTCAGAAACTATTCTCGCTTTTCCAAAAGGTAAAACGTAATCTTCACCCGGCTCTTCTGTGGCGGCGTAGCCTTGCCGATATAATCCTTTATGTTCCATAAATATGACTGGATCATTCATTCGGCACGCCATTTTCAGTAAACCTTTTGCATCTGCTGCATTAGATGGATACGCCAAATAAATCCCCGGAATATGAATAAAAAACCCATCAATGGATTGACTATGACATAGAGAACCATGGATATATCCACCAACCGGAACACGAATCACCACGGGGCAAGTCCAATCATTATTCGATCGGTATCGCATGGTGGATAGTTCATTCCGAATGTGCATCATGGCTGTCCATATATAATCGCCAAACTGAATTTCAACCACTGGCTTGTAGCCTGTAACGGCCATCCCAATGGCGGTACCCACTATGGAAGATTCGGCTAAAGGAGAATTAAAAACTCGTTGAGATCCAAACATATCTGAGAGACCTTTCGTTGCTGTAAAAACGCCCCCTTTTGGGTCTGCAATATCTTGACCATAAATAATCATTTTTTCGTTATGAGCCATTTCTTCTTTCAAGGCATGGTTAATTGCATCCACGATTACAATTTTGTCCGTCTTGGCGTTAAAGTCTGGCTCGCTTAAAGTTATATCATCGCTATAAATATGGTTCAATGCCGTATCTACATCCGGATGATCTTGTGCATCTGCCCATTGAGTATCCGCGTCAACTTGTACTTGAATATCTTGGCGAATCTTTTCAAACTCTTTTGCAGTAATGAATTTTTCTTTCACACATTGGGCTTCCAAAACTATGAGCGGATCTCGCTTACGATCTTCAGCCAAATCATCTTCTGACCGATATTTCCGCTGGTCATCGGAACTGGAATGAGGAAGTAAGCGAACGACATTAGAAACAATCAATGATGGCCCTTTCCCCTTTCGAGCCCGATCTATCGCTTGTTTAAAAGCTAAATTAGTTTCGAAAAAATCTGTGCCATTCACATCATAGCGAGACAAATTTTTATAGCCCGCAGCCATAGCATAAACCGAATCTGCTGACTGCAGAGATTTATGGGTAGAAATAGCATAATCATTATCTTGGATATGAAAAATTACCGGTGCTTTGGCATTACTCGCCCAATTTAATGCTTCATGGAAATCACCCTGACTTGTGGTTCCTTCACCGGAAGATACATAAACCACATCCTTAGTCTTTTCCATTTTCCGCGCCATGGCACAGCCAACCGCTTGTAAAAATTGCGTACCTGTTGGACTGGATTGACTCACAATCCGCAAATCTTTATGTCCATAATGCTGGGGCATTTGACGTCCACCCGAATTTGGATCATCCGCTTTAGCCAAAAAACAAAGGAGTTGTTCACGGCTCGTCATTCCCAAACCAATACACAAAGCTGCATCTCGATAATAAGGGAAAGCCCAATCCTCTCCCGGACGCATGGCTGTAGCTGCAGCAAGCTGGGCAGCTTCGTGCCCCGATGCCCCAATATGGAAATAGCTTTTTCCCTGCTTCAACAAAATGAGCATTTTTTCATCCAATCGTCTGGATAAACCCATTTTCTGATAAATACCTTTTAATTGTTTTTTTGTAAATCCGTGGAGTCGAGCCATTAATACTAGTCCTTAAAAAAATGTTGATTAAACTTTTCGATCACTACTTGCTTCACTGTTTCCATATCTTGTTTTTCACCCAGCAATTGTTCCATTGATGTAACACCATGGTCAAAAATACCGCAGGGAATAATGCCATCATAAAAAGATAAATTGGGATTCACATTTAAGGCAAAGCCATGCATGGTTACCCAGCGACTGATGCGCACACCTTGAGCAGCAATCTTTTCATCCCCAACCCACACGCCGGTCAGTCCTTCAATTCGGGTTGCGGTAATGCCAAAGTTTTCCAGTACATCAATGGTGAGTTGTTCCAATGTTCTCATGTACCAGCTTACACTTTTTTTATAATTGGATAAATCCAAAATGGGGTAGCCCACAATTTGTCCTGGCCCATGGAATGTAATATCGCCGCCCCGTTCAATATTAAAAACATCTACTGATTCGTCCCGGCTTTGGAGTAAATGATTCTCGTTCGCATTTTTTCCCAAAGTGTAAACCGGCTCATGTTCCACCAAAATTAAAGTGTCCTCGATTTCTCCTTTGATGCGTTGTTGTTGCATCTTTTTTTGGAGATCCCAGACTGCTTGATACGGTGCTAACCCTAAATCTTTGACAATTATTTTTTGTGTTTCTGTTTCAATCATAGTCTTTTACAAATATAAAACGTAAGTATGTAAAATTTAATTTTTTGTAATTACATATTTACGTTTTAAATAATTACGACTTTTCTTCGTGAACATTGGCGTCCTCGATGACTTAAAGTGAAAATCATTGATGTATCGCTGATCCAAATGCATCCAAGGCTGCTTCCATAATGGCTTCCGATAAAGTTGGATGGGCATGAACTGTCATAGCTATATCTTCCCAAGTTGCCTCTAATGCCTTTGCTATACCCAGTTCTGCAATAAGTTCAGTAGCTTCTGAACCGACAATGTGAGCACCGAGTAATTCCCCATATTTTGCATCAAAGACCAATTTCACAAATCCAGTGGTATCTCCAACAGCCATGGCTTTCCCGCTGGCTTGGAATAAAAATTTTCCAACTTTCACTTCGTGCCCCGCATCCTTGGCTTGGGCTTCCGTGAGTCCCAAAGATCCCACTTGTGGGTGACAATAAGTGCAACCTGGAATATTGGAATAATCCACTGGTTTGGGTGAATGGCCCGCAATATGATCAGATGCTACGTGTCCTTGTGCAGAGGCTACATGCGCCAGCCAAGGCGGCCCCGATACATCGCCAATGGCGTAAATATTTTGAAAATTGGTTTGATTATATTCATTAATAATAATGGAACCGCGATCCGTTTTTAACCCTAAATCTTCCAGTCCTATATTTTCGATATTCCCGGTTACACCCACAGCTAAAAGTGCTACATCTCCTGCCAAAATTGCTTCTTTTCCGTTGGTTTCAGTGTGGACCTTTACTTTGGTTTTAAGACTTTCAATTTTTAAAACTTTGGTCGATGTAGAAACTTTAATTCCAGATTTTTTAAAGCTTTTTTCCACTTCTTTTGACACATCTGCATCTTCTACAGGCAATAGACAATCCATCATTTCAACCATGTGAATTTCCGTACCAAATTCATTATAGTAATAAGCAAATTCACTTCCAATGGCACCCGATCCAATAATAATCATTTTTTTCGGCGGTGCATCTAAAACCATAGCTTCTTTATAACTGATAACTCTTTTCCCGTCCAGTTCCATACCCGGAAATGTTCGCGGACGGGCACCGGTGGCTATAATAATATTACTCGCTTCAACTGTTTCTGTCTTACGACCATTTTTCACTTCTATGGATGTTTTTGAAATGAGCTTTCCCGTCCCCGAAATATGGGTGATCTTATTTTTTTTCATTAAAAATTCGATCCCTTTACTCAAACGATTAGATACATCCCGACTGCGTTTTATATTCTTTTTAAAATCAACGGAAACATTTCCCACAGTGATTCCATACGTATCCGCATTTTTTATTGTATGATATACTTCAGCATTTTTCAAAAGCGCCTTGGTTGGGATGCAACCCCAGTTTAAACAAATGCCGCCCAATTTGTCTTTATCAATTATACACGTTTTTAGACCAAGTTGTGCGCCACGGATGGCAGCCACATATCCACCAGGGCCACCGCCTAAAATGGCTAGATCAAATTTTGCCATAATTCATTTCTACTTTTGCAATGCTGAAATGTAAAAATGACAGCATAATAGGAAGTCTCGATGTTTTTGGAATATTCATTTGTTTATAATACTTAAAAATTCTGCTCGTGTTTCGGCCGATTTTCGAAACTGCCCCAACATGGAACTGGTGGAGGCAAAACTATTTTGTTTTTCCACACCACGCATTTGCATACACATATGAACACCTTCCATAACAACAGCAACCCCAATTGGATCCAAAATTTCGCGTATTGCGTTTGACACTTGATGAGTTAACCGTTCTTGAACTTGGAGTCTCCGAGAAAACATATCAATAATCCGTGGAATTTTTGAAAGGCCGATCACTTTTCCATTGGGAATATATCCCACGTGAGCTTTCCCAAAAAACGGGAGAAGATGATGCTCGCAAAGAGAGAAAAATTCCACATCCCGCACGATAACCATATCTTTAGCATCTTCGTGAAAAATGGCATCATTAATAACCACATCCAAACTTTGGGTATATCCTTTGGAGAAAAATCCCCAAGCCTTCGCAACACGATCTGGCGTTTTTAATAATCCTTCCCGAGTTGAATCTTCGCCAATTTCTTCTAAAAGAGATTCGGTGAGCTTTTTTATTTTATCATGATTCATGATTCTAATCCTTCTTGATAGGGTGCGATATCTATCTTCCCTTTTAATGCATAAATAATTCCGTAAATAATAGGTGTATCTAATAAAGCGACAAGGACTTTGAACAAAAATCCATTTTCTAACAATATCCAAAAACGACTCCATTCAATAACACCGGCTGAGCATAATAATATCAACACAGCTGCAGTATCAACAAACTGGCTTATAATTGTTGAACCGTTATTTCTCAACCAAAGGTGTTTTCCTTTGGTTAGTTTTTTCCAAAAATGAAAAATCCTTACATCAATAAATTGAGCCGAGAGATATGCAACCATGGACGCAAAAACAGCCATACCTTGAAGTCCAAAAACTTTTTGGAAAAGATTGTCATCAACTGGGGACCAATCTGTACTTGGGGCAGCATTTGCAATAAGAACAATAATCATAACAAAGATACTGGCGATTAATCCTGAAATCACAACCTGGTCTGCTTTTTTATTACCGTAAAGTTCAGAAATTAGGTCTGTCGCTAAAAAGGTTATGGGATATGGTAGGATTCCAACGGATATTTCAAAGGTATAAATACCAAATGGTGTCCAAGTAAAAAACTTCTGAAAAATCAGATTGCAACTGACAAGGGAAGCAATAAAAATTCCTGATAGAATCAAATATAATCGATCTTTAAAATTCATTAATGGTTGGGTCCATAATAATCGGTATGAATTGAGTGCGTCTCTACCAATCGCAAGCGATGGAGTTTACCCCGTTCCATTCTTGGGGCAATCTCACCCCAGGCCCAGACCAAAATATTTTCTGAAGAAGGTTGTTTACCCCTAAACCATTCTATATCTATTTCAATCTGAGAATGATCCAATATGTTTACCACATTGGTTTTAACAACTTCACCCAACTTTTTTAAGTCAACCAACCACCCGGAGCCGGGGTCGATAGGACCGCTTACCGACACTTCTAAAATATAATTGTGTCCGTGGGTGTTGTAATCTTTGTCAAAGACCTCTCTGTTTTTTTCTTCAGACCAGTCCGGATTGCCATATTTGTGGGATGCGCAAAAATGATATTTTTTTGTAATAATTGGATTTGACATATTTGTATCTTGCAATTAATATTAGATTTTAAAATTACCCACCTTTTTCGATGGGGGCAAAGGATACGAACTGTTTAATACCTTAAAGTTTTTAAACAAGATTTTCAACAAATAAAGGTCAATTTCAATAAAACGAGTGAATCTTAAAAAAGAGTTAAATAGCTAAAGATGATGGACACAAATCAGTTAATACGCATTCAGAACATTGGGGACGTCGGGCGATACAAACAGCCCGACCATGATCAATAATCATGTGTGTCAAATTTACCCAATCTTTTTTCTCAAAAATTTCAATCAAGTCTAATTCAATCTTTT
>Ga0209041_1000070_pt1 | contig 93517 bp, 89 predicted proteins | sample SaaInlV_100m_DNA_4_FD_184647 | JGI IMG/M metagenome (GOLD analysis project Ga0209041, IMG submission 184647) | Marine microbial communities from expanding oxygen minimum zones in the Saanich Inlet - SI037_S2LV_100m_DNA (SPAdes) (version 2) | ecosystem: Environmental > Aquatic > Marine >... | reverse complement strand
TTCATCTCCGTCTATTACCAAAGCATCAGATGAAGCGTCAAGCTTAAAGTTTTGCAGTCCTGGCGATGAGATTAAAAAAATAATCCCAATAAAAATAAGGCTAATTAATGGTCTTAAGAGAATATAATTGAAAAGTCTATTCATTTTTTTAATTTTTATTTGAACAATCCGGTGATTCATGGATCACAGGATTTTTATTATATTCATCAATAGTAAATGCCTGTATTGATAATGCATGTATTTGTTTCATTGTTTCCAATAAAATTTTATAAATCATTTGATGCCTGTGGACTTTTGAAAGGCCGCAAAAATTATCAGATACCAGAACAAGCTTAAAGTGTGTTTCAGAACCTGGAGGCACATTATGCATAGAGCTCTCATTTTTTAAAAAAAGATGTTTCACATTAAGACCTTTATTAAGATGGTGAATAATAGTTTCGTATGCCGACATAATTAAAGTGATTCCATTTGTAAAAGAGCTTTTTTATTACCGGCACCCAAGGCAAACTCTCCAATTGATTGATCTTGCTTGATCACTCTATGGCAAGGGATGAAAATAGGAACCGGATTTATCTTGCAGGCTGTTCCAACTGCTCTAAAGGCTCCTGGCGATCCAATTTGTTTTGCGATAGAAAGGTATGATTCTGTTGCTCCTCTAGAAATCTGACAAAGAGCGTTCCAAACTTTTAGTTGAAAATCTGTTCCAATTAAATCGATCTCTGGAAGAGAATCCAACCCCTTAGGTGAAAAGAATTGATTTATATATTTTTGAAGAGAGCTATCGTGGGGATATTCAGGTTGTATTGATTTAAAAAAACGAAGTTCTCTAAGGCCTAAATCACTATAAGTTGATTGAAAAAAGCCTATCGGAGAAGAAACATATTTTATATTCATGGCAATATTTTAGCATTTTGACTTTAAAAACAATTTTATATTTATAAAAAAGGAGAGGTTAACCTCTCCTTTTTTTATTATAAATTCTGTTTAATTGCTTGTATTGTATATCCATTCCATTGAGTAAAGATTACTTGGAGAGCACGAAGCTATATTTTCTTTCCATCTATCATTAAACCCATTCTCTCTCCTGTAATCACGAATTGCTGGCCAAGTTTTAGTTGCTTCTGCCCTCTTGTTACGATGATAGTAGTGAGTCATTATAATCATATCGAATGGAGTGTCAGCATCAAACCCTCTATACGGTCTCAAATAATGAACTCCAAATCCATCTCTACCAAGCTCTATATTTGCTTCTTCATTATCTGCAGCAAGCTCAAGTATTTTTTTCCATGACGCATTATCTGTAAATTTACAAGATCTGAAATCAACCATCTGAATGTCATCGCGCTCTTCAACAGGAATTCTCATGTGCAATGCTGCTGTATTTAGAAATGCAACCTGTCTATCACATATACCAGGATTTGCAGCACCCTTGGCATCGTAATCATTAAGATAAGCTCCATATTCTTTGTACATTTCTTCTCCATTGGGCCATGTGCCCCAGAGAACATAATCATGATCCGTTTTTCCAGCTAAAACTGGCGTAAAGATGGTTTTGGAATATTGCAAACCATTTGCTTTAAGAAACTTTTCATATTTTTTTGCATGTTTGATAACATCATCGTAGCTTTTTCCTGGTTTGTATTTACAAAAACTTGCTTCAGTTCGAACGTTATATTGCTCAGAAGTTGCAAATCCAGTTTGAGCAAATAATAAAAATGGTATTAGTAACAAATATCTCATGCGGTCTCCAAATTGGGTTATTTATAAACATTAACGCCTAAAGAGCTTACTCTCAAGTCAAAAAATATTTAGAAAAGATGGTGCGGCATCCGAGATTCGAACTCGGACCATCTGCTTGGAAGGCAGATATACTAGCCATTATACTAATGCCGCTAGCTGAAGAAATCGTATATTACACTATCTTGTTGTGAATCTTAAGAGAATTGAATAGTCTTTTAACTTAAGTTAGGTATTCACAAATGAATTAGTTTAAAATTAAATCATGATATTTGATTTCAATCACCTCAAAACAGCAAAAATTAAATACCTCAGCCATGGGTATAGAGTTGGCAAAGTCTCTGTAAAATTAATTCTTTTAGGTGTTGCTGGAATTATTCATGCCGTGCTGCCTTTTGTATTAGTTGAGACTGTTAGCAATGGGGTAAAAAAAATTGCAGATGAGCTTTCACGTTTCTAAGTTATAGAACCTTATAGCGGCTATAAAGCTTGGATGACTTGCACTCTGACTGTTCAAGCAGTAACTTCTGAATTTCTTTGCCAATCTCTAAAGCTTGCCAAGATTCTATAAACGCTTTTCTTGAATCCTGAGATGAGAATACATTTGTCCATTGAAATTGATTGCTATTAGCTTGGTTGCCAGAATAGACGATATCAACTGGAGATTTATTTTTTACCAATGCATCGGTAAATTGCTCAAGCACTAATTTTATAGTTGCATAGTCATAGTTTTCAAGATAACCACATTCTAAAATCTCCACCACTGCTGGCGACGCATCAATAGTTTCCTTTGTTAACTTCAATGAGTTGTATGAGAAAGTTGGATTTTCACAGGTAGCAATTTCCTTAAAAGATAATGCTGCAAGAGCAAGGTCTAACTTGTCTATCGAAACCTCATCTTTATGTTTTAGGAACAGCTCAAAAGATGTTGTTTGAAGTTCAGCTTGCTTAATTGGAAATAAAAAAAATAATTCCTCAGAACTATCTACTATTTGCGAAAAGCTCTTAACAAGATTAGGGATAAATCTTTCAACAGAGTTAAGAGTTTGACCTTCAATCAAATTACATTTATAAAATGATTCTTTGTTGGAATAAGTAGGTTTAATAAAATTACCAAGCTCCAACCCTGTTGCTTTAGAGCCATCATTGCAAGATGCAATAATAAGGAAACAAAGAAAAGCTATTATGAATTTCAGCAACACTAAAAAAATATTTAAACAGTGAGATAATAATATTATGAAAAGATATATCTGCATACCAATTCTCTCACTTACCTTTTTTCTTATTGCGCCAACAAATCTTTATGCATATAAGTTTGGATTAGGGTCCTGCCTTGATCAAAGGAGTGCACAAGCGATATGGCCATCTATAAAAAATAAAAATATTGATGGGTTTATATTTCTGGGAGATAACGTTTATGGGGACCATCCAAATGGGAAGCTAGTAAAAATGAAAAAAGCTTACGCTCAACAAAGAAATAATTTTCCTGTCTGGCTTACGAGTGATACAGAGATATTATCAATCTGGGATGATCATGATTATGGTTTGAATGACGGAGGCAAAAATTACATTTTAAAAAAAGAAGCCGAACAAATGTTTTTAGATTTCTGGCATGTGCCTGCAAATGATCCAAGAAGAAAAAGAGAGGGAATTTATTTCAATATAAATAAAAATATTGATGGTGCTAATATTGAATTTATAGGTCTTGATACAAGGTATTTTAGGTCAGAGCTGCTAGGGAAAAAAAGTAATTACAAACCAAATGTAGACCCAAATGCAACTATCCTTGGCAAAGATCAATGGAAATGGCTAGAATCAACAATTAATAATTCAACGGCAGATGTGATTATTATTCTTTCATCCATCCAGATATTGGCAACCAATCATCAATATGAAAAATGGGCTAATTTTCCTTTAGAACGTACAAAACTCTTGAATTTACTCTCTATCGCATCAATAGAAAAAACTATTATAGCTATCTCGGGTGATAGGCATCGCTCTGGAATCTACCAGAACAAACACTTTACCGAAATTACAGCTTCGTCCTTAAATAAAGTGGCTTCAAACAATAAAGAAAATGATCCTCTTTTAATAGGAAAGATGTTTCCAGAAAAAAACTTTGGCATTCTGAATATAGAACCAGCAAAAAAGAAAATAACGATTTCAATTCATAATGAAAATGGAAGAGAGCTCAATTCTCAAAAAATCAAAATGGTTCATTTTTGATGGCCTTCATTTTTTATCTATTAAGTTTTCATAAAAAATAGTATCGTTTCAATATACCTTCTTACAATAAATATAAAATTATGAAAAAAATTACTTTTTTATTTGCATTACTAATCTCTAATTTTGGTTTTGCAGATACATTGCTTCACGTTGGAAATTTAATTGATACTAATAATGGTCAAATTAGCAAAGCCATGACTGTAAGAGTTGCAGGAAATAAAATAATTGAAGTATCAAAAGGTTATGCAAATCCTAAAAAATCGGATTCAGTAATTAATCTAAAGCAATCATATGTTCTTCCAGGATTTATGGATATGCATGTTCACCTTGCACAAGAGTATGTTCCTAAAGCTGAGAGGCAATCTAAGGTTGAGCCTGAGTTTAGGGCATTATTCGCAGCCAACGCTGCTACAAAGACCCTTATGGCTGGATTTACATCCGTTAGAAACCTTGGCGATGGAGGAATGGAAACAATTGCTTTGCGACAAGCAATTCAACAAGGCTTAATTGTAGGGCCAAGGATTTTTACCTCTGGCAAAACAATAGCAACAACAGGTGGCCATGGAGATCCTACAAATGGAATGGCAAAAGCTGACTATTCACCACCTTCACCAGAAGATGGAGTCATTGATAGTCCTGAAGAGGCTATAAAAGCAGTAAGACAAAGGTATAAAGATGGAACAGACGGAATTAAGATTACGGCAACTGGAGGGGTTCTTAGCGTTGCAAAGTCTGGTGAAAATCCACAATTTACACAGGACGAACTGCTGGCAATTATTTCAACAGCAAATGACTATGGGCTTTGGACAGCAGCTCATGCTCATGGAAGAGAAGGAATGAAAAGAGCGGTTGAGGCTGGAATCAACTCGATTGAGCATGGAACTTTCATGGATCAAGAGGTTATGGAGCTAATGAAAGCAAAAGGAACCTATTATGTGCCAACTATAATGGCTGGAAATTGGGTTGCAGAGAAAGCCAAAATTCCAAATTTTTTTCCATCACTTGTTAGACCTAAAGCAGCAAAAATTGGACCTCAAATTCAATCAACTTTTGCGCAGGCTTATAAAGCAGGCGTCAAAATAGCATTTGGAACTGACTCAGGAGTTTCTGCTCATGGTGATAATTGGCAGGAATTTATTCTCATGACAGACGCTGGAATGCCAAATGATAAGGCTCTAAAAAGTGCAACAATTGAACCAGCAAAACTTTTAAGAATGGAAGACGTGCTGGGCCAAATAAAACCTGGAATGCTTGCCGATATTATTGCTTTGGAAGAAAATCCAATTGTCAATATTGACTCAGTTCAGAATGTAATCTTTGTAATGAAAGATGGAGAAGTTTTCAAAGAAAACTCTTAAAGTGGCCTCAAAAGCTAAAGCTATTATATTGGGTGCAGGCATGAGCGGAATTGCATGCGGACTATCGCTTAATAATAATTTTAATGTTTCTATATTTGAAAAATCTAGAGGGGTTGGGGGCCGACTGTGCGCAAAAAAATTGACTAATGGTTTGCTTCATTTTGGAGCTCAATTTTGCACATCTCAAGCCAATCAATTTCAAGAGTTTCTCTTAAAAAATAAGGCGATTAACTTTTTAGGGTCTGCATTTAACTGTGCTGAAAATTCTATTGTGGAAACTGATCATTATTTTACTCATCCTCAAGGTATGCATAGCCTACTTAAACAGGAAGCAAATTTGTTGAATATTACCTTCAATCAAAAAGCTGTTCATATTGATGAGGCAAAGAAAGTTGTCTATTTCGAATCAGGTCATGAAGAGTCATATGACATAATTATTTCTAGCCTTCCCCTGCCTCAATCTCAGGATATCTTTCAGTCAACTATAGAACATGATTCTAAATTTGGTCCATGTATAGCGGTTGGCATGAATTTTAAACTTCCGTCAGATATTATTCATAATGCTTTTAAAAACTTTAATGCAGATGTGCCGTGGTTTGCTTCAAGTAAATTTTATAATTCAGAGGAACAAGAGACATGGATCATGCAATTTTCACCAGAGGCAAGCACTAAAATGATGTCCGCCTCAGATTCATACATCGAGAATGCTGTAACAAGATCTATAGCAGAGTTCTTTAATCAAGATTTTAAATTAAAGAATATTAAAATTTTTAGATGGAAATATGCTTTATGCTCAAGATCGGAATTAAACAATAAATTTACTTCAATCTCCGAAGAGGCTTTTGCTATTGGAGATTGGAATATTTCTGCAAGAGTAGAGTCAGCTTATATCTCTGGGGTAGCGTTAGGAAATTTTTTAAATGAGGCAAGAGCATGAAACAAATAGGCGTAATCTTTCCAGATGATCTTGCTACCAATAACAAGGTCCTCTCCACTATAGATAAAGCTGATCCTCTATTATTATATGAGCCTTGCGATACCTTCTATCAAATTAATCACCACAAGCATAAATTAGTTTTTTTGATTTCCTCTTTAAGACATTGGAAAAAAGTACTTGAAAAAGACTATTTGAATATTATTCACATCAAGGTATCAAAGGACAGAAAATTTGATTTGATGCATGAGCTTGAAATTTTGCATGAAAAAACTCAATTTAAAATTTTAAATGTGACTCAACCTAGCGATCATGGCATTCTTACACAACTTATGTTTTTCGGATCTAAGCATAATGTAAAGCTAAAAATACATCCTGATACAAAATTTATTGATTCTATTGATGGGTTCTCTGAATGGTCAAAAGATAAAAAATCTCTTGTACAAGAGTACTATTATCGTTGGTTGAGAAAAAAATATAATCTCCTTATGGAGGGTGCCAAACCTCTAGGAGGTAAATGGAACTTTGATAAAGAAAATCAAAAAAGTATTTCAAAATTAAAAGAGGCTCCAAAGGAAAGAAATAAACTCAAATCAGATGAGCTCACAGTCTCAACCATGGTTGAAATTGAAAACTGCTTTCCTGATTCTATTGGTAATTTAGAGAATTTTAACTGGGCTGTGACCCACAAAGATGCTAGAAAACAATTAAAAATTTTTTTAAAAGACTACTTTAAGTATTTCGGTGATTTTCAAGACGCTATTGATAAAAATAATTCAACAATGTTCCACTCCTTACTTTCTCCATATATTAATGCAGGCTTGTTAGATCCAATGGAGTGCATTGTTGATGCAATCAGCTCCTTTAAAGAGCAAGAAAATGAAATACCTATAAATGCACTAGAAGGGTTCATAAGGCAAATCCTTGGGTGGCGAGAATTTATTAGAGGGGTTTACTGGGAAAATATGCCGCAGTATAAAGAAATGAATTTCTGGTCACATAACAACAGCTTGAATAAAAATTGGTATGCAGGCGAAACAGGCATACCTCCGTTAGATGATGCCATCAAAGAGTCAATAGAGACTGGTTACACACATCACATAAACAGACTGATGATCATTTCTAACTTAATGAACTTAACAGGAATCAGGCCAAATGAAATGTATCAGTGGTTTATGGAGATGTATGTTGACTCAGCAGATTGGGTGATGGTACCAAATGTATATGGCATGGGTACATATGCAGATGGTGGTATATTTTCGACCAAGCCATATATTTGTGGTTCAAGCTATATGTTAAGGATGTCTAATTATAAAAAAGATGGTTGGTGTGATGCAGTGGATGGGCTCTACTGGAGGTTTATTGAAAACAACCGAGAGTTTTTTGCCACCAGCCCTAGATTGGCCTTGATGCCAAAATCTCTTGATAGAATGGATTCAGGTAGAAAAGTAAAAATTTTTAAGGCTGCTGAAGAGTTTATAGAAAAAAATACTTCTTAAATTAAAGATCTTCTAGCAGAAAGCTAGAAGCTGCTAAACTCATTGCAGGATTTTCATGAGCAACGTCGGGCACTGTTTGGTATCGCCACCTAAAAGGCATTTTGCTCTCCACTCCAAGATTGACCAGATCATTAAAAAAATTAGTTCCTCTCTCAAATCTATGCTTTCCTTGTTTATTTGCCTTTCTCATTGCGGGCAAAGAATGGTGTTTAGGATCGTTATCAGCATCGCCTAGAAAAATACCTCCCTTAAGATTTAAAAACCATTTAATCCTTTCGTTTGAAACATTCATATTTTTGATGCCAAAAGGAAAACCGATTGTTTGGTTGGCAAAAGTATAAAAACCTGCATTTGCCATGGCAGCTTTCTCAACCCTAGTTTCTTCGCTTAGTAGTAGGTAGCGATGAACGAATTGAGAGCCTCCTGAATGACCATAAAGTCTAAAATTGAGTGTAGAAATATTTAACTTAGATTTAAAAAAATCGAACAAAAGGCCTAATGAATCATCTAGGTGTAAAGACACATCTTTTAATTTCTTTCCTTTCGAATTTGTTTTCATTAAATAGACATACTCCGGAAAGAATTCCTTTGAAAATTCTGGAGCAATCAATACCACATTTCTTTGCTCTGCCAATGGCAACCAATCATTTATATATCTCTCTGCTGATCTTGAAACGCCGTGCATGATAAATAAAATTTTTGTATTCTCATTAATTGAGGTCGGCAATGAATAAAAAATATTTATATCAGGCTTATTCCAATAAGAAAATGTTGATTGTTGAACCTCTCGTCCAAGCAATTCAATGGAGGAAACAAAAATAAAAAATAGTGCTAATTTGTTCATTAATGCTGATGGCCTTTTGGTTTTTCAGGAGCTTTGCATTTGCCTCTTTCCCAGTCACCTGGTTTGCAGTCATAAATTATTCTTCCATGGTCTTTAATTAAATAATCGAGTATTTGATGAGCGTGAACTCCAAAGCCTAATGAAGCATCCTCTTGAAGTTCATCTATGGGTATGGTGTAACTCGTCCAATCTTTTGGAGCTCTCCACCCAGGTGGAGGAACTAACTGGGCTCTGATGCCTGAGATAGGATGAAGTGCGCGCCATTCTCTAATTTGATTAGCCATCATCTCAACCAATTTTGGGTACTTGGTAGCAAGATTTTTATATTCATTAGGATCAGTATTAATATCAAACAATTGATTTTCTACATTAACTTCTAGGAGAGAACTTGTGATGACCTGAACTAACTTCCACTTGTCGTTAAAAACAGTGGTATGGAATTCACCATAATTAGGGGTCTCTGAAGCAAAATATACTTCCTTGGAAAGTTTTATATCCTTAGAGTCGCGAATTGCTGGCCACATGTCTCTGCCCCATATTTCTTTGGTATTGAGCATAGGTACATCTGAGGCGCTAGCAAGAGTTGGAAAAACATCCATTACCGTCATGATTGAAGAAAAATTAGAGTTTGCATCAATCTTTCCTTTCCATTTCATTGCTGCAATTACCCTGATTCCTCCTTCGTAAGTATCTCCTTTTCCTCCTCGCAATGGAAAGTTATCAGCACCGCCGCCTGCATAAGCAGCACCACCATTATCACTGCTAAATAAAATAAGTGTTTCCTCTTCTATTCCCTCTGCTGCAAGTGTATTTAGGACTTGTCCAATTGCTTGATCTAGGCCATCAACTACTGCTGCATAAATGGGTCTAGCACTAGGTGAGAAGCCATTGAGCTTTCTAGTGCGGTCAATAGAAACACTTCTAGTAAGTTCTCTTTTATCTTCTAGATCAGCATATTTTTTAACCAAATCATCTGGTGCCTCGAGCGGGCTGTGGGGAGCAATAAATGGCATATATAAGAAAAAGGGTTTTTCTTTATCTCTTGCTTCTATCCATCTTGTTGCCTCATTGGCGAGAAGAAATGTTTCATAGCCTTCGTCAGACACAGTAACTCCATTTCGCTGAAAATCAATACCACCTTGGTTAGCAAATGGAGGAAAATATCCAACCTCAGTATGCATGTGACCATAAAAATCATCGAAACCTCGTGCATTTGGATGAAAAATTTCTTGAGAATGGCCCAAATGCCATTTTCCAACCATGGCAGTTTGATACCCAGCAGCCTTAAAAGATTCTGGCATAAAATGCTCATCTGGGTGAACGCCATTGTTCATCCAAGGCATGACAACTGAATAGGATATTCCTAATCGCAGAGGATCTCTTCCTGTCATCAATGCTGCACGGGTAGGACTACAAATCGGTGTTGCATAAAATCTATCGAGGGTTAAACCTTCGGAAAAAAGGGAATTAATTGCTGGAGTGTCAATTGGAGCGCCTCTGAGAGAAATGTCAGCCCAACCTAAATCATCAACAAGAAAAATAATTACATTTGGTTGTTTTGCCTCAGCAAAAGCAGGAACAATAAATGAAAGGAGTACCAGAAGCACATATCTAAAATTCATAATCATCTCCATTAAAATTATTTGTCCAATTCCAATATTCTACCAATCTCCATGGAGATGTGGTGACAACTTTCCCTTGTGAGTTCTGATACCAGCTTGATACCTTTGGATGTTGCCAAACCATTTTATCTAAACGATCATTTAGTCTCTTTTGATAATCTTCAACAGTAGCACTCTTCGGTTTAATACTTCTGTAATTATTTGCAATCATGTGTTTAATTGCAGAACAAATATATTGAATTTGGCACTCTGAATTAAAAATAATGCTCCCAGCATGAGCCAAGTTAGTTCCTGGACCATACATGGCAAAAAAGTTAGGTAAAGTGTCAAATGTAATTCCTAGGTATGATTCAGGTGCATCTCCATACATTTTTTTAAAGCTGCCCTGCCCCCCATCGACATGCATGGGCTGGAAAAATTCCTGAGCATTAAACCCAGTAGCAAAAATAATGGTATCAAATTCCAGCTCTTTCTCTGATGTAGAAATTCCAAATGATGAAATAGTTTTAAGCTCTTCTGCCAGCAATTCAACATGAGGTAAATGAAGTGATTGCAGCCAAGCACCATTATCCTGCAGCATACGTTTGCCAAATGGTGGGTAATCTGGAAGCACTTTAGAAATCAAAGATGGGTCTGTAATTTGAGCTAAAATAGCATCTGTAAATATTTGTCTCATTGCATCATTTTCCGCATTGATAGAAGCCCCATTGCCATCCCATTCCTTATCAATGATCAATGAGTTAAGAAGCTGATCTGAGCCAGGATAAAAAAGTAAAAACCGATACCAGCGAGAATAAAAAGGCAGATGGGCTAATAGCCACTGCTTGCCCTCGCTTACCTTTGTGTGATATTCAGGATTTGGGAACATCCAAGGCGGGGATCGCTGAAAAATTGCAAGTTGCTCACAATCTTTTGCAATGGCAGGAACAATTTGAAATGCGCTTGCTCCGCTTCCAATAACAGCAACTTTTTTACCAGTGATTACGTCTTCTTTAGGCCATCTTGCGGAGTGAAAAATACTTCCTTGAAAATCATCAATTCCTTTAATGCTTGGTATCTTAGGTTGATTAAGTTGCCCCACACATGAGATAACAAGGTTGACTTCTTCTTTAATATTTTTTCCTTGACGCTCAGAACTAACCGTCCACAACTTAGTATCCTCATCAAAAAACATGCTTTTGACTGTGGTATTAAAATGGGTATGCTTGTTGATACCAAACTTCTTAAAACATTTGTTGAAATATTCTTTTAATTCAGGTTGTTGAGAGAAATGCTCAGACCAAAGATGGTTTTCTTCAAACGAATAAGAATAAAAATGATTGGCGATATCTACACGAGAACCTGGATAGTCATTTTCGTGCCATGTTCCACCCACGCTATCATTTTTTTCATAGATCTTAAATTTAATGCCTTGCTCAGCAAGCTTAATAGCAGCAAGTATTCCCGACATACCAGATCCAATAATCAGAACCTCCATATCATTATGTTCATCACAATCACTAACAGCTGGCTCCGAAGGTTCATCCTTGATATTAAGCTCTTGAAGCATCATAGGAACGTAGTCAATAGCAACAATATCGCCAACCACAAAGTTCATCATTATATTTAAATCATCTTCTGAGGGAATATAAGGGGTTCGATGACCTGAATCATTAAAAAAATTAGTAATTTCTTCCAATGCTAAATTCTTAATAATATTTTTTTCAAGATCTGTATAAAAACCCTGAGTTTCCCCAAGCACTGCCTGTCGCGGCTTGGGTAATTTACTTAATATTGAAATATCTCCTGTAAGATGAACGAGCGAAACAGCAAGAACAGGAAAACTGGCAGAATCCAGTGCATTCGATAGAGTTTGTTTGTTAATATTCACAGTATTTCAATTATGCACTTAAAAACATTTTCCTCTAAAGCTATAAACTAAAAATGTCTGAATATTTAGAAAACATAACAAAAATTCATAATTCTTCTTTTAGATTTGTCATGGTATCAAGCGGCGGAGGAACCAATGCTATTTCTGAGATACTAAAAGTTCCAGGAGCGAGTAAATCTGTGCTCGAAGCATATGTTCCATATGCTAAAGAGTCCCTTGACTACTATCTTTTAAAGCAGCCAGATCAATACTGCAGCCTTAATACAACTCTAAGCATGGCAGCTAAAGCATACAGTGCAGCAAAGAAGATTGATCCGCATACACACCCAAGTTATTTATTGGGTGTTGCTGTGACCGCTTCTTTGGCTACAAACTATTCAAAAAAAGGAGAGCATAAGTTTTTTATAGCAATACAAACTTATAAATATTCCTCAAGCTTCTCTTATTCATTCGTAAAGGGCGAGCTTTCAAGAGATCAAGAAGAAAAAATGGTTACCCATCATATTATTCAAGCGCTAGCTGAAGCATGTGGAATTCAAGGCTTACAATTAAAAGAAACTGACAGGCTAAAATTAAAGACTGTAAATGCTAAGAAACCATGGGTTCAGCTAGTAGATAATCAAATTGATTTTGTAGCCTCCTCTAATCGGATGCCAGAACTAATATTTCCTGGTTCATTTAACCCATTTCACTCTGGTCACAAAGAAATGAGTAAATTAGCAGAAAGCAAAACTGGTTTAGGTCTAGCATATGAAATTTGCATTCAAAACGCAGACAAGCCCCCTCTTTCATACCATGAGATAGAAAGAACTTTGTCGCAATTCGATCAAAATAATCATTGGGTTCTTACTAAAGCAGGGAAATTTACAGATAAAGCAGCATTATTTCCAAACTCTGTATTTATTATTGGTGCTGATACACTCAATCGCATCCTCGATGAAAAATTTTATTTAAATCGAAAAGATATGCTAGATCAGCTTGATTTATTTAATAGCCATAATATTAATTTTTTAGTTTTTGGTCGAAAAATTAGAAATAGTTTTATCGATCTTGAATCAGTCTCAGTTCCCGAGCATATATCCAATCGATTCTCTGGCTTTGGTGAAGAAATTTTTAGAGATGATATATCCTCTACCAAAATACGCAAAGAGCAGGAATAATAAGAGCTGAAAAAAATATGTATACTAATTAACAATAATAAATAAACATAAAACGGGGGGTTTTATATGCAAGGATTTCTGCCTAAAAAAATGCCTGCCAGGTCATTCTCAATCCAATCAGAGTCATGCGCAAGAATTGAAGAAATATGTAATAACCTGCCAAAATTATTGCTAACGGGGAAGGTTCAATCGACAGTTAATAAGCTCTCTAAAAAAGATTTGTCCATCAATGAGCTACTCATCAATCAAATGGGGCAGGACTTAAAATTAGCCATGTCACAACTGAGCTTCATAGCACATGCATATATCTGGGGAGATAAAAAACCCCATGGAAAATTACCAGAATCCCTCGCAAAGCCCTGGGTAGAAGTCGCAAGCAACCAAGGCAGACCAGCAATATTAAGCTATGCAAGTTACTGCCTTGATAACTGGTTTTTAATTGATGCTGAAGAGCCAATATCACTTGAAAATGTAGGGTTGATAAATAATTTTTTAGGTGGCGTAGATGAGGATTGGTTTGTAACTATTCATGTGTGCATAGAAAATGCCGCCTCTGAAGCGATCAATGCATGTTCGCAAATTGCAGGTTGCGATCAAGACACACCAGAAAATGAAATCTCTAATTTGCTACAAAAGATATGTCTATCAATGCGCAGAGTAAATGAAGTCTTTGCAAGAATGCCTGAAAAATGCGATCCATATATTTACTATCATCGTGTGAGACCTTTTATTTTTGGAACAAAAGATAATCCTGACTTAAAAAATGGTTTAGTTTATGAGGGTCAATTTGATAATGAGCCACAATTTTTTCGTGGTGAGACAGGAGCTCAAAGCAGCATCATCCCATCATTAGATGGCGCCCTTCAAATTGCTCACACCAAAGATCATTTACGTCATTATCTAAATGAAATGAGAGATTACATGCCCCCGAAACATCGTGAATTTATCTCTAAGCTAGAAAAGAAATCTCAAGTTAAAAAACTTGTAGAAAATTCCAAGCGCTTATCTGAACAATACAATGAATGTCTAGAGGAAATAAGAGCATTTAGAGCAATGCATCTTGAGTATGCTGGAACATATATACACAAACAGTCCCAAATTAAAAATCCTTTCGGTAGAGGTGGCTCAACGATTACAGGAACGGGCGGGACTCCATATATGACCTATCTCAAGAAACATCGAGACGAAACAGAAAAGCAGAAAAAGTAATATAGGATTATTTACTGTGTGGAGGCAATTTAGCCTCAACAAACCACTCGTGAATTTGCTTGGCAGGATTGAATTTTTTCATTCTAAGCTTTTGATTTTCAATAACCAGTTTCTTAGTTTTAATTGCAAGGTAGTGATAGGTATGACTATCTCTTGATTCGCTTTCGGGAATTAGATAAACCTTTGTTTGTTTTTTCTTGCTGTCTGCCATAATGTTGATGATTATACCCAAAACATACAAATTTCCCATAATATTGAGTAAAAATCTCACTAAATATTTATGCATGTTTTGTAAAAATTACTTTAGAATACACGCGTAAATGTTAGGTAAATGCAAAGCCTACTTGCATGTCAAGGACACTTTACATATGATTGTGCATTATTTATCAATACATATTGAAATTCGAAATTTTTAGATGAAACTAAGAGCCCTATTTTTTGTCCTGCTGAGCTTAAGCACAAAACATGCCATGGCTGAAAGCATTGAGCTCGACGGAACGCTCTCGCCTGAAGAATGGGCCAGTGCTGTTATCTTTGATTTAGAGTATGAGGTTATGCCCGCACGTAACACGCCTGCTAATTTAAAAACAACTGCCTATGTTAAATACGATGAAAAATATCTTTATGTGGGAGTTAAAGCTTATGGAGATCCTAAAAAAATAAGAGCCACATTAAAAAATAGAGATGAAACATGGAATGAGGATTATGTAGCACTAATGGCTGATCCTTTCGGGGATGATAGATACGGAATATTGATTGGCGTAAATGCGCTTGGCGTTCAGCTAGATGAAAAGCATACCTCTGGCACTGATCCAGATGATTCCTGGGACATACTCTTTAGATCAGCAACATCTACTCAAGATGATGGTTATTCTGCTGAGCTAATTATCCCATTTGCGGAACTTCAGTTCCCCGAAACAGAATTGCAAAAATGGGAGCTAGGATTTATTAGAAAATCCTATCAGGCTGGATTGCAAACTGTTTTTGCCTCGTTTAAAAATCTTCCTGCGGAGACTTGCTACGCCTGCCAAGCTGACCAAGAGGTTTTTTTAGGCTCTCCTGATAAGGTTTATAGAAACTACATATATCCATATATTTTTCTAAATCAAAATGGTGACAGGCCTGTGAAAGATTTTAAGCTGCAGAACCCAGATTATGAAATTGGTGTTACGGGTCTATATGATCTCAGTAAAACAGCTGCAATTGAATACACCATTAACCCTGATTTTTCTCAAGTTGAATCTGATGTGCCAATGATTATGGCCAATCAAACTTTTGCAATGTCGTACCCTGAAAAAAGAACCTTCTTTATTAAAGGAGCTGAGTTATTAAAGTCTGATATGCAAACTGTCTACACCAGATCAATTACTAACCCACTTGGAGCAGTTAAATATATTAACCAAGGAAAAACAAATTCCACTTACTTCATGCAGGCCACCGATACAGATTCACCCTATTTAGCGGCTGGAGAATACCAATCATACAAAGGCAACGCTGGTAAAAGCAAAGTAACTATAGGTAGATTTAAAAAAAATCTGGGCAATAAATCGCACTTAGGGTTACTTGCAACCAATCGAGACTATCAATCAGGCGGATCGGGATCCCTGGTGGAATTTGATGGCTTGATAAACTTCCTTGATGATTATGTTTTAGAGTTAAATTACGCAAGAAGCAATACGCATGAAGGCAATATCAATTATATTGATACAAAAGACACTTTTGCTGAGAGAACCTATGCGATGGATGGAGAATCTTTTTCAGGAAATGCAAAAAACTTCCGACTTAGAAGAGCGTTGGATAATTCATATGCAGGAATAAGGTTTAAAGATGTCTCCCCCACCTATAGAGCGCATGTTGGCTTTGTTGGGCGAAATGACTACAAGAGTAGAAATTATTGGTATGGAAGAACTTTTAGATCTGAAGGAACGCTTCGAAAAATTACATTTCACTGGAATAATCGAAATAGATTTAACTACAGAGATGAAAAAACTTTTGAGTTTTATGAATTTAAAGTTGATTTAGAAACAGATTTTAATTTTACAGGAACTGCTGAATGGGTAATCAAACCGAGTGAAAAATTTAAAGGCCTGCAATACGGAGAGCAAACAGTCTTTGAAGCAAGAGGCCAATACCATCCAAGCGAAAGTTTCTTTACAAGCTTTAGGGCAAGAAAAGGAGAAGCTATTGCATACAGGATTGACATTCCTGAGATTGGCGATTCCATTGAATATAATTTATATGCCGTCTTTCGTTTCTCTGATAACTTTAAAATCTCACTAGGTCATAGATACTCTGAACTTACAAGCAAACTAACCAGTGAAGAATTCTATGCTGGAGAAATTAATAGATTTGAGGTTGACTACCAGCTAGACAGCTCTCTATCAACGAGAACAATTATTGAGAAGAGCGATTTTAGTGATGATTATTACCTTGAAGCTCTTATTCAGTGGAAGCCAAATCCTTATACTATTTTTTATGCAGGTGGCACCCAGTATTTCGAGGAACCAAACCCTTTTAGTAATAGCATAAGGCTTGAAACATCACAGATATATGCAAAGTTTCAATATTTTTACAATCCAAATAGCTAAAAGTTAAACTAGCAACTAATAGATCTTCCGGTTGCCTTTCCATCCCTAATAACGATTGAATTCAGATCAAAGTTAATTTCATCCTTGCTTAAAAATAAGCTTCTTACTTGAATCTTTGTCTTATCTAGTCCATTTTTTTCCAGGCATGACAATGGAACATTGATTGTTGTCCACTCACCCATGAACTCAGTTGGCAATTCAAGGGAGCCTCTGCAATTATTGCCACATCCAACACTAAAATATAAAGCTGGGCTGGATAAGCTATTCACTCTCATAATAATTTCATAAAAAGGTGACCCCATAGTCGAAAGGTTCACATATGATTCAGTAGAAATTCCAAAGGCTTGTAAAGATTCATCATTTTTAAAAATGATGTTTTTTGCATCATCTTGCCTTTGATAGTCAAATCTTTTGATTTTAATTTTATTGTTGCTGCTAACATAGTCATCATCTGTTACAAATTCAGGACCCAGCTTAGTTACAATAAATTCTTTTCCAGGAATCGAAGCAGCTCCTAAGAAAATATTAACCAAATCAAGTTGACTTGCGTTGTTCTTGATTTGAATTTTTTGAATTTGAATATTTGATTTGTACGTAAGGCCATACCCAAATGGGAACAAGGGATCATAGACACTGTCTGTGTGGTTTAAAACTGCCTGATCTTTTGATCTAGGCCATGAATATGAAAGTCTACCCGTAAAATCATATTTAATTTTATTATCCGATGTAAAAATAACATCGGCTATTCCCTCAACTGCTGTTCCAGGAAGCCATGCAGCAACAAATGCATCAGATGAATTCATTTGTCTATTAACCACTAGCGGCCGACCTGATAAAAAGAGGCTGACAGTTGGAACACCTTTTGCATTTATAGCCTCCAATAATGGAAGAAATTTTGGGTCAGTCGCAGCAAATGAAACATCTTTTAGATCGCCAAGCATCTCTGCATAGGGTTCCTCACCAAAGACTCCAATTACAACATCTGGCTCTTTTAAAAATTTACCATTTTTAGAGAACTCTATTGTTCCTCCGGACGAAAGAATCATTTCCTCTAAAGCTTCGTATATTGAACTAACATTTATAAAATCCTTATTTGAATTTTCTCTTCCTTGCCAAGTAATGGTCCAGCCTCCTGTTTGAGAGGAAATTTTATTTGCTGCGTCACCAATGATTCCTATGTGCTGCGAAGGATTTAATGGAAGTAAATTATTATTATTTTTAAGCAGTACCAACGACTCTCTAACTGCTTGTCGGGCCAATGCAATATGATCTGGATGACCTAAATAATTTTCCTTAAATTCATGTGGAATTCTACCATTTAGCAAACCAAGCCTAGATTTAACTGTCAAAATATTTCTTACTGCCTCATCAAGTCTTGATTCTGGTATTTCTCCAGATTTGACTTGTTTGATAGTATTCCGCAAGAGATCTTTCCAGTTCTCAGGGACCATGAACATATCAACGCCTGCATTAAATGATTGCGAACACTTCGAATTTGAGCAATTTGCAACCTGACCATGCCCATTCCAATCACCGACTACAAAACCATCAAAACTCATATCCTTTTTTAAAATATCTGTTAATAACAACTTGGAACCATGCAGCTTTTTTCCATTCCATGAATTAAAACTAGCCATAACAGTTTGCGCACAAGCATCTAAAGCATCAAAATATGGATAACCATGAAGCTCCCTGAGACCCATTTCTGAAATTCTTGTATTACCTTGATCTATACCTTTATAGGTTCCACCATCGCCCATAAAATGTTTTGCTGTGGCAATTACATGATTGTTATCAAGCAGTGTCTCGCGTTCACCCTGCAAGCCTAAAATAAAGGCTTTGCCAAGAGCAGAAACAAGAAGTGGATCTTCTGAATAACCCTCATATGTTCTCCCCCACCTGTCATCTTGTGGCACTGCAATAGTTGGTGCAAATGTCCATGCAACTCCAGTAGATAACACCTCTAAAGCGATAGCCTGGCCAATTTCTTTTAACAAATCTATATTGCCAGTTGCGCCTAGACCAATATTGTGAGGAAATAATGTCGCACCAATTACATTGTTGTGGCCGTGAACTGCATCAGTTCCCCATAAAACAGGAACTTTTATACCTTTATACGAAGGGGAAGCATCATAAAATTCTTTACTTAAATTTTTCCAATCCTCAACAGAGCTGTACTTATTGCCATTTGGAGCTGTGTTTCCACCATTTAAAACCGATCCTATTTTAAATTTTTTAACATCTGCGGGTGATATAAAATCTAAATCACCTTGAATTACTTGCCCAACTTTCTCCTCAACACTCATTCCATTAATTAATTGCTCAATAATGTCTAAATTATTAAAAGAATTGTATTCACAAGAATTTGTTCGTGACCAGTCAACCTGAGTTAGGGCGTTAGGAACATAAAGTAATAAAATTATAAATAAAAACTTTTTCATGGCTTCTCCTTATTTAAAATCTAAGTCTGAAAATTCAACCCTAGTTTTGTCTTGAGTTAATAAAAAATGTAAGGGTAATTGCTCACTACAATGAGCTTGCTCAACTATGTTTCTTTTTTCATCACTTGGAACTAGCAAGATGCAACGCTTAGCATTTAGAAGCATTGAGAGGTTCATAGAGATCCTCTTGTAGCTAGGTGTGCCTAATGGCTGATCAGAATAAATAAAATCAGGGGTAGCATTAATATCAAAGGCGCTAAGATGATTAAGTTGATCTGGGAACAATGATGCAAAATGCCCGTCATTTCCAAGCCCGAGCAAGACTAGATCAAATGGCAATTTTATATACTCTTTTGAAAGTGTTGGATGTAACAATGAACTGAAATTTGCTACGGAAGCATTATTTACAAGCAAATGATTTTTGATGAGTTGCTCATTGGAATCTTCATGATCTTGAGCGACAACCCTATCATCTCCTAATAAAATCTGGACTTTGCTCCAATCTAAATTTTTATTACTTAACTTTTCATATAATGGCAAAGGGCTCTTTCCGCCACATACAACAAGAGAAGCATATCCATTTTCATCTATACCCTTTAGCAATGAATTAGCTATTGAGCTTGATAGGATTTCTAAAGTTCTTTCTTCCAATTTATCAATCAGGATTTTGGCTAAATTTATTAATAAAATTTAGACTTCCATGCAAGCATGTCATTTCTTGGTTTATTAGAACCACAGGAATTTGAGCTAATACGTCTGCGTGCATTGATTTTCGATTGACTAAGAAATTACTCATGAAAGCATCTTTATTTAGAAATTCATGCAAGGTTCGCATTAAGCCACCTGCAAGGAAGATGCCCTTTCCAGGCATATATGCTAAAGCAAGCTCAGAAAGCATTTGTGAAAGCGCTGTTAAAAATACTTCAATGCTTTTTTGAGCGAACTTATCAACGCTGAAAGCTGCCACAATCTCTTCTGGTGATTTTTCTATACCAGCAAAATATAAATAAATTTTAGCCAGGCCGCCGCCAGAAATTAAATCTTCAATTACATTAAAATTAGCAGCATCCTCCAAGCCTAATTCTTTAAGTAGTTTTGGATTACTTAATAAGCTGTTTCCAATTTCTGTAGGAAGCACAATATTATCTTTAATAACTTGTGCTGCGCCCAATCCAGTTCCAGGGCCTAAGATTAATGCAGTTTCATTGAAAGGACTGCCTACGTTAATAAAGCTTTTTTCATCATCCGCAAAAAGAGATAGGCCATGACCAATTGACTCCCAATCATTAAGGATGTGACAAGAATCTAATTGAAATTTATTAAGGATATCTTCTTCGTCAATTTCAAATTCTCTATTTGTCATAGAGATAGAATGATGAAGCTTGGGACCAGCTATTGAAAAGACAATATGCCTGATGGCTGAATCTGCATCAAGAAAACCCTGTAACAGATCTTCAAATAAATCTAAGCAATCCAAGTTTTGTTTATGGGCATCTATGAGAGTATTAGTTCCAATCTCAGCAGTTGCAGTTCTTATGTTGGTCCCACCAATATCTACGAGCAAGACTCGACTATTAAGGAATGCAACTTGGGAATTAACTACCATAGCAAATAGTATGTAATGATTAAAATGGTACAAATAACAGCTGCACTGATATTGAATGATTGCTCGGTCTTAAAGTTAATGCCTGATAAATCAATTGCTTTTTCTTGATCGGCATACCCTTGCACCAATGAGGTCAAATAACATCCAAAACCAGAGACTAAAAATACAACGCCCATTCTGTGTATAAATGGATACTCTGGGAAAAGTAGAAAAATAGTCAAAGAAAGAATTAAAGACATAATCGCAGCAACTAAAACACTCAAAGTTGTTGCCTTTTTCCAAAATAAAGCAACTAAAAAAATTACTAAAATTCCAGGAGTAAAAAACCCTGTGAAGTTTTGAATATATTGAAAGGCTGACTCCATACTTCCAAGTAATGGCTGAGCACAAAGGACGGCTATGACCAATGCAATCCATGCAACATTCCTACCAACAGTCACTAGTTTTTGGTCTGAGGGTCTTGATTTAGCAAAACTTCTATAAATGTCCATGGTAAAAATTGTGCTAACACTGTTTGTCATAGAAGCCAAAGAGGAAACGATAGCTGCAACTAGTGCAGCAAAAGTTAAGCCAAGCAACCCATTAGGCAACAAAGACATCATCATTGGATACGCTTGATCAGACTTCTCAAGTGTTGGGTATATAACAGCTGCGCATATTCCTGGAAGAACAACTACAAATGGCATTAATAACTTAAGGTAAGCAGCAAACATAACTCCTTTTTGAGCCTCGGGCAAAGATTTAGCCCCTAAAGCCCTTTGGGTTATGTACTGGTTGAATCCCCAGTATGCAAAATGAGCTATCCACAAACCACCAATTAAAACCCAAACACCAGGTAAATCTTTGTAAGCGGGATTGTCGGAAGACAAAATCATATCAAATTTTTCTGGCAGCAATTGATAGACTTGGGTCATACCAGTCAAGACACCCGCACCATCAGAAATTTGATTTAAAGCTATGTAGGATACAGAAAGACCTCCAAAGATTAGCAAAACAACTTGAATAATATCTGTCATAGCCACAGCTTTTAAACCGCCCCATAATGAGTAAGCTAGAGAAAGAAGAGCCAAAAGCACCAGGCCTGAAAATAAATCTAAACCAGTTAGTGAATTAATAGCCAGGGAGCCGAGCCAAAGAACGCTAGTTAAGTTTATAAAAACATATACTGCAAGCCAAAAAAAAGATAAAACAAGACTTACCCTTTTATCAAATCTCTGCTCCAAAAATTGAGGCATGGTATAAATTTGTTTCTCTAAAAAAAGAGGTAAGAAATATTTCGCCATAACTATCAAGGCAATAGCTGCTGTTAATTCATATGTGGCTATGGCCATACCTACAACAAAGCCCTGACCGGACATACCAATAATTTGTTCAGCAGAAATATTAGCTGCAATCAAAGAAGCTCCTATAGCCCACCAGGGAAGAGACCGACCAGCTAGAAAATAATCTTCAGCTGTTTTCTCAGCTCCTGATTGTGAGCGTGATACGTACTGTGCTAAAAATATAATTCCTATGCAGTAAATGCTGACAATAAATATGTCTAAATTGCTAAATAACATTAATACACTACCCCATTGATATCGTTGTCAAAGAACATACATTATCGTTAAAATAGTAAGATAAGGCAATAATATTTATAAAATCACATGACTGTAACAATTAAGGACGTCTCTAAAGATGCTAGCGTATCAATAAAAACTGTTTCTCGAGTTATTAATAATGAGGCAAATGTAGCTGAAAAAACTAAAGAAAAAGTTCTAACTTCCGTTAAAAAACTTGGTTTTAAACCTAATAAAAGTGCTCAAAGCCTTAGATCAAAGAAATCATATATGCTAGCTTTGCTTTATGATAATCCTAATAAATCCTACCTTGCAGATATTCAAAGCGGTATTTTCAATGCATGTAAAACAAGCGGCTACAATTTAGTCATTCAAGAATGTGATTACAAATCACCAGATTTAAATAACACTATTGTTGAATTTGTGGAGGATTTTAAAATTGATGGGCTTATCATCACCCCTCCCCTAAGCGACATGGAAAGCTTTCTTTCTCATTTAGATGGTAAATCTATTGAGTATTCGGTAATAGCTCCTAAAACATTAAACACAGAATCTTTATATGTTGCTTCAAATGACTACGAGGCCTCGTATACCCTGACAATGGAAATTATTAAGCATGGCCATAAAGATATAGGCTTTATTAAAGGGCACTCAAAACATTCTGCTTCAAGTTTACGATTCAATGGGTTCGTAGATGCAATGAAAAATAGTGGAATAAAAGTTAATGATGATTGGATAAAGCAAGGAAACTTTAGCTTTAAATCAGGATTTGATGCAGGAGTAGAGATTTTTCACTCAGAAAATATTCCTACCGCAATTTTTGCAAGCAATGACTCAATGGCTGCTGGCATCATGAAATCCGCACAAATGAAAGGCATGCAAGTTCCTCAAGATCTATCTCTAGTCGGATTTGATGATTCTCCTATAGCACATCAAATGTGGCCGGCGCTAACAACCGTTAAACAGCCAGTTGAAAAAATGGCCAATCATGCAGCAAAAATATTGATTGCAAAATTTGATGGTTTAGCTGAGAGAACTAAATCGAAAGAGTTTAAATCAGAGCTTATTGTTCGCGAGTCTTTAAAAAGCTTATAGCCCGAAGGACTCAATAATTCCTGTTACCACAAATTCTATCGCTAAAGCTCCTAGCAGTATTCCAAATATTTTTTGAACAACGATAATGATTGTAGGTCCAACTCGCTTAGAGAGACTCGCTGAGAGCCACATAGCAAGAGCAACTAATATAATAATAAATAGAATAGGCATAAAGTTTATTAACATTTGCATTGGGTTGCTTTCATTATTTTCAGCTATTAACAATGCTGTTGTCATTGCTCCGGGCCCAGCAATCAATGGGATGGCTAGCGGGAAGATTGCTAGAGATTGGATGGACTCATCGTCCATTGCCACTTCTGCTGTGTTCTGCCTCCTAGTTTGTCGTTGCTCAAGAACCATTTGAAATGCAATTGCAATCAAAAACAGGCCTCCGATAATTTTAAATGAGCTCATGGAAATACCCATGACGTCTAAAACCGCTGTTCCAAATAAATAAAACAATGACAAAATAAAAAAAGAAACAACGGTGGCTTGGATATATATTTTTTTAACATCTCCTTTATTTAAACCCTGAGTAAGGCTTGCAAAAATCGGAACAAGTGCAATGGGATCAACTGCTACAAATAACAAAATAGTATTTTCTAGTAATTGATCAAACATTCTAAGTGGAAACTATTTGAATAGAGTCTGTATGTGAAGCTGAGTATATTCCAGCTATAAGAACAAACTTTAGTGATTTCTTGGATTTGGTGGATGATGACAAGATAGATTTAATCTTTTTGATGGTTAAGGACTTATTAGAAATTGATTTTAAAAAATATGGCTTGATGCCTCCAACCAAACTTAAATGATTGTAAGTATTATTGTTATTAGTAAATGCATGAACGGGCATCCTAAAAGGCTTTGTATTAGATACAACATTGGCTGTTTGCCCAGATCTTGTAATTATAATTATACCATCTGCGTTAATTCTAGACGCTAGATCCCTAGCCCCTAATGCGATATTTTGCCAGTCTGAACTCTCATTAAGAAACCTCTCATAACCCAGTGTTCTAAAGTACTCAGTTTTTAATGCAATTTTTTTTAGCATTTTAATACACTGGATTGGGAATTTTCCAACGCTTGTCTCACCTGAAAGCATTACTGCATCGGCACCTTCATAGATTGCGTTTGCAACATCAGTAACCTCAGCTCTTGTAGGTGTTGGATTATTTATCATGGACTCTAATAAATGTGTTGCCACAATGGACCTTCTGCCCCACTTCGCAGTTGCATACATAATTCTTCTTTGAATATTTGGGAGATCAGCCAGATCTGTTTCAATACCTAAATCCCCTCTTGCAACCATTACTATATCTGCAGCTTGAGTAATTGCATGAATGTTATCAAGGCCCTCTTGGTTTTCAATCTTTGCAATGATTTGAGCTGATGATTTTTTTTTCTTTAAGATGGCTCTTAAATCTAAAACATCCTTAGCCGATCTCACAAATGATAAGGCGATAAAACTTACATTATGTTTGATAGCAAGGTTGATGTCTTTGCGATCTTTTTTTGTAATTGAGGGAAGGTCGACCCTTACCCCTGGAAGATTCACATGACGCTTGCTTCCTAATGTCCCACCATCCAGCACTCTACATTTTAAATTTTCATTATCTTTGGCTAATACTTTAAAATTCAGCAACCCATTATCAATGCTAATTTTGGAACCCTTCTCAACACTCTTGATGAGGCCTTTGTAATTAATTTTGATTGATGATGTTTCAACATCTACATCGTCTCTAATTGTTAAGTTAACTATGTCACCAATATTAAGGTCAATATCAGACTGATTAATACCTGTTCTAATTTCTGGGCCTTGAGTATCTAGGAGTATCCCAGCAGGACCGTAAACTTTTGATTGCTGCTGATTAATTTTTTTGATCGAATTTATTATATTAATTGCATCAGAGTGTGATGCATGAGACATATTGATTCTTGCGACATTCATCCCAGCAGCATGAAGACTTTTTAAATCACTATATTTAGAGGTGCTAGGACCTATTGTTGCAATAATCTTAGTTTTGATTTGAGTCATGAATCGCATAATACTCTTTTAAACAGCAAAGTGAAGTTATTGACATCGTTGTCATGGGTAAGTATATTTATAAATCATGGATAAAAATTTAGCTACTAACGAGCTTTCAATAAACTTATTTATTTTTGGCGGTACCGGTGATCTAGCACAAAGAAAGCTGCTACCTGCACTCTTTCGGCACCACAAATCAAGTAGGCTAGATAATGTTGGTAAAATTTTTGGCATTGGTTCCAGTAATCTAAATTCAAAGAGTTATTCGGAAGAAACTAAATTAAAATTAACAACTTATCTAGATGACGGTGAGTTTGAAGATCATATGATTGATCAGTTTCTTCAAAAAATTACCTACATACAAATTAACTTTAATCACACAAATGACTTTGAAAAACTAAACTCTTTTAGTCAAAGAGATCATAGAAATTTATATTATTTAGCTGTCTCTCCAACATTCTATAAAGTAATTGCTGAAAACCTTCATCAACATTCATTAGTAAGCCCCTCCTCCTCTATTATTGTTGAAAAGCCCATTGGAGATAACCATCAGTCGTCAGTAGAGATCAATGAATCCTTGGCAGTTTATTTCCAAGAAAATCAAATTTTTAGAATTGATCACTACCTTGGAAAGGAGGCTGTTCAGAATCTTCTTGCCTTAAGGTTTGGTAATGTTCTATTTGAAAAAATCTGGTCAAATGTGGCCATAGACCATGTTCAAATTACTGTATCTGAAACACTTGGGCTTGAAAGCAGAGGCTCCTACTATGACCAAACAGGAGCAATCAAGGATATGCTTCAGAACCATTTGCTACAAATACTATGTCTAGTTGCAATGGAGCCCCCAACAAATATAACTTCAGAATCCATTCGCGATGAAAAGCTTAAAGTTCTTCGCTCTTTACGACCTATTAACCTGGATAATGCTGAAAACGATATTGTGATTGGTCAATACAAAGACGGAGCTATAAATTCAAAACCTAAGGTTTCATACATTAATGAGGATGGCGTAGATCTGAAAAGCCAGACCGAAACATTTGTTGCGCTTAAAATGCTTATAGATAATTGGCGTTGGTCAGGTGTGCCATTTTTCCTTAGAACTGGCAAAAGAATGTCAGAGAAACGCTCAGAGATTGTCATACAATTTAAATCTGTCCCTCTTAATATTTTTGACACTAAAAATACCCACAAAGATAACCAGCTTGTCATCAGACTACAGCCAGAAGAAAGTATTAAGTTAAAGATTATGATTAAAAAACCCTCTGCATCGGGTTTTGAGCTTCAAGAGCTGCCATTGGATCTATTGTTTGATGATTACTACGAAGAAGACCACTTAGATGCTTATGAAAGACTATTAATGGATATTATTAATAATAAACCCTCATTGTTTATGAGAAGAGATGAGGTTGAGGAAGCATGGCTTTTTATAGACCAATTGATTAAATCTATAGAACATTCAAATATCGGCTTATCAAAATATAACGCTGGTAGCTGGGGTCCCTCTAGCTCTGATTTGCTTATTGCAGCTCATAATGCGAAATGGAACAATGAGGAAGAGTAGATGATCGAAAAAATAGAGAGTATAAAAAAAAGGATTGAATCAAGGAGTGAGCCTACTCGATCAAGCTACATAGAAAATATTAAGGCATGGAAAGATAAATCACCCAATCGAAATAGTTTAGGGTGCTCCAATCTAGCTCACACATTTGCGGCATGCAATAAGTCAACACCAACAAATGAAATTAATATCAAGAAATTTGTAGGCATTATTACTGCATACAATGACATGCTTTCTGCACATGCACCCTTGGAAGCATATCCTAAAATTCTTAAAGATGAAGGTGAGAGACTCAACCTTCATGTTCAGGTTGCTGGCGGTGTTCCTGCAATGTGCGATGGAATCACTCAAGGGGAGCCTGGCATGGAGCTATCATTGTTTAGTAGAGATACCATTGCTTTATCTACTGCAATTGGTTTATCCCATAATGTATTTGATTCTGCAATCTGCATGGGAACATGTGACAAAATTGTTCCTGGACTGCTAATAGGAGCACTTCAGTTTGGGCATCTTCCAATTATCTTCCTTCCAGGTGGGCCTATGGCTACAGGAATTTCAAATACCAAAAAAGCAAAAACAAGGCAATCATATGCTGCCGGCAAAATAAAAAAAATTGACCTCTTGGCTATCGAGCAACAGGCCTATCATTCCAAGGGAACATGTACATTTTACGGAACAGCAAATACCAATCAACTAATTGCTGAAGCAATGGGGTTTCAATTGCCAGGAGCTGCATTTACTCCAACAGAATCCCCAGTGAGAGACCTCCTTAATCGAGAAAGCCTTAAATCATTGATGCGATTAATGGACTCTGAATTAGGGCTCGGTGAAATGTTAGATATCAAGAACTGGATGAATGCAATGATAGTGCTTTTGACAAGTGGTGGCTCAACAAATCTAGTAATTCATTTGATAGCAATGGCAAGGTCTGCAGGCTATATTATTACCAACCAAGACTTCAATGATTTATCCTTGACAGTACCACTATTGTGTCAAATTTATCCAAATGGAAATGCTGATGTAAATGCGTTTCATGCAGAGGGTGGTATTGCAAGACTCTTAACAAACCTACTTGAAGCTGATTTAATTTATGAAGACATTCAGACTGTTGCAGGGCTTGGTTTGACTAACTATACAAAAATCCCCTCATGCAACAACAATGAAAAAGAAAAAATTGAATGGAAAAAATTAGTATCCACTAAAAGCACTCCTAAAAGTATTGCAAGAGCTTGCAAACCTTTTAAAAATAATGGAGGCATAAAATTTATTGATGGAGATATAGCACAGGGAGTTATGAAGGTGTCTGCTTTGGAGAATGAGAATGAGGTCATAGAAGCACCGGCTAAAGTTTTTACAAATCAAGATGATGTATTGCATGCATTTAAAACCAATGAATTAAATCAAGACTCTATCATTGTATTGCTAGGGCAAAGCCCAGAAATCAATGGAATGCCGGAACTCCATAAACTAACATCTCCAATCAATGTTCTTCAGCAAAAAGGATTCAAAATAGCATTGATAACTGATGGAAGAATGTCAGGTGCATCTGGCTCATTTCCAGCGCTCATTCATGCAGTAAGCGAAAATAAAAATTTATATCGTATTAAAGATAATGACGATCTTATTTTGGATTTAAATAAAAAAATATTCTCAACAAATGCTGATTTAGGTACCAGGAAAACAATAGAAATAGATTCTTATAACGAAGGTTTAGGACGCGATCTTTTTAAAATTTTTAGAAATAACGTAAGCTCAGTAAATACAGGAGCATCTATATTTAATGACTAAATTAGAAATACCAAAATTTCTTCCCACTCTAACATTGTCATCTTTGAAAGAAGCAAATACTGTTTGCAGCATTTTAAAGTCTTCAAATATTAATTCTATTGAGGTTACTCTTAGATCATCTTTTTCAATTGAAGCAATTAAATATATAGCTGATGAGACGAGCATAAGTTTAGGCCTTGGTACCGTTTTAGATATCAAACAATTGGAAATATTTAAAAGCAATAAAATTGATTTTGCTGTCTCACCTGGGTTTGATGATCAAATTGCAGAATATTGCCTTGTTAATAATATAAATTATGTGCCTGGTGTTGAGACATCAACCGAGGTAATGTATGCAACAAAAAAAGGACTGACTAAATTAAAATTCTTTCCAGCTGAGCAATCCGGAGGCGTTGAAAAGCTTAAAGCATTTCAAGCAGTGTTCCCCGAGATAAGCTTTATGTGTACTGGTGGTATTAGCTTAAATAATTATAAGAAATATATTGAATTAGAGAATGTATTTTCAGTAGGCGGATCATTCGTACTGCCAAAGAACTTACTTAATGAATCGGATAAATCTCAAGCTAAGAATTATTTAGGATCACTGTAGGCAAAAAAAAACAGAGCTAGGCTCTGTTTCTTCAGTTCGAGGTTAGAAGGGGTCTAAAGTGAGATTTTCTTTAGCTCCTTGAAGGTTTTCTCTTGCCTTCTTGGTGGGGTACTAAGCTCTTTTTTATCGTCGACTCTTAGCATCGCTTTCGCCCTTCGTCTCTACCTTCTCTTTCTCTCTTACTCCCGTCTGCAGTTGTTTGTAAGTCGGTCCGAGTTGGTCTATTAAATATACGCCTTTAGGGTTCAGTGTCAACACCTATATGCAAAAAAATGTAATTAATTTTTAAAGTTTATTTTAAGATTAAATCTGAGTGAGTGACGTCTGCATATTTAGCCTGCAAATCATATAAATTTGCTGCGTGAGCACTCAAATCCCTATCACCCACACAGTTCTCGACAACAATGGTTTTTAGGTTATTTTGGAGAGAATCCAATGCGGTGGCTCTAACGCATCCACTTGTTGTTACACCGCAAATAACAACAGAATCTACTTTCATTTGAATAAGGTGCTCATTCAGATTTGTTTGAAAAAATGCGCTAGCAAATTTCTTTTCGATAACTGTTTCACCTTCAGATGGTGCTAACTCATCCAAAAAAGATACTTCCTCTGAATTGGGTTTTAGAATATTTAATGCTGGAATTTTTGACCTAAAGACGCTTGCGTCGGAATCATTGCGATAGATAGTTGTGGTAAAAATTACCGGCAATTTCCTTACCCTAAACTGATCAACTAAACTGATATTAGATTCAATTAAATCGCTGCACTCAAAGCCAAGAGGTGAACGAGCATCAATAAAGCCTCGACACATATCTACAACAACTAAAGCAGGAGTAGACCCTATGCCAGTTGGGTGTGAATCAAGTTTGCTCAAGTCTTATTGATTAAGGAAAGTTGGAGAAACGGGAGGTTCTAAGTGAGTTTCTTCGAGACTTCTGGATTTAATTTCTTCGATTGATCCGCCAAAATTAAACATTTCATCAGCGACTGTATCCTTTGCCATCTCAGCTCTTAAAGCTTTTGTCCCGTCTTCATTAAGAGAAAGGTCATCATTGATTACAACCCCATATCTTTTAGCACCATCAGGTGAAACTAGTTTTTTTGAAACATCGGAAACAACAATAGCAGGATCACGTTGAAGTGGATCTCCCCAACCTCCTCCCCCCCAAGTATTGAAATACAATAGATCGCCTTTTTGAACTTTAATGCCCTCACATTTTGCAGGTATGTACTCCTCAGATCCATCGGTTCTAACCAGTAACTTTGTTGAGCGCATCCCAGGCTTACCTCCATTTACGCCCCATGGATATGTGAGCCATCTATCGTCATGAATACCAATATGGCCGTCAACTAGGAATCGATATGCAACTGACAACCCGTTGCCACCCCTATGCAGTCCTGCTCCGCCTGAATCAACAATAAATTCATATTTTTCAACTCTTAACGGAAAATATGCTTCAACGAATTCATTGGGTACATTTGTAAATGAAGGCCATAGGGAATGCCCATCAGGCCCATCGCCAATTGGTCTTCCAGGAACTCCACCGAATCCAATTTGAAATAATTGAAACCAGTCTCCCTTGTCATCATAGCCAGAGAAAAATAGATGTGGTGAGTCAGAAAATCCTGCGGCATTTAGCATTTCATCAGGAGCACCCATTCCAAGTAGCGCACCTAAAACATCAAAAATTCTTCCTAGGGCATGAGTTCTTCCAGACAATGCAGCTGGATAGTTAGGTTTTAAAAGTGTTCCTTGAGGGATTCTGACATCCACAAGATCGTAGAAACCATCATTGAATACAATTTGTGGATCAACAACGTTAATAGTAAAGGACCCAAAGAACATTTTGAACATGTCTTCATTGAGATAAAAGTTAACTGAACTCTGAGCCTGAGGATCTGTTCCTTCAAAGTCAAAGATTGCCTTATCTCCTTCACGCCACATTTTACAATGAATCTTATATGGCCCCATTCCCATGCCATCATCACAAATATAATCTGAGAACTCTCTTGGCTCCTCAGGAATAAACATAGAAATAATGTGCTTCATTGCATCATAGTTTCTTTGCAACATAATCTTCATTGTTGAACAAAAAATATCATCGCCAAATCTATCTGCAATTTCATTGCATCTCTTAGCTGCTGTATTGCATGCTGCAACTAAAGCATTTAAATCAAAACGGTTCCATTGAGATGTTCTAACATTATGAAGAATAAGTTCTAAGACATCAGATTGTAGTTCGCCTTTTTTATATAATTTTATTGGTGGAATTCTAATGCCTTCTTGAAAAATTGTTGTGGCTTCGGTTGGTATTGAGCCAGGCACCATGCCTCCATTATCGGACATATGACCAAACATTGCAGACCAAGCAATGTGCCTACCATCTCTAAACACTGGTTTTAAAACCATCCAATCTGGAAGATGCGAAACAGCTGCATTACACATATAAGGGTCATTGGTCAAAATAATGTCGCCCTCCTCTATTTCTTCGTCATAAGCTTCAGTAAAACCATGAATAAATGATCCAAACTGCCCAACCACCATTTTTCCTTCTCGGTTTGCAATCATAGGAAAGCAGTCACCCTGCTCTCTGATACCGGGTGACAATGCTGTTCTGCTAACTAATGCATCCATTTCCTCTCTTGCATTCTTCAAAGCATTCTCAATAAGATCGACGGTAATACCATCAACGTCAATTGATTTAAGTGGAGAGTTGTTTGTTTCAATGATTCTTGCTGACATAGTTATTTTGTAGGATTGATAATTAGGTTGCCGACTTGATCAACGGCAGCTTCATGGTTGGGTAATATCACAGTAGTTGAATCCATCTCTGAAACAATAGCTGGTCCAGGAATTAAATGTTTGGAATGTAATTTATTGCGATCATATATTTTTGCATCATGCCATTTAGCATCATGATAAAAACGAGAATCTTGAATAACTGCATCTTCTAAGGATGCGTCTGATTCTGGGTTTGCTGAAGAACTAATTTCAGCTTGTGCAACTTTAACAATTGCTCTTATCATTAAAATTTCATGACCATCGCTTAATTTGAATGTGAATAGTTGGTAGTGCTCGTCATCAAAGGCATCTGTGATCAACTGAATACCTTTTGATTCATACTCTTTTTCATCAAATTCAACTGTGATCTGAAATGCTTGACCGGCATATCGCACATCTGCCTGATAGGTTACTTCTAGATTCGAATCACTCACACCATCTTTAATTAAAGACTGTGATGCTTTGTCCTTTAAGTCCTTGAGATCGCCAAGAAACTTTTCAGTGGTTATATCTTGAGCCATGGCTAAATATGATCTTGAGGCTTCATCTTGAATCTGAGTAGTTGCATCACCATAAGCGCATAGGACACCAGGACCAGGAGGAATAATTACAGGAAAAGAATTTGAAAGCATTCCAAGTGCATTGGCGTGCAAAGGGCCGGCTCCACCAAAACCAACTAAAGCAAAATCTCTAGGGTCAAATCCTTGCTCAACTGAAACCAATCTGAGAGCGCCAAACATTGATTCATTAACAATTTTGATAATTCCTTCAGCTGCCTCCATTAAACCAATACCAATGCCATCTGCAATTTTTTGCACTGCTTTTTCTGCTGCTGCCTTGTCAATCACCATGTCGCCGCCAAGCTGAACATCGCTGGGTAAGAGACCCAAAACAATATTTGCATCACAAACAGTAGGCTGATCTCCTCCTTTCATATAAGCCGCAGGGCCTGGAACTGCTCCAGCAGACTCTGGACCAACTCGCAATGCTTTGGTTAACTCTGGAACAAAGGCAATAGAGCCGCCACCAGCTCCAACAGTTCTAACATCTACCGAAGGTGCTTTCACCCTCACATCACCAACCAACGTCTCTCTTCTCACTTTTGCTCTTGAGTTCTGAATCAAGGCAACGTCTGTAGAGGTTCCACCCATATCAAAAGTAAGAATATTATCGTAACCAGCTTGATTGCAAAAATGAATTGCGCCTGCCACCCCACCAGCAGGGCCAGACATCAAATGATTTACCGGAGAGTCTCCAGTAGCTCTGCTTGAAGCTAATCCTCCATCAGAACGAAGAATCGATAATTGAACGTCACCACCTAAAGATTTTTCAAGATTTGCTTGCAAATTATTTACATAATTTGAGACTTGGGGACGAACATATGAGTTTAAGACCGTTGTCTCTGCCCTTTCGTATTCTTGCATTTCTGGAATGACTTCACTCGATATAGAGATAGGGATATCAGTAAAAATTTCTGCAGCAATTTTAGCTGCTGCAACTTCATTTGAATTATTGATGTATGAATTTACAAAACTAATAGTTAAAGCTTCAACCTCACCCTTAGCTTTAAGGCTTGATAATTGCTCTCTAAGATGACCTTCATCTAATTCAACAGATATTTCTCCTGAAGCATCTGTTCTTTCTTTGACGCCATAGGTCAACTCTAAAGGGGCAAGTAAGGGTCCTTTAACAAAGCTTACCCAGCCACCCAAACCTCCAGGACAAAAAGAACGAGCTACTTGAAGCACGCTTTCATAACCATGAGTGGTTAAAAGGCCTACCTTAGCTCCATTCCCAGTTAAAACTGCATTGGTTGCAACAGTTGTGCCATGCATAACTAGTTTTATATCCTTTGGATCTACCCCTGATTGCTCACAGACTCTTGCAACACCATTTAGAACCCCTATCGATGAATCTTCTGGTGTGGATGGAACTTTTGCGGTATGCGTGGAACCATCTGATTCATTTATCAATAAAAAATCAGTAAAAGTTCCACCAACATCAACGCCTAATCGGTATGACATAAAAATTTAATTCCTTTTTAAAAATTATATTTTAAGTCTAACCCATAAGTAGCATAAGGTGCTTCATGAATAAATGACCCGCCAAACTCTGGGGCTGGAATAACTTCTGCAAGATACTCCTCATCGGTTATATTTCGACCCCAAAGTGTCAATGTCATTTTTTCTCCAATCAATGAAGCTCTCAGGTCAATCAGGTTATATGCATCACGAACAGATTTGCTCATGTCGGAATTCACAGGAAATCCTAGCAAAGCTCCCCAAACAGAAGGCTGTTGATTATTCTGCACAGTATGGAACCAAGTTTCACCAACTTCCATGTAATCAGCCCTGATTACAAGATCATAGTTAGCGGAAAAGGATGATTCGTATTGAATCCCTAGATTATAGGTATGCTCCGGAGCTAGAGGTGCGTTATTTCCAACTGTATTAGGTCTGTGAGCATTCTTTTTAATCTCACCATCAGTAAAGCCTACTCCGCCATCTAATCTTAGATTATCGCTAAGAGCATATTTGAAATCTAATTCTGAGCCACTAATATCTAACTGATCAATTGAAGTAACCACTCTTAATAATCCCCATGGCCCAGCAAAGAATTCAAAGAATTGATTGTCATCAACTTCAGTTTCAAATAAAGCTCCATTAACTTCCAATCTTCCATCTAAGTATCTTCCCTTAAAACCAACTTCAAATGACTTTGATACCTCTTTGTTGAAAGAGTCAGAGACGCCTAAGCCTGCACCAACTGGGATATTTAATTGAGAGTTAATTAATGCGCTGCTTCCAGAAGAATTAAATCCTCCAGATCTAAAACCCACTCCATAAGAAGCATAGACTGTAGTGTTGTCTGCACTAGTTGTTAATGAAATCTTAGGTTGAAACTGATCGTAGCTTTTATCCCTTGAAGGAATTTTACTTCCTCCAGCTGTCATAGCTGGGTTAATGGGTGCACCACCTCCGTAATATAGTGCTGAGGTTGTAGCAGGAACATTATTGTCTACAGAACGTTTTTCTTTATCGTATCGGCCTTCTATAGAAAGCTCTGTTACGTCTGATAAATCAACAGAAAATTGGCCAAACAATGAAAAAACATCAGTATTAAAAGTATCATCAAACATTAAGTCAGTTGGGTTTTTTCCAGTTTTTGGTACGTAAGATTTGTATTCAAAACCTTGGCCCAAATCTGCTCCGTATGAGACCGCAACATCTCTCTCGATTTCAGCATAGTAGCCCCCAATCAACCAACGAGTTGATTGGTTTTGATCGCTAGTTAACTTCACTTCGATGGAAATATCATCCTGATCACGTGATTGGAACTGATACCCGTCACAAGTGTGAGGTAGGTATGGCCCAAGAACGGAGTTTGCCCCAGAAGGCGCGGTGCCAGGAGCTGCAAAAGAGAACCCAGGAGGAAGTGAATTAATAAGACCTAGAGCAGTTGCAGTATTGGAAGCTGCACAAGAAGGTACGCCAAAGTATCCTCCAAAAGCACCCGAAGTTCCATCAGACATTAAGAACTCTTCAAGGTGGTTATAAGCGAAGATAGCTGAAAACTCTCTACCATCTCCCAAATCTTCTGTGTACTTAAGTGACATATCTGCTGTTTCTTGTTCATTCACTGGAGGAACATTAAACATATAAGAGAATTGATGTGTATTTACATCTTTAAAAAATTGATCCGCTCCAGGCGTGCCAAAACCCTGAAATGCAGGTAGTGCAAAGACGGCGTTGAAATTAATAGTTCCTCCACTAGCCTCACTTACACCAGCTCTAAAATCCCAGGAACTATCTCCATTATCAACTAGAATTCTGCTTCTGATAGTTGTGTCCTCGAAAAAATCTACATTTTGAGAGTTAGTAAACACATTGGTATGCTCGCCATCTGTTTCTCGAGTACTAACTGAAAATCTTGTATAAACGTTATCGCCCATCATTCCAGAATTAACATACTGCAACTTAGAAGAATTATTAATGCCCATACCGACCACTGCAGTACTTTCAGATTCTTCAGAAGGCGCTTTAGTGGTAATCAATATTGCACCAGAGGTTGCATTTCTTCCATAAAGAGCGCCTTGAGGGCCTTTGAGCACCTCAATCTGAGCAATATCTAATAACTCTCTATTAAATGCATTGGGGTTAGTTTGCAATACACCATCAACAACAAACGCAAAATTAGACTCAGCATCCCTAGTTGAAGTTAATCCACGAATTGTTACAAGTGTATCTCCAACATTAACAGTATTCGCCATAACCACATTAGGTGTTAAAGCTATAAAATCTTCTGGTCTTTCGATGCCAGCATCATCAATATCGCTTGCAGTAAAAACACTCATTGCAATAGGAACATCTTGCACGCTCTCATCAACCTTACGAGCAGACACAACCACCTCCTCAAGAGTAGGCTCAGCCAGCAAACTTACTGAAATAAATAAAAATGAGATCACTATAAGCAATCGATAGAACGTGTGAGAAATATACATATTTTTACCCTTTACCCCTAAGTTAAATAAATGTTATCTTCATTTTATACATGAAAATTAAGATTTAAACAAATTAATAATATGTGTAGCTTTAGCGCACATTGATAGTATTTTTCTTCACTCTAAAATATATAATAAGCAAATGTCAGAAGCCAACAAACCACTTAAAGATATTAAAGTTCTAGATTTAACGCATATGCTATCTGGCCCATATGGAGGGATGATTCTTGCCGATTTAGGCTGTGAAGTTGTGAAGGTTGAGCCTTTGATAAAAGGAGAAGGGACAAGAAGGCTGCTAGAAAATGATCCTGACTACTCTGTTAATGGAATGGGCGCCTATTTTTATACATTAAACAGAAATAAAAAAAGTCTTTCTCTTGATCTAAAAAAGAGTGAAGGCATTAAAATTTTTTATGAGCTTGTTAAAAAAGCAGATGTTGTACTTAGCAACTTTTCTGCAGGGGTTACAAAAAAACTAAAGATTGATTTTGATCATCTAAAAGATATCAATCCTAAAATTATTACTTGCACAGTTAGTGGGTTTGGAGAATCTGGTCCTAACTTTCAAAGACCTGCTTTTGATCAAATTGCACAAGCTCTTGGTGGCGGCATGTCAATTACCGGGCTATCAGCTAGTGAGCCCATACGGGCAGGAATACCAATTGGAGATCTTGGTGGGGGTATGTTTGCCGTTATGGGAATTCAAGCTGCGCTTATAGCAAGAGTTCAATCTGGAGTTGGGCAGCATGTTGACATATCAATGCTTGATTGCCAGGTGTCCATGCTTAATTACATGGCCACAATGCACACTATGTCCGGAATAGTCCCATATCCGATTGGAAATTCTCATTTTGTTCACATGCCCTACAACACATTTGCTACTAAAGATTACCCCATTGTTATTGCAGCTGTAGGCGATCAATTCTGGCCTAGGCTTCTTAAAATTTTTAAAACTCCCGAGCTTGCGGATTCAAAGTATGACGAAGCATTTGAAAGGCAAAAAGATAAGGAAAAGCTAGAAAAAATTCTTCAAAATGAACTAATTCATCAAAGCTCTGAACATTGGCTGGCTGAACTTGAAAAAGAATCCGTCCCTTGTGCAAGAGTAAATAACCTCGAGCAAGCGCTTAATGATGAGCAGGTACAATTTAGAAATATGTTAGTTGATGTCCCGCACCCAGAAGGTGGTTCTGCAAAAATTCCCGGAAACCCAATCAAACTATCTTCAGTAGAAAATGAGGAATTTCTTGCTCCCCCTCTTTTAGGGGCGCACACTAAAGAAGTTTTAACAAATTGGCTAGGATATTCAAGTGAAGAACTGGAATCTTTAAATGAACAACAAATAATTGAGATGCATAAATGAGCGCAGAATTCGTCTTTGTAAATGAGGTGGGGCCAAGGGATGGTTTGCAAAACCAAAAAACTATCCTTGGGTCTGATAAGCGCCTTCAACTTATTCATCAATTAATTGATGCAAATATCCCTGGGATTGAAGTTGCAAGTTTTGTAAATCCAAAGGCTGTTCCAGCGATGGCTGGAGCAAATGAAATAGTTCAAGGCCTTGAAAAAAGCAACGGCTGTAAAATTTCTGTTCTAGTACCAAACATGAAGGGGTTTGAATTAGCAAGCAAAGCCGGAGCACAAGTTATTACCGTTGTACCCTCTGCCACCGAGACAATGAATCAAAAAAATATCAATATGAGCCTAGATGAAACCATTGCTAGCTCCTGCAATATTCTTAAGAGTGCCAAAGTATCTAATCTCCAGACTAGAGCATATGTATCGGTTGCTTGGGAGTGTCCCTATGAGGGAAAAGTGGATGCTTCAATTGTTCTAAAAATGACTGAACGATTGTTAACTGCTGGAGCAGACGAAATTATTCTTGCAGATACTATTGGCGCAGCCAACCCATCAAGTGTAGGACACCTCTTTAACCTATGTGTAAATGAATTTGATCAGGAGATTCTTTCAGGCCACTTTCATGATACTCGAGCTATGGCACTGGCAAATGTATGTGCTGCTCTTAGTGAAGGCATTAGGAAATTTGATAGCTGTATTGGAGGGCTTGGTGGTTGTCCATTTGCCCCAGGTGCCGCTGGCAATCTAGCAACTGAGGATCTTGCAAATATGCTATCTCAGATGGGTTATGACACTAAGATTGATCTTAATAAATTACCTGAAATAGTTGCATTTTGTTCCAATGAACTTAATGCGCCTCTGGGAGGTAGAATGACTGCTTGGCTTTCTAAGTAACTGTTTGTTGCCTATTTACTAGAAAATTTTTTCCACACTCTAATCCAACTTCATAGTCAGCTTTCATGATCTTAATATCGGTAGTGGCCCTTCTGACAGTAAGCCTCTTTGGAGGGCAAATCTGAGTGATCGAGCAATCATCTGGTGGATTGTTTATAAAATCTAATGAGGCATTATAGGTTGCAGTATTTGTTTTCAGGGCTTTGGATATTTCAGGATATTGCTTAGTAAAAAAAGCAGCAATGTAATTTTCAAGTTTTGTTTTTCTTACAAATGATTCCTCATAAGTTCTAATCACAACAATATCTCTGGCTCCCATCTCATAGGCTTTTTTTACTGGCAGTGGATCTGTGATGCCACCATCGTATTTCCTATTGCCGTCAATAATAACTGGATTTTTCATCAAAACAGGTAATGAGCCCGAGGCAAGCATTTCATTTACATAATTATTTTCAGATAACTCAATGTATTCCGGATGACCGGAATGGGCATCAGAAATAACTACAAAAAAATTCTTATTTTGCAAATTATTTTGAAGTCGAGCAAAGTCAATTGGAAAGATAGACTCTGCATCTTCATATAATTTTTCAAAGTTCATCACGCTCTTATTTCGAAAGATGTTATAAAAATTAACATATTTTTTTGATGCAGAAAAAAGCATTTTTTCCAGGTTGTAATTTGAGACATTGAGAATATACCAAAGCTGAACAACAGAGCCATTTGATACACCAAGATGAAGATTAAAAGGATTGAATGAAGCTTGGATAAATGAATCGATTACACCAAAGGAAAAAACGCCCCTGCTGCCTCCACCTTCAACCACTAATGCTTTCTTCATTTGATTAAAAACTCACTGAATAAATTTAAGCCAAAAAAAAACAGAGCCAGGCTCTGTTTCTTCAGTTCGAGATTGGAAGGGGTCTAAAGTGAGATTTTCTTTAGCTCCTTGAAGGTTTTCTCTTGCCTTCTTGGTGGGGTACTAAGCTCTTTTTTATTGTCGACTCTTAGTATCGCTTTCGCCCTTCGTCTCTGCCTTCTCTTTCTCTCTTACTCCCGTCTGCAGTTGTTTGTAAGTCGGTCCGAGTTGGTCTATTAAATATACGCCTATGGAAAATAGTGTCAACACTTTTAGCAAAAAAAACTTAACTATTTACAAATAATTTATTTTTTCCATTCATTTTTATAGAAATTAGCTAGCACCTCATAAGCTTCTTTTTTATTTCCTTGCTCATCAATTAATCCTTTCCTGTTATAAAAATCCTGAACTCCAGCTAAAGGTCTAAGCATTGCTCTAAAATCTTTTAAGACCCAGGGGCTGATTCCTTGAATCTGAGGATTATTAGCAATCATTTTAAGTTGAAGCTTGTATAAATCAGCTTGGTAGCCTTCAGACCAAATTTTATCTGTTTTATTTCCGTATTGAGCTCCAGCTCCAAACTCTGAGATATGAATAGGTTTATTAAAAGAGGAGCTAATTTTAATTTCTGGTATTATCTCAAACATTAATTTTCTTAGCGTTCCCTCGCCAACCATCATTTGTTCGGCAAAAAAAGTGACATAATACCAACCAAAGTACTCATTGTATGAAATAAGATCTACTAGTTCACCTAAAGGATCATCTATTGAAAGTGAAAATTTAGTATCAGAATCCAAAGGAGTGCCTGCCTTAGCTAAAATTGATTGAAAAATTAATTTTTCTTTTGCTTCTACCCATTTAGATTTAGCTCCTTGAGAAGCTAATGCCAAAACCAATAATCTAAATTGCTCTTCACTCCCCGATAACAATGCAGCGGTAGTAAGGCGAGAGGTATCAATTAGATCAATTTCTAATAACAGTTTTGATAAAAAGTTCATTCTTGAAGATGAAAAAGGTGTTTCGTTAGCAACTGACCAAACAACAACAGATGCCCTATTCTGATCTCTTTGCACTAATCTAGAAATTTGATTTTTTGCTATCTCTAATGTTGCGGGATTATCCCAGTCAATATTCCAATAAACAGGAACCTCTTCCCAAAGCATGATACCCATTTTATCTGCAAGCTTAGCAAGGTGACGTGTATAAGGGTAATGAGCTGCTCTAACAAAGTTAGTGTTTAACTCTTTGGCTGTTCCGAGCAATTGCTGAAAGTGTTGTTTTGAAAAAGCTGGTCCAGGAATACCAATGGGCTCTGCATGCATTGCAATGCCCTTAAAATTAATTTCATTATTATTTAAATATATTTTTTGGCCATTTGTTTGGATAGATCTAAAGCCAATAAGATCTGAAATTTTCTCTTGTTTGGATGAAATATAAACTTTATATAATTTTGGATTTGATGGCGACCAAAGCATTGGGTTAATTTGAATGGTCTCTTCAATCTGACCAAGCTCATTCGTTTCAAAGGCTTGCTTAAAATCTAATTCAGGAATCTCAAGGGTAATTTTTTGATTCTGAAAAGAATTTGAAGTCTCAACCTTAAATTCAGCCTTGCTATGATCTTTCGGGTTGATCTGAAGATATGCATTCAAAATGTATTGAGCAGGCGTTTGAACAAGGTACACATCTCCGACAATGCCGCCCCATGGCCACCAATCTGTTTTCTGCGTTGGTACCGATGATTCACTCAACCTGTTATCGGTTTGAATGATTAATATGTTCTCGCCTTCTTTTAGGAACTCTGTAATATTAAAATTAAAGGGTACATAACCTCCAATGAATTCACCCACAGCTTTACCATTAATAAATACCTTGGTTGTAAAGTTACTTCCTTCTAAATAAAGATGGGTTAGTTGGTCGACTTTTCTAAAGTGAGTAAATTTTTTATATAACCAAACTGGCCCCCTGTAAAAAAATAACTTCTCATCAAATGCATTCCAGGCGCCAGGGATAGTAATTTTTTTTGCAGTTTCAAAGTTATATTCAATCAGCTCCATACCAGTTTTCTGAGTTTTATTCTTTGGAAATCCACCAAAAAAAGAAGACTCTGGTAATCCATTGTTCATTGGATCAACAATGTAGCTCCACTCTCCATTTAATAAGGTAATTGCCCTAGAATCAATCCAGCCTAAAAGTTGATCTGGTGAGCTATAGATTGGGGGCGTTCTTCCAAAAAAACTATTTGTATCCGTTTCATCTTCTGCAAACGAATCAAAAGAAAATATTAAAGAGAGAGTAAAAAAAACTTTAATAAATTCAGAGTGCATAAAATTAATCAATTACAAAACTGCTAACTATTTGAAATAAGTCTTCCGTGCCCTGCAAATAACTTGAGACCTTAACTCGCTCGTTGTTACCATGGACTCCAGAAAAACTACCTTGATTAAATAAGACTGGATTAAACCCATAACTATCAATTCCTAGCTCACGAGTAAAATGGCTGTCAGTAAACCCTGTGCTCACAGCAGGTGCTACTCTTGAGCCAGGATGCAATGAGGAGGTGATCGCTTTGATGTGTTGAAAGAATTCAGACTCTGTTGACGAAACTGCTGGTGCAAAAGCAAGAATAAGGTCAACTTTAACCCCAGATGGAGCAACTAAATCTTTAAAATCTTGTATAAATTCATCTGAAGTTCGATCAGGTAACATCCTGCAATCTACTTCAGCAATTGCCACTGGAGGAACAACATTTATTTTTTTAGAGCCTTGGAGCATTGTTAAAGAACAGGTATCTCTTGTTAGAGCATGATAGGACGGGGATGATTTCTGAAATTTAGAGAGAAAGTCTTTTTCTTTAATAGCGCCTCGAATATCCGAAAATGCAATAGCATCATCACCGCTCATATTAAGAGATAAGCTTTTAAAATAAGTATCTACGGCTGGAATGATTCTAGGAGCAAAGGGGTTCTCTCTTACTAAATTAAGTGCATGAACAATCCTAGAAACTGAGCTTGTGGTCCTTGGTGATGAGCCGTGACCCGGAACATCAGTGGCTGTTAGTCTCAACCATACTGGGACCTTTTGAGTCACCTCAATTGAAAAGACTTTATCGTTATCTATTATCATGCCGCTTCCGCCCTCATTAATAGCAAAACCAGCGCCTTCAAATACCTCTGGATGATTTTCTATCATCCAGCCAGCACCATATAAACCGCCAGCCTCTTCATCTGCAGTAGCTAAGAAAACTAAATCTCGGTTAAGCTTTTTTCCATCTCTATGCAGCCTAACGAAAGAAACCAGTTGAGAGATTCCAGCTCCTTTCATATCTATGACGCCTCTGCCATAGAGATAACCATCTTTAATTTGAGCAACCATTGGATCGGTTTCCCAATAATCTTTTGATGCTGGAACAACATCAGTGTGTTGCAAGAGAATGAGGGCAGGTTTATCTCCACCCTTGATTCTTGCCCAAATATTACCTCTGCCTGGCGCGCTCTCGCCAAATGAATACTCAATGCCCTCTTCTTCAAATATTTTTGCATAAAAATCAACAGCTCTGGATTCATTTCCTGGAGGATTGATAGTGTCTACTCCAACAAAATCAGATAGCAGTTGAATAGGATCTAACGGGTCAGCAGAAACTGAAATAGTTAGAATTGTAATCAAACTTATAAAATATTTTTTTAATAGCATTAGCTCACTCCTTCGACTAAAACGACATGACGATTTGAAGAGTTAATTGAATAAGTTAAAGCCTCTTGATATTCATCTGACTCATAACAAAACTTTGCCTCTTCCATTGAATTAAACTCAACTAAAACAGTTCTTTCATAGGGGCCACCTTCAAGCTCCTCCTGATCCCCTCCGCGCACCAAAAATGTGCCGCCATTTTTAGAAATGGCTGGTCCAGCTAATTGAATATATTTATCATATTCATCAGGATTATGAACATGGCATCTAGTGATCCAGTAAGCTTTCATTGTGCTTTGTACTTTAATCTCATTGCATGCAGAATTGGTTCAGTGTAACCACTAGGTTGCACCCTTCCCTTGATAGCTAAGTTGCAAGCTGCATTAAATGCCATGCCATCATATGAAGGTGCCATTGGTTGGTATTCTGGATCCCCAGAATTTTGCTGATCAACCACTGCAGCCATTTTTTTCATAGTTTCTAATACCTGATCTTCAGTACAAATTTTATGATGCAACCAGTTAGCAATGTGCTGACTAGAGATTCTACAAGTTGCTCGATCCTCCATTAAACCTACGTTGTTAATATCAGGCACCTTAGAGCAACCAACACCTTGGTCAATCCATCTGACAACATAGCCAAGAATTCCCTGGGCATTATTTTCAAGCTCTTTTTGAATATCATCTGCAGATAAAACTGATGGGTCGGGCATAACAGGAATAGTTAAAATATCATTAAGACTTGCTTTAGGTCGATCTAATAAAATTTGTTGCTGATCCGATACTAAAATTTTATGGTAATGCATTGCATGTAATGTTGCGCCTGTGGGTGACGGGACCCAAGCACAGTTGGCACCAGATTCTGGATGCATAGTTTTAGTCTTATACATATTTAACATTTCATCAGGCATAGGCCACATTCCTTTACCAATTTGGGCCTTCCCTTTAAATCCAGATTCAAGACCTGAATCTACATTCCAATCTTCATATGCAAGAATCCATGGTTGCTGTTTCATCTCAGCCTTTGGAATCATGGGTCCAGCTTCCATGCTAGTATGAATCTCATCGCCCGTCCTATCTAAAAATCCTGTATTGATAAAAATTACTCTATCTTTGGCTACGCGAATACACTCCTTGAGATTGACAGTGGTCCTTCTCTCCTCATCCATGATGCCAACCTTTGCAGTATGTGGGGTTAAATTTAGGGCTGACTCTACAGCTGAGAATAAATCACAAGTAAATTGAACTTCATCAGGGCCGTGCATTTTAGGTTTGACGATATAGATGCTTCCTGCCTTGGAATTTTGAACAGCGCTGCTTCCATTGAGGTCATGCATTGCAATGCAGATGGTAAACATAGCATCTAGTATGCCCTCTGGAATTTCATTCCCATCTTTATCAAGGATTGCTGGGTTTGTCATTAAATGGCCAACATTTCTGACCAACATTAAACTGCGTCCTGATAAGGCAAAGCTAGAGCCATCTGAGGAGATGTACACTCTATCTGGGTTGAGAGATCGAGTCATCTCAGTGCCGCCCTTGATAAATGTTTCTTTTAAATCTCCTTTCATGAGACCTAGCCAATTTCTATAAACAGTAACTTTGTCCTCTCCATCAACTGCAGCTACTGAGTCTTCACAGTCTTGAATGGTGGTAATTGCTGACTCCATTAACACATCTTTAATGCCTGCAGGATCTGTTTCTCCAACTGAGTGAGATGGATCAATTTGAATTTCAGCATGAAGATTATTATTTTTTAAGAGCACCCCAGACGGTTGATCAGTTGAGCCTTGGTAGCCCTGAAACTGCTGTTGATTAACTAATACTGCATCATCACCATTTGCTAGGCCCAGTTTCAGTTCTCCAGCCTCTACTGAGATAGAGGTAACGTCAGAGAAACTAGCTCCCTCGATTGCAAAGTTCTCATCTAGAAATTCTTTAGCAAATGCAATGACCTTGTCTCCACGCATTGGATTGTATGCTCCTGCCCTTGAAGCTCCATCATCCTCGGCAATCATATCTGTTCCATACAATGCATCGTACAAACTACCCCATCTTGCATTGGCAGCATTCAGAGCAAACCTTGCATTCATAACTGGAACAACTAATTGTGGACCAGCTATAGAAGATATTTCAGGATCAACATTCTGAGTGGTAATATTAAAATCTGGGCCCTCATCAATTAAATAACCTATTTCTTTAAGAAAAGCTTTATAAATATCTAAATTTTGTTCGCCCTTAGGGTTTGCCAGATGCCAAGAGTCAATTTGCTCCTGAATGCTTTCTCTAATCTGAAGAAGTGATTTATTTCTAGGACTAAATTCATTGATGATGGTCTCGAAACTATCCCAAAAATAAGTTTCTGAGATATCTAATCCTGGTAAAACCTCAGAAGCTAAAAATTGCTCAAGATCAGTTGAGACTGATAAGGACCCCTTCTTTATATAATTGTCTGACACTTTGACTCTCACTTGTGTAATAGGAATAAAGATATAGTCTAACAAATAAAAATGAAGCACTATAAGAAAATTTATGTAATTAAAAAATTAATGTTTCATCTGCTTCTAATCAGATTAAAATCTACTTAAATGCATCAAAATAAAATATTTCTTCTGGGTCTAATAACTTTATTAATTAGCTCATGTGGTGGAGGTGGTGGAGGTGGCGCTCCATCGATCCAACCAACCCCCACTGCTCCAGTCACTCCCCCAACACCAGCAGTATCAAGTAATCTTGAATCTCAAGCACGGGGCACAATAAATGGAACCATAAGTTACGAAGACATTGATCGAACGTTTATACTCTATGTCCCATCAAGCTATAACAGTTCATCAAAACAGCCTTTGGTATTTAATTTTCATGGTTACGGCAGCAATGCCAGCGAGCAAATGGCATATGGAGATCTGCGCTCTCAGGCAGATGCTAATGGATTTATTCTGGTCTACCCTGAGGCTCTTGATGATATTTTTGGAACCAGTTATTGGAATATTAAAGGCTGGTCACAAAGCGTGCATGATGATGTCAAATTTACTGAAAATCTTATTAATTTATTGATGGATAAATATTCTATTAATGCAGAAAGAATTTACTCAACCGGAATGTCAAATGGAGGTTTTTTTAGCCATCATCTTGCATGCAATCTAAGCGCAAGCTTTGCTGCAGTTGCTTCTGTAACTGGCTCAATGACATATGATACATATGATAAATGCAACCCAAGAAAACCTACTCCAGTGATGCAGATACATGGGTCGCTAGATACCACTGTTCCCTTTAAGGGATCGGATACTCTCAACATGAAACCAATCATGGATGTTATGGAATATTGGAAAACTAACAATGGCTGCGATGACTACTTGCTTTCAACGCCTCAAATCATTCCAGGGACACTATCTTGGGCTGAGACATACCTTTATGATAATTGTCTAAACGGCACTCAAAATATTCTTCTTTATGTTCAAGGTGCTGGTCATATATGGCCAGGATCTATTTTTGAAAGCATCAAAAGCCCAGATGCAAGCCAAAGGATTTGGGACTTCTTTTCAAAGTATGACATAAATGGTGTCATACAATAAAAAAGAGGGCTAGGCGCCCTCTTTAAATATTGTAGTTCGTAGAATTTATTTGAACTCAACTCTGTGAATTACTGCATGGTCAACCATCTTGCGTATTTCCTCGTAGCCTTTAGAGATCTTTTCTAGCTCAACTTCATTGTCGCCATAGAGTTTTTCCAGTTCAGCTTCGACCTTTTCACTCTTAGCCTTTGTTTGGGCCATTGATGCCATATCTGGATATTCAACAGTTAACCAAACATTTGGTGTGTCAGCTGAACTCATAGCAGTCCAAACATTAAAATCAGTGATATATCCTAACTTTTTTTGAACATTCATTGCTCTAACCCATGTTCGATTTAAATTAGTCAGGTATGTATCGAGGTAATTTGATTGAACTGCAATAACAGTCAGCTCAACTGGTTCACTTGCAGGCGCATAATCTTTGTAAAGCTCTGCGCTAGCAAAAGAACTTATCAATAATGGTAATAATAATAGTTTTTTCATAATTTTCTCCTCTATGAATTTGGGTAGTTATAAGTAGCCATGACAACCATCATGGTAGTTTTTTTTACTTCGCGCTTAATATTTTTTGTAAACATCTTAAATGAACTGCTTTGCATTAAGTTTTTTTGCTCCTCAATTGCAGCCTCTATGTTTGTAGACCCTGTGTAAGCATAGTGTGAGTAGTAATTATTATTGCCATGCGTATGGGCCCTCAATCCATAGGAGCCGGAGATGTTGCCATTTGCAACCTGAGCATCAATAAGTTTGCTCCAAGCTGCGGCATATTTTTTAGGATTTTTTACAGACATATAGTAAGTTGTATAAACACTGTTATCTGCTTGATTATCATTGCCTCCACTTATTAGCTTTCTATTTAATGACTGTTCAACTGGCTCTGAAATAGGTTGAATATCATTTAGAAATTTACCAAATGTCGGCGTATAAAACATGGCCGTGCCTTTTGCCATATCAGCCTCTGAGGCATAGCTTATAACAACTGCGTGTGTTGCATCGTCATATCCGTTAAATGCAAAATGGCCTAAGGTTAAAGTGCCTGGAAATTCATTTCCAAACTTTGAGGTCATCAAACCATCCAATGATTGGGCAAACTTTTGCACATCTGAAACCTTAACTGAGTAAGATGCAATGTAGCCATCTGCTGACAAAGATTGAAATGACATTGTAAAAACTGCCAAAAATGTTAAAAATATTTTATTCATTTTTTCTCCTTTATATAAATAAACTAGTTATTAATAAGTATGCTTTATGTGTAAAAAAAATGCACTTACTTTCATTCCTTTTACCAAAAAAAGCCTCGAAAATTCAAGGCTTTTTTTGTTATAGGCTTTGTATTTTAGAAGTTATAAGTCCATCTAACTCCATAAGTAGCTTGCTCTCTAGCCCAAATACTTTTATTAAAGCCAAGAGGTGCTGTTGCTTCACCTATGTGCATAATATTTTGCTCATCTGTTATATTTTGACCATATATATCAATACGCCATTTAGGATCAGTTACTGAAGGAGTTATTGAGATCATCGCGTTGTACTCAGTCCATGCAGGAACCTTGTCCCATTCGAGATCAAATAAAGATGTATAACGCTCATCTTGTTTGTAAGCATCTAATCTAAAATTAACATTGTAATTTTCGGTAGTCATGGTGTACTGGACGCCAACATTCATTGAAAGTTCAGGGTGCGTTAATGAATTACCTCCAATATCTGAGAGCAAACCATCTTTTATAGCATCAGCTGGGTTACAGCCCAATATTGAACAGGCTGTGCTCACCATATATTGAGCATACAGATCTCTTGAGGCCGTAAGTGATGGTAAATGACCAGGTGTTACATTTGGCAAGAAACTAACCGGCGTTGGTTGTCCAGTTACTCTGTCTCCATGAAATTCTGCTGGAACTATAAGGGCTTGAAGGGGACCCCAAAGCCCACCCTGCCACATATTCCAGATAACTGTAGCAACATCTTTTCTGACAACAAAAACTTCTCCGTCTGCAGCATTTTTCATTAAGTGCCAGTTACCACAACCGGTTGTAAGACAGAGATCAGCATTTGCAGGGTTCATAATCATTTCGCCACTTGCAATTTCTGATTCTTCCCAAGCAATGCCCATATTAAACTGCCATTCAGGAGCATTAATAGGCACCCAAATGAATTCACTTTCAAAGCCCATCATGTCAACATCAATACCTTCGTTCACACGAGTTTTATTTTGAATTTTTGTGACTTGATAGTCTTCAGCATCATACATGTATGCCGCAGCATTCCATCGCATTCCTTGAGCTGGGAAGTCAGCTTTAAAGCCAACCTCAAAAGCAGTAAGTTCAGTTGATGGGAATACTTGAGGTGTATCTGGATATTTTGCAGGATCTAATGCAGGGTTGAAACCGCCTCCTTTAAATCCTTTAGAAATTGAGCCATAGACAAGCGTGTTGTCATTTAACACATAGTCGACAACAAAGCGTCCAGTGTTATTTGCATATTCTGTCTCAGGATCTCCTGGAGTGCCTGATGCATACCAGGACTGCCCAAAAGCTGGGATGGATTGACCTGGCAATGCGGCAAAACCATTGCCCTGACTGCCAAAACCTACAACACTCAAGAAAGGCGACCTACCATACTGCTCTTTATAATCTTCAGTTCTTCTTAGGCCTAAAGTATATTTAATTCTATCATTCGGTTGATAGTAAACCTCTCCAAAGACAGCTGAACTTCTTGATGCCGCCATACTGGATGTTCTAAACAAAGGTGCATAAAGTTGGACAAAGCCCTGAGGAAGACCACCAGTTAAAACTCCTGGAGGAAATAAAGCTAAGGCATCAAGACCATTTGCTGCAATATCATAAACACTTTTTCCTGAAGCTTCAGTATGAATTGCGCCCAATAAATAATTCCAATTTCCATCTAAGTTTGATTGAAATCTTATTTCTGTTACTTCGTTTTCGCTATCAGGGTTGTACTGACGATCAAACCCATCTGGGTAATTCATAGTATCTGTTAAACAGCCACCATATGAGCCAAGGGTTCCATCATCAAGGTTACAATTTGCGCCATAACCAGACATGGGAACATTCCCACCAGGAAAATATGGATTGTCCTTAAATCTTAAACGATCATACTCTTCGGATTCATAAACCCCTGTTCGGTCATACAGTCTATCTTTTCTAGAATGTGACAATGTCATATCCCAATTATCATTAATTGTGTGGTTAATAATTAACTGAGTAATATCTTGATCAACAATGTATCTTGGATTACCTCTATTATTTGATTGCCAAAAACCCTTTGGTGCACCTGACATATCAGTCACTGGCGTGTAATCTAAGATGCCGGTTAAGATAGCAAGATTTTCCACAAAAGTTGCCATGGGATGAGTTAACTCATGCACTAAGGGAGCGCCTGGGGTGCAACCAACTGCAACAGATGGATCTCGCTTACAATATCTATTATTTACATAATGACGAGAGGAGTCTTCTTCATAATGATCATGGACTAATAAAATATCGGTTGAATCATTGAGTTGCCAAGCTAGAGAAAGCCTAAAAGCATTAGAATCTCTGCCATTAAGATCTTTCATAGTCGCTTTAGAATAAATATTTTCTATGTCTCCTTCTCTTTCAATAGATGATGTGGCAATTCTCATTGCCATAGAATCACCTAATGGAATATTTAGCATTAATTTAGTTTTTAATAAATCAAAGCTGCCGACATCAACAGACACTTTACCAAAAGAGTCTCCAAATGCAGGTCTAGCAGTAATTAAGTTAATCGCTCCACCAACAGAGTTTTTTCCATACAGGGTTCCTTGCGGTCCTCTTAAGACCTCAATACGTTCCATATCAAAAAATTCGCCATCTTGCATGGTTGTTGAACCGACAGGTAAATCATTCACATGAACCTCAACACCAGATTCAGATGTTGCTGAAACAGCTAAATTGGTGATACCACGAATATTAAATGTACCACCGCCAGCATCGCCACCTTGAAAACTTAAGCTGGGCGTAATCATCTGTAAATCTGATCCAGATTCTATTTGCATGTCATCAAGCATGTCAGCTGTTAAAGCTGTAACGGCAATAGGAACATCCTGCAAACTCTCTTCAACTCTTTGTGAGGTCACAATCACTTCTTCAATTGAATTTGCTGTAGTTTCTTGAGCGCTAACTGGATGTGCCAAAAATAGAAGACTGCATGCTAATGCAGAAATCTTTAAACCTTGTGTGAACGTATTTATTTTCATAACTTAACTCTCCTTAAATAGTAAGTAATATGTCAAACAAACCTTAAGCCCTAAATGGTATAAATAATTTGTATATTGCCTAGTAAAGCGAATAAATTTGATGAATGCAAATAATATACATATTTTTTATAGGCAGGTGCTGACTTGCTTATATTTGTTATGGGACGAAAGCGAAAAAATATACAAATTAGTAATACAATTAGTTTTCAAGAAAATTTTTAACAACGTAATGCGAAACATATTTTTATCTTTGCTAATGATCTTTGTCTCATCATGCTCCAATCCCATCAGTGAAGCAGACCTTATTCTCAGCTCTAACAATGTGATTTTGATGACCGGCGATCAAGAAGCTCAACCCCTATCAATTGCTATTAATAATAAAAAAATAGTTTGGATAGGCTCTCATGAGGATGCAACTAATATTCAAGGCACAAAATTTGATTTTGGCAATCAGGCAATTTTACCTGGATTCATTGATGCGCATGGACATGCGTCTTATTTAGCATTTGCAACACAGGTTGCTAACATTGCATCGCCGCCAGTTGGAAAAATTAAAACAATCAAAGATCTTCAGATTGAACTAAAGAAATTTATTAAAGATTCAAACCTTCAACCAGGCCAATGGTTGATGGGTCTTGGCTACGATGATTCTCTCTTAGCAGAACAAAGACATCCTACAAAGAAAGATCTTGATCAAGTTAGCACTGAGCATCCAATTTATCTTATTCACGTTTCTGCTCATCTTGGTGCAGCCAATTCCATGGGCTTGGCTTTGGCAAATATTAATTCAGATACTCCAGACCCATCTGGTGGAAAGATTAGACGGTATGAAAATTCGTCAGAACCTAATGGAGTCTTTGAAGAAACTGCAGCTTACCCAGTTCAACAATTAGCAATGAGTGCATACAAAGATCCAATTGGCAGCGTTAAAAAAGCTATGGAGATTTATGCAAGTCATGGCATAACCACCGCACAAGATGGGGCTTCAAGTCCTGAGACAATTGGTTTAATGCAGGCGGCTGATGCTCAAGGCATGATCAATCTTGACGTGATCAGTTACCCTGTAGGACAAAACGGGTTAGATAAAACCTTAGAGACGATTAATTTTGGAAGCTACGAAGGAAGAATAAAAGTTGGTGGTATTAAATTAATTTTAGATGGCTCCCCTCAAGGAAAAACTGCTTACTTAACAGAGCCATATTATAAGCCGCCCCACAGTGAATCAGAGTCTTACAAAGGCTATCCTTTGATACCCCAAAAAGAAGTTTCAAAATGGGTGAGTGAATATGCTGACTTAAACATACCGATTATAGCTCATGCCAATGGAGATGCTGCCGCAGATATGCTTATTACAGCTGTTAGAAATGCAGATCTGAAAACAGATCATCGAACCATTATGATTCATGCTCAAACTGTTCGAGAGGATCAGTTGGATCAAATGAAGGAGCTAAAAATTATTCCTTCTTATTTTTCAACGCATACATTCTACTGGGGTGATTGGCACAGAGATTCTGTATTTGGAGAAGATCGTGCCATGCGCATAAGTCCGACACGATCTACTCTTGACAGAAAAATGCCCTTCACTGTTCATAATGATGCTCCTGTTGTTCCTCCAGATATGATTCGACTGCTTTGGTCAACGACCAATAGGATGACAAGGTCTGGCAAGGTTCTTGGTGAGGAACAAAAAATTTCTACCTATTCTGCTCTTGAAGCTATGACAATTAATGCAGCTTATCAACATTTTGAAGATGAAATTAAAGGCACCATCGAAGTTGGTAAACTAGCAGACTTGGTGGTGTTATCTGAAGATCCCTTAAGCATGCCCGCAGATGAACTGCTAGAATTAAAAGTCATGGCCACTTATTCTCATGGCAGGGAAATCTTTAAAAATGGAAAATAATCTTCAGCTTACTCATCCTGTAACTTTAATTAAAAAATATCTGTTGGCGTTGTTGCTAATAGTCATTACTGCTCCTTCTACTTTTGCAGAAGATAATCTTGGTCTATTTAATTCAATGGATGTATTTGAGCTTGAGTGGGCAACCGATCCCCGCGTATCACCTGATGGTAAAACCATTGTCTATGTGCGCAAATCAAACGACATCATGCGAGATCGAGAGCGTTCCAATATCTGGCAGGTTTCAGCTAGTGGAAATGATCATCGGCCACTTTATTCAGGGCTAGAAAGCGTTAGATCACCTCGCTGGTCTCCAAATGGAGAAAGACTAGCTTTTATTTCCAATGACACTGGCTCCCAGCAAATCTATGTCCGATGGATAGATAATGGTGAAACTGCCGTCATCTCACAATTACTAAAATCACCCTCAAGCCTTACTTGGTCTCCTGATGGTAAGTGGCTTGCTTTCACCATGAATGTAAATGCACCATCTGAACCCATTGCAAAACCGCGCACTAAACCTGAGGGTGCTAACTGGGCTAAGAAACCAATAACCGTGACAACAACCCGATACCAGTATGATGGTCAAGGAATTGTTGAGCCAGCCTACCGTCATGTATTTGTTATTCCAACTGATGGGGGTTCTGCGAGGCAATTAACCAAAGGGAATTTCAATCATTATGGTTCACTGGCTTGGTCCTCAGACAGTGATCGCATCTTTTTCTCAGCCTATCGCTCTGATGATTGGGAACTTGTAAGTGATGAAGCTGATATTTATTCAGTTGAATTGATGACCCAAGAAATGAAACAAATCACCAATCAATCAGGTGCTGAACGCTCTCCAGTTATTTCACCAAACGGACAGTTGATTGCTTTTAGCAAAGAGGAGCGACGCCCTCTTGCTTATTCTCCCGATCAAATTGCAATCATGGGCTTGGATGGAAAAAATATCCGCATTCTTTCAAAAGATTTAGATGGTGATGCAAGTAATATTATTTGGTCCAATGACAGTAAGTCACTCTTATTTACCTATGATGAACGCGCAGTTAGAAAAATTGGTCAAGCCTCCATTCAAGGCAAACTGAAAGAAGTAATGAAAGGTCTAGGTGGAACAACGGTTGGAAGGCCCTATCTTTCTGGAGGCTTCCATGCTTCTAATAACACTATTGCATTTACTCATGGCACTTCTGAGCGACCTGCTAATGTTGGCATCTTCAATGAAGGTGAAGTGCAAATTCATACCGCGCTAAACGAAGATCTTTTGGGACATCGAAAATTAGGAGCAGTGAAGGAAATTGTTTATAAGTCATCTTTTGATGGTCAGGAAATTCAAGGTTGGTACATAACCCCACCAGACTTCGACCCCTCAAAGAAGTACCCACTGATTCTTGAGATTCATGGCGGCCCTCATCTTGCATACGGCCCATATTTCTCTGCTGAAATGCAATTAATGGCAGCGGCTGGATATATTGTTTTTTACAACAACTATAGAGGTAGCTTATCTTACGGAGAAGATTTTGCTCTCCTTTTACAATACAAGTATTCAAGCAAAGAGGATTTTGCAGATCACATGTCAGGCATTGACTCGTTAATTGATCTTGGGTTTGTTGATGCAGAGAATCTTTTTATTGCAGGCGGCAGCGCAGGAGGCATAGCAACTGCTTATGCGGTTGGACTGACAGATAGATTTAATGCAGCCGTTGCTGCCAAGCCAGTGATTAACTGGTTAAGTAAACCTCTAACAGCGGACTCTATGGTAGGTCAGATCTACCATCAATTCCCTGGCCCTCCTTGGGAACATCTTGAACATTACTGGAACAGATCGCCTTTGTCATTGATGGGGAATGTTAATACTCCAACAATGTTGCTAACCGGTGAGGATGATAGAAGAACGCCAATTTCGGAAACTGAGCAATTCTATCAAGGTCTCCGATTGCGTGGTATAGACAGTGCAATGGTTCGCCTTCCAGATACTTCTCATGGCATTGCAAGCAGGCCTTCGCGGTTAATCACTAAGGTTGATTATATTCTTGCTTGGTTTGAGAGATACCGTACCGATTTGGCAAAGATAGATTGAAAGCGCTCCGTATATTTTAAGGTAAATTGTTTAAAATGTGTTCCATATTTATATTTTAAGTTTTTTAAAAATAGCTGAAGCTGAGAAAGCTATCATTATTAAACCAAAAATAGATTCAACGGTGGCAATAATTTTTAGCATTCCTGATGGAACGATGTCTCCCATTCCCAACGTTGTATAAACATTTGCTGAAAAATATGTCAGGTTAATTAATGAATAATTTGAGCCATCAACAAATATCAACTCAGAACCAAAAAATTTAATAAAAACAAAATATAAAAATGCAAATAGAAAAATTTGTAACAAATGTGAAAAAAACAATGTGGAAAAAGAAAAATATAAGTTTTTACTTTCGACCGTTTTGATAATTTTTGAGTGCAAGGCAATCGAAAGAAAAAGGATTAACGAAATTAAAAAAATCATTAAAATAAACATTAATCTTTCAAGATTTTTTTAGCTTCTTCATCAAGGTTTTCATATTGATCAGATTCAACGCTCCACATAAAGCTCGCTATAACAAAATAAATGATTACGATAGAAACTGGAATCAATATAAAAACTACTTCCATTTATTTACCAGTAATTTATTGGAGTTTAAGACAACCAATATTGAGCTAACAGACATGCCTAAAGCAGCCATCCAAGGCCTAATTATGCCCGATGCCGCCAATGGTATAACAGAAAAGTTATATGTTATCGCCCACCCAATATTTTGTTTAATCGTTTTGTTCACACGTTTTGAGAAGTGAATTGCTTTGGGTAAATTACTGAGACCCCCGCCCAACATTACTGCATCAGCAGATGCATGAACAAAAGAATCAACCGGACGAAATGCTATTGATGTGTTTGCCACAGCCATGGCCGCAGTATCGTTAATGCCGTCTCCAACCATCATGACATTGAAACCATTTTTTTGTTGTCTCATAATTAAGTCTTGCTTTTTCTCAGTTGAGACACTTGTACAAAAATCAGTTATTCCAAGTTCATTTGCAATCATGGAGCCTTGGCTTGAATCATCCCCCGTATAGAGGGCAAGGCGCAGTTTACTTTCATGTAATTTTTTAATAGCAGTTTTTGCATCACTCCTTAGACTATCCTCAAGCTTGAACCAAGCAAGAAGTTCACTCGAATACAAGACGGTCCACAGCCCATCCTTATCTGGTTTTTTTAGGTCTTTATTAATAAATTTTGGATGGCCTAAATAATATTTCACACCATCAACATAACCACTCACCCCATTACCAGGATGCATTGATACATTTTGTGCAATCTTACCTGGGGTTGAAAAAGCAGATGCTATCGGATGGTTGCTGGAGTCCTCTAAAGCTGATGCTACTTTTTTTAGGGCTAATTCGTCCTGTGAGCCATTTAAAATTATATTCGTAATATTTAAATTTCCCTTGGTAAGTGTTCCTGTCTTATCAAATACAATAGAGTTTATGATCGATAATTTTTCAATAAAACTACCATTGCTAATTACCACTCCCATTTTTCGAAGGACTGTTGCTCCAATAGTATAGGCAGCCGGAGTTGCCAATGATAAAGCGCACGGGCATGAAGCAACCAGGACAGTTAGCATAATGACAAACCATTCCGTGCTACCAAGAAGATACCAAACCAAGCCTGTCAAAGCAGAAAACATTAATATGAATCCAACGAAATATTGGGAAACCTTGTCAGCTAAAATAGAAAATTTGGGTCTATAAAAAATTGATTGATTGTAAACCTGAGAAATCTTATTGACTGCAAAATCATTAAACCTAGTTGAAGCACGAATTTTAAAATCTCCATCGATATTAGTTGTGCCTGCAAGAACTTTTGATCCAATATTTTTATAATCAGGGATAGACTCTCCAGTGAATGACGAAGTATTAACAAACCCCTCTCCAGAAGTTATGAGCCCATCAGCAGGAAAAATTTCTTTTGGATTAATTACGAACTCATCTCCAATATTAATGTCGTGAATAGATATATTTTTTCCATTGAGCTTGATTTGTAAGGGCAGTAAATGGTCAATAAGACTTTTTGTTTTATGAAATTTAACTTGGGTCTTAAATTCAATATACCTTCCAACAAGCAGCAAGAAGGTAAACATAGTAATGGAATCAAAATACACATCGCCAGATTGATTGAGAATGGTATAAAGACTCAATAAAAAACCTGAGATAATTGCAAGCGATATTGGGACATCCATTCCAAGGTTTTTATTTTTTAAATCTCTATATGCACCTTTATAAAATATTGTTGCGCTATAGAGCGCAACTGGGATTGCCATAATTAAACCAGCCCATTGAAACAATCTTTCATAAGCTAAATCCATTCCACCTGGGCCAGCAAAGTACGTGGCTATGGCATACATCATGACTTGCATCATAGAGATGCCAGCAATGCCAATTTTTTTTAAGTAGTCTTTCTGCTTAGATTTAACGTATTGCGATGCTTCTTTCGAGATTTCTGGAGCAGCCTTAAAACCAATAGAAGTTAAATTGTTAAGTATGTCTGCAAGCGTTTGTAGGCTTTTAAATTCAAAATAAATTTTTTTTTCTAAAAGGTTGGACCTTAAGTTATTCAAATGAAACTTTTTAAGCTCTTTTTTTATTGAATTTAGACAAGCTGAGCATCTTATCTCGGGGGCCAAGAAGCTAATTGCATAGAGCCCAGATTTAATCTCTACAATGTTTGATAAGTGCTCGTATATTATTGATTCATCAGCCTTAGAAAGATCACTTAAATTTACGTTGCTCATGATTCATCACCTACAAAATGAACAGGGGAATGAATTTTCTTATTAACTCTCCATTTTTCGATGTTCGAGGTGACTGAAAAATTCCAAGCTCCACGATTGCTTGTTAGCAGTCTGATTAGATTACTGTTTAATCTAAAATATCCTCCTCCCTCGTTTTGCAATAAGAATGTTTGATCAAGGCTTCTATCCACCACATGAAACATCGTTAAGGTAATTGATTCTGATTCTGTGTTTTCTATATAAAGGTAGCGCCTGTTCATAGATTTGAAAAAAATTAAATTGATATCTTGCTCTGTAGCATTTTCAAGAAGCGTGATAACTTTGTTAATAGCCATGCCTTCTTTGTAATAATCATCAACCACCACATCATCTTTGTATAGGACAGCCATCACGAACATTAAAATACCAAAAACCACCGCTGCAAATGGAATAAGGCAAACAGCCCAGAACCATCCAGAACGATACCAAGCATCATTGAATTTATTCATTATTAGAAATGGGAGAATTTCCTATGTATCGAGAGGGATGCTCTGCGATTATCTTCCCTTGAGAAGAGGCAAGAATAGAGATTTCGTTAATGTCCTTGGGTAAATCTGTCGAGTTTACAATAATGTCTACAGCAACTTCCTGAATGGAATCTGGTGGTATAAAAAATAAATTCTCTGGTTTTATTTGATAATTTTTTAAACCTGCAATGCTTAAGTCAACTGAAATGGAATCCCTTGATTTATTTAATAGCTTAATTTGATAGGTATTTTGAATGAAATCGTTAGGAAGCTCGTGAAATAATTGACCTCTATCACGCATTACATTTAGGTCAAAGGTACTTCTCATTAAAAAAGCTGAAGTGATAGATCCAGTCATTACGATTAATGCAACCGCATAGCCAATGGGCTTTAACCTCAACCAGCTCATTGGCTTGCCTTCCATGATGTTCAGCGTTGTATAAGAAATTAAATTTTTGGGGTAACTCATTCTTTGCATGATTGAGTTGCAGGCATCGATGCACCGAGCGCAATTAATGCATTCATATTGCAAGCCATCCCTGATATCTATTCCAGCAGGACAAACTTGAACACACAATGTACAGTCTAAACAATCTCCGAGATTTTTAATTTTAAGATTAGTTTTTTTGCGCCCGCCTCTTGGCTCGCCTCTAAACTGGTTATAAGAAACTACTAATGTGTCTCGATCAAACATAGCTGATTGAAATCTTGCGTAGGGGCACATGTATTTGCAGACTTGCTCTTTCATCAAGCCAGCATTGATGTATGTTGCTGCAGAGAAAAAGATAACCCATGATAGAGACATAATATTTATATTTAGCAAATACATATCTGCTAGCAATTCTTGGATCCCATAGAAATATGAAATAAATGTGATGCCTGTTAGCAGAGAAATCATGATCCATAAAACATGCTTGTATGTTTTGCTAGCTACCTTTTTAAAAGTCCAAGGACTTTGATCTAATTTAATTTGCTGCTGTCGACTGCCTTCTACAAATGAAGTAATAGACTCAAATAATAGTGTCCACAGTGTTTGCGGGCATCCATATCCACACCAAATTCTTCCGAAGATGCTTGTTACAAAAAAAAGGAGAAATGCAAAAAATATCAGGGCCCAAGACAGCAAAATAAAATCTTGAGGCCAAAATGTAAACGAAAAAAAATGAAACTGACGAGCTGGCAGATCAAAGAGCACTGCGTGCCTGCCATCAATGTATATCCAGGGAATTAAGAAAACTGGGATTAAAATTATTAGCTGAACATATAATTGGATTTGATAATAAATGCCTTTAATTTTTCTCAGGTAAATTTTTGGTGCCTGCTCATACAGACTGGGCTGAGGGGCATCATCAATGAGCCTTGATTTAATTTTTTCCAATTTTTATAAACCTTGGTTTATGGATTTTCGTTACTTAATGATTGAATGTATGCATTAACAATATGAATTTTATCTGAGCTTAATTTATCCTTGAATGCAGGCATCACACCATTTCTACCATTTGCAATAACATCCATGATTCTCTCTTTAGAATGCCCATAAAGCCAAAGATCATTGGTTAAATTTGGAGTCCCAAGTGCAAGGTTGCCTGTGCCATCCATGCCATGACATCCAAAACAATAATTTTGAAAATATTCTTTTCCATTACCAACTAAATCTTCGTTGTAAGTACTCTTTGATATAGATAGAACATACTCGGCAACCTCAGAAACACCCCGCTCTCCAATTATCGTTAGCCAGGCTGGCATGACAGCATTTCTTCCATTGGTAATAGAATGCTGTATTGCCTCAGTAGAATCACCCCATATCCATTCGGAATCAACTAAATTTGGAAACCCAATACTGCCTTTTGCATCTGCGCCATGACATGCTGAGCAATGGACAACAAATATACGTTTTCCCATTTTGATAACCTCTTGGTTATCTAATAAATATTTTATGTCTTGGCTCCCATACTTTTCATAAATGGGTCCAAATTTATCAAGGGCGATTGCCTGTTTCTTTTCTAATAACTTGATTTGAGACCAGTCTCCTAAACCACTGAAATTCCCAAGCCCAGGATAATAAGCCAGGTAGCATAAACCAAAAACCATTGAGCCTATAAACATCCACAGCCACCATGCCGGCAGTGGATTGTCATACTCCTCAATTCCATCAACTGAATGATCAAGCTTTTCGCCAGGATTATCACCATTTTTATTTGATAAAAGTAAGATGAAAAAAAATAAAATTGATCCAAGCGTCCCCACAATAACGAACCACGACATTGAGCTACTCATTGCCACCGCCGTTTTTTATATCAATATTTAAAAAAGGTATTTTTGCAGCATCTTCAAATTTTGATTTTCGTGCTGACCCGTATGCCCACCAGCAAATAGCCAAAAAAGATATCATGCACAGCACTGTAGAAAAACCTCTTAAATCATCAATATTCATCAATTAGTTACCTCTAAGTGGGTTCCAAGCTGTTGAAGATATGCAATTAGCGCGGTTGCTTCGGTTTCATCTTGCAACAAACTCTTTGCATTCTTGATATCTTCATCGGCATAAGGAACACCTAATGCTTGAAAGGCGGCAAGTTTTCTTTCAATCAGGCGATCATCTAGTTTCTTTTTAAATAACCACTCAAAAGAGGGCATATTAGAGCCTGGAACGACTGATCTAGGATCCAACAAATGAAGTTTATGCCATTCGTCGCTATACAGACCTCCCACTCGCGCTAAGTCTGGGCCTGTTCTCTTTGACCCCCATAGGAATGGATGATTGTAAACAGCCTCTCCTGCAACTGAATAATGGCCATACCTTTCTACCTCGGCTCTTAAGGGTCTTATCATTTGGGAGTGACAAACATTGCAGCCCTCTCTAATGTATATATCTCTGCCCTCTAACTCTAATGCAGATAAAGGTTTTAAATTTTTAATAGGCTCCGTCATCACCTTCTGACTCATCAATGGGATAATCTCAACCATCCCACCAAAACTCACACCAATAATAATTAAGACCATCAAAACTAATAAATTTTTTTCGATAAAATTATTCATGCTAAAGATCCTAATTCACTTGGTGGTTGTGTAACCTTATGGGTCATATAAACGTTATATGCCATGATCAACATCCCAATAAAGAATATTGCTCCGCCAATAAACCTGACCACATATCCTGGATAGCTAGCTACCACCGAATCTATAAAGCTGTAGGTAAGGGTCCCATCAGAATTCACGGCTCGCCACATCAACCCTTGCATTAATCCATTCACCCACATTGAGGCTATGTACAGAACTGTGCCAATTGTTGATAGCCAAAAATGTAAATCAATCAACTTTTCGCTATACATTTCGCCTTGATTTCGTCCAAATAAAATAGGAAACAGATGATACAAAGATCCCATGCTTATCATGGCAACCCAACCAAGAGCTCCGGAGTGAACATGACCAATGGTCCAGTCTGTGTAATGTGATAGCGCGTTTACAGATTTTATAGACATCATTGGGCCCTCAAATGTAGACATCCCATAAAAAGATAACGAAACAATTAAAAATTTAAGAATTGGATCAGTGCGTAATTTATCCCAAGCACCTGAAAGGGTCATGATTCCATTAATCATTCCACCCCATGAAGGAGCCAATAATATTAATGACATAACCATTCCAAGACTTTGAGCCCAATCTGGCAAAGTTGTGAAGTGGAGATGATGGGGGCCAGCCCACACGTAAACAGCTACCAAAGCCCAAAAATGAACAATGGATAAACGATATGAATATATTGGCCGATCTGCTTGCTTTGGCACAAAGTAATACATCATGCCAAGAAACCCAGCAGTAAGGAAAAAACCAACTGCATTATGGCCGTACCACCACTGAACCATTGCATCAATTGCTCCTGGATAAATCGAATAAGATTTTGTAAGAGAAACCGGAATAGCCAAACTATTAAATATATGCAAAATGGCAACGGCCAAAATAAATGCAGCAAAAAACCAATTGGCTACATAAATATGTGGAGTTTTTCTTTTAGCAATGGTTCCAAAAAACAGTATTGCGTACCCAACCCAAACAATGGTTATGAGAATATCAATCGGCCATTCAAGTTCTGCATACTCCTTAGAACTTGTTAAGCCAAGAGGCAATGTAACTGCCGCAGATACAATTACCAACTGCCAGCCCCAAAAGACAAAAGCAGCAAGCTTATCTGAGATCAATGATGTTTGGCAGGTGCGCTGAACAATGTATAGGGAGGTAGCCATAAGAGCGCAACCGCCAAAAGCAAAAATAACTGCATTAGTATGCAATGGCCTGAGTCTTCCAAAATGAAACCAAGGACCAAAATTTAATTCAGGCCAGGCAAGCTGGGCAGCTATGATAACCCCTACAAGCATCCCAACAACTCCCCAAACTATTGTCATAATCGAGAATTGCTTCACAACTTTAAGGTTATAAGTACTTTGAGTGATCACTAAATATCCTTATTAAATTAGAAGATTTATGTGTATTTAAATGTAATTTCTAGACAAAAAAATTGATTTATATCAATTTTTTTAATGTTTCATTTCATATTTATAGCGTCCATACAAAATTCAATGCAATGACTATTGGGTCTATTGAGGATTTAAAATTGAGTGAACTGGGTAAATGTAATGACAGATCAGTTTTATCTATATCTGTGATATTTACTTTGGTATCTATGTATATTTTTCGTAGCTCAACATTAATAAAAAGATTATCTCTAATTTTGTAATCTAGCCCTGCTTGAAAAGCCAATCCTGATGATGATGAGAGATTCACCTTGGCTCCGCTTAAAGGTCCAATGCTGTCATCATCAAGAAAAAATGTATGATTAAGCCCCAAGCCGAGATAAGATCTTATTAAATCATTGTGAACAAAATACTTATTTAAGCTGATTGTGGGTGGCAAATGTGTGCCTTCAACAATTTTTAAGTTAGTGCCCAGCGCTTTGTCTCTAATTGAATGTTTAAAGGGTAAGCCAAGCAATAATTCGACTCCTACATCATGGCGAAGCATATAAGTAATGCTGGTTGTTAAGTTAGTTTTGTCATCAATATTAACAATTGGCCCATTGTTTGACTTAGGGCTGATCAGTGAGGTACCTCCCCTTATCAAAATATCTCCTTGGCTTAATGCCAGCCCATGAGAGCTATACATAAGAAGGCTAAGGCATAAAACTATCCAGATAATAAAATTACTTTTTTGCATTTTGAACTCCTTGTTACTTAGATATAAGAAATATCATGGACTCTAAGAAATAAAATAATTTGATTCGTATTAAAAATAGCCTTTAAAAATATACTTTTTCTCACTATTTTTTCTATTTGATATATGTCAACAATCACAAGTATTAAAAAAATTAAGATAAGATAAAAATTGATAAATATGCAGCACCTAATTGGAATATTATTTGACCCCAAGAATGAATGGGTTGCCATTAAAAATAACAATGCCTCAGTGATTAAGCATTACTATCAATACATTTTTATTATTGCTTTGCTGCCAACTTATTGCTGGTATTACGGATCAACAACTGTTGGCTGGGCTATTGGTTCATCAGGTTATATCAAACTAACATCGCAAAGTGCGTTTGAGATCATGGGTTTGTTTTATCTATCAATCTTGGTGGGAGTTTTATTTCTAGGATTTATGATTCACTGGATGTCAGAAACATACGAAGCAAGCAATTCATCAGTGAGTAAAGGAGTCGGGATAGCTGCTTATGCCTGCGCCCCAATGTTTTTGATTGGCTTAACTGGGATGTATCCCATCTTATGGTTAGATATTATTTTGGGGTGCTTAGCTTCTGGTTTTACTATCTACCTTTTGTATATAGGCGTCCCAATCATGCTTGATATTCCTAAAGAAAGAGGATTTTTGTATGCCAGCGCTATGGTTGCTGTTGGGTTGGTAATGTGTGCTGCTCTTTTAGGCATTACAGCTATTTTATGGGGACTAGGCGCCATGCCGATATTTACAGACTGAGTTTTCTATAAATTAATTTAAATTGCTATGCCGGCAGTAATGAAAAGAAAAATAAATAGGAGAACGTAAAAAAGCTCCATAGTGTAGGCATATATTGCAAGAGATGCTAATGATGGCAGGATTGCTCCCATGGCATAATCATTAAGTGCATTGATCTTATCAGATGAATATTCAATAAATTCGTGCGTTGAATGTTGAATCTTTTCAGCAAATAGCATCGATGTAGGAACAATTGCAATGGCCGTTCCAGCCATGGCAGTGTTCTTAATAAAATATCTTCTATCCATCAACTTATTCTAACGGAAAAAAAATTTTTAAAGCAAATAATTAAATAAATAGCTAATCTATATGCTGGCTGCATAATGCAAAAGCATCAGCTCCATAAATAGTTTCACTAGATGTTCTATTAAAACATGACAAAATTAAAGTTGAGCCTTGATTTTCATAATATGACCATTCAGGTGTGATAATAGCCTGATTATCACCTGGATATAAAAGATAGCGATTATCAACGATGCTTTGCATCGAAGTAGGCAAGGCTGTAATTTCATTGTATAGAGTCTCTAGTTCACCGGGATCACGAGTGGAGAATATTCGCTCAAAATCATAGTCAAAGTAAGCATTATCTACATTATGAATTCCTACCATCAGGCCATTTTGTAAACTATTTCTAATGTAACGTTCTGAGGTATTTTTAGATATTCGAATCAAGTCTTCATCCATCACAAAAGTTCCAAAATCAATATGCCATTCTGTTCCATTTGCTGATGTTTCATGCTGCTCAAAAAGAACCTTCGTATCCCCAAAAATATTTTCATAAGAGTGGATTACATTTCGAATTTTAAAAGTAGTATTTAACTTAAGATTGTCAATATTTAGCTCATATGGATTGTTATTTGAATCAAGCAGGTTGCCATCAGCGTCTGCAATAACATCAGCAAACATATATATATTATAAGTAAAAAACCCATCGACTAATTCCTCTTGGGGAGAATCGCTAAACAAATGAAATTTTACAGTTTCAAAATTTTCTTGCTTAAGAATTGATTCAACTAACCTGGTATCTAATGCGGTCCTTAAGTTAATACCATATTCATTCTCAAGCAGAAAAGAAACTGAATTAGTGACCTGCAAAAAATCTACTACTTGCTCTCCAAAATTTTGTAATGTCTGATCATTATTTGCAATAAAATCATCATAAAAAGAATAGACATCAATCTCAAAACGATCGTCGAGCTGTCGAAGCACATCATCAACTTCGCTCAAAACTCGATTCGCTATTGAATCTGCAGCAGCTCCACAACCTTCAATATCAGAGATGCTTCCATCTCCTAATAAATTATCAATATAACCAAAAAAGAGAGAGGTTAAAGGGGTGACATTAGCCCTATATTCACCTTGAATGCCTCCAGATCCACTTCCAAAATATGGAAAATAATATAAGTTATATGCGCTGGTTATTTCGCCTCTTTCTGAGTCATTTGCACCAACTGGAATCTCCGCAACTCTTGGCCTTCTCTGGCTGCATGGAATTGTCCAATTATCAATTCCACTAAATTGAGATTCTTCGAAGTAGTAAAACTGATTCTCAACATCCTCGTATGCGCTTGGCTCATTTGCATCTTGGGTGAGATTCCAATTAATATCTATAAAAACATTTGCGCCACTAATATAGCCATCAATTACTTTCGTAATAAAAATTTGATTTGATAAGCCGCTTAAATCACTCGTTGATAAAGAATCTTTTGAAGCGCTGCCAGAGCAAGTTGTGAGTAATAATAGTGTAAAAAATAATATAAGCGATCTCATTACAAATAGAGTACTAATACAATCTGTTCATTGTCAATTAAATGCAGTTAGCATTGAAAGCTGGAGCGGGAAACCAGGTTCGAACTGGCGACCTCAACCTTGGCAAGGTTGCGCTCTACCAACTGAGCTATTCCCGCTAATGTGCATGGTTGCAACATTCTTAGCTAGGAGTTAGTTCTAGTTACATGCCACCGTAACTTCTCCGTAACTTAGACCTTTCATGTAGGTACAGTAATTGTCCTGTAGAAAGACTGCATATGATACTAAATTCCGCCACGAAATAAAGTCTTTTGTTCTGTCTGAACCTTTGTTCTTTGGGGGTAGGCAGGAGCACCACCCCACCCCCACCTATATATATCTAAAGTTCGAATATCTTGAAAGATTTTGGAAGGTTAACTAGATGCTGTTAGGAGGATGTTTTTCATTGGTAATAACAAATCCTAGTTAAATATTTGCAATTACACTCCTTAAAAGAATGTAAATAACAATTGCGGCTCCGACTACATAGGTATAATAATTATCGGGAACATCTTTGTTGGTGACTTTTTTATAACCCTTTTCTGCAATGAATCCAATAATAAGAACAGGGATTAGGATAATTGTTAGGATAATTAATGTATCTAAAAACAGTCCTAATCTTGCACTTCCTTCACTCATAATTGTCTTTTGCTCTTAACAACAAAACTAAGGCAAGGGTGTTTTTCATTGAGTCTTGTTATGAATCCATTTAAACAATGGGAAAAAGAGCCTTATAAAATATGTTATTAGTATAGGGAAGATAAATAATGCGATTAATGAGCCAATTAAGAATCCAATTCCGCCATAAAAATCAGCTGAAAATGCTTCTTTCACATCTACTATTGTGTCTTGAGAAAAAGCACTGATAACAAATAAAACAAAAACCCAAGTAAGAGTTTTTCTAAACTCAGGAGAGAATTTACCAGCAAATGATGTCCATTTTGTATCAGTCAAAAATTCAAAAATGATAGAAAGAAAGAACGACACAATCATTATTGTTACTACAGCTTCACTAAGCGAACTTCCAAGATTATTGTTTGCCCAAAGGAGAAGAGTGTCCATTATCTAAAATCCCCTGCAATCAAGATTTCTTTTTCTTATTTCTGCCTTTTGCTGGGTGTAGTTATTAATCATTTTTGATAATATCTGTGATAATTATAAGACATAAGGAGAGCAATAATTAAAATAGAACTTATAAACATTATGTCAGAAATAAAAAATGTATTTTGAAAGAAGTATGTGGAGAACACTAAGAAAAAGAGATGCAAACTAATTGACATCATCAAACAAAAAAACATAATTTGGAACCAGTATTTTGTTCGAGAAGTTGCGTAGTAATGTAACATTTTTGTTTTCCCAGACTTTTCTAGTTTCTCTGAATATCTTTCTAGTGTCTCTGAATATCTTTCTGGTTTCCCATCAAAACCTTCTTGTTTCTCTGATTCATTTTTTTTAATAAAGGCAGAGTAATAAATAATTAACCCACTAACTATTGTGATAGCACCCACTTTAAGATTAAGATATAATTTTTATAAAATGAAACTAGATAATGGAGTGAATTTATTATGAAACTAACCCTAATACTATTATTTGCTATTTTATTTTCCGCTTCGGCTAGTGCCAGAAATGATTACAGTCGTTACTCAATCGAAGAAGCGATGAGCACCAGTGCAGCCAAAGAAAAACTGAACACAGGGTACACGTTTAGCTTTGGTTCCCAATCCCACGGCCCAGTTAAAACTAATCATGGCGAATTTATGTCAAATAAAAAAACTAGTGCGGTTGGGAAGAGTGACAAGTTTGCCTGTCAGTGGGCCTTCATATCTGCCATGGACAGCCTTCAGGCTCGAATAAGTAAAGAAGGAGGTAATGCAATAATCAATATTCGCAGCTATTACAAAAAGAGAGATTTCCGAAGTAACATGGAATTTGAATGTGGCAATGGTTCAATAATGGCAGGTGTCACCATGATAGGAGACGTAGTTACTCTGGAGTAGTTCTTTTCTGTCATAAGGCATGCTTGTATGACTACCCGCTTCTTATAAAGACATTATAAAGCCACTCATATTTTGTGAATGGACCCTATAGTATTGTCCGTTCAATGAATATTTCTAACTCTTCTTCTTCTGCTTCAACAGCGACCACACCAACAGCTAATAAATCTGTTGCTTGAAATACCTGAATTACGACACCGTCAACTGAATAATTGTCTACCAAATCCCCATCACCACTAAAGTCTTGACCTAAACAATCAGATAAATCACACCCTTTGACTTTTACCATTGCTTCTTTAGCACACCATAACTTTTGAAACGCAACGCGTCGATCTCCCTCTTGAAGGTTTGCTAGTAATTTTTTTTCATTATTATGGAAATAATGATCCGCTATTGAAAAGCCTCCCTTAGGTCTTGTGGTATCAAGTATATCCAAACCAATAACACAATTAGCACCAACAGCGACGGCAACCCAATCTCCTGAATGACTCAAAGATAATGAAATGTCAACTTCATTGAAATCACTGTGAAATTCTGGGCGGCTAAACTTGGGAAAAGAGAGTGAGAATCTATCAAACGTCATATTAAGGGCACTTTCAGTACATGACTGCAAAAGGTGCCTTGAAATAATATTTTGCCTATACTTCAAATCATTTTTGATGGCTCGAGCCACTTTTTTCTGAGTGGTGGGTAGACTCTTATAAATCGATGTCAGTACATTTTCACCTGAAGGTATTTTCGCATACCTGACAAATGACCTTCGTGAAGTCACACTATGCCCAACGTTTAAATATTAAAGAGGTATTCACGCCGCCAAAAGCAAAATTGTTTGACATAATGTAATCTGTATTTATTGCACGGCACTCGCCGCGTATGTAATCGAGTTCTGCGCACCTTTCATCTACTTTATTTAAATTTATCGTTGGGGCAAACCACCCTTTGTTCATCATATGGATTGACATCCAAGCTTCTAAAGCTCCACAGGCCCCTAGGGTGTGTCCTATGTAACTCTTTAAAGAGCTGACAGGCACTGCGCGACCAAATATCTGCCGGGTTGCCTGACTCTCTGCTATATCTCCTGTATCCGTAGCAGTTCCATGAGCGCTCACATAGCCTATTGCATCGCTATCAATCCCGGCATCATCTAGTGCCAACTGCATAGCAATTCCCATGCTCCTAACTTCTGGCCGCGTGGCATGTTTGCCATCTGAATTAGTTCCAAAGCCAAGAAGCTCAGCATAGATATGCGCACCACGCTTTTTAGCATGCTCAAATTCTTCAAGAACAAGTGCGCCGCCGCCTTCCCCGACTACTAATCCGTCACGCGATTTATCGAAGGGGCATGGACTTAATTCTGGAGTTTCATTCATAGTACTGGTCGCATATAAAGTATCAAACACAGCCGCCTCTGTCGGGCATAGTTCCTCAGCACCGCCGCAGATCATAATATCCTGCATGCCAAATTTAATGCTCTCATAACCCAGACCAATAGCTAGGCTGCTAGATGTGCAAGCGCTAGACGATGGCAATAATCGCCCTGTCATCCCTAAAAATGCTCCCACATTAAATGTAGTGGTATGCGGCATCATTTGAATATATGTGTTCGCCTTTACCATTTCGGTGGATGATAGAAAATCCATGCTAGCCATATCACGAATAGAGTCTGTACCCCCTGTTGAAGAGCCAAATGACACACCCGCTCGCCCAGACTTTAGAACAGGATCATCAAGTAGGTCTGCGTCGATTACAGCAAGTTCACTAGAGCGAGTAGCAAACTGGCTAACACGAGACATTGTACGGCGAACTTTTCGAGTATAATGTTCAGGAAGTTCAAAATCTAAAACTGGCCCTCCTAAGCGGGTATTTAGACCTTGATAAATATCCCAGTTTTCCATATACAGGATGGCATTTTTCATAGACTTCAGTCTTTTACTGACGGTCTCCCAGTCTTGCCCAATCGCTGATATACCTGCCATTCCTGTTATTACTACACGTCTCATATTTATACCCTAAAACATACCGCCATTAATCGAAATTACTTGCCGCGTTATATAAGCGGCATTATCAGATACTAGGTAAGAAACCAGTGCAGCAACTTCCACTGCTCGACCTGGTCGCCGCAATGGCACCATCTGCTTAATAATAGATGGATCAAGATCATCAGTCATATCAGTTTCAATGATCCCCGGCGCTATAACATTCACTGTTATCTTGCGCTTTGCAAGTTCTATTGCTAAAGACTTAGCCGCACCTATCAAGCCCGCTTTTGCAGCACTGTAGTTCACTTGACCGCGATTCCCCATTACGCCTGAAACAGAACTCATTACAACAATTCGACCACCATTTTTTGCTTGCACCATAGGCATAGTGCATGGTTGAACTACGTTATAAAACCCATTTAAATTAGTATCTATGACCTCATCCCAATCGTCATCAGTAAGAGATGGGAAGGCGTTGTCACGATGGATGCCTGCATTGCAGACAATGCCATAATAAGCACCATTTTCTTCAATGTCTGCTAGTAAGATCGCCCGAACGGCAGTTCTATCCCCAACATCAAAGGCCAACAAATTAGCTTTAACACCCATAGCTATAGCTTGCTTGCAGACCTCCTCACCCATTTCAATATTACCCCGGCAATGAACAGTAATGTTAAATCCATCTTCAGCTAGTTTCAAAGCAATAGCTTTTCCAATACCACGACTGGACCCTGTTATAAGAAAACGTTTAATCGAAGCCATCTCTAATCTCCCATTTACATACAATTAATCTTCATAACAATAGGCACTTTATGATGAGGTTGCAAGGACTGCTATTAACATTGTTCACAATTTCAATAATCAATTTCTCATTTTCTGCTAAGACTTGTCCCTGCCATCGGGGCCAGTAAAAAAGCTATGATAATACCAATTAACACAGTTATGCCAAATGAATGAATAGCTAAAATACTTGAAAATGATAATAATCCAAAAGCTAATACTGTAGATGCCATAGACAGAAATAGTGCCAGCATAGTCGATGGCTTAGCCCTTCCAGCCTCTCGGTAGAACAGAGTATAATCAACTCCTATTCCCAAAACTAAAATGAAGCCCACCAGTGTGAACAAATTCATGACCTCCCCTAGAAACACCAATAACATAGATGTTGTAGCCACAGCGGCGAACGGCGGTAAGATTACTGATACCGTGCCAGAGACACCATATCGTCTAAATAAAGTGGTCACAATGATCATATATCCAATGATTAACAGATAGATTGCTTTTTCCCGATATTTTTTTATGGTTTGCGATATCTCAGCTACATTATCAACGTACCTCACATTATTTATTGAGCGCGTTATAGTAGATATTGCCTTAGGATCTAAACCGTCTCTTAGCAGCACGATTGATGCTTTGCCTCTTAGGGTATCCCCAACCCATAGTCTTTTAATATCTGACAATATTGGAGCAGTAAACCAAGTATTAAACGTTAAAGGAATAGTGGAAGATTTATCTATTTCAGCGTTAAATATATCAATCACAGTATCGGACAAGCCAACACTTTCAGCCAATTGATCGATAGCGCCATCATTGTTCGGACGACTAAGAGATGCTACTAACATCAAGTTGTTTTCTTGCTTTTTAATAGAAGGTATAAAAGATGAAACTCCCAACCAATTTAGCTGATTACTGTGAGGCCAATCTAATTCAGACAAACCCTCAATCAGATATTCTTCATTCTGCAATACCTCTTCAGCTGTTTTTCCCTCAACTAAAATAAATTGAGTCCCAAAATTTTGATTGAGTAGCGATTTAAGTTGAGCTTCGTCAGCTAATACTTCAGGAGCTGGTGCTTGTAACATTCTTACATCATCATCACTTTTAAGAATCACAGAAGCAGCAAACATTAGGACAATACTTACAACAAAAATTATCAATTGAATTCTTCTTGAATTATTAAGCTGCCACCAAGCTACCCACAATTTCAAATATGACAATATTGCTGGGTTTTTATGCACTTGCATACGGGCAGTGAGGTGTGGCAATAGAAATATAACAGACCCAAAGGCCCCTAGTAATCCAGCTATCGAAAATACGGCCAATTGTTTTAAACCTGGAAAAGGAGCCATTAAAAGAGCTGCAAACGCAAGAATACTGGTGATCAAGCCTAGGGAAATACCTGGCCAAATATGATTTAATGCATCTGATGGAGACCAACCACTTTTTTGCCGAAACATATCAGAGAAAAAATGAAAACTATAATCTATTGAAATTCCAATCAGGCTACCACCAGCAACAAGTGTAATGATGTGAACTTGTCCAAAAATTAATAAAGTGATCGAGAAACCCGCCGTTAAGCCTAAAATTATCGTCACCAAACTGGCCAAAACTGGCGTTATACTTCTAAAAATAAGTAAGACAAGTAGTAAAATTCCAAGAATAGAAACACCACCGACTAAAGCGATCTCAGCCTCAGCATTTTTCGAGCCCTTAATCGCATGTTCAATAATTCCAGCTGTTACTATCTGACTTTTACCATCTAAACTGGACAAGAGTGATATCTTTAATTTATCAACAGCTTTTTGAATTTCTAAATTGAATGGACTATCTCTGAGAGTGGTTTGAATATACACATAGGTTAAATCAGATGTTGTCTTGATGAGCATGCCATCTTCAATTGTGAATGTGAGTTGATTATCTTTTAAATTTTCAGACAGGAAACGGCTGAATAAGAAAAAAGGGTCGCTAGAGAACAAAGCTCCCATCCCGCCACCCACTGGTGAATAAAGCTGTTTAATCGTCTCTTGCACCAATTTTTCATCTCTAGCTTGGTCCGCGACCCCAATATCAACTAGTCTATATCTATAAGGAAAATAAAAACTGCCAATATTTTTACTTTCAGGACCATCAAACATCACTTTTATATCGCTATATAAATCGCTATCCTTCAGTATTTCAGTGGCAATAAGCGCCGACTTTTTAGCAGTCTCTTTTTTGGCTGAAAAAATTAGATAGCTATGATTACGGTTTATTTTTTGAGTTATAGAGTCTACTGCCTGATCTACTACAACATCTCTCTCATTTGTAGGAAGTAAAGATAAGATATTAAGATCTATTGCCCCATTAGGTCCAATACGAAGAAATGCCAAAACGGTTAACGAAATTATTATAAAACAATAAAGAGGAGCTCTAGTGCGATTAAGCATCAGTTAGTCTCTGGTTCTACATCCGATCTTTCGTGGTGGTTGCTAAATTTCATTAAAGTATTATCACCATTAATCTCAAATATTTTCACCGATCGTAGATATTGGTCTCCCTGCAACGTGATTTCTTTTATAACACCAGATAACATTGGGTCGAGTGGAGTCATCGAGAGTTCCCAGCTCCCATGCTCATTTTTTTCTATATCGACATTGAAAAAAGCTTCAAGTTGTTCAGGAGAACCGGCCAGAAGTCCAATAAAAGCGTTTGAAAGCGTAATTGCAAACGGATTGCTATTACCCGCAGATATTTTGCCATTACAAACATCTAAACATTCCATCATGCCATTCGGGGTAAAACTCATCATCATGGCATAGGGCGAGGTCTGGTACCAATTAACCGTCTCACTATCAACTACATAAACTGTTCCGTTAGAGATAAGAGGTCGACTTAATACTGAAATATTTTTTACCTGCTTGAATTCAAAAATGATCCCAATGGAAGGTTCCATCTGATAATACAGGGCCTTTAAATCGCCATCAGCTAAACTTGCTCTGGCTGCGGTATCTACCGAAACAGCGAATAGCAAGATTTGAAATAAAATGATTAGTAACTTAAGCACAATTAAATTCCTAACTTTTTAGCCACTATAGATGGGGTAGAAAAAAGCATTTCGCCACTCTCGAGATTAACCGCTACTTGTGTTGTGTATCCTCGGGTTAATCTCTCTCCTGATTTAGCATCCGTAATTAAAAAATTTATTTTAAGGCATTCCTCATACTCAACCAAATTAGCTTTTACCTTTATCACTTGTTTAAATCGAGCTGGTTTTGGGTACCGTATACGCATATCAATAATAGGCCACCCATATCCGAACTCAACCATTTTGTCGTAATTAAGCTCGATAGATTCAAATAACGCACAACGGGCAATTTCAAAGTATTTTGCATAATTACCGTGCCAGACAATTCCCATGCTATCTACATCATGAAACGGTATTTCTATCTCAACCTCAGCACTTGCATACGACTTAGCCATTAATAGAGTTTCCATTTTTTTATTTGGATGAAATCTATGGTTTTTCTCAAGTCATTATCAAGAGGCCTATCTTCAGTCACTAGCTCAAACTCTTCACTAACGCTCCTGTGGAAATCTTGAACGGCCTGAGAGACACCTTTTTGAAGGCCACCACCTTGTTGCCTGAGAGTAATTGCTTGCGTCAAAGCAAGTACAAGACCAGCCGCCACTTGCTCTGTTAATTCAAGCACTCGCAAGCAATCACGAGCAGCTATTGTACCCATCGACACTTTATCTTGATTATGACATTCTGTAGAGCGCGAAAATACACTGGCGGGCATCGTGTTCTTTAAAGCTTCAGCAGTCCATGATGACATACCAATTTGCACAGCTTTAAATCCGTGATTAATTGAAGCCCGCTCCAATGATGACCCTGACAGGTTAGCTGGCAAACCATTATTATATTTTGTATCGACTAAAAGTGCCATCTGACGGTCCATTAAATCGGCAAGGTTTGCGACACAGTTTTTCATAGAATCCATCGCAAAAGCTATATGACCACCATAAAAATGGCCGCCGTGTAAAAGCTCTTCTGCCTTACCATCAATAACAGGATTATCATTTGTGCTATTCAACTCTATTTCAATAAATTGGCGCATCATAGGAAGAGCATCTTGCAACACACCTATGATGTGTGGTGCGCATCTCAGGCTATAGCGATCCTGTAGCCTATTATCAGTGTGGCGTTGTGCCCATCCATCTAAATCATTGCGGATCCTCTCTGCAATCTCTGTTTGTCCGGGATGAGGTTTCGTTGCAAAAAGCTTTTTATTAAAGTGCCCCGCGTTTCCTTTCATTGCTAATACAGCCAGTGATGTTAGACGGCTTGATAATTTCGTTAAATATTCAGCTCGGGAATAAGCTAAACAGGCTAAGCCTGTCATAACAGAAGTGCCATTCATGATTGCCAGGCCCTCTTTTGGCTGCAAAGTTAGCGGGGTTATATTTAATGACTTAAATATCTCTTTCGCTGGGTTCTGTTCACCAAGGTATAGAGCATCTCTTTCACCAATTAGAAGTGCCCCAACGTAAGATAGCGGCGTCAAATCACCACTAGCACCAACTGAGCCTTCTTCTGGGATGAGTGGCAGAACATTATTATTTAACAACCAAACAAGGCGCTCTAAAAGCTCCATACGAACGCCAGAATACCCTCTAACTAAGGATGCCAAGCGCACAGCAATGACCGCCCGCGCGGTTGGTACATCTAATATTTTTCCGAGTCCACACCCGTGAAATCGTGTAAGATGAAGGGGTAATTCAGCTACCTGTTCATCAGGTATGTCAATCGTACAGCTGTCACCATAGCCAGTGGTTACGCCATAAATCACACCGTTGTTTTTAAGCATAGTTGCAAGGAAATTCTGACCAGCCTGTATCCTTTGTTGGAACATTTCATTCGCGCATAGAGAAGAATTTACGCCTTGCTGAGCTATTAAGACAACATCTTCGATTGTGATGTCGACATCCCCAAATTCTATGCATTTAGTTTTCACTATCTCCAGTGAACCCTTCGATAAATTTTCTGGTGACATATGAACTCCCTTATATTTCTTGATGATTCAAATATTCAAGCCCTTACTGAAACCTATCTATGAGTATATAGTTTAAAGAAATTAAAATAAATGTTCTCTAGAATAAGATCAGGAACTTAAATTTCCTATGCTCTAAAAAAAGCATCGCTGTCATCTGGCATGAAAGCAGTAATATGTGCCCAAGCCAATTCTTGCCCTTGCTGATCAGTAATTAAACATTGAAACTGCCCTAGCTCTTCTTTTTGGAAAACTCTGGTTACTTTGATATATATTTTTATGCCCAGTGTAAAATATGAAGTACTGGTTTCATATCGTCGACTACCTAATAGAAAGCCCAATTTAGTATCGTCGCCTTTTTGGCTACCTTCGACCCCAATAAGCGCTGCGGCGGTTTGAGCCATATATTCAAGGCCCACCCAAATGGGTACTCCGCTGCCTCTTTCATAAAAGAGTGAATTTTCATGAATTCTTACGCTCGTAGAGATAAAATCCACACCAAATTCAGTGATTTCATCAAGGAGCACCATAGGTGGCCGATGGGGGATTATCTCAATCAATTCAGGAAAAATTTGCTTCTTCATTTAGCTAATTTGCCTAGTATTACCGACGTATTGGTACCGCCAAAAGCATAAGAATTGCTCATGCACCACCTCATGCCGCTAGCAGGCAAACAATCTCCCTGTTTAGCAAAGTTCATTAGGGGAAACTCTGCGTCGACCACACCATCCCAGACATGCACTGGCAAACCATACCCATGATTCCGGGCTGTCAGTGACAACCAACAAAATCCAACCTCAAGAGCCCCTGCAGCACCTAGAGTATGACCGCTCAAAGGTTTGGTAGAACTAAGTAGCGGCTGCTTGCTCAAGAACACATCATTGATTGCAATAGACTCCATGGCATCATTTTGACGAGTTCCTGTACCATGAAGATTTACATAATCAATCTCATTTGCTGATAGTCCGGCATCACAAAGAGCATATTTCATAGCTGCTATCGCACCAGCACCAGATGGATCCGGTGATGTCATATTATATGCATCGGTGCTTTCACCAATGCTTGCTAGCAAACAACCTTTTTCTTCTCGAGACATTAAAAATAATGCTGCGGCTTCGCCAAGCACGGTACCGTTGCGATTGCCACTAAATGGCAAGCACCCTCCGCCACTGTGGAGCGCTGAAAGGCTTGAAAAACCATTTATTGTTAACTTGCAAAAGCTATCAACGCCACCGACGACGACAGCGTCACAAATTCCTTGATCTAATAATCGTTTTGCCGTACCAAATGCTTTCGCTGATGAGGTGCAAGCAGTTGAGATACTTATGGCAGGGCCTGAGACTCCCAAAACTCTCGCAAGGAATTCACTGGTCGCTCCCATTTCTTGCTGTATAAAGTTATAATCTGCAGGTAAGACATCAGTAATAGCTTGACTTTCAAGGGCCTTCTCACCTTCCTCAACCCCCGACGTGCTGGTCCCAATCACAACAGCAATTTTGTCTTTACCATACAAGGCGATAGCTGCCAAAACCTCCTGCTGAATTTGTTCTAAAGCGGTAAGAGCAAGCTGTGAATTCCGGCTAGCATAATCTAACAATAACTCAGGAATCTCACAAAGAGACCCGGCATATGCGCCAAATTCTAAATCTTCGTTATTTGCTAAAATATTTGGCTGAAGAGTTACGCCATCGACATTTCCTGCAGTAAGACTTGTAAGTGTTTCAGTCTGCCCCTGACCTAATGCAGAAACAATACCTAGAGCATTTAGATATGAATGTCTCATAACTTAATTTCCTGAAACCTTATATTTTTAACAGAAAATATGTACTCAAATTCAAAATTGTGGAATAAAATTTCAGAAGAAAATTTATTTGGTTCTGAATATAAAATCTGAGCAATCATTTTATTTTGACGCATTATATGACGTTCCAAAGGTGTCTCAGCCGTTACTCTGAGAGTTGAGCTAGATAGTGAGCTATTGAGCAGACCAAGAGGAGCCACAGTTAACAAAAAATCTGATAGTACCCACTCAGGATCCATCATCGAAGAGATATTATTATCTGGAATAAACAATTGCATCTCATTTCCCATTTTTGATGCCTGTATTATAAAAATTGGCACACTTGCCAAAGTAAGCCCAATAATGGTTAATTTCTGATCCTTCCACTCTACCTCAAAATGAACTTTATAGCTCTTACCTTGAAACTCACTTTCAACAATTTGAGTGAGTGAAAAAGGAGCAACTGCCCAACGGTCTAAAATCAATGGCGCCGACACATGAGGGGTCGTAATATGTCGTATCTTTTTATTATCTATGGTCGTTGAGCAGGCTGAAAAAATAAATATTACAATCAATAGAGAGACGCCCTTCGCACGTAACCTTGTCGGATATCTCATATTTTGGGTTATGCCGCGATCAAACATCGCCAATAATCTCATCTTTAGTTAACTCATCATCACCCCAAAAATCGTAAAAGTTAAACCACTGCAGTGGATATTTTAGGCAGTAGCTCTCTAACAGGCTAGCAAACCGAACAACAGCACCCTCGATAGCCTTTTCGCGTGTGCGACGATTTAAGCCCTCAAGTCCTTGTAAATCATGAAATTTTAAATCAAATCCTTTTTTATTTTTTAAACAAAAAATAGACCCGACTGGGCAATGGAGAAGCGACGCGATCATAAATGGCCCGTAAGGAAAAGGCGCGACATCTCCCAAAAAAGGCACCTCTACCACTCTGTCTTTTCCTGAGACTGGCGTACGATCTCCAGCGACAAAAATGAACTCTCCATGTGATATTTTTTCTTGTAACCGCAACGCCATCTTTATATCAAATTCAGATACTTCTAACAATTCAACCTTATTGTCAGGGTTGATATCTCGGATTAGCTGATTGAAGATTTCTGCATGTTTGGTATGAACTAAAGCAGTTACAGGAATTTCTCTGCACTCATGGAACAACGCCTGACAAGCTTCCATATTGCCAAGGTGGCTTACTAGCCAAACCCCGCCTTTGCCATCCGCAATTCTTTGATCAAATAAATCTCTATTTTCTTGATGGCAGGCATCCAAAGAAATATCACCTTGCCAAGTGGTGAGCTTATCCAATATCGAGTGGCCAAAAGAGACTAAGTGACGATAGATAGTCCCATTAGTTATAACGCCCCCTAATGCTCTCTTTCCTTCTGGAACCCGACTAATCCGTGCTAAATATTGACCAGATGCTTTGCGTGCGGAAGGGGAGCTTAGAAAATAATACGCTATCACAATATAGACGATAGCAGATGAGGCACTTCTACCTAAATATTTGATCATCAACACAGTAAATTTTAGAACAAAATAAGTCCCTTGTTCCTTTTTTGATTCCCACTGTTTAGACTTGGCCAATATACTACCTTTCTAATTTTTTCTTGTGGCTAGGCGCCTATAAAGAATATAAGGAAGTCGCACTAGCATGCCGAAAACTAGCCGTGTGTGCCTAACAGTGACGTATAAATTATCTTTAACAGGCCTGAAATTAGACAAGCCTCCGTCAATATACTTAACCTTTGTCATAAATGTGATTATTTGAGCTCCAACCCAGTGTAACCTCACCAAAATCTCAGGATCAAACTCCATTCGTCTACCTAGATTAACCTTTGACATAATATCCAAAACCGGGCTAACAGGGTAAAGGCGAAAACCACACATAGAATCTCGGATATCAAAAGATAGCGTTTCAACCCACACCCAAAAGTGTGATATATAGCGTGCATAAAAACGGCCCTTTGGCACAGTTTCATCATAAAGAGGTACTCCTGTAATTATCGCATCAGGATTTTCTCTAGCAAGGTTAAGTATAGTAGGAATATCATCCGTATCATGCTGGCCATCCGCATCTATTTGTAGGATGTGGCTATAGTTATATTCATGAGCCTTTAAAAACCCGGACCTAACAGCACCTCCTTTGCCTTGGTTAGATGAATGCCTAACCAAAAATACCTTCTCATTAGATTTTACATACTCATCTATTATCTGGGCATTTTTAGAGTCACTGGCATCATCAATAAGAATAACACTCAAGTCGTAATTTAATAACGCCTGAATAACGGGGCCAGCTTCAGCTCCATGGTTGAATATAGGAATTATGGCGCAAGGATTAATCATTCGCGTTCTCAATCATATGACAGTTGGCCAGATGCATAAATATTTTCAGGATCACAAATTTCAAATTTAATCGACTTCCCAGCTTTAACTCGAGACAAATTAAGTTGATAGTGTGCGGCGGATTTTAATAATTTCTTAAATTTTATTTGATTTAGTTTGCAAGCCGTGCTTGAAATATCATAATATTTTCGAGCATAACTGTCCGCCCAGTAAATCTGCACAACACCCGCCACAATCGGGTGCTGAGGGAAATGTCCTTCAAGTAAACTAAGAGTATTGGGCACAAAGAAAGGCAGTGAAACATTTTCACTAGATTCACTGATGATGGGCTTAGCAATCTGCGGCAGAGGTGGAATACTAATTTCATCACTAAACATACTTTTAATTGTACTGAGTTGACGTTTCCCCTGCGTATTCGCTGGAACTTGTTGTACAAACTTCCACTTTCTAGGGAATGTCACTTTCTCAAATCTCTTCGACAAATATCCCTGAAGAGTCTTGCAAAATTCCCGACGACCCTGCTGAGAAATAATATCCCAGCCATCATCGCTCGGCACAATAACGGCACAAATCTGAGGCTTTTCATTCCCTATAATCAGAATGTAAGCATCGACAAGGAATGGAGAAGATATTAAATAATTCTCAATGTCATCTAAATGAACACGCTTTTCCTCAACCTTTACCAAACGGTCCGCACGCCCCAAAAGGGTGAATCCATCATCTGTAATACTAACCCTGTCTTGAGTTTTCCACCAGCCGTCCGTGTCTAAATGCGGCGACCATATTTCTAAAATATCGTTAACCGCTCTCACTTGAACCCTAGGAAGAGATGTCCACGACGCTTCAATTTCGAGGCTTTTCTGCTCTCTATAGGCAATGCCGCCAGTTTCTGTACTACCGAATATCTCAATTACTGAGTTAGCACCCGAGGTCTTAATCTTTAATGAAGTGGATGCCGAAAGTGGTCCCCCAGAAGAGAATATTATAGTTTTAGTGTTTCTCCCTTGCGGGTAATCCACCAAGTGGCCAGCCCTCTTCAAAAAAGCCGGACTAGAAATCAAACAGGCTGTAGGAAATTTTTTAAGCTGACTTGATACCTCATGAGGAAAGTGTAAAAGGCCATCAAGTATTAAACGACAATTAGCGAGCGGCCATAGCATTCTAGTTAGCAGTCCATAAATATGCTGATGGGAAACTGTTGAGAGAACTGGGGCATTTTGCAGTAAACCTGAGAAGGTCTCTGTAAGTGCATATACTTCTATCTCCAAGGATGCAAAAGACTTTGAAATCATCTCGGGTCGCCCTGTGGAACCCGAGGTGTATAAATAAATAGTTGCAGTTGAAGATATAATAAAAGTATCTGCAGAAAATTTTTTTTCATTGCAAGACTTTAAATGGTCGCAATATATAACAGGCTGTATAGTATTTAGATCAAACACGTCTGTGATAAATCCATCAACCAGTTCCGCAATTTCCTCCAGAGTTTCATCGCAAATGTTAGGTAATAACACAGGCTCTCTGCCAGACCATAGCACAGCAAATATCGAGATGAGGCTATTAATGCAGCCATCTGAGTACACAGCCCATTTCTGGGTATGGGACGGATTCTGCATAAGCTTTTCTTTCAATAAATTAGCATGTTGGAAGAAATCTTGAATGGAAAAGGCTATCCCTTCACTCGTTACTGCAATGGGAGACTTAGGGTCACGATTTAGTGTGGCGAATAAAATCTGGTCCAGTGCCACTCGAAAAGGTTGAGGAGTATTAGGTGTCATGAGCGCCACTAATAACACGCACTCGAACTAGAAACTCAATGCCTAACAGGAGCCCCATAAACATATAAGCTATAAAGCCGTTATAGAGCACCCATACATCTAGGGAAAAATAATGACCGGTAACATATGCGATAGAGCCGTTAACTACAAAGAAAATACTCCAACATTTTGTAACACTTCTTGTATAAGCAATAGTTTCTTTAGTTAAGTCAGGTGTTCTAAGTCTCGCAAAACGCTCAACCATAGTTCTCTTGCCGTAGAGTGATCCAAAGAAAAGAGAGAATAGGACCAGATTAACCAATACAGGATAGAGAAGAAGCATTCTCTGTGAATCAAAATACCAAGCGCTTGAGCCAATGGTCATCATGGAAAAGGCCATTAAATAATATTGATTTTTTTTTGAATGTCTATTTAGGCTTTGCTGTGATGTGGGTAGAGATTTGATCATGATCCCTAATGCAGCTCCAGAGATTACCATAAAAATTGCCGCCGACTTCATGCCTAGGTATGAAATAGTTAAAAAAATTAGTACTGGGTAAAATATGCCAAATATTTTAACTGCTATCATCTTTGCTTCCTACAAAATATTCTAGCTTTTGGAATTCAGCAATTCAATTACAGCGTCAATTATGTCATCTAAAGTGCGTATTTTTTTAAAAATTTCAGGGTCAAACTTTTGCCCTGTCATCTCTCGTAATTTCACTATTAGATCAACAGCATCAATACTATCGATATCGAGGTCTTCATATAAATTAGACTCAAGGGTGATCAGCTCTGGTTCAATCTCAAATAACTCGATAAGAATAAGTTTCAATTCACTATAAATTTCATCTCTTGTCATTAAATTCTACCTCTGTCATTGTTATTTGATGCAATAAGTGCAATGAGGGAGGCAACAGTTTTAAAGTATGTTTGCACATCATCAGCCTCTGGATCAATGTTAAATCCATACTTTACTTGAATCGCCACAGCCAGCTCTAATACATCAATAGAATCAAGCTCTAACCCGCCCTCAAACAATAAAGTATTATTATTAAGATCATCTATGCTGATATCTTCTCGATCAATTGTATCAACAAGTAATTTTTTTATTTCTTCAGAAAGTATTTTCATTTGCAAACTCACTATTTTTAGTTTCAAAATATTCCATTAAATATCGGGTTAATGTTTTTACATGTATTCGGGAGTAAGGCCCTTGGCTAACAATGGACTTTGGCTCCATGAGTGTCCCAACATTCATATAAAAACAAATCTTGTTTTTTGGAATATGATACCACGGCTCTCCCTTGGTTAAAGTCGTCGGGTGAATACACAAATGAACGGGGGTAAGAGATTTTTTAGCTGCCAAAGCAATACGCGCTACCCCTTTCTTGAACTTCAAAGGTTTTTTGGGCTTGGTGCGAGTTCCTTCGGGAAACATCACAAGAGTGTCTCCCCTTTCTAATACCGCCACACAATCATTTATAAAGGAAGTTGGTGACGTATTTTGGATATATCCCGTAGTGCTCATTACTAACGACATAAAAGGATTTTTCCAGGCTCTCGCCTTAACTACACAGAAGGCATCAGGCACTTCAGCAATAATGAAAATCACATCTATCAAACAAGGATGATTAGCAACTATTAGTTGGCCAGGCGCCCTCAATGCTTCACTGTTATATAGTTTATAATCCAGTACGCCCGTGTGGCGCATGAAACCAATAAAACATCTAAATGATAAATGAACACCATACCTACATGACCTTTCAGCCTTAGCCGTAGGTAAGAAGATGTGGAGTAATAAAAAAAAAATGGTCCCAAGAATCAAGCTGCCCATTCCAAATATAGCAAAACTTAATCCAGTAAAGACCAATCTCCATCCTCTATTAATAAGGGCAAACATTCTTAGTCCTCCACGACCAATCTAATCGACCATCGCTGTGAGATGCATAACCTTCATTAGACAATAGTAATGCCGCCAGGGCACGCGCACTTGAAGATAAGCCGATTGGTGGAGCTATTATTGCATCTCTCCCACGCCAAGATAAGCTTAGTTGGTTATCACCAGATGGAGTAAGAAGAACTCCAAGTGCCATCGCCTTCTCTCTACCAACTAATTGAGGGCCATAAGACTCTGGCAAAGGTATATCAACGTATATCATTAATATTGGTTCTGCATATTGATGAACCATCATTGCCGCTTCTAGGAAGCCACTTTCCAACGTCGCTCCAAGGGACGACACAGTTGAAGAAGCCGCTGTGTTGCCAGTATTTATAGCTTGTATGCCTGATGGTACATTGTGGGTTGACAGACTGAAGGATGCTGGGGATACCATTGAATCGTTTATAAGCGTATTAAGCATTTGGTATGTGCGGACGTATTCGCCATATCGCGTACAATAAACTGATCTAATATTGCTCTGCTCATCACCGACGCATTGGTATGCAACTTCTAAAGCCATGCTTATTGATGGCGTCAGGCGCCTCTTAAGCTTAGGTGATAAAAAAGATAAATCAGCAGGTCTGTCATCAATAACATCCCATTTAGAATAAAATGACGAAACTGATCCCATCTAAATAATCTCATTCCTACTTGGATTTGGAATGCTACACTCGAGGAGAGTATGCCAGCCACCAAGGTTATCCGTTGCTACATCCAACTTAAGTCCAGACTTTTCAACTAGTTGCATAAAATCTTCAGACCTATACATGCGGCTGTTACCATTTGCTAAAAATGTAAAATAGAGCGACGTAGCATCAAGACTAAACTTTGCCGCGTCATATGCTTGCCTATCAACAAATAACTCCATTATGAATATTTTTCCCGTCGCACTCACCGAATCCTGAACTCGAGTAAGAATGTCAATGATTTCTAACGGTGAAAAGCAATCCAAGAACTGGCTCATCCATACGATATCTGCATTTAAAGGTAATGGAGACTTGCTATCAAGTAGATCAGCTTCATGGAAGGTAACTCTGTCTATGAACCCAGCTTCGCCAATTCGCTTTTGCGCAACTGCTAATTGGCCAGGCAAGTCGACAATAGTGATGTGAACATCTGTGCAATGCTCCAGGCATTTAAGTGCCCATTTTCCAGTATTTCCACCAACGTCAATTATATGTTTAGGATTTCCTTTAAAAACATGCTGTAAAGATGCAGGAAATGAACGCTGAGAATAAAAGTGATCAAAAGCAAACCAACTATCCTGAACTGAATTAGGTAGGGTGGAAAGTGCCTCATAGACCGTTGCTTTATCGCTAAAAACTTTTAACCCTTCAGGTTTCCCACTTTTTAAAGATTCTTCTAGATGAAAAGCTGGCTGATAACAAACATCATGTGTGAAATCCATATTCACTTGAGTCATTTCATCATTCAAAATAAAAAATCCAAGCTTTGACAGTTTAATCAAACCATCAGAATCTATAAGAATATTAAGGCTCAGGCCAATATCTAGCAAGACACCAACGGCATAATCAGACAAGTCTGTTCTCACAGAGATTTCAGTCATTGTTACGCCAGACAAACCCCCGTCTTCAATTGATTTTAGAACACCTAATTTCCACATGCATCTGGCAGCTTGAAAAGCTATGGGAGAAAAAGCTAATTCCTGAGAAATTGACAGAGCTTCAAGAGCGGAGATTTTTTTATTGCTCAAAAATAAATCTCATAAAAATAGCTAATTATTTTAATGTTCCTAGATAAATTGACAGAGAGAAGTGTATTTTATCGCTTGTTAGCCGCAATATATTTCTTAGCATATTTTTTTAACTTTTGGTTTGTAGCAGTTTCTAAAACTTTCTGAGCGGTTGCCGCGTTAGTTATTACAGATGCTCTCATCATCCAAGCATAAGCAGCGATCTTTGTTTTTTCATTTTTATGTACTGACTTGTGGCCAACAATAATTTTTTCACTAAGTAGGCCGTAGAGGTATTCATTATAAATTTTCTCTGCATAAATCCTTTTTGCTGCAAGTATATTTAGTTCCAAAATGTCGCTTCTAATCATATTTGCATACCGATTTATTATTTCAGATCCTTCAGTATTTGCCTGACTTGAATCTGAAATAATAGGGTTCCATTTAGCATACTGAGGTATGAAATTTATACTTTCTTTTGCATATTTCGCAATTTTGTCATTGGGATGGGAGGCAAAGCTTTCTAGGGTGTCTAAATACTTTGATTGCCCTGACGCGCCTATGGCTTTCATTAACCAGGCAATATTATTGATCTCTTCCCCATTTGCTGTCTTTGCACGACTAACAAGGTCCTGTTCGAGCAAATCAAAAAGACTTGAATCAGATAAACCTGACCACATAAGTTTTTCACAAATTAACTGCTTTTCTAGTGGGCTGCCTGATTTAAAGTCTACAATATATTTTTCTAAAAGGCCTGAGTTAGATTGAGCAAAAGTAGTTAGGGAAGTGCAAAGAAAAGCTAGAACTAAAATTTGTTTAGACAATGTCTTAAAAAAGATTATTTTAAATTCCTAATAATTAAGTGTTAACTAAGAATACATATCTATAACCTCTGTGTCTATAATTAATCCACATTCTCAGTCAAAATGAGTCTGGTGCACAGATTGGCGCACAAATTGTTCTTTTTTTAGAAGATTAACTAATTGTCTGTCTTCCGGTCTTTGCTTTTGTTATCGGGAGAGAGAACTCCCTACATACTCCCTATAGGTTTAATTTTTTCATTGATTAATTTTATCTTTGCTTTGCACCTGTTTACCATTAGCAAGAGAACTCTTCTTTTCTTCGCCCTCAAATACACAATCTATTTTTGCCACGATTTCGCCTTCAACATTCAGGTTAATTTTGGCTCTACCATTCATAGTTCCTGAAACCGTACATTTTTCTATACTCTCTTCAACAATCTCTCGAACTATTTCCTTTAATTCTGAAATTGTTAGTTCTAAGACAAGTCTTTGGTCTTCAGCAAATACCAAAGGCGAGAGGAGTAATAGGGTTAGTAAGAAGGGTTTCATTAGATTCAACGATTAATTATCAATTTGATTCAGTCTACCTATACTCAGAGACAGCAAAGCTTCCGCTGGCCTTGGCGATCAATCGATCTCCCGAAAAAATCTCACTCTCGAGCATGTCGCCTAAGAACTTATCAGCTACTTCTCTAGCCTGTTTAAGGCTTACAGAAGGATACTCTCCTATAGCTACAGACTTTCGTACACCGTTTGGAGCATGTTTCCAGTAAGACCACTTCTTAGAACCACTTGGATAGACTCTTAACCTAAGACCTCTATCACTATAGCTATCGTCTCCAGACACAGGAATGGGAAGACCTTTGATATAGCTTTCAGTAAAGGTTATGGAACTTCCATACATACATTATAGTCTACCGTAACTTCAATTAAGCTAGGTAAACGAAGGAATGCTATCTAGGGAATGCTCTAAGTAAAGGCTTTATACTGTATTAGTAAGAGTGGAGAGTGAAGAGTGTTACATTGGCAAGGTTGCGCTCTACCAACTGAGCTATTCCCGCTTTTGAGTTGGATAATATACATCCAAGGGAATATGCATTCAAGCTTAAAAAGACTGATATTTAGTAGCTTTTAAAAATGTAAAAATTTTTGACATAAATCAATTTTTAAATATTTCTTCTATGAATAATTAATTTCATGGGAGGAAAATAGAAATGGGTGTTTCAATGCTGCAAATTGATCTTTTAGGCTCGGCTATATCTGGAGCCTTGGTGGTTTTATTTGGAGCAGGCTATGCTCTATTGTTTGCATTTTCTCAATTAAAAAAAAGCAAGGGTATGCTGGCCTCCTCTTTTGCTTCTTACCTTTGCTTGGTCATAGCAATCAATTACTTGCTTAATGCTTTACAAATGTCTGGATGGGGCATTGGTTTAATTTGGTTTGTAATTCTTGGATATTTCTTGGGACCCATATTTATTTGGTATCTCACTTTGCAAACTCACAATGAGGACCTTAACAATGAATAGAGAAAACTACTGGGCATCTCAAACTTTTTGGAAAAAGTGTGCCATTTGGGTTACTGCAGTCATGTTTGTTATTTTAATATTTTTAACATTTGATTCAGTCTCAAAAATCACCGCCGGAACGGAGCGCGTTCCAGAATATAGCGTTATTAATAAAAAAGTGTTTTACAAATATAGCGAAGCCAGGGATATTCTTGTACCAGAAATTTGCTGCGAAGCACCTCTGTTTGGTAAAAAGCTCTCAAATGATGAGGCTGCAGATTTAATAGATTTAGGGAAGCTAACAATTCAGGCTAAAAACTGTATGAATTGTCACACCCTTCTAGGAAATGGCGCATATTACGCACCTGACCTAACAAAAGCTTGGCTTGACCAAGGCTGGATTAACGAATCGATAAGAGAAAATTTGATGGTTGATTTTCTTCTAGATCCAGAGGCAAATGCTAGATCTTTTGGAACAAATAGAAAAATGCCAAATCTTGGCTTAACCGAGGACGAAGCCAAAGCGGTAGTTGCTTACCTTAAGTGGATGTCAGCCATCGATACCAATGGTTTTCCAGCTTGGTTTAAACCTATCTATCAGGAGGAAGAATAATGGCTTTTGCTAACTTAAATCTTGGGCAGAAAGTTTCTGTAAAATATTTTATTGGAGCAATGGTTTTATTTATTGCTCAAATGGTTTTTGGTCTTCTTGCAGGTATTCAATTTATACAGCCAGAATTTCTTTACCAAATATTGGATTTTAATGTCACCAGGATGGTGCATATCAATGCCATGATAATCTGGTTATTGTTTGGTTTTTTAGGATCAGTGTATTGGTTGGTAGAAGATGAAGCAGGAACCTCTTTGGTTGGTTATAAATTAGCCAATATTGGATTTTGGGTATTGTCGATCGCAGTCACAATAGTGGTTTTAGTGTATTTATTTGTTCAAGTTGGATCGGGAACCCAGGCTTCACTTTGGTTGATTAATGAGGGCAGAGAATACATAGAAGCTCCTCGATGGGCTGACATTGGCATAGTGCTAGTAATGCTAGCTTTTTTTTACAACATTGCTGCAACCTTTATGAAGGGAAAATGGAGTGGTATTTCCGGTGTATTAGTACTCGATTTGTTAGCCTTGGCAGGCATTTATTTAGCGGGAATGTTCTATTCTCCAAACATTTCGATGGATCAATTTTGGTGGTGGTGGGTCGTGCACCTATGGGTTGAAGCAACATGGGAAGTTTTGGTGGCTTGCATCATGGCTTGGGGTCTTATGAAAACAATCAACGCAAGACGTGAGATTGTTACGACCTGGCTGTATGTCGAAGTTGCGCTAATGTTTGGATCAGGAATTCTTGGTCTGGGTCATCATTATTTTTGGATAGGCACTCCAGAATACTGGCTTACGATAGGTGGATTCTTTTCTGCACTTGAACCTGTACCCCTTGTGGCAATGCTTGTTCATGCTGTTTACGATACGGGAACGAAAAACTTAAAAGTATCCAATCACCCTGCTTTTGCCTGGTTTATCGCACATGTTTTTGGGAATTTTCTCGGCGCTGGTGTGTGGGGATTTTTTCAAACTCTACCTCAAATCAATTTATATACGCATGGAACTCAATGGTCAGCCTCTCATGGTCATCTAGCTTTTTTTGGAGCCTACGTGACAATAAATGTGGCTATGTTCTATATGGCCATTCAAAAAATAAGAGGTGATCAGATCTTTGGATCAGCTCTTGTAAATAAATATAGGTGGAAAACATCATTAGCGCTTCTAAACATAGGTGCCATGGGTATGACCATAGCTTTGCTGGTTGCAGGCTATCAGCAAGCTTTTATTGAAAGAGCTGTTGAGGGATCAACCTGGAGCGGTTTCTTTGAAGCTCAAAGCAATTTAACATTTATTGCATCAATGAATTGGAGGCTGTTATTTGGTGTCTTAATGACAATAGGAACCTTTGTTCTTGCTTGGGATTTACTGACAATTGGAAAAACTAATGACTCAAAAAATGCAACATAAAGCTATAAGCTTTTACAGGCCTTTAAAATTTTACTTATTAGTAGCCCTCTTTTCTATAAATACACAGGCAAATGATGTAGAAAGTGGAAAAAGTAAATCATCTATGTGCATCAGCTGTCATGGTGTTTCAGGCATAAGCTCAAACCAAATGTGGCCAAATTTAGCAGGGCAAAAGAGAGGGTATTTAATTAAAGCTTTGCAGGACTACAAGAGTGGTGAAAGAAAAAACGCCATGATGAACTCCATCTTAAAAGGTTTAAGTGAAGAAGATATCCAAGACATCTCCTCATATTTTTCATCTCTATCTGAATCAAACTAGGAAGCCTTATCTTTAAACAGAGGTGTTTCAAGAGATGCCAGGCTTAACTCATCTGCATTCTCAAAATCAACATATTTCATAATGCCTAATTTTGAGAACCTCTTTTCTAAAGATGCAGAAAGCAATCCAACTCGTTTTAAGTTAGGGACAATATTTGCAAAAAGTATTTCTCGAAATTCTCCCATTACTGCATTTTCTAGCACTATATCTCTCGCTTCTGATTCTGGAATATGAAGAAACTCTGAAGGGACTTGAGAATTGACCAGTCTCTCTCGCATAACAACACATGCTTCATAAGCAAAATTTTCTCTTTCTTTGATTTGAGAAGGTGACAAATTTGGTGTGTAATCCTGTAAGTAATTGACACCAAAAGTTACATGCCTTGCTTCGTCCCTTTTAACCAATCTAAGAATTTCTTTTAAAAGGGGGTCTTGAGCCGTATTTTTAAGCGATTCAAATGCTGCCAATGCCAAGCCTTCAATGATTATCTGCATGCCAAGAAATTTTATATCCCAGCTTGGGTGAGTCAAAATGCCGTCTAATAGCTTTTTTAAGTTACTATCTATTGGGTACATCACCCCTATTCGCTTTAAGTACTGATTAAAAACTTCAACATGCCTTGCCTCATCAAATGCTTGAGATGCAGCGCATAGTTTTGCCTGATGGGTAGGAGCGCAATTAACCAACTGTGAAGCAACCATTAATGCTCCTTGCTCACCATGCAAAAATTGACTCAATGTCCATGCTAATGTGTGATGATCCATCGCAAGCTTTGCCTCTGAGCTAAGTTTTTTAAACTCAACTGTGTCTTTAAATGGATTTAATGAAGGGTCTAAATAATATTTCTTTTCAGAAAATTTGGAAGACCAATCTAGATCAATGGTGCTATTCCAATTTAGGATTTTTCCTAATTCGTATATTTTTCTTATTCGATTATCAACAACCTGATAATCCCAGTTATAACTTCCGGTCAGAGGAACGGTAAAAGTTTCTGACATATAACCAATCTCAACTGGGGACACAGGCCCATCTCTAGTCTCAAAAATATCATTCATAATTTACTTAAAGTATTTAATTTACATACTAAATTACTAAAATTTATTAAGTGATGTTTTGATTAATATCAAATAAAGTAATTAAAAACCACTGCAAAATTTATCTTATTAACAGTTAATTTATAGGAGAAATAATGTCAGTTAAAAAAGTCCTGATTGCAATAGACTCGTCAATGGATGCAGATTTTATATTAGAAAAAAGTGATCAATATTTGCCAAAAGAAGGTGCGGAAATTTCTATGATCTCTGTTGTGGAGCCCATGCCATTTTTTTACGCAGATATTTACTGGTCAAATGAAACTTACGAGGTTGAAAAAAATTTAGTTCGAGAAGGCATTGAAAAGGCAAAAGAGAAATTAATGGAGTTTGGTCGACTTTACGGCATTCAAACTAGTAACTGTCATGTAAAACAAGGGGATATAGTGACAGAGATTCAAAGAATGGCCGAAAATCTAAATATAGACTTGCTGGTAATGGGCAGTCACTGTCGCAAAGGTTTCCAGCGGTTTCGCATGGGCTCAACAGCTGCAGCAGTGATACATGGTGCTAAATACGATTTACATATTGTAAGGCTTAAAGAGAGCTAAGTTTTTATCTGCAATAGGTTTCTACTTAAAAATTAGCGTAACTTCACCGTAACTTAAAAAAAACTAGATAGACGAAAGAATGCTATTTATATAAATAATATTTATTCAGGATTTAAATTTCCTAGAGTTTCTTGAGTTCGCCTTCTCTCACCTGTGCGTTGTTGTTTTTCTAAAGTTTTTCTGCTCTCTTCCTCTATTTTCTCAAGCTCTTCTTTTGTATAACAAAACTTTTCAGGAATTTTAGTTCCTAAAACTTTTTCATATCTACAAATCTTTGTACGTTCATCGTCATTGCCATCAATTTGATTTGCTAAAACTTCCGGGTTAGTTGCGCAGCTTGATGCAAGAGCAATAACTACTAGAGATAAAGATAATTTTTTCATGTAACTTCAGAAAATTAAAAAAGCTAATATACCCTCAAGAGACAAGTCATTCAAGGGGTTTTTAATCGCTCAATTTCTTGATTATTTGATCCCTGTCCTCACCCAAAGCTGGAGCAGTTTGCGTGACTTCAAATCTGTGACCATCAAATATTGCAGGATGAGATACAGCATTCAATTTGCCCTGGTGAGGGCTATTCATTTGGAAGATGGTTTTGCTAGCTATTACTTGAGGTTGATTAATCACCTCTTCCCTTGAAACATATGGGGAGCATGGCACATCATTTGCTCTAAGCGCTTCCAAGGCTTCTTCAACTGTAAGGCTTTGAAACTCGAAAAGTGATTCTTGCAAAAGCTCTTTCATGTTTTGACTTCTAGCAACAGCATCAATAAAGCGCGCATCCTTTTTAAGTTCAGGCTTTTGAATGGCATCAAAAATTCCATACCATTGATTATCAGTCATGGCAGCAATTGTAAAAAAGCCATCCTTGGCTGGCAGTAGATTTGAGTAACTTGAAGACAGAGGCGGTGCTTTTTTGACATCATTGTCTAATAAGGTTTCGTTCATCATTCCATCGGGCCATAAAAAAAAGATTGCTGAATCAAGCATCGACAAACAGATATGACTGGTTTCGCCTGTTTTCTCTCTTTGAAAAAGAGCTGCTGTTAAGGCTTGGCATGCAGTATATCCAGTAATCTTGTCACAGATTAAAGTCTTCATATATGCAGGCTGATCATTGGTAGATTGAATGCTTGTAGCACCTGACATCCCTTGGATAATATGATCATAGGCTGGAGCTGATGCCAAGGGGCCAGTCTCACCAAACCCTGAAATAGATACATAAATTATTTTTGAATTAATTTTTCTAAGGGCCTTTAAACCAAGTCCTAAT
>Ga0209041_1000065_pt1 | contig 95560 bp, 114 predicted proteins | sample SaaInlV_100m_DNA_4_FD_184647 | JGI IMG/M metagenome (GOLD analysis project Ga0209041, IMG submission 184647) | Marine microbial communities from expanding oxygen minimum zones in the Saanich Inlet - SI037_S2LV_100m_DNA (SPAdes) (version 2) | ecosystem: Environmental > Aquatic > Marine >... | reverse complement strand
GAAATGAAATCTTTGAAATTGAGCCGGATTCACATATTTTAGTATGTTTATCGCATTTTCTCACTTTCTCATGCTCTTATGAGAGAGAGAGAGAGAGAGAGAGAGAGAGAGAGAGAGAGAGAGAGATAATAATAATATGATAATATGATAATTATAATAAATAAGTACTTAATTAGGTTAGTTTCTAACCTTTTACCCCTTTCTTTTTCTCATATCATATGAGAAACGATGAGAAAGTGTGAGAAAACCATGATAACTAAATCATGTATTATTATATTTATTATGATATATCCTATATAGTATAAATATTGATATTTTATATTATATTATATGGGATGGGAGATATTACTATCCTTATGAACCATTAAAATAGGTAGTGAAATGTTTTTCCCTTAAGTTAGTGGTCATTATATGATGTTATAGAGAAACACGCACTTTAACGGATTCTCCCATCATCTATAATCCATATACATTCCATTCATATATAAAGCAACTTTTCCATCCGATGTACCCTCTCTTTTTTTCCTATCCTTAAAAATCCTAAGAATATACTATCCTTAAAAAATCTAAGAATATACTATCCAACCATATGGTGTGGAACTTTGTGAGAAACCCCAAGTGTGCCGAGGGAAGGGACAACCTCAGATATTGCCCCCTTTCGCACTTGCTTTGCTTGACTTTTTATCAGCCTTTTGCTGAATTTTTGCTTCGCCTTCGCATCTTTCGTACATAAATCCGGCTAAATCTGCGCCGTTGGCGTATATTCCTGCTGGGCGTTGGTCTGAAATCTTTGCTCGGTAATAAGTTTGAGCCACTGGGCTTAATTTATTAAATGCTGTTTCAATTGTTGTGGTAAAGGTCTTGCATTCTGCGAGGTTAATTTCTCGTGTTTCATCATATGAGAAATTGGTTCCGCGTCGTGATAGTGGATTCTCCTTAAGTTGTCTGCACATTCCTTGAATTGAAGAACTGAATACAGATTCAGTTATTTCTCCTGCATCTAAATTAGCGCAAGCATCCTCAACTGCTCCTTTCATCCATCCGGTAGTGTTCTTTTCAGAATCCACCCATGTCGTCATTATATCTCTTATTTCGGTTGTTGTGTATTTTGCCATTTTATTCACTTTCCTTTCTCTGTGGTATTACCCTCAGCACAATGAGGGGTGAATATATTCACATATAGGGTGAGTTCACAAAGTTCACAACCATATGGTATGATACTTTGTAATCATTACCTCATATGTATATTTATCATGCTTGGATTATGGCAGAACATACAAACACACCCGAACAGATATTAAATATGTCTTATCCCTTTGAAATAGAAATATCACAATCTAAATCTGGTTCAGTACATAAGATTATTATTAAGTCCTTAAAATTTAGAGGTGATTTTGCATCTGAAGTAGTAGAAGAAGCAACTAAAGCACTAACAATAATGAAGAAAAACATTGATGCAATAAATGCCTTTGGTGATATTACTGAAGATAATATTGAACAATATAATACTCTTCTTCTTTCCCTAACACCCATTCCCATTGTAATCTGATTACCTTTAGGGCTGAAAGTAGCAATACACACGCACAGTGATTAATTTCACGATATAAAAAACCACGACGCAAGACACAAACACTATGCCTGACCGCTATCCCGACATTCTAGAAACTTCGACATACCGGAACGGATTGCAAGAACCTTAATCGTATTTTATAGTAAAGTCACTGCTACCCGATGCCCTTTTAGTAATTTGTTATAATTTTATTATAATTAGGGTTTCCACAAAGTTACCAAACCATATGGTGTGGTAGGACTTACACTTGTATTGTTAGGATAATCAATCTTCGTCGTCGTACACTTATTTTCACCCCCGATGTGGTAGCGCATCTTTATTGATGCTACCATATGGTTGTGAGAACTTTGTGATTATTAAGACCCCGAAGGGAATTTTATTAGGTCGGGACTTACAATGGGTAGGTTGGCTATCCAAATGGTATTTCAATAGAAAACCATTATGGCCGAGTTCATTAACCTACAAAGTTCGCTCAGTAGTCTTCGCATTTGCCCGTTTGAGTTATATTAATCTTCTTCGTCAAACATTATATCGCCTCACTTTTAATACAAGAATAACAACAATATTTATTATCACTGATTATTTTTCCACATTTATAGCATTCTTTCATTTAAATCCCACCTATTGCAAATTCGCCGGCAATATGACGATTGTTATATTCAATCATCATAGCCTTTCTGAATTTATCTTCATTGAAGTTAATATTAGTGCGTTTTAGATTAGCAACATATATGTTCTTTTGTTCTTCTGTTAATTTCATATCAATTGCTAACACTGCAAGTAATTGAAAGTCCGCTCGTGTAAAGTTTACCATAATAATGGTATAATTACCATACATATAAGGTAATAAGTACAAAGTGCATTACCATATGGTTGGGGGGAATACTCCCGTATGATAGACTTAACTTGTTAATCAATCTTCTTCGTCAAACATTAGTATTCCCCCCGAAACCCCGTATGGTAGCACATTTAACAATGAATGCTACCATATGGTTGGACAACAATATATTTATCCAACCATATGCTTTGCGTTTTAATTTTTTTTTTATTTTATTATTATTAATAACTAATTTAATTAAGGATAGTGTATCGGGTTAATCTATTGGTGATGTTGTGAACTGGTTTAATATTATCAAAGATAGTAAAAATAAAAAGAATACAACACAAACAAAACTACCTGAAGAATTAATTGACGGTGCAACTGTATCATCTAAACCTGCGAGTAAATGGTTTAAAGGTAAACCTAAACCAACTAAAGTTATTAGTGCTGATGAACAGAAACCTAATTCAAAACAAACAACACTAAAGTTTATCGAGGAATAATAAATGGCACATTACTATTATCCTTATACTGTTTATGGTTACTACCCAACAAAAAAAATCGCGCTAGTGCTAAATAAATTCCACCACATTTTTCAGTTTTCATTAGGTAAAACATTTCAGTACCCACAACTTTGGTGATAAAATGGATTGGTTTAGTGTTTTAAAGAATGAAAGGTTCGATAAAGAACACAATCTAAATAAATTAAGAGAATTAGAAAATATGTTTAATTCAAATCAACAAAAGGCAATTGGTTATATTCCTATTTCTTGGTCTAATGAAATTGAAGAAGAAATTAAAAACACAGCATCTAGATTAGGATTACAATATAAAAAATATGATGAGCGTGGTTCTCCCAAAAGACTGGATGGTAATTCGTTTTCTAATGGGGGGCATTTTATGTGGGATTCTGAAGAAATAGAACAATATTTAACTAAGACAGAATTTAGTTCCGTTCAAGAATTAATAGATTTTGTTGCATACAATAGTTATATTAGTAAACCATACAGGCGAATTATTGATGGTTTGTTTGGAACACCAAATGTTAAATTAGGCATAGAAAATAAAGGGTGAAAAAATGACTTGGTTTGATATTCTAAAAAGAAAAAAGAAGTGGCCTAGTAATGCTCAAAAGAAGAATAGAAATAAGTCAAGTCCTAATAAGTCAGGTGGAAATGTTACTCCGAAAAAATATCATGAACAACCGTCTGCTTGGACTAAGAGCCAACCAATTGAAACTCAGAAAACTAAGGAAGAAACTATTAATTGGATTAAGCGTAATCGTGGTCTAACTCTTAATGGGCATAATGTGTTGAATGAAAAATTCAAAAAGATAGTTAATATTGCTAAAAATAATATAACGAAAAGATATAATAAACTCCATATGATTGAACCGGAAAAAACAGAAAATGAATTAGAGAATGAAAGAATGTGGGAAGAGTATAACGCAATGCAAGAAGAAGATGATGGATGGCTCTCCGAAAACAACAGAACTTCCATTTTCCACCAGCCTTTAAATGAACTACTAAATCACATGGATAACTTACTGGTAATTAGACCATTGACTATTTACGATGAAAATATAACAACGTGGGATGAAACTGGTAGTTACAGTAATAAAGTATGGCAATTAAAGCATGAGAATGTATATTTGTTTCCTTCATCTATAGATATTTTTTATGACGATGTTATCAAGCATGAAGAAAAAGTAAAACTAATATTGCAATATTTAGATAGTTCAAATAATATTCATGATATTGTAGTAGGTGATTTAGTATGAAGCAATGGATAATTAGAAAATTGATTGCATTCATGGGTAGTACCTATGTTTGGTTAGATAAGAAGTTAGTGCATCCGAAAGGTGATATTCTTGATGTTAGTATAGATGGTGATTTGCAAAACATGGGAAGAAGAGAACTTTGTAATCATGTTGAGAATAAATTTGATTGGGATAAGGATTCTTTTTGGTTTTTAGAAAGTACACAAAAGATTAGATTGTGTTGCCAAGTTAGTAGGAATATATTAGAAGGTGGGAAAAAATGACTTGGTTTGATTTAATTAAAAGAAATCGGCCTAGAAAGAATAGGAACAGGAAACCTGTTGATATAATGGGTGGTGAACGATTAAAACCTAACGAAAGAGTAAAATCTATTGAAGAGGAAGGTCATGCACCCAAAGGCACTAGTAGAACAATGGGAAGAGGAACAGATTTACCACTAAACAGGAATGTTGAAGGTAAAAAATTAATCGAAGAGAGAAAAACTAGGTTAGGAACATCAATGGCACAAGAAGGTGAAGTGCAATATGGTATTAAAGGATTTAATGCAAGTGGGCGACCTGAAGGAAAAGAAAAGAAAAAACCAAATTCTAATCTTAGTAAATTTCGCTGTGTTCGATGCAAAAAACCGGTATCTCTAGGCACTAAAAAATATATAAGAGATGGTAAAATACATTCAAAGGGTTCACCTAAAGAGTTACACTATTGTAGAAGGTGTGCTGAAGTTATGGCAAGGGGGAAATGATATTATGGATTGGAAAAAACAAATTAAGAAAGGACACATATCGGGTAATACTGAATGGTACACAGAAGTAGGAGATAAAGTTAAAGATTTTAAATCTGACGCACAAGCACTTTATAGAATGAAAAAACTGAATGATGAAATAACTAGGCTTAATTCAAGTGAACCATTATGGGAATTATATAATACATTTAAAAAACCAATGTTAAGAAGGCAATTAAAATGAATTGGTTTAATATAATTAGAAAGGAAAAACCCCATTACAATCCTAATGAATTGACTGTAGCGCAAGTAAAGGATTTTCTTAGAAGGTTTAGATTAGAGTATTTGCCTAAGTTGAAAGGACAGTTAGAACATGATGCTCACCGATGGTTGACTTGGTTAGAAAGTGGATTAGAAGCAATGCAAACCGAAGAAGGTAATTGGCAGGTGTTCACAAATGAGTATCTTGTTGCTAGATTGCAAGATATAATGGATGATGCTGGTATTTCAGAAAGAGATTCGTTTAAAGGATTGGAGTGAAATAGAAATTGGTTTAATAAAAATGAAAAAAGATAAGAATAATAAAATTCTAACTCAAGAAGAAGAATACTGGTATGCTATTATTAGAGCAATAGAAGGAGAAGAAGAATAGTTATAGTCCAAGTAGTATTGCGCTTAGATAAGTGGCATCTTCTCTTAACACTAAATGGTTTACAATACTAAGAATGGCAGGGGCAGTTACTACTAGTAATAGTGGAACTTCATCTTTATTTAATAATAAATCAATAGGGGGTAAAAAACGTGGCAAAAAGAAACCTAGAAAGAACGTCAAATATAATCTTAAAAAATGATGTTAAATTAACTGGTGCTAATGTCCAAATGTTTGGAAAATCGTTTGATAATTGGCAACAACAGTTATCAGAAATAAGTGGTGAAACATTATTTATGGAAAATGATATTAGTCTTTATCAGATGTTTAAACAACAAGGATTAATTGGTAGATTACAAGGTGATAAATCCCCTTCACCTTATACTAGTGGTAAAGGTGGTTCTGAAATTATAGGAATTATTACTAATATTGTTGATGGAGAAGATATTGGTATAGATGATATAATAAAATTAAATAAAGTTAGACTTTTAATGGATTCTTATAGTAGCCCTCAAAACCCTTTAAATCCTAGAAATATTTCTTTTACCGATAAAGAAGTAGATGAAGATAGTGGTAAAGTTGTAGATGAAGAAGAAGTATATGGACACTATCGTACTAAAAATTATGAAAATAAAAGAAAAATTAAAATGAAAAAATTCCCTAAAAGGGATTTAAACCCTGCACCGGCATGTCCTGAATCTTGGTATGACTATTCTAAAGGTGTAGCCGAACCACCTTTTTGGCAAGTTATGTATGGTAGAGAAGGTGAGGTTAAAATTACAAGTTCTAAAAGTTTACATGAAATCATAGAAGAAGGTATTGAAGCCTTAAAAGACGGTGTAGGTATAAGTAAAGATAATCCTATTAAATTAGGAAAAAAAGGACAAACAGGTTGGGCTGAAAAAGCATTAGAAATTAATAGTATTAAGAGAATAGTTCGTAAATATATTGAACCTGATATGGCAGGTAGAAATGGTGCATTTCGATATGGCGAGGTTATGCGAGAAATAGAGAGTAAAAGTCATTTATTGCCAACAAGAAAAGATTTTCAAAATAGAGTTAGGAATAATTTAGGAATACCTGAATTTTTCACACTTAAACGAGGATATTTTAAATTAACTAGAGGGGTAGCAAATCAGATGGCAAAAATATTATTGAAGGAAAATAATAGAAAGTTTACTGAACCAAAAACAGGTAGGAAACATAATACTGTTACTATTAGATTTGATAAACCGGAAGTTAAATCTCAAACTAAAAAAACTAATGATGTAGAAGTTAATGATTGGCGAGATATTTTAAAGAGGGAATTAATATGTTAAAGTGTTGTAAAATAAATATTAACAGTGATAATTATTCAGGGATTATGTGTCCTTATTGTGGAGAGTATTAAGATGAGTTGGAAAAAGATATTGAAAGATACCGCAACTGCTACTAGAAGTGCAGATTTATGGGTTATGAATACTGAAGAACTTTATTTTCCTATAGTACAGTTAATTAAATTAAAGGTAAAAGGTTATCTTGAATTCAACTGGACTAAACAAGATGTTATAGATGATATATTAAATACAATAGCAAAAGAGTTACCTGAAATGATGACTCAAAGTAAAGGTTTCATGGATGAATTATTATCTCCCGTTAATGATAGAGATGAAGTAGGAGATTCAATATCAGATGTTGATTGGTTAGAAGTCGCTGAAAACTTTAGAGAAGATATAGAAGAGGCTATGGAACTTTACCCTGAAGAGGAATTATGGAAATGATAACCAGAAAACGTTGTGTATTTTGTAATTTAGATAATAGGCAAACTCTAGAAGATGAATTAGATAATATGATAATTACTGCTGATGATTTGGATGTCCAAATGGATTGGTCTAGTGGAACTGCTTCAAGACATCAAAGAAATCACATGGAAGGATATGTTAATTCTTCTAATCCTAGATGTAACATTTGTATTAGTGAACATAGAAGTGAGATTGAATTGCAATTACATGGTGCAAATATAACTCCTGAAGAAGTTGGTTTAATGTTAAATTGTACTGCTGACCAAGTAGTTAGACATATTAAAAATCATGTGCAACCTTTAGTTCAACAGTCTGCTGCAAATATGATTGCTATGCAAGAAATAAATGAGGTTGATACCTTGAGTGCAAATATTTCTAGATTAGATATTAAGTTAGATATGCTTTTTGATTCCGATGATTTGGATGCTAAACATATTGATTCACTAACTAAGTTGGCTAAAGAAGTCCGTGAGAGTTTGAGATACTTGATGGAGTTCAAAGGTAAGTTAGTACATAAGAGGCAAGATACAATTATTGTTCATCAGATGCAAATTATCAAAGAGGTGTTAGCACAAAACCATCCTGAAGTTTGGTTAGATGTTAGAAGTAAAATGGAGAAGTTACAATGAGTTGGCAACAGTTATTAAAAGCGGAAATTAGTCCTATTTCAGTAGATGATGATGGTTGGTTTCACAATGTTTTGTTTGAGGAATACGGAGATAAACTAATTTTGCATTACCGGCCTAAAGATTATAGTAGCCTTGAAAACATGAAGCCATTTAATGATGGAAAGATAAGAGAATTACATATTTCTATTCATCCTGATTACCAAAGAAAAGGGTTTGCAGAAAAAATGGTAGTTGGGGCATTAATGGACACTAATGGGGTATTAGGAGAATATAGGCCATTTTGGTTAGCCTATGGTCGAATAACGAATCCTCATTTGTATAAGGTTGCAGATAAACTGAAGAATAATTCAGAACTGAAAGTTACAGAAATTGATGAAAAAGGATTAATGATAGAGTTGATGCAATGAGTTGGAATAATATCTTAAAGAATAAACCCGAAGTAAATGCTATGGTTAAACTTATGCAAACTCACCCTAATTTTGGTTCTATGACTCTTGATGAAATTAGACAACTTCAACAGTTCTTATTAAACGCTAAAAAATATGCTCATCATAAAAATAACCCGTATTTAATAGACGAGAAAGGAGAACCTTACGACATGGAGCATGATGATGATTATAGGATGGCGGTAAGAAACGCAGGGGTATTAGATAAAGAATTAAGAGAACTGATTATATCATTAGAAGTAGCAGTATCAGATGTAATACTGTATAGTTTAGATGGTAATTTGGAGGGATAAGTTACAATGAGTTGGCAAGATGTTTTAAAAATACAAATTTTAGATGTAAAGTTCGATGCGTATGAATCGTGTTGTTCTCAATTAAAAACTGAGTATAGTATGTTTATTGAAAAATTAGTTGAATATTACGCTGAAAAATTAGGTCATTCTAGAGAGGGGTTGTTTGAAGAAGATGTTAACGGTATGAAAGATTATTTTCTGAGCATATTAGAAAAGCCTTGTGATGTGGTAGTGGGAACAATTTTGCATATGATAGATGAAGTTAAAAAACCACAAAAAGATAGTAACTTTCCCACTTGGGGATTAGCAGAACTAGAAAAAATGATAGATAATTTTGAAAAATGTACGGGGGGTAAGGCAAAATGAGTTGGGAAGATACCATTAAAAACATAGGGGCTAAAAGGTCAGACGCTCTAAATGAAATTATAAAAGTAATGAAAGGTAATCCAACCATAAATGATATTAGAATTATTTTAGAAAGTAGTGATTTAATATGAGTTGGCAATTAATTCTTAAAGATAGAGCGAAAGTTATGTCGCCTAAAATGAAATTAGTATATCCATTATTAGGATATAATAAATCAGAAATGAATAATGCAGTTAGTGATTTTTATGATAAACATATTCATACTGGTAAACCCCCTGTTCCTTCGGATAAAATGACTGAACCTAAATTTCAAGAAATTTTAACTATACTACATAAGAAACTGTTAGCCCCACCTGAAGTTGATTATTTTAAAGAACCACCAATATCAATTTCACATGTTAAATTACCTATGAAAGAATTCTCAAAATATCGTGAAAAAATAAAATGGATTATAGAATTGAAAAATATGCATAGTAATCATAATCATAGTATTATTATGGAACTATATAATAATGATATTGAAAAACTTATTGAATATTTAACTGGTAAGGTTTCTTATAGTGAACATATTTTTAGAGATAAGAAAAAACTAGTTACCAAAAAAAGAGTATTAGCGGAAGATGCAATTACTCAAAGACAGGTGATATTAGGTAGATTAATTAATAATAATAAAATTGATAAGAAAAAAATCATAGAGAAATTAAAATCTAATCCTGAAATATTAGGGTATGAAATTAAAGATGGAACTATGATACTTATGGAGATAGAAGGTAAAGTTGCAGATGCTATTAAGATTAAGGCTGAAAAACTCGACCTTGATATTGATACACCTAAACCTGTATTATATGATAAAATAAATGAAACATATACTATAGGTGGTAAACCATTAGAATCTAAATTTAGACATATAGATTGGTCTACGTTCGGATTTAATGCGAATCCTCAACCTCTTTCGGGTAAGAACCTGTTAGCCCCACCACCTAAATTAAAACTACCTAGCAAATCAAAAACTGAAAGGGCGTATGGAAATAAAGAAAGAAGTTTATTTGCGTTTACAGGGTTTCCTAAATTTATGACTAAAGAACAATTATTTATATTTTCTAATGGAACAACTAATAATTATAATGCTATTAAAAGAACTAAGTTGGCTCAAACTTTGAAGTTTGCTGAATATATTGATTTTGATTCAAGTGAAAAAAGTTCGCGTAAAAAAGCAGGTAAAAAAAGTACGGAAGAATTAACAAGGATTACTGGGCGACGTAAAAATGAGATTGAACAACCATCAACAAAGGTATCAATAGAATATTTTTTAAAGGCTATAACGACTGGAACAAAGTCAGATAAAAAGCAAATGTTACAAGGTACTAATAAGTCATTTAGACTTCTTGTTGATGATTATGATACCTATAAGTATATGTTTGATATTTATTTTAACCATGAAAATAAAGAACAACTAGAACCATTACTTAATGAGATGTTAACCGAAGTTAAAAGTAAAATTAAAACAAGTAAATTGCTTATTAAGTTAAAAAGTTATTTTGATAAACATGAAACAAAACAACTTAAAACAGACACTAAAATAGACGACGACTTATTAGATGAATTACAAAATAAATATAATAATTATAATTCTAATACTTGGAATTTAATGGCAACAATACTTCCGGTAGACAGACATGTAGATAACGAAAGTGATTTGAGATTTAAAACGGGTGTTAAAAAATTATTAAATAAACTAGAAGATTCATATTTAGGGGCTACTTTAACTTCTAATGAAAGAGAAGGTTTGTTATTATTTGAAGGTAAGGTAGATGATGAAACTGAAAATAAAATAGAAAGATTAACAGGATTAGAATTTTTTGATATTGGGATGGCAATAGAGAGTCTGATGGATATAAATAAATTTAAAACAATACTTAACAATATGGTTAAGACACATATAGATTTTGAAACTCAAAATAATGCAGATAAAATAACTCTTCAAAAATTCAAAAAAATGGTTTTTAATACTGAGGATGAAGATGAAGAAACCCTTACATCTCCCGAAGCAGAAATAATCGAATATAATGTAAGTAGAAATTTTGGGAAATTTATAATGTTTAGTAAGGGTTTAGATGGGAATATAAATGGTAACAATGAAATACGTCGTGCTTGGGATATTTTAGATAAAAATAAAAATGAAAAAATAGATGATGATGAAAATAAACAAACTCTTATTAAAGACATGCGTGATTTATTATTAGATAGATACGAACATGTAAGAAAATCACTTCTTAATGAAATACAAGAATCTATAAAATATGTAATAAATGAAGATGTTGTTTTAAGTGGAAACCGTAAGTTTCAACCAATTACTTGGTTAGCAGAAGAACATAATATAAGAGGTTAATAATATGAGTGAAATAAGTTGGCAAGACGAGAAGGAAATTTTTGCTAAGTATATGTTAGAAGGATATAAACCAACTAGGAAATATATTATCAAAAATTTCTATGAAGAAAATACCGAATTTATTGAAAATACTATATCAGATAAAATACAATTTACAAAAAGTGTTCTTGATAAAATATTTAATAAACCTGAAAAATTAAATGATTTTTTAAATTCTCCTTCAACACCGAAAAGAGAATACATATTAAATGAAGATGGAAAATTAAACCTAGAAAGAACATCAAATGATACTCAAACAAAAAATGAGTTTACAAAACAAATATTTGGTGCTTATACCCATCTTAATAAAAGAATAGATGAAGAATATATTAGTGATTTTTCAAATAAGGTTAGTTTAATGATACAACATGTATTAAAAGAACATGATATAGAGGTAAGTGGTAAAGTATCTGCTGGACAAAGACAAAATGAGTTACAATCTGAAAATGATAAAATAAAAGAAATATTGAATTTGTTCGTTGATTCTGATGGTAAATCTGTAAACTACAAAAAAGTGTTTGAAAACATGACGCAAAAAATAGATGTAGTTAATTTCAAACAAGGTAAAGATATAGATAAAAAAGATATAGATAAATATATGGATTTTATTAATCTTCTTGAACCACATAAGAAAACTCCAATGCAACCTATCTATGAACAACTTAAAATATATAATTCAAATGATAATAAAAAAATGTTTTTACCTATTAATGATATGGTAGGAACATTAGATTCTCGTAAAGCAAGTAATAGAGCGGCCATATATCAGTATTGGGAAGAAGTAAATAAAGATTACAAGGTCTTTCAAAATAAATTTAAGGCATTTAAAACAGAAATCGACAATATGGGTATAGAAAAATTTACCGGAGAAACTAAAAATATTATTATTAAATTATTAGAATTTAATGAAAATATAGTTAGTAATGAACTTGATAATAATTTAAATTATGTTAGTTCTTTTGAAGCAAAAGAGTTAGATGATTTTATGAAACATGAAAAACATTTAGTTTTATTTGAGGGGATTTTAAACAATAAAAAATTATTACCTTTAATAAAAGATGAATTTGAACCTGATGAACAACATTACGAGAGTGTTGCTCAATTTGATGATGAGGGTAATATAGTGTCTGATACTGCGGAAGTGGAAGGTGGGAAAAAAGGAGCAGAATTACCTAAAAAAGATATTATTGTTTTAGGTAAGACATTAAGTGATATGAGAAAAATAAAGGTTGACCCTTTGTATTATTTAGAATTTAAAAATAAAGCATTTAAAGACCCTACTCCTGTATTATTCGATGAAATGAAAACATTAGAAAGATTATTACTTAATGAATCAGATAAATATCATTCAGTAATGGATGTGGATATAGAGCCATTAATATTACAATATGTTAAAAAATTAAACCGAACTGCTTCTGTGTTAAATGAGTCTGAATATTATTTACCATTATCTAAGACTACCATATCTACATTATTTATGGGTAAAATGGATAATCAAGTAAAGGAAGGTAGAGAAGAAAATGTTGATGAATATGTTGAAACTCCTATAACAGAAGTTGGAAAAATAAAGATAAAAACAGATAGGATTGCAGAATTTTTAATTACTTTTTCTAAGTTATATGATACTGGTGTTGTTGCACCTACCAAAACTACTGATAAATATCGTAAGAAAAAAACAGCAGTACAGGCATTAATATCACCATTATTGGAAAACTTAGGTTCTATTGGTGATGATGAAATTATGATTGAAGGTGAGCAACTTAAAAAACTAGATAAAACATTTAAAGCATTATTAGAAATTATTAATGAGTATTTTGTAACTCCCATAAACAGTAGATATTCCCCTTTTGAAGATTCATTATCGTTAGATACAGGAGATAATAATTTAACGAGAGTATTTGGTATATTGAGAGGTGCTACTAAAAGAAAAACACTTGAAAATTATATGTCGGATGAAACATTAGAACTAGGTTATAGTAAATTTAAACCTAGACATATTAAAAGAGTAACTAATTATCTTAATAAAATAAATACCCCCAATAAAAATATAACAATGGCTAAAATTATTGACCTGATGAAAGAAGGAATTAACTTAGTTAAACTAATTGCAGATTTAGATAAAAATGATAAAATATTATTAACAGATGCTAATGAAGAATTCGGAACACATCTGTATAATATATTAGATAACTATGGAAGGTTAGAGGAATATTTTGAGTATCATAGTAAGAGTAATATTAATCCTGAAGGATATTTCCCTAATTCAGACTCTAAGAAAACTCCTGAAAATTGGCATGATGATAGTAGTAAGAGTAAGAGAAAAAATTACCCATTTTATATGATAGTTAAAGAAATACATAATCATAGAGAAAGTATTGAACAGTCTTTTAGTGGAAGTAAACAAAAAAATGCTAATATTATAATTAATTTCGTACAGGCATTAGATGAGTTTAAAAATTCTGAAGCAACTATGGAATATAAAATGCTAAAAGCACATGATAGTATTAGAAAAATGTTAGGTAAACCAATATACTATAATACATCTAAATTAGATAATTTCGACCATACTAATGCTGCTATTGAAATAATGAAAAATGATTATAATGTAGATGTAACTGCCCATGAAATATATTTAATAGTTAATGAGATTAATTCTTTAGGTGAAATTGGTGTAAAACATGGTGTTCCAAAAGAAAGTGTATATTTCTTAAAGGCTAACTTTAGGTGATATTATGATAACATACCCTAGTAAAATATATACAGAAGCAGAGATGTTAGAACTATGGAATAGTCAATGGGGAGAATCTCGCGAAGAAAATTGGCAAAAAATATATGTTCAAAATAAAAACCCTAGAAAAACACGCCCCACTTTAAGTCCATATTCTGTTGATAATGTAAAATATCTAATTGCATTAGACGGAGATATGATTGTGGGTTATTCGGGTTGGTCTGAAAAAAAAAGTTATGTGGTTTTAGCCGGAAGCACTATTGCTACTCCATATAGAAAAAAAAGAATTTCTTCTAATTTAATAGATAAAAGAATGCAATTGATAAAGGATAAACCTATTTTAGGTAGTATAAATAATAAAACTATACCTGATGGTGGTTGGATTGCTGCATTTCAAAGAAGAGGTTGGATTAAAAATCCTACTGATGAAGAAATTCCTGAAGGATTACCAATGGAAGTAGTTGAAAATGAAAGAAAAAGAATTGGCGGGGATAAAATATTAGTTTGGAATCCTAATTCAATGAATAAGGCTTGGAATATTGTAAAGGCAATGAGTGAATTAGAAGCAACTATGTTTATGTTTATGGAGACATAGTATGGAATTGGATAATTTAGATTTTGTAACTCAAATGGATATGGAATTATCTAAAACTTCCTTTCCATATTTTTTCCAAAATGTATTGGGATTATTATATCCTGAATATATGCATGAATGGTTAGAGAGTATGCAAACAACAGATAGAACAGTTATCATTTGTAGCCGCGACCACGGTAAATCTGTATTTATGCATAGTTGGGTTGTGTGGAACTTAGTATTCCAAGAACCACCATTCCAAATGCTATACATTTCATCTAACCAAAAACAGACATTAGTTCACATGCGAGAAATTGATAGATATTTTAATCTTCCAGCATTAAAACCATACAAACCTAGTCGTGGTTGGGCTATTGGAAATATACAACTTACAAATGGAAACGCAATTTTAGAGCGTTCAGTTGGTTCTCAAATTAGAGGACTTCACCCGCAAGAAATCATTATTGATGACCCTTTGAAAGAATTTAGTTTAGTAGGTATTGAGAAAGTAACTGATTGGTTCTTTGGAGATATGATACCAACCCTACACCATTCTTCTAAGTTGAGAATGATTGGAACTCCTTTCACTTATACTGATATTTTTGCACAATTAGAGGATAATGAAGCATATACTGTTACTAAATATCCATGTCTTAATGCCTTAAATGAACCACTTTGGGTTGATAGATGGGATTATGATGCCCTTATGCGTAGGAAAAAGGAAATTGGTTCTTTAAAGTTTACAAGGGAATATCTATGTGTTCCGATTTCCACTGGAACAGCATTATTTAATCCTCAATTTATAGATAAATGTAAAAATAAAGATTACGTTCTTAAATTAGGACATAGAAAACACAAAGGCTACAAATATTATGTTGGGGTTGACCCTGCTATTTCAACAGATGGTGATTATAATGTTATTACTGTATTAGAAGTAGATGAACATATGAATAAAACCGTAGTTCATGTTGATAGAGCAAAAAATGTTGAGTTTAGAGAAAACATAGATAAAATTAGATTGATTGGTAAAATATTTGAACCTGAAGAAATCCTATACGAAACTAATACCTTTGCTAAAGCATTTACTCAAGAATTAAGAAACATTTCAGATTTGAATGTTACAGATTTCAATACTACTAGAAAAAGAAAACAAGAAATCATTTTGAACCTTCAAATGAACATAGAAAATGGAAAAATCAATTTTCCTTATGGTGATAATACTAGTAAGAGATTAACTAATTTATTAGTAGAAGAATTGTCTATGTTTTCTATTACTCATTCAGGTAAATTTGAGGGAGTTGGCGCACATGACGATTTAGTTATGAGTTTAGCATTAGCCAATGCCGCTACTCAAAATTCACAAGATGTTTTTATGTTATTAGATGATATGGGGTTATTTGAATCTCCTACTCCTACGAATAACTCTTTAGGCGGTATGCTAGGACTGAACTTTTAGGGCGGTGATATAATGGTTAGTGAAAAAGGCGAAAACTTGAGAGAAATGGCTGAACTTGCTGATGAAGAAGAACGTCTTAAAGATGAACAAAAAAGAATAACTGATGAGTTAAAAAGAAGTTGGTTAGTTGATTCTAATTTATCAGACCATACACAACTTGAGAAAATCTTTGCTAAAGAATTTAAATTATCATTAACAGATGCTAAAAAACATTTGAATTATAAATTAAAAAAATATGAAGTTGAAGGAAATGATATACCTAAATTAATAAAACAAATGCGTAAATATCGTAGAACTTTAAAGGGGGATAATAAAATAAAAATATCAAATTCAATAGATAATTTAATTGATGGTTATTCTAATCATTTAGATAAAAGTATAGATGATATTTATTGGATAAGTAAATATAAACCCGTAGTTAAAGATATGACTTGCAGTGAAGAACATTTAATTAAATTATCATATGTTCAAGATGAATCTACTAGAAGAGAATTAGTAGATACATTATGTAAATATTGGGAAGCAAAATTAGAACTAAAAGATATGAAATATAATCAAGAATATTGTGATTTATCTAAGGAAATGACTTCAACCAAAAGAAAATTTAAACATTTAATAAAGAAACATATGAAATCTATTAACAAGGGATTTGATAAAGAAATTATAAAGCAAAACATAGTTAAACTTGTTAGTGAGGATGCTGGTATTTCAGCAAGACAAATACATGAACGATTACCTAAATCGTTATTCAATAAAACTACTCCAAGTATAATTTCAAAGATGGCAGTATCTTGTAATGTTACAAATGTAAACGGTGCTTTGTATAAAATTAGTGATGATATTAAAAAGGATATTTATGCATATACTGCGGCTTTCATAGATTCTGATGGCTACATAACAATGGATAAAAAATTCAATCCAAGAGTAGGATTAGTTGCAACAGGTGAAAGAGGTAAGGCTTTCATGTTAGAAATGCATAAATCATTAGGATGTGGGAGATTACATTTAGACCAAAAATCACCACAAGATACTAGACCAGTTAATAGATTAAATTTTTATTCGGCAGCAGATGTGACTGAAATACTAACTAAGTGTAGACCGCACTTCAAAATGAAGGGGTCTAATGCTGATATTTTATTGGAGTTAATACGAATGAAAAAATCACATAAAAAAGAAGATTGGTATAATAATAGAAAGACAGAATTATTTCAATTAATGAAATATGAGAATCATAAAGACCATGTAGGATATGATTTTTCTAAAGATGGGGTAGATATTACTACGGTAGCGAAATTACATGATAAATGTAAGATGTTTGAAATGGATAGATTAGAAGGAGTTGTTGCTTAATGGTTGAAGAAAAAAGAAAGTTTTCATTTACTAACTTGTTTAGAAATACTACACCTAAACCCGCAGATAGAACGGTGTTTAATTTAGGAATACAAGAAAGAGATAATTCCTATATGTTAACTAGTCCTATAATTTATCATATAGTTCAACAATCAACAATAGTACGAACTTGTATAACTCAATTGAAACAAGAAATATTTAGACGGGGATATATATGGGAAGGAAAATTTACAGAAAAGTGTGCAGAATGTGATAAAGAACATTCTACTCCTGTAAAGGAATGTGTTGATTGCGGTTCTACCAATTTAGTTAAACCTGAACCTAAACAATTAAGTTATGCTAAAGATTTTTTAGATGGTTATGTTAATGGTGCAGAACAATTATTTATTGATGTATTAAAAGAATTAGAAGATGATTTGAATATTATGGATGATGCATATTTAGTTAATGTTAAAGAATATTATTTAGATAATAATTCAAAAATTAGAATGCATAAAATTAAAGAAATATTTAGAGGCGACCCTGTTACTATGCATATTTATTCTAATGAATTAGGGGAAAGAGGTAAAGGTGGATTTATTTGTTTAAGACATAGAGATAGAGTACATAGTCATCAAACTGAGTTATGTGAAACTTGTGCATCTGAATTATATCCTGTTCATTATGTTAATAGAGTAAATGGAGAGGAACAGTATTTCATTAAAGGTGAAGTAGTACATTTTAGTAAATATTCTCCTTCTAGATTATATGGTATGTCGCCAATAATAACATTATGGAATAATGTTACAACCTTAATAGCAATGGATAATTATGTAAATTCATCATATACTAAGGCAAGAATGCCGAAGGGATTGTTGGCTGTTCAAACTAGAAATATGGATTCAATGAAATCTTTTTGGCGTGGCGTTAAAGAGAAGATGGAACAAGACCCACACTTCATACCTGTAATGGGAATAGAATCTGAAGGTGGTAAGGGTTCTGTTGAATGGGTTAGATTTATGGACAGCCTTAAGGAAATGGATTATATTGCAGTTAAAGATGATTTGAGAGATAGAATATCAGGGTTCTATGGAGTTAGTAAAGTGTTTATGAATGATGCTTCTGCTAGTGGTGGGTTAAATAACGAAGGTATGCAAATTCTTGTTACTAATCGCGCAGTAGAGATGGCACAAACAACTTGGAATAATTATGTATTTCCTTTTATGACTAGTGAATTTGGCATTACTGATTGGGAATTAAAATTACCACCTTCTGAAGAAGAAGATGAAATTGCTGTTCTTCGATTAAGAGAAATGGAAGTTAATATTGCAGGTTCAATAAAGAATTTAGGGTTTGATGTAGAAATGGATGATGAAGGTGGATTTATTTATACTAAACCCGAACCAGTAGAAGGAGATGAACAAGGTAAAACCCAAACAGATGGTGATGATTTCAAACCTGACCCTTATGCTGGAACTGATGTTGATGCAAGCCAATTAGGGCAAATGATGGAAGCGGGTAATAAACCTAGTTTGGCAGAAGCGGGTGTTCCAGAAAAAGCAAAATCAGAACCCCCTAAAAAGAGAAACAAACCTAGAATGAATGTTGCCCCTGATAAAAGATTTACAGGATTACCTAAAGATGCTGGTAATCAAAATAATGATAAAAGAACAGAAAGGAGAGTAGGATAAAATGAGTGAAGAAAAAAGTGTAAGACAATTAGAAAGAGAATTGAAGCAAGCAAGAATTAAGGAAGGTTCGGAACAGAGAAGTAATGTTACTGTTAGTAAGGATTATGCGGTAGTTGGTGTAGACCCATCTACAACATTAAAAAATAAAACAGATGATGCCCCTAGTAACATACCTGATGTTATGATAACTCCTAAAAGAAAAAATATGCGTAGTGAAAATATCCCATTTTAAGCAGAGGTAATAGTAATGTCGTTTATGGATATTTTAAAAAATAAAGAACGTAAACTTAAACCATTATCGGAAATCATAATAAAAATTTTGCGTAAATATAGGGAGATGGATTTAAAGGAAAGTAAGACTTTAATTAGGGATATGAAAGACGTAAAAAATAAATATAATCAATTAGATGGTGTTCCTCAATTAGATATTTTTAATTTGGATGATATTAATAATAGTGAGTGGACATATATACATCATAAAACATTTACAGACACGGAACGACTTGAAGAGGGTGAAAAAACACAAACTACTACTCCTAAAGACGATACAGGAACAAGGAAAATAGATGATTTTAAAGTTTTAAATATTCTTAAAAATGCAATAGATGATGTTGAAAAAAATATAACTAAAGATAAATATCCTGAAGCATATAACTTATTATTAGAAGAGAAAAAGCGTAAAAGTGGATTAATTTTTAGATTAAAAGAGATTTATGGTATTCCTAAAAAACACAAATCAGATAAAGACCTTGAAATGTTTAAAAAAATATTAAATACAGGAAAGACTACTACTAACAGTGAAAATGAATTAATTAAACGCCTTGCTGAATCATTAAATGGTTATTTAAATAATAATGAAAAAATACCTAAAAGATATTCTAAAATTATAACAGACTTCGGATTTATAAAATCCAAAAAAATATTATATGCTATATTTGATAAATTAGATATTACATTTGATAATCAATATATAAGTGATAAATCAACAGAATTGTTAACTGAATATTTTGATATGGATTATGAAAGTACTATTAAATTTATAGAAGAATTTATTGAACCTATAGAATCAAATAATATTGAATTAATAAAAGAGGCAGATGAACATTTACCACTTCTTTTTAAAAAAAATAATGATTTAATTGGATATGAAATAATAAAAAAAATAATAATATTAGAAGATGAAATAGGTGATAATGGTATTGATATTGAAAAGGATAAACCTGATTTTAAAGAATTTATGTTAGAAATTGAATCTAATTTAAAAATATTAAGACTCATAATTAGTTGTATGGTAGAAATTAAAAATCCTATGAAACAATCTAGAATTGATGATTTAAATGAATCAATAAAAGATTTAAATGATAAATCAAACGAAATAACACTAATAGATGCAGACATTCCATTAGACGGAGTATCAATAAAAGAACTATACGAACTCTCTAAAGAAGTTAAACCTCAAAAACGACAATGGGTAAAAGATATTAATGATGATGGATATGAAATGACTGAAGATTTCAAAGATAGTATTAGTTATTCAAAACCTAATGAGCCTTTAGCCATTATTGATAATTTTAAAGAATTAGTTAGTAAAAGGAAAAAAATATCAAAAGCACTTAATGGTATTTTATCTGCATTGAAAATTAAAGGAAAATATATTCTTCTAGAGAAGTTAAATATAGAAATAATTGAAATAGAAACAGAAATTTTAGATATGCTTGATACTACTTTAAATAGTAAAAAAGGTGAAAAATTAACTATAGAACAATTAACAGAACGTGTTGACGCATCTATAACAGAACGGGAAAACAAATCTAACATAAATAAAATTAAGGAACTTAAAAAGAAATATGTTAAGAAATTAACAAAATTAAGTAATTTATTTAATGGTACTGGTGCTTTAGGTGAAGGGTTTGGAGATTTACCTGATAATACTAAAGAAGAAACACATCGCATGAAGAGGAAAATTAAAGATGTAAATGCTAGCCAAACAGGAGATAATATAGATAGTTTGAAAGATGAGGCTGATTCATGGTTTGATACACTTAGAGATTTAAAATTAAATAGACCAGCGCAGATACAACATATGGAATTTATAAAAACACTAAAAGAAAAACAAAGTAAATTAACAAACCCTACTGAAAAGCAATTAGATGATATTTATAATGAATATGTAACATCTATGAAAAATAACGGGTTAGAAAAATTAATTATTTCTAAACTTAAAAACATAAATTGATAAACTATACATACAAGCGAATGGATAAGGGTAAGATATGAGTTGGAAAAATATACTTAAATCTACTTCAATTTTAGAAAAAGTTGAACCTAAACAAAAAAAGAAACTTAAGAAACTTTTACAGAAAACCCAACCTACTGAATATATGGGTCAAGAGATGACTCATTTATCTGATTTATTAGATGAAATGCGTAAATTAGATTTAGTTAAATCTGATAAAAAATTACAAAAAAAGTTTGAGGGCTTTGATGAAAGGAATTTAGAAATAGTATCATCAGCAGCAGAACTTAGAAAAGATTATGAAACACTATATCGTCAATTAAGAGATATGGTTTATCCTAAGAGTAAGGGGGATTTAGAATGACTTGGAAAGATGAAATAAAGAAAGAAGACGCAGATAAGAGAAATCCTAATAATAAAACCCTACGACAGGGAACTGATAGTGCCGTAATTCGTGAACTTGGAGGGCGGGTAAATAATTTACTAGGAAGTTTAAAATATATTCAAAGGTTGTTTGAGGATTTGGCAAAAGGCGACACAAATCCTGAAGATGTTGAATGGGATAAGGAAGCCGAGACAATAAAAGATATACTAATAAAGGAGAAAATTGAGTGGTACAGCAGAATCACCTGAATTTGCAGATACGACAAAATTAAGGTGATTAAATGAGTTGGTGGAAAGATATAGTAAAGATAAATGATAAAGGTAGCATTGCGGAAGAATTAGAAGATATAGCAGACGAATTAGAAAGTTTGGAAATAGAGCCTTTTTCCAAATTAGATTGGGGTGATTTTGAGCATTTAGCATATGAGCGATTTCCAAAATTAGACGGAAAGTTATCAGAAGAAGATTTTAAATATATTGATGAGAAATTTAACAGGTTAGAACATGCTAAAGAATCCTACAATAGTGCTTTGCTTCACTTAATTCAAGGCTTAGTAGATACATCTGATGAATATAAGGAAGAAACGAATAGTAAGAAAGATACCAATATGCGACAAACTCCTTCAGGTGGAATGGGTGAAGTTCATCCAGCATATATAGATTACAAACTAAAGGATGATGAAATGTGGGGAGAACCAATGGGTGATGGACTAATGCTGCCTGTTAAAGTAGATAACCAATATGGTGCAGAATATTAAGGAGATGATTAAATGAGTTGGAAAGATATAGTTAAGAATGAAGATGCAGAAATGGCTTCTAGAATTAGTGATATTGCAGGTGGCGGAACAAAATATATACCAAAAGGAACTGCGTTTATACCTACTGCATCAGATTGTAAAGTAAGAAAATGTGAGGCTACCAAATGTGGTCATAATAAAAACTTAAAATGTTCTTTACCTGAAGTAACTATTAGTGATAATGGGAGTTGTTTAATGAATACTGAACATCCTTTAAGTCCTACATTACCTGAACCGAAATATATAGGAACTAAAATATATAAACCGAGAGATGGTAAATAATGAATATGAAAAGAGAACTTAAAAGATTAATAACAGAAGAACTAGTGGCAGCATATCGAAGGAATGGTTTTTATGAGTGAAGAAAATGAAATGTTATTATTATTAAAAGAATTAGTAAGTAAAGTGAAACATCTTGAAGAAGCAGTTTATCATAAAGATAACTTACTTATGAAATCAGGATTAGTAGTGGTAGATTCTCCTTCACCAATGATGGACAGTACAAATATTCCTATGAGTGGCAGCCCAATAAAAAAGAGTATGGAATGGGAAGATATACACGAATTAGTAAATACAATGGGGTGAATAAAATGCCGGAAAAAGTAACAAGAGAAGAAAAAATATTAGAACTAGCGATTGCAAAAGCCAAAGAAGTAATTCAAGAGGCTAAACATTTAGGAACTTTAGAACTTAAAGAACCATTAACAGGTGAAGAAGTTAAGGTAGAGAAACCTAAAGAAAATCCTAAAGAAGTTAAATTGCCTCAAACTAGTAATATTGAAGGAAAAGAAAATAAATCTAACTGAGTGAGGTATTATGCCGCAAACAGGGGTTATTTTTGAAAAGGAAAAAGATACTTTAACTAAACGAGTATTGGATTTTTTTGAAAGAGTCAGATATTCTTATTTATCTGCTAAAGAAAACCCTTCTGATTATAACAAGAAGTGGCGAAAAACAGTAAAGGAAGTTAGAAATCAGTTTGATTCTTTAGATGATTTTACTAGAGAATTAAAAAAATATTTGAAAGAAGATATAGTTTTTTCAGAAGAAGCATATGACCCTGAATCTAGACAAGCAAAAGAAATTTATGAAGGTGTTAAAAGTCTTAGGTTCAAATCTGATAAAGTAAGCGACCCATTTTCAAAACAATTAGGTGATGATGTAATCAAAGAATTTATGAAAAATGAATCTATGTTATTAGCATTTATTCATTATGCAGTGCGTTCTCATACTAATCCTATTCCTGATAAATCTTGGAATGCACATAATTTACAACCTGATAATATTACTCAAGGATATATGGGTTTGGATTTAGAACCTAAAGATGTTCCTATTTATATTATTGAACATTATGGTGATGAAAATGACGATACTAGAAGAATAGAATCTAAATGTAAACACGCATTTAAACAATTAGAAAAAATATATTTAGAAAAATATAATGAAGAACAATGGGATTCATTATTAGAATTAGATATAACAAAAGCAGGAATAGATTTTATTCAACCAAATAAACCAATGTATAGGATATTTGAAATAGATGATTTAGATGATATTAAAGGTTTAACAGGTGAATTTGTAGTTCAAGAAAAATATGATGGAATGAGAATACAAATTCATAAGTTTGATAATAAAGTTAAAATTTATTCTTTTAATCAAAAAGATATTACTTTAAAATGCCCTGAACAAGTTAAACATATGGAAAAGAAACAGTTTGGTGATTGTATCTTAGATGCAGAATTAATGTTATTCTTAGATGATGAGCCATTACAACGAGCAGACACTATTACTCATGTTTTCCATAAAAAAACTGAAGGTACACTAAAGGCTCATGTTTTTGATATTATGATACATGAAGGAAAAGAAATAACAGAAGAACCTTTAAGAGAAAGAATTAATATTTTATTATATCAATATGCTCAACACTCTTCTGAAAATTTAGCATTTCCTTCTAAAAAAGATACTCGTATTGCAGATTCTAAGAAAGAAGTAGAAGAGTATTCTAAAGATATTATGAAATTACCTGCTTCTGAAGGAGTAGTTATTAAAGATATAGAATCTACCTATTATATTGGAAATAGAAAAAATCCAAAATGGATTAAATGGAAAAAATTTGTTGACTTAGATGTGATAGTTCTAAAAGATAGAAAAACTAAAAGCAATTTACATTCTTATACAATGGGTATAGGTGCAGTTACAGCAGAAGTTGCTAGAAATTATGCAACTGTTGAATTTGAAGGGAAGGATTATTTAGAAGTTGGTAAGGCTTTAAACACTAAAATCAATGTAGATGTTGGTAGTATTGTTAGAGTTAAAGTTGATGAAGTTACTAAAAATAAAAATGGTTTTAGTTTGTATTCCGCTAAAGTGATAGAAGTTCCTGAAGTTACTCAATCTGATAATATCGCAACATTAGAAAAATTAGCATCTAAAAGTAAAAAATCATTATCTGCTATACGCGGTTTAGTTTCAGGAGTTGTTCCTAAACCATTTAGAGTTATGAGTGGTTTAGAGTCTGATTTAGTAAAACCTAAAAAACTAAAAAAGGGATATTATATTACAGACGATATACATGGAACTGCTGAAATTATATTAAAAGAAAATTTAGAAGGCTATACTTTATATGGATTTGAAGGAGATAATTTAATGGAGAAAAACGCTTTACATAATATTGATTTGTGGAAAGAAGAATTAAATCAATTAATAAAAAGTAAGCGTTCTGAGTTAAGAATATCTATAAGAAATGAAATATTAAATAGCGGAAATGATGAATTAGAATTTGAAAAAATAGTTTTATTTGTAAAGAAAGAATACCCTGATTTATTCCAAAGTTTATTTAAATCAGTAGAATCTAAATTAATGTCTTGGATGAAAAAACAAGATTCATTCATTTACAAACATCCTAATAAATTCTTTTCTAATGAAGAAATTTTAGAAAAAGATGTGGATGAAAATATAATCTATAAGGAAGATTCTAAACAAGGAAAATTTAATATTTCTCTTCAAGAAGATGGTAATATTAATTTTGTAATTAATTATAAAAATAAAAGATTAGCATGGTTAATAGATATTGAAGATACTGATGATATTTATAATTTATTTGGTAAATCTAATAAATATCCTGCTATTGTTGCAACTAATATAAATGAAGGTAAAATTATAGATAAGGGGATAGTAACATTAGGTGTTCAAAAAGACGGTTATCATGAATATAAATTAGAAGGAGATAAGTTTGAAACTAGACTACATCTAAGAGTTGTTCCAATAAATGAAAAGAAAACATGGATTGCTTGGACAGGTAAGAAACAATCAATGTTAAAGGATGAAGATGATGTTAATATATGGAATATTAATGAGGATAAATATAGTAATTTAAAATTTCCTAATAAAAATAGCGATTAGTTAATATAGTAAAAGTTAAAAATTAAAAAATAATGCTGATGCAGCCTACACTTTTGTTGAAAGCAAATTCTCATCATGAATTTACTATTCTTAAGTCTGATAATTTAGTTATTGGTGGATATGCTTCTATAGAAATAGTAGATAAACAAAACGATTTAATTACATTAAGTGCTTTAGATGAAGCAGTTGTAAAATATATGGGTGAGAAGAAATATAGAAATGTAATGTCTAATCATTCTAATGTGCAAGTTGGAGAAGTTATTGAAAAATATCGTGATACTAATGGAACTTTACATAAAACCGGTGTAGATGATGTAGGGTTTTATGTTGTTATTAAGTTAAGAGAGGACATAGAAAAAGCAAAAGAAATTTCAAGAAGTATTAGAAAGGGAACACTTCGTTCTTTTAGTATTGGGGGTCAAGCGATTTCTAAGAAACAAAGAACATCAGAAGAGTTTGGCGAATACAATGAGATAGACAGATTAGAGTTACACGAAGTAACTATCTGCGAAAAGGGTATTAATCCCGAAGCAAAATTCGACATTTTAAAAATGGAGGACAAAACAATGAGTGAAAAATTAGAAAAAGCACTTGAAGAGTTGAATGACTTAATGAAACAAGTTAACGGACTCGGAGAGCAAGAAAATGAAGAAGTAACGAAGAATGAACAGTATATGGACACTGAAGAAGAACCTGAAATGGAAAAGGGAGATTCTGAAGAAGAAGAGGAAGAACTGAAGGCTCTAGATGAAGATACAACTAGAGATTATGAAGCAGGAGAATTAGTTGTTAGCGGCGGTAAACCAACAGCAGCACCTTCTGAACTAAAGAGTGAGGGTCTAAATGACTCTGATTTTAGTACTCTTAACCTAAGCGCAGAGAATGTTGAAAAGGCATATGTGCAGTTTAAAGCAGAACAGATGGAAAAATACGCTTATGATAATCTAAGCAAGACTTTTGAATCTAGACTTGCTGAAGAACTTTCTGTAAAGAAAGCAAACCATGAATCAGCATCATACGATGCCCGAACAGATGTAGCAGCACTAAAAGAAGAGTTTGTATTACTACGCAAATCTCTATCAAAAGAAAATGAAACAATTCGCAAGAGCGCAGAAGTGTCTATGACGCTACCTGAAGGAATACCTACAAGTTTAGAAGCAGCAGCATCTATGACTTGGGATGACGTTCACAACCTAGTGAGGGGTGATTAAATATGAGTGGATATATTAAGACAATGAAAGATTTAGAAGCAGCAACATACGGATATGGTGGAACTGGTAGCGGCAACGCTTTGCTTAAAGCAGGTGGAGTCGTTGGTGGATTTGGAACACCTCACGATACTAGTGCTAATGCATTTACCGGTGCAGCAGGATTAGGAGATTTATACAACCTATTATACGGACAAAAAGTTTGGTCAGTATTAAACCAAGAAGTTAACCCTCTTGCAATGCTTGCAAAGCGACCTTACACATCTAGTGGTTGGAGAGTACTAAAGAGCCGACCTATTGGTGGTTCAAGTGCAGCATTCGGAACTGGTACTAATGCAGTAACAGCAGCAATGACTTCTGCTCAGGCAGAAACACCTAGAGCAGACCAAATTGGTGGTGTTGGAGAAAACGCAGCATTAGGTGGTGCAGATGGATTCAGAGCAATCGCTCCTGAATATACTAAACTATATGTTAGCCCTAAGACTATTGCACATCTATTTGAGTTCTCAGAACTAGGAATGGAAATGGCTGCAATTGATGATGGTGTCGGAGATATTCGCGCTATCGTTAGAGAAGACATGGGTAAGTTACACGCTGAAGTACAAAGCAAGATGTTAGTTATGCCTCTTGAAAAGTATTCAGAGAACGGTACAACTGGAATTGAGAAGAATTATACTTCTCTAATGAAGATTATATCATCTGCTGCTGAACTTGCAAAGATGGCTGATGACGACGTATTCTATCACAACCAAACAAATAATGGTACAGCAGCACAACTTGCTGATGCTACTACTATCTTTGGTTCAACTAGAACTGTTACTGTTGATACTAGCGGCGGAACAGGTGCTTACACTTACACAGGTGTTGCATCTTTCCTAGACGCAGAAGTTGACTTCGGTACTGATTATACATCAGGTAATTGTAGAGTTTTAACTCTAAGCATACTTAATGATATGATTCGTAGAATCCGCACTAACGGTGGTAATCCTAAAGTTATCATTACTGGATATGATACCATACAGAAACTTTCTGATTTACTACAATCACAAGAGCGATTTATGGATAGGAAAGAAATAGTTCCTTCCCATAATGGTGTTCGTGGAGTAAAGGGTCAAGAAGTAGGTTTCCGTGTGGCAACCTACTACGACATACCAATTATCCCTGCTAAAGATATGCCGTCAACTGGTCAATCAACAAGCAACAGGTTAAGTGATATGTTAATTCTTGATACAGACCATCTTTGGTTATCTGTAATGAAGCCTACTCAGTATTTTGAGGATGGAATTACTAGTGGAAATCCATTCGGTGTTGGTAAACTTGGAAATCAAGGTATGTATCGCACAATGGGCGAAACATGCTGTTCCTTCTTCAAGGGTCAAGGTAAGATTACCAACCTAAAGAGTGCTTGAGATACTTAAATAATAAGTGAAATGTAAAGTAGTAGCCTCTACTCCGAAACATCGGGGTAGGGGTTACTACCCTTTAAAAAATGGTGATATTATGGCATTAATAAGATTGAAAACACATAGAGTTGAAGGCGCATTAGAAATTAGAGGGGTTGGAGAAAAAATATATTCTCTTACAGCACAAACCCCTTGTGAAGTACCTGCTAGAATCGCAGCACTTTATTTAGGAGATGAAGCAATCCAAGTTGACTTTACAGTTGATGATAAAAAGGATATTGCTAATTTACCTGAAAATAGAATTAAAGCAATACGACGACATTTAGGTGTAGAAGGCGATGTTAATGATATATTATTTCCTAAGAAAGTAAAAACTCCTGTTAAAAAGCAGGTTGAAGCAGTGGTTGAAGCAGTGGTTGAAACTGTTGTCCCTAAAGAAACAGTAAAAGAAAAGAAACCCGTTGCTAAGAAAACCACTACTAAGAAGAAAACCACTAAGGATGTGAAGTGATGGTTTCAGCAGGTAGTCCTGTTAAAACATCTAGTGCAGTATTGAATGACGGTAGATGTAAAATGACCAGCATTCATTTTTGTTCTACTGGAACTGCAACATTAAAATTATATGACCATAATAACACTACTGTTGGTTCAGCAGATGAAGTTGCTAGATTAATTCTTACTGCTAATAATACTATTGAATTTGATATGCACGACAGAGCAATGGGAACAGGTATAACTGCAATACTATCCGGTTCAGGTGGCTCATATTCCTGCACATGGAGTTGATGTGTTTGCCTAGTATTGATACAGATACAAGACTAGTAATGACTATACTATTTGTTGGTGCAATTAGTGGAACAAATATTTATTTCTATACTTTATATGGTATGGATTTCCCATACACAGGACTTTCCCATGCAGTATTATTCGGTATATGCACAGTAGGGGGTATCATGTTATTGAAAGCACTATTTGATTTAATGTTAAATGATGTAATAGAAGATTTCCTGCTACAAAGAAAAATAGATTCTTATTGGAATAGAAAAGCAAGGGATGAAGATAATAGAAAGAGAGTTAGAGAATCATTAAGAAGTTTCAATCAAACCTTCGGTCAGCCGGTGTATGGAGATGCTAACTTACCTACAATGCAACAAAACCAACAACCGCAATTTGATAGCAATACAATAAACCCTACATTTTTAACTGGATTTAACGAGTAGTGATTAAATGGTATCTGAGATACTAATGGGGTTCGATGAATCCACATTAGCATATGATTTGCAAAGAGCGCACTCTGCTGATATTTGGTTTCTTAGAGCGAGGTTTTGGTTATGGGGTATAATCTCAACAGTAATAGGTTTTTTGATAGGTCATGCAATACCTTTATTTGGGTATAATTTATATTCTTCTACATGGAATGGGATTGTTAATTTATGGCATCATTTGGTGTGATTAATAATGTCGGTGATGGCGGGTTTCGCTATTTTATTTGTAGAAGGAATGAATAGAATCTATCAAAGATTACATTCAATTCCTTTTGGAGTATATGGTGCAAGTAAAGTAGGTAAAACTACTCTACATCATCAATTAAGAACTAGAGGTGAAATCCCTGCTATTACAGATAGAACTGTTGGATTACAACGACCATCTAGAAAATTTGTAAAATTAGATGGTGATGCTCATACCATTAAAACTGCTGATGTTGGTGGTGAAACAGTATTTTGGAATGAATGGGTTCAAGACATGAAAACTAGAAAAGTAAAATATATTATTTTTATGATTGATGATAGACATATGGATAAACATTATGATATAGAACAACAATTATGTTGGACTTTTTTAGTTGATACAATTTGTACTCCTTATTGGAACCACAAAGGAAAAAAACAAAAAAAGAAAATACATGATTACCCTGTTGCAGTTGGATTATGGGCTAATAAACATGATTTATGGAAAGATAAATATGACTATACATCTATTGAAAAACATCCAATATTTGACTCATTTAGAAATGGTATGCAAAAGTTAAATGATAAAGGAATACCTTGTTATAAATACATAGTAAGTGCTAAATCAGATTCAGAAATGGTATATAGGGGAATCCTAACAATGATAAAGGATTACTAATGGGAGAATATCACATGGCAATGAATTTCAACCCCCCAAATTTAATAGGCGCACAATCAGCACATATTACTTCAAACCCATATTTAGATACTTTTAGTACTGCGAGAGCAGCAGGGTCAGTAATGCAATATGAATATAAAAATTTAAAACCCAAAAAACAATTGAAGGAAATAATTAAAGTTTTAATGCCTGAGAAAAAAACATTTCTTAAATTCCCATATAAATTTAAATATAATATTAAAGATAGATGTGTTGTATGTGGCTCTCAAAAAATATGGGAAGCAGGAGATTCTATGCGCCCCCCTTTACCATTACATAAAGTAAGAAGGGGCTATCCTATGAGGGGAACTTATTGTAATAAACACGCAACAATCCATAAGCAATATGAAATGTTAGAACAACAAATGTTAGCAGAAGAACATGGTCTTTCTTTTAGTGCATATATTCCTTCTGCTAAAATGTTAAACCCTTTAATTTCTGCCCCATTGACTAGTTTAAAACAGACAGACATGCAATCATTATCTTCATTAGGTTGGACAATTAAACCACCTACTATGGGTATTGAATCTAAAGAAGAAGAATTATTTAGATTAGTAATAGAAACTAACAGTATTAATGAGCGAGTCAAAACTCTATTAACCGATGGCGTTAAGGTCGCAATTGTTACGGAAGAGGTGGTTGAGTAATGGGGTTATTTGGAACGAGTAATAGTAACTTATCAACACAAATGGGGGCGCAACAGCAAACCCAATTTAAAACAATCAATAACCTTTTAACTTTACAAGAAAATCATGTTGAAGATTTCTTTCAATATCACGGTGAATCATTTTTAAAGGCAATGGAAAAACTAATTGAAGATACTGTTCAAAGAGCAGTTAGCCAAATGTTAATTAAGTTAGAATTTAATCAAAGTTCTAGTGGTAATCTTGTTATATCTCCAGATGCTCTTACTGAATTTACTAGGATTACTCAAGAAAATATTGATTTAGATATGGCTAATCTTTTGGCTACTGCTATTAATAGTGAAGTTGTAATGCAACGAAGGATGGCTAAACAACAATATCTTGAAGCACAAGGGTTCTCATCTCCATCACAACCCCAATCTCAAACTCAAACACCAATGGATATGCGGCAACAAATGGGTATGCAGCAACAAGGTATGAACCCTCAAGGCTTAAATCCTAGCCAAATACAAGGTGGTAACATGAGTACTAATTTTAATAATACTATGAACCAACAACAAATGGCATTACAAAATGGCAGTGGTTATCCTATTCCCCCACAAGGATATGATAGTATGAATAATCCTTATTGGATTGACCCTCAGACCGGTCAGCCAACATACACCCCACCACAGAGCGGTTTAGGTCTAGCACAAGGATTAGGCAAAGCAGTTGCTTGGGCTAAATGGCTTGCTTAAGGTGGTTTAATGAATGGTAAAAATTACTGAGAGAATTATACCTACTTTACCTACTTCAATTACATTAACAGAAGAAATAGTTAATGGTTGGGAAATAATTAATCATACAACAAAAGATGATAACATAATAGTTTCTAATGATAATGTACCCAACCTTTTTTTAGATTACGCTGCTTATATTTTTTCGGATAGTTTTTTAGACATAACATCTAAAATGGAACAAAGTGAAGATAAAATTCAACTGTTGTTAAATGTTCAACTGGAAGATTTAAGAGCAGAATATCCTAACCGTAAAACTTCTAAAACAAATTTAACAGAACTTGAAAATTGTTTAAAAATAATAGTAGTGGATAAATTATCAAACTCTACTTTATTAGGGATTATACAATTATTACATAATGAAGGATATATAGAAGATGATATTCTTACTACGCGAATAATAAAACGCATTGGAAAAAAAACTGTAGCAGAAGGGCTTGATAAAGGAAATCTTAAAGAGATATTAGAAGAAACGGAATTATCTACTAGTAGTGATAAAGATGCAGTAGCAGATACAAAAAACGAAGAAAAGGAAATACGAGAATCTACAATAGATTATAAAAGTACAGTAGTAAAGGAAATTGAGAATAAAATCCAAACATCAAAACCTATTTTAAATACTAAAATATTAGAAAATCATTTATATGTAGATATTAAAAAAGAAAAGATAACTATTACAATAAAAATATTAGATTATATTAAAAATGTATTTGATAAACCATTTGGTGATTGGGATGAGTCGGGTTTTCCTTATAATTTTGTAGAAAAAGATACATTTTTAAAAGAAATACAAGTAAATGAAATTTTTGATATAATTACTGATTTATATAATGGTAATAAAAATCTATATGAATGGTTGGAAAAAACAAAAGAAATGAAAGAGTTTGATAAATTTAAAAAAGATTGGAAATTTAACGATGTAGAGATTAAAACAATAAATGGAATATTAGATAATTATGATGAAAGTTTAACACCTGAAAAAATACATGGAACTAAAGTAGAAAATAAATTCAAAACATTTTTTAACGATAACAAGTTACTACCTACTGATATAAGACGATTATTTAAAAAGATATTTAGGGCATATAAACAATCACAAGCATCAACTAAGATAGAAGAAGATGAAGAACCAATGGAAAAACAATTATTAAAATCTATTGTTAAAACTATTAATATTATTAAGGAAGAAAAAGAATCAACTAAAATAGAACCCCAACTTACTGGCATATCGGATAGGTCATCATTATTATTAATACAAAGAAATATAGTTAAAGACAAAAATGAATATGAAGAGGGAATTAAAGTTCTTGTAAATGATAAACAAATACGGGCTAATATTAACACCAAAGTAGATGGTCATATAGATTATATGAATGATAAAAATATGGAGAACCTTGCAGTAGATGTGGCAATAATAAATAGAGAAAGATTAGATGAAATCAAACGTCGGTTTAAAGAGGACAATACATATAACCTATATTCTGTATTGACTAATACTACTAGTAAAAACTTATCTGACGTGCAATTATTTAAAAAGATTAATGATGAAATTAAGGGATTTAATGATAAAGAAACTCTAAAAGAAACTATTATAGATATAATGGATGGAGAAATTAAACCTAAAAGGGGTTTATCTGATATTAAAAAAGATATATTGTTAAGGATAACTCCCCAAGATGGTAACTTAGATTTAGGAGATATGGTTTTAAATTTTAAAATTGATACTGAGATTGTTAAAGCATTAAAGGATATTGGAACGTTTAAGGATTATTTAAAACGAGGCACTACAGTTTCTAGAAGTGAAGAAAAAGATATTTTTAATGAAAAACAACAAGAAAAATTATACTCTAATGTTGGCAGGGTAAGAAAGATAATGGATATACTGATAGATACTGAAAGAGATTTAACTACAATATTTGATGGTAATTCTTATTATCAATATAATAATAAAAAATTTGAACCCTTCAAACGACCTGATAACGAAACAATAAGAGAATTAATTTATAGTTTTATTAAAGGAACTGTATCAAGTGGTAGTGCTAATAGTTGGCAAAAAGAAAGTAAAAGTCAAACTGCTTCCATAAATTTGGCATTTAAACTACTAATTGATGATTTAAGTAATTTAGATATAGAAATAGGTAAGATTGAACAGCATATAAATATTCAACGAATACTTAAAGACGGAGAGGTAGGTAGTTTAAAATTATATAAGGCATATGAAAAGTATCAGAATATATTGGAAGCATTGAATTATCCACCAACATATGAGGATATAAAGGATGGTAAATGGACACCAACAGAAGAGTATATGGCAGACAATCCTGACTGGAAAGAGGAATATTTAAGCAGGAATAAGGTTCGTGATTTGAGTTCTATATTTGGATATAATTTAAAAGAAACTATTCATACAGACCGAGATTATGAGCATGATTATCCTTCATATAAATTATTTATGGATGATAAATCTAAGCCATATTTGCAATGGTTCTTTAATCAAGATGAAGTAGATAAAGATAAAGTAGAATTTAAAAATGATGGCAAACAATATGTAATAAATATTAAAAATAATAAAGAGAAACATGATGCTTTTAAATCAATGTTAAAAGACATTAAAGTGGAATATAGTAATAAAGAAAATAAAAAATTATTCAATGAATTTGAAAAGACAGATGAATATAAATGGTTTAAGAAAGAGTACAAATTAGGTACACAAGAACAAAAATTTCCTGCTTGGTATGACCACGGTTTACAATATTATTATGAGAAATTATTTAATCCTACAGCATGGAATGTAGGACAAACGGACTTCATGCATTTAAAGGATTTAAATGAAGAAGAAATGCAACATTTAATAGATGGTATAACTGATGCATATAAAAATAAGGATAAAAAAGATAGTAAATGGGATAAAAAAGACCAAGCACTTAGTATGCCGGAATATAAATTTCCTGACGAAGAAAATACGAAAGTTTCATTTAGAAAAACTTACAATGTAAATAAATATACATTTAAATCAATAATAAAAGCAGGAGATGAAGGAGATACGCAAAGAAAAATAGATGCTATAGTACCAATTAATTCTTCAGGTACATTTCAAGCAGGAGAATTGTGGGGAGGTAGCAGGAATTCTGAAGTGCCTTCTACTAAACATATGTTAGATGAAATAGAATTATATGAACATTTATTTTGGATAAAACCAGAAGATAGAAAAGAAATAATAAAAATATTTGAAAGTTTCGCTAAAATAACAAGACATTTTACCTTGATAACTGATAATAAGAAGGATTTTCAAGGGCTTACAATATATGCTTTATTAGGTTTAAATAGCGATACTAATATAGCAAGTGAAAAAGAAAATATAATTACTGAGTTTTATAATTTTTATATTGACTTTATATTCACTGGTAAGGATAACATAAAACAAACAGAAGAACATTGGAGAGAAGTATTTACTGGACATTTAGGAGAGATAGAATATATACCAGTAGTATTAGAAAAGGGAAGTACATGGGAATCTATTAGGACATTAGATTTTAAAATAGCCGGTCAATTTATTGATACTGGATATAGAAATAATAATAGGCGAGAACCTAATCCTGAAATAAAAGGAAGACATAGAAGAGAAAGGGCGCAACAAAGAAGTGTAAATAACGATATATTTCTAAGGGCAAGTAATAAGTATAGCAAGTTACTCGCAAGGAGTAAGTAGGTGTAATACTATGGTAAAAGTTTCCTCTCCTAGTGATTTCACAAATATTGATGTAAATTATAATATTGGTTTTGGACATTATACTACTCACACTGACGTTTCTAATTTATTACAAATTAGTGCATTTAGTGATACCACTACTCCTACAAGAGCCGAATTAGGTAAATTAATTAAGAGAGCAGAAGAGAAAGTAGACGATAAAATCGGACAATCATACAGACCTATTATACATAGAGATGAATATTTTTCTTTTGATGGTTGGAATCAAGGTGCATATCCTGTATCTATATGGAAAGATTATGTTGGGTTTGTCCAATTATCACAACCAAGAATTCAAAAGTTAGTTAGATTAGAAGTTTGGCAAGGTAGCGAATATAAAGATTTAGCATCTGCTACTGCTAAACTAACCTTGCCTACAACAGTAACAACTAGTGCTTGGACTATATCATTAACTGTCGGAACCTATACTTTTAATTTAGTAGAGAGTACACATTTTTATGATAATTTTGGTACTAAGACAACTGCTAGTCAAATAGTAGATGCAATCAATGAAGTTTTCCCACATAAGACAGCAAAATTTACAGGTGAAGTTGCTGCTAAATCTGTTACTGCTAATGGTAATTCTAATGTAAATATTTCAGATTTCTTTTATGCTACGGTTGATTCAGAAAATGGTGGTAATGTAATAATATCTTCACTACTGTTAGGAGAAGATGGTTCGGCATGTAATCTTACTTCTAATTTCGGTACGGTTACAGGATTTACCGACAACCAAGACCAAAATAGAATGGGTGATTATTGGATGATAAACCATGAAGGAAAGATATTTTTCCATAAACAATTCCCATATGTTCAAAATCATTCTATTAGAGTTACATATGTTGCAGGTGATGGTAGAGTTCCAGCCGGAATACATGAGGCGACTACTAAATTAGTTGCGGCAGAAGTAATTCGACATGATGATAATTCTATATTGATTGCAGAAACAGGTTCTAATATAGATTTAAAAACTAAACATGATATTTTATTAGAAGAAGCAAATGATATTATTAATGGGAAAAAGAATATAATACATTTTATTTCGTGATTATTATGAAAAATTATTCTAAAAGATTAACAGAATTAATAAGAATACAAGAAGAACGTAATCTTATTCTTAAAGAATTAGAAACTGAATTGGGCTTCGACATTAGTTTTTCTGAAGATAATATTTTAGATAATGCAATAGATATACTTACTAAAGAATTGGTTAAAGATGTTGAAAAGGAGTTAAGTGTATGGATGAAGTAACTTTTATTATTCGTTTATTAAATGATAATTGGGCTGCAACTGCCTCTACTTTAACGAGCAATGGTAGTATAATATCGAGTCATGCAGTAACTCCTAAATTTATTGATGTTCGTTCAATAGAACCTAAAACCGGAAGAAGAGTAGATGTAGATTCACAAGAAGTTATAATTGTCTTTGAAGAGAGTGCTAATATTGAATATCCTACCATAGATTATGCAGTTAGAAATGAAACTTTCACATTTACCTTACACATGAGGGTTTTACATAGAAGAGATTTCCCAACAATTACTTTTTCTAGAGATAGACTACAAGCATTGTATAGAATTGCACGATACATTTTAGAACACAACTCTTTACGACCAACTGTGTATGTTGGTGGCGGTACTTCAGGAACAATAGAAGAAAGTGCTGAGTTACTAAAATTGATGAGTAGAAGTGAAGCCAATGATAGGGGTAAAAGACTATTAGGGTATAAGTTATCAGTTGAAATGAAGCGGTTCGGTCGTAATACATAGGGTGATTAAAAATGGTAAGTAATGAAGTATTTGTAGGCGCAGGGACAATGGCTACATTAGTGCCGGAAATGGATATGTATTTTGATAGTATGGTAGTTACTTGGGCTGCTGGAAATACCGATTTAAATATTGCAGTTTTGGCTACTGCCGATAGTGATAAGTTTAAGTTTTTGACTGATTTATATGTTGGATGCAGAGCGAAAGTTACTGATTCTGCTACTCCCGCAGTAGTTTACTATGTAACGGTTACATCAAATACTGAAAATAGTTTTACTTTTGATTCAAATGTTTCTGATATGGAAGCAATCGGTACAGAAAATGTAGATGTTAAATTATTATCATTCGGTGCGCCTGTTATTGCACCTTCAACTACTAACCAAAAACTATTATCTGATAATTGGTTAGGGTTAGTTAATTCCTTTTCTCCACCAAGCGTTGATGCACCAGTTACACAACTGGCTTTAATGGGTGGAAATACTAGAAATCTTGCTTTACAATTTAGAGGTGCTGAAACTGTTAGTGGTGGCTCTTTAGATTTATCATTAAATAATGGTTCTTGGTTGTATTATGCTTTAGGAAAAGTAACAGGATTAGGAATTACCAATAATGCTGTTGATTGGACTTCATCGACTAATAATAAGTTCATTGCTAATGATGTTTCACAAGGTTTAGTTAGAGTTCCAATTGCGGGTGGTGCTGAATACCCGCCTCTTTCAACAAATACTACTGATACTACACCTGCTACTAGTATTAGTGATTTAGCCAATTATCATGAAATGGGAACTACTAGTGTTTTAACCTATACCTTTGATGAATCCAATGGAGCATCTTTACCGTCTTTTGGGTTAGATGTATCTTATAGAAAAGCAGGTGTGGCTGCAACCACTGCCGTTGATAATCTGACCCCACATGAAAACATATTTTCTCGTATCTTTACAGGATGCCAAGTTAATACATTGACTCTTAATTTTGAAGAAGGTATGGAGTTAAAAACAAGTTTAGATTTAGTTACTAGAAGGGCATATGATGTTGTTACTGATACCGCTAATAATTACATTCCTCACAATGGAGTTCTAACTCCTAGTGGTTTGAAAAACTTTAGTGTTACTGATTCTGATAATTATCCATTTATGTTTTCAGACGGTGCTTTAGAAGTATTCAGTCAAACATATGCAAGGATTAAATCAGGTTCTATTACTATTAATAATAACATAACCCCTCAAAGATATATTGGAAATACAAGTAGGCAAGTTATGAATGAACATATACCTGCACAAAGAACATATGAAGTTTCAATGACGGCACTAATTACAGATACAACATTATGGGATGAGTTGAGAAAGGATAACGAATCAACAGGTAATATTGTTGTGAACTTTACAAAAGAAACAGAAGAATTTATTACATTAACATTAACAGATTTTATACTCAGTACTGTTGATATCCCATTCCCTGAAGATAAAGGAGCAATAGAAGTAGCATTCACAGCATCAGCAAGAACATTATCCAATGCACAATATAAAGGTAAATGGGCTTTAATGCATTAATACGGAGGACTATTTAATTAAATAATAGTTCATTATCACATTCCACTAACACATTTGTTTGTTTGTTAGTTAGTATTAGTTAGGTGGAAAATATGGTAGAAGAAAAAAAAGCGATAACAGATAAGAGCCGGCTATTTGCCGCAGTAAATACAGAATGCCATCATATACGGGTTGAACCTGAATCTGATGAATACCTACAAGTTTGGATTAAAGAACCAACTTGGTTACAGGTAGAACAAGCGTTATCAAGCGTGATGAAAATTGATTCAAAAACTCAATCTTTTGATTTAGATTTGAATAAGATGTATAAGTTCATGGTTGAAAATTTTGTTGAAAAAACAGACCCAGTTTTATCGTCTGTTGATTTACTACGACTTAGCCCTTATGTTGGCGCACAATTAAAAGAAATTCTCCCTAATCCTTTCACCGATATGATGGGGGATGATACGGGAAACGAAAGTTAATTCGTAGAGCATTAAAAGGTGGAGAAGTTCCACCAAATATTGTTTCACGAATAATGATATATACATACTCAACAACTTTCAGTATTAGTCCTTTAGAGGCATACTGTACTCCTGCAATTCTTGTAAAACAAATGTTAGAAATACATGGCGAAGTTAAGAAAATAGAAGCAGAAGAAATGGAAAAAATGAAACAGAAGTGATATTATGGTTTCAAATAACAATGAGATTGATAACTTTCGCTCTATCTTTATTGAAGCGGCTAAAGAAGCCAATGTATTCACTGCAAAATTATATGATGTAAAAAGGGCAACGGAGGCTTTGTCGGGTTCTCAAACTGGGTTTCAAAAGACTATTGATACTTTAGCAGGTTCTAAAGCGTTAGGTGTTATCAGTAGATTGGCTTCGGGTATTCTTCCTACTTTTTGGCAATTACAAAATAAAGTTAGAGCAGGTTTCACTATAATAAACGAATATCATAAGAAACAAACGGCATCAACGGAAGAAGCAATGAAGGCAATGGAAGCCTTATTGGAAGTACGAGAAATGGAAACTGCAATGAAGCCATTTAAAAAATTATATGATAAGGATTTTTTTAATAGTTTGAATGATGGAGCAACTGGACTTAAAAAAGCAAAAAATATGGTGGAAACTTTAAGAAACTCTTTTAAGGGTTTTGATGGAGTAGAATATCTTCTTTTTGGTGAGAAGGGTATTGATACTAAAAATTTAGATGATATGAAAGAAGTATTAAATTACACCAAAGAAATTACAGAAAGACAATTTAAACAAATTGAGGATAGAAAAGAAGAAGCGGCTGGAACATTAGAAAAGAAACGTTATATGGATAACATAATTACAGAAAGACAAAATAAGAAACCTAAGAAAGAAGGTAAAATTACTAATTGGCTCAGTGGAAGAAAGGGGTTGCAAAAATATTTTGATAAACAAAAGGAGTTTTCTGAGTTTAGGAAAGGGGTAATTGAAAAACAAGTGCTATTGTTTGATTTTTTCACAAAGATAAGAAAGAACTTCAAGGGCTATCTTAAATCAGGGTGGAATTTCTTTAAAACAGCAATGAAATGGTTTGCAATTATTGTATTGACTCTATTTGCTATTAGAAAAGCATTCCAATTATTAAAAGAACCATTAATAGAAGCATGGGTTACTATTAAAGAAGAAATTAATTTTGTGTTAGGTGGAATAATGAATACCATTAGTGATTTAGTAGGTGCTTTCTATTTATTATACGATGGGTTTGTTCAGGGTGATTTTTTAATGGTTGTTGGGGGGATAATTTTAATTGGTGCTAATATTCTAAAATTAGCACTTCAAGTATTAGGGGGGCTTGTTTGGTTATCATTTATATCAGTTATATCTATTTTAGGAGAAATATTAGAATCTTTATTAGAAGGTGGAGCAACAACAGTAGATACAATAGCAGGGATAATGATTTCAATAGGTTTAGTACTTGGTGCTTTAACATATCTTGGTATTGCTATTTATTCTTTACCTGTTATACTAGCATGGACATTAGGAGGTATTTTAGTAGCGGCAATTAATCCATTTAGTACAGGCGGGGTAGTTAATTCTAATATGCAATTAGTTGGAGAAAGAGGTGCAGAATTAGTATCTCTACCAAGAGGCTCAAGAGTACATTCTAATGCAGATAGTAAAGGAATGATGGGCGGCTCAGGTGGTAATACAATTAATGTTAATGTTAATGGTAGAGTTGGTGCTTCCGATACAGAGATACGAGATATAGCAAATAAGGTTGCTAGAGAAATTAACCTTAGAATGAATAGAACCGGTTCGGTGGTGAATAACTTTTGAGCGCACTAGACCCTAATAACATGGTAATGTTAGAATTATCTAGAAGGAATGAAATTGGTGATGATGCCATAATAAATAGAATTCCTTTGCATGTTGACTCTGTAAATATTATGACTACTAAAACTGTTCCAAATATGGGAGTTCCATTATCAGGTGCAGTTAGAGGGGAATCTCTTAATTTAGCATTTGATATGGGGTTATCATCCAAAACTATGTCTTTGTCGGGAACATTAGTTGAGCAGACTATTAAGAAACAATCAGGAACAGCCGATGCAAAAGAGGTTGTTATGACTTCATTTGAATTGGCACAATTAATACATTCTTATGTTGATTCAAGTTCTTTACAGGATGACCAAAATATAAGTAAAATTTTGTTTTTTTATCCTAGTAGGGTTAATAATGAATTTAATTATAGAACAAATGTTGATGCAAATACTTCAATAGAAACACTACCAATTATACCTTTTTCGTGGAAGAACAGAGCCTATGATAATAATTTTACAATGGGAACAGGCAATACTATGAATGACCAATCATCTATTTTTAAGGCTGCTGAAAAAACTGAAAATCATACAGGAGTAACTGGTTTTGTTCGTTCATTTACTACAAATATAATAGCCACTGAATTTCCTAGTATTGGATTTACTTTAGATTTTGAAGAAGCGAAAGTAATAGGCGATAATTTCTTTGATTGATGAGGTAGTAAAATGGCTAATGTTTATATTGGAAATTCTAAAGCATTAGTATTTCCTGTTATGTGTGATGGTTATTTAAAATTAGATGCCGATACAGTAGGCACAGGCACGTCTAGAGGCAACTTCTGGAATCACTCTGATAGTTTTACCATTGAAGCAATTATAACGCCATATGACGTTAATGGTAATGGTCATGCTTCTGATGATATAGATACTAAAACATCAACAAAAACTCCACCTAGTCCTGCCGAAGATGAAACTGAAAGTGGGTTTCAAAGTTCTAGATACTTTGGTACAGGGGATTATACAAATCATATAACAAATCGCCTTTCTCATAAAATGATGTTATTTCACAATAATAATTTTAAATTTTATTTACAAAATACTACAACTACTAATTATAATCAACCTGCTGAATATAAACTATGTGTTGATTTTACTAATACATCAGGATTAACTACTACTATTTCTAGTGATAGTCCGATTATAACATCGGTTAATACTTTACATGGTTATTATGATGAAGATGGTTATTACCAAAAACACACTACTAGTCTTACTGAATTGGCTTCTGACGCTACTATTTCCGGTGCTACGCTAACTTTTGGTAGTAGTTATTCTACTAAAATGGCTGAATTAGGAGCGCATAGTAGTGGCGGTACTGAAATATTCAATAGTAGTGGTGTTAGTTTAGGAAAAGTGATTAGTAAAAGCGGCTCAAATACTACACTTAATTCTTCTTCCTCTTTATCGGGAGTATCAATTTATATTTCTCAACCTAGAGAAGCAATGTATTTAGAAGAAATTTACAAGGTTTCATGTTCTTACAGGAAGAACGGAGAAATAGAACTTTATGTTAATAATCAATCTATTAAAACTCAAACTATTTCTGTACCTGCATTTGAATTTGATAATACAACAAATAGTGGAGAGTCTAGAATTGGTAAAGGTACTTTAATTAGCGAACAATTTATGGGAGAATTATTTGAAATCTCCATGCATAAAGGAAAAGAACCTAGTTTAACACTTAATACTTTAACTCCTAGTTACAGTAATATTTTATTTTATTATACATTTGGTGAGTGAAGTGTCTTATTCGGGTAGAATGTTATTTCCATTAAATATAGGTGTTAGTGAAACTGAGATAACTATTAGCAATGGGTCTAATGTTTATACTGATAGAAACAGTACTAATAATAAAGCAAAGGCATTTAAAAATGTTTCAGTTAACCCTACATTATATACAGCAGGTTTAGAAAATGAAACTGATTATAAAATAGAAAGTAATACTAACCCATTCTCTTCTATAATTCATACAGAAATAAGAAAAGCACCTAGAAAGGATGGTACAGTTCAAACGAAAATAGTAGCCACTACAAACAAAGAAACAACTCCTTCTTTCAAAGTAAAAATATATGATTCTAATTTTGCTGACGAAACTGTTAATAATATTGCTACTAACTTGCGAGCAACTTATCATCCTAGTTCGGACTTTCCTACTGATAGAGTAGGTTTAGATATAGAAGATTATGATTATTTTATAATTTTAAACCATGATATATTAGATACTGCAAGCGGTAAGGGAGTTGACTCTGTTAATGCACACTTTGCTAAAGTAACTAGAATAGTTTCATTTGATGAATTTGGTGATGGTGTAGAGTTTAGTCCTAAATATAATGGTGATATACCAAAAGGAACTACATTTGAAATATACAAGGGAGCAGCAAAAACAGATACAGATTTAGTAGCGGTATCTTATGGTTTAAGGGGAGATAATTCTGCTACAACAGATAAATACGATAAAATATGTAATGTAAATACTCCTACCTTTTATTTTTACAATGATAGGTTAAAGGAAAAAGACCAATTAGATTACAATGAAAAATATACGGTAACTTCTACTAGAGTTTGGGATGATGACGATGTTATTGTGGCTACTGATTTTGTTACCGCAGGTGTTCCTAATGGCAGTATAACACAATATGAAGTAGGCAGTACAGGAAAATATTTTATAGTGTCTAGTGATGATTATGATAAATTGCAAGAAGGAATGGCAATTTTTAATGGAACTAATTATTTAGGAAATGTAGAATTGAAATACACTGTTACATCTTATCATAGATTTTATTTAGATTTTTATAGACACTCAACTCCACTCGCAGCAACAAATGTTAATTTTAATTTAAGAATAGGAACAACAATACAAAATGTAGTATTCAAAACAGAAAGCAAATACAATAATACTATACAGAATTTAGGAAGAAATAATTTAGATGCTATATTAGTTGATAATACTTTAATAGATGATGAAGATGATAGTAATTTTGACCCCTTATATTGGAACAAAGCATTCCCATTAATGAAAAGAAGTTTAACAGACGCAAACTCTTTTTCGGGTAATGTTTGGACTAATAGTGAAAATTTAAATGGGGCTATAAAATATATAACTTTTGAATCTGCACAATTAAAGAATGATAAAATTCCTACTACATTAGATACCATTGTTAATAATCCAAAAAATAAAATGAGTAAAATGGCTACGGTAGTTACTTTAGATAATAGTGGTACACAACATTTGAAAGTTAAAGAAGATTCTAAAATGGTAGTTAGAAATGGTCTTTATTCTGATACATTGAAACTTAAAAAAATAGAACATACCGTTAGTTCTAGTTCTAATACAATTACTATAAATGGTTTAACAGGTGAATATGATTATGCTTCAATATTAGCAGATAATACTATTGTAGAAATAGATGGGTATCATTATATTATCGCTTCCGTATCAACAAGAAATTATACATTAACCACTCAAACATTTACGATAGATGCTAGAAAGACAGTAAACAGTAGTGTATTTGTTGGTGGTTCTACTGTTCATAGTTTCAGTAGTGTAGATTGTTATGTAGTTCCATATTCTAATAATAAATTAAATGTGGAGTTCGCAGCAGATACAGAAGTAAGACATGACCAAAGTGATAGATTAACTTTAGAGAATCGAACAGTAGAAGTTAAAAATACAAAATTATATAATGCTAGATTGTCTATTACCAATAAATCAGGGCATGATGTGAGAGTAAACTATGGTGATAGAACACATAAATATCTAACTATATTAGATTCCACTAAACAATATTATCAAAAAACCCCAATATCAAGAATGTATTATTATAATGGTAGTTATACTCTAAATGAAGAAGTATTCAATGGTAATGTTGAAGATATAGAGTCTAAAAATGAATCAGGTATGATGACTTATACTATATCAGGTAGAGATGAAATTGCTAATTTATTAACAACTACTGTAAATAAAAATCTAAACTTTACTGATGATATAGTTTATTCTACATTAAATCCACATATAGATAATTTTTCTTCACCTGTTAATTCTGATGGGGCAGTTACAAAAGATGTTTCGACTAGTATAACAATTGATGGCGCATTTACTTTTAAAAAATATATGTTATTCTTTAATTCGTCTTATGAATTAATAGGAGAATACTCTAGTAGTACACAATCAGGAATTGACCCTAACACAACTACTACAATTATATTAAAGGATAAAGCGTATGTTTCTTCGTCAAACAATACTAACATATATTATTACAATCCTTTAGATACTTCTTCTAGATTTATTTCGGGTGTTAAAGCGTTAGCAACTAATGTAACTGAAACAACAAGACCTACAGATTTCACAAATACTTCTGAAAAGGGATTGGTTTTTAATGAAGGATTAAACTTTACATATAATTCTACTTATAATACCTTTACTTATTTAGATTTAAAATTAACTTCTAATAATGGTTCTTTTGAAATTGATGGTTCTTATGGTTATGATATATTAAAACCTTCAAATATAGTTAAAAGAATAAAATCAGATAATTCTATTGTTGATGAAGATATGCCTTCCAGTACATATTTATTAAAAATAGGAAAAGAAAAAGAAACTAATATAGAATATACACAAAAGAATATTGTTTCTTCTGAAATGTTTCATGTTGTGGATGTTAACGATGTTAATGATTCTAAAAATATAGTAACAATTGCACCTAATTTTCCTGTTGTTTTAGGAACTCAAGATAATAATTCTACTGATACTAGGTTTTTATCTTCTACTAATAGTGATAGTGTAGCCAATTACCATGCAGGTTTTTATTTATTAAATAGTAATTTACATACAGGTGGTTTTATTCATAAGTTTAAATCCCAATTTCAACACTATTTTGCACCCGAAGATACTTTTAAGTTTGTAGATTTACAATCTTTTTCTAATAATACATTAATACCATATGATAATTATACAAACTCTTGGTCTAGGATTTATCAAAACGCTAATAGAAAACATAAGATAAAAGGATATACAACAGGAGTTAAGTTATTACCCAATGGTACTAGAGATTCTAGAACTACAAATGCTTCGGATTTAAATTGGTTTAATAGAGCAGACGGAACAAAAAATGTAGATACTACTATTTTTGATTCTAATTTAAGTGATGATACTAACATCAAAGATTTAGTTACTAACGATTGGAGAGCAAGACCATATTCCTTGTATGCAACGGGAGATTTATATCCTAGTTCTAAATTGAGATTTAATAATCTTTCATTCTCAAACAATTCATTAAGTGATTACGGTTTATTATTTGAAGATAAAGGAACTAAAGGAACACAAGTGAATCACAATCATATAGGAAAAACTCAATCAACAATACGAGATGATAATGATTATGAGTTATCAGAAATACAAACAGCAACTAAAACGACTAATCAAATTAAAAGATGGGGCATTGTTAGATTAGTAGAAGCAACTTTTGATTGGCACTTTAATTCAGTGGATGCTGAATCTGTAAAAGGTATTGATGAAATAGATGAAATTGATATTCCTAGATATATTAAATATAATAGTGCGAGTAGTCCTTTGAGTGCTAGTGATTTAACAAGTTATAATTTATTAACACAAAAAGAAAATAAAATGGATAAGTTATTAACAGTAATAGAACATGTTACTAATGATAACCGTATTTCACAACCATTGAATATGACTAGAATATATATGTTAACTCCTAATTTTACAACAAATTATTTTGATTATGCGTTGTTATCTGAAAATACGGATTATGGAGGAAATACACAAAGCGGAAACGCTACTTATGACCCACCAAATATATTATTACCGCTAATAAGTGAAGGTACTTTGGAAACTTTAGGTAGTTTCGATATAATAACAAGTTCTGCGTTTCACTTGGAAAAAATTACAAGTAGTAGTAATACCATTCAAAGAAAACACGTTTCTAAAGTATTGTCTGCATTATCTAAGCCATATACACCAAACCATAGTAGTATAGACGATGTTAACCCTTATGGTATAAATTGGCCGTCTAAAGATATTTATGATAATTGTACTGCTATTTTTAAAGATATGAAATCTTCTAAGGATGGTAGTTCTACTACATTAGACATTACTAGTAGTCCTTTGGAATTAGATGTGTTTCCTAGTTTACATTCAGAACTCGGTGCTAGATTAGAAAACGGTCAGCCGACAGGTAATATTATCGAGAATAAAGCGACCAATAACGTCAATTCAAGTAAAAATATGGTTTTTATAGGAACTAAAACTAGACACTATCCCTTTGATAGTAGAGAAGGATATACAATTAGTACTACAACAGAACCTTCTCATGCTGATTCTGCGGGTACTAACGGAGAAATGTATTCTGCACAAATGTTTTTGAAACCTCAGTTTAATATTACTACTGCTAGTAGTGCAATAACTTCTGTTCAGTTTACTATGAATACTAGTTCAACTCATCATTGGTTAAACTTCGTGCCTAACCTTACAGGATATTATATTGTTAGTAATAGAACAATTAATTCCGCCAATCATTTTCCAACATCTGAAACACTTTCGGGAAGTCAAAGGGTTGTATCTAAAGGTACTCCAAATTATATTGGAAAAATATTATCTCATACAGTTTCGGGTCAAGTTCACACTTTAACATTTGATAAAGCAATACTCAATTCTACTGATGGAACATATTTTAGATTAATGCGATTATCTGATACAGTTTTTGAAGAAACTCCTGATTATTTTGAAGTAAATGTTATGCAAGATTCGGGATTAGATTACAATACTGTTCCTAAGAATCTAAGAACAGGAGATGTTTCTTCTAAAAACCAATTTGGAGAAGGAATATATTCAATGTATATGTTGTTGAATATAGATGAAACTAACACATATTTAGAAAGAAGAGATTTGGCAAATATATCTTCTAGTTTATTTTCTAACGGAGATGAAATTAATTGTTATATTACAGATGGTAATAATTCACAGACTAAATCTTTGACGATTACATTTGATGACGGAAGTTCAGATGCGAATAATAGAGCGTTGAAGTTTGAATATGATGGTGAATTAAACGGGGATGGTTGTGTTTCTTTTGGTGAAACTATTGATGTAACTATTCCTAAAAAACTATCCATAATACCAACTAAATGTTATTTAGGAACTACATTTAGTATTGGTGGAATTGTTGAAAATGAAATAGAAAACATTGCTAAAGAAGCAGAATTAGATGTGAACTATGAACAAAGTCTTAGAGATTATACAACTAATTTAGTAGATAGGAATACAGACGGTTCTGCAAAAATTACAGGTAATGTGATAACTTGTGTTGAAAAACCAATTGATGTTATTGTGGGTGATGTTCTTTATACACAAGAAGGATATTTGGTTGGTAAAGTAACTTCTATAAGCAACATTACAATAACAATTGATGGTATAATTTTCGTTCCTTCTGCGTATGATGAACTCATTAGACGACAAAGAAAAACCCATGTTTCCAATGTTAGATTTGAAGATACAGATTCATTTAGTGCAATAAATTTCTTAGCAAATAAAAGAGGATTAGATTATAAAATATCTAATGGTGAAATTATAGCAAAAAACATTGAAGATGTTCATGGTCTTAGAAAATATTCTATAAATTATAAGTCGGGTCATAATTTAGTGAAAGTAGAAAGTAATAAATCACTATTTGATAAAGCAAATAAAGTAATAGTTATTGGTGATGGGGTTAAGGCAGAAGCAGAAATGCCTACAAAGGGAAGAACTAGAACTATTAGACATATAGATTCATCAATCAAATCATTATCGGATGCTAAAATAAAGGCACATCAATTATTACAAATACACAATGCTGATGTAAGAAAAATAAAATTAAAAATACAAAAAGAAGGATTAGAATTATTAGAAGCGGGAGATATTTTAACTTTAGATTTCCCAAATCACGACATACCAATTAACGATTATCAAGTTTTTGAAATTGAAAATATTCTAAGTGGAGTAGCAACTATTACAGTTGGAACTTTTAACAAAACTATTGCAGAAAGATTGGGTGAACTATCTAGTACTCAAACTAGAAGTACATTTACTTTATTTGGTAAAAATTCAGTACAAAGCGTTGTAGGAAAGAGTGTATTTGATTCATTTTCTATTAAAAATAATACAATAGAATACAAAATATCTACTACTAATTCTAATTTAGGTTTTAATAATATATTAGGATTTACAACCCTGTTAGGATTTGGTTCAGGGTCAACAACATTAAAAACCTACAAAAGCGAAAAGGATGTATAAGTATGATAGTAAATGCGGGTAAAGAAGAAATAATGGCGAGTTATATACTCACTAAATATACTGTTATTAAGATTGGAGATGGTTCGGATAGCACTTCTCCTTCTCAAACTAATTTAGACCATGTAGTTTATACTCATGCTTCTGATGTAACACCATCTAGAGTTGGTTCAACTTTAATTTGGAATGTAGATTTCTTGGGTTCACAAATACCTACATCGGGTGTAACTGAATTAGGAATATTTCATAATAATGGAAATAGCACAGTTACAGATTCAGGAGAAATGTTAACAAGAGTAACTTTCACAAGCACAGGCGTAGTCGCGGCATCTGATACAGTGTCTTTTACAATTAGAGTGGAGTTGAAATAATGGTTAATAATACAGGTTTTATTAGCAGGTTAGGAGCAACAACACAATTAGTTGATGGTACAGATGCAATACATACAGGTATTATTAAAACTCTCAATACTTCTATGGGAGAAAATAGAATCCTAAGTGGGTTTAACATTACTCAATCACTTGTAAGCAATCACACTAATTACATTATTACTAGTGGTAAATTTTTAAGAAACGGTAAGTTTGAAGAAATTACATCTACTTCTAATGTGCCTACTACTGCTAGTACCGGAACAGCAAATAGTGTAGATTGGTATGGATTATTAGTAATACAATCAAGTAACAATACTATTGTTTGGCGGCATGGAACATCTTCAGGAAAAGGAAACAATACTACCTCTACTGTTGCTGAAATAACAGCAGGTGATATTCCTATTGCTATGATTCAATACGATAAAGATGATGCTGCTACTGTATTAAATCGTAAAATTCAATATTTAACATATACGCAAGCATCAAGAACATTTTCTGCTATTAATAATGGTGCAGAAACTATGAGGATTAATCCTGATGGAACATTAACAAATGGTTCTGCTACTATTACACTACCTTCCTCAACAGGAACTTTAGCAAGAACTGCTGATGTAGCGTATTCTTCTGCTATTTCCAGTGGAAACAGTGGTCTAGTTCCTTCGGTGGGAACGGCAGGACATTTCCTAAGACATGATGGAACATTTGGAATACCGGCTTATATTGCTAATACAGATACAAATACTCAAAATGAATATGCTACATCTTTTGTAGATTCTACGAATGATATATTATTACGATTAACAGAAAGTGGTGCAGGTTCAGGTACTCAGGATATTAAATTCGTGGCGGGTACAAATGTAACCTTAACACATACAGATGCAAGTAATATTACAATTGCCTCAACTGATACTAACACTCAATTGACTTTACTTGACGAAGATAATATGGCTTCTGATAGTGCAACTTCTGCGTCTAGTCAACAATCAATAAAAGCATATGTAGATAGTGAAGTTTCAGGATTGGTTGATTCTTCCCCTGCTGCTCTAAACACTCTAAATGAACTTGCAGCAGCATTAGGAGATGATGCTAACTTTGCTACAACAACTTCAACTGCTTTAGGAAATAGACTTAGAATAGATACTGCTAGTCAGAACTTAACAAACACTCAAAAATCTAATACTATTACTAATTTAGGATTAGGTGCGGGTGCTACATTAGGTACTGCTGCTATTGCTGATGGCGGTACAGGTTTGGCTACGGCAGACCAAATACATACTTTCGTAACAGGTCAAGGATATACTACTGATACTCAAATAACAACAGAAGCAGTACAAGATATTGTAGGGACTATGTTCACTAGCAATACAGAAACAAGAGTCGGTGCTACTTACGATGATACTAATGGTAAAATTAATGTTGTTGTAGATGATATGACCGCAGATACAAATAAGTTTCTTTCCGGTTTATCTTTGAGTGGAGGAACAATAACTGCTACTGTATCGGGGGGAACAAATCAGACTCTAGATATTTCAGCAATAAATACAGATACAAATACTAACATTGGAACTACTGATATTATTAGTGGTTTAACTGCTTTATCTAGTATAGACATAGCAAATGATAGTTTAATTTTCCGTGATAATAGTGATTCGGGTGCAGTTAAAAAATTAAGTTTAACAGAATTAATGGGTGCGGTAACTGAATCATTAATACCTTCTCTATCAACTGCTAAAATAACAAGTGGTTCTTTCGATGTTGCTAGAATACCTACTTTAGCACAAAGTAAAATTACAAGTTTAACTTCTGATTTAGCATCCAAAGTTCCTACATCTAGAACTATTGCAGGTAAATCTCTTGCTAATAATTTAACATTGGTAATAGATACAGCAGGTAAGTTGGCAATAAATGATGGAGGTACGGCAGTATTAATACAAAATTCAGCAGGAACTCCGGCAGATGTTATATTTGATAATTCTAAAATAACTACTACGACATTAGGATTAAATAATGTAACTAACGTTAGTCAAGCAACTATTCAAGCAGCAACTCTTACTGCCGCTAGTGCTAGTGATGTTGGGTTGAATCTTGTAACTAATGTAAGTCAAGCAACAATACAAGCGGCTACATTAACTGCGGCTAGTAAATCAGATGTAGGTTTATCTAATGTTGATAATACTGCTGATACTGCTAAACCCGTTTCAACTGCACAACAAACTGCTTTAGATTTAAAGGCTAATCTCGCTAGTCCTACCTTTACAGGAACGGTAAGTGGAATTACTAAAGCAATGGTAGGACTGACGAATGTTTCTGATATTACTACTGCCGCTATGAGAGCAGGTGTAACTCACTCAGATGTAGGTACAACTGCTTCTGATGTAGGATTAGGAAATGTAACCAATGAAAGCAAATCAACTATGTTTACAAGTCCTACAATGTCTGCTCCTACATTTACAGGTACTATTACTGTACCGGATGGGGCTTCAGGTACTCAAAATCTAGTTAGTGTTGTTAATACTAATACTACTAAAGTAACTGCTAATGCAGCAAATGTAACTGCTGCATTAGTTGCTGCTAGTAGTATTAGTAGTGGGAACAAAACTTCTATTCTTTCTAATATTGGTGCAGGTACAAGTAGTCTAGTGTTGGGAACTTCTAGTTCAACAGCATTAGCGGGTGATACTGCTGTATTAGTTGATGGAGAGTTTACTTCTACAGGATTAATGAAGCGTGGGGCTAGTGCTGGTTCTTATTCAATAGTTACTGATAATAGTGCTAATTGGCAAACAGCATACGGTTGGGGAAACCATGCTTCTGCTGGTTATTTAACATCTATTGCTTCAAATACCGTTACTTCCGGTATGATTCAAAATGATGCAGTTGTTTTTACTAAGATGCAAAATATAGGGGTATCAGGTGCTAATAATTTATTACTTGGTAGAACAGCAAATAATGAAGGTGTAATAGGCTCAATTAATACACCAATGATTACACTTATTACTGCGGCAAATGCTACTGCGGCTAAAACTGTATTAGGATTAGGTACAGGTGCAGTATTAGATACAGCCACAATAGCAGATGGTGGAGTCGGATTAGCAACAGCAGACCAAATACATTCTTTTGTTACAGGTTTAGGTTATTTAACATCAATTTCTTTAGCAGATGATTCTGTAACTACTGATATAATTGCTGATGATGCAGTAACATTAGATAAAATGGCTCATATTGCTGCGGGTACAGTATTAGGTAATGTTACTGCTGGAGTTGCTGCTCCTGTTGCTTTAACTAAAACTAATTTACAATCTTTAGGTAATTATGCTGATGGTGCTACTAATACTGCTCACCCTGCTATAATTAATAATAGTGGAACACCTGCTCTTGCGAGTGGTGTAACTGCCGGAGAAATCCTCACGCTTATTGGTGCAGGTACAGGCGATGGTTCTGTTAGTAATTTGAGTGATTTGAGTATTACTGCAACTGCTTCGGAAATTAATTATTTAGACAATGACGACCTTACAGCCGCAGACCTAACAAAACTTGCGGCGGTTACTGCAACTGCGGCTGAAATAAATATACTAGCAAATGGTCTAGCAGATGCAGATATACCTAATACATTAACATTAACTAAGATAGAAAGTGGTAGTTTAGATATTGATATAGGTGGCATTAGTGGTGTTACATTTAAAAATAACACAGATGAATATTTAAACATAGATGTTGGTGGAACAGGCACTGGCACAACAGCAATTTTCAAAACTAAACAAGATGGTGGAGAATTAATTTTCCAACAATATGACGGAACAGAAGTAGCAAGAATAAAAGATAATGCTACTTTTGATGTTCCAACAGGTAAATTATCTATTGGCGGCACTGCTATTACTTCTACTGCGGCTGAATTAAATCTAGTAGATGGTATAACTGCCGGAACAGCATTAGGAGGTAAAGCAGTTATTTTAGATGCTAGTAAGAATATATCAGGAATTAATAACTTAACAGTAGCAGGTAATCTAACTGTTAGTGGAACTACAACTGCAATTGATACTACTAACTTACAAATAGAAGATAACATTATATTACTAAATAAAGGTCAGACAGGTGATGCCGCTTCTAGTGCCTCAGGTATAGAGATTGATAGAGGAACCTCTCCAAATGCTCAATTTGTTTTTGATGATACAGGTGCTACTGATATATGGAAGTGGACTGATGGTAGTGGAACATATTATCGTTTACCAACATGGGGTTTATCGGGTAATTATGTTTTACCTGCTTCGGAAGGTGGAACAGGATTAAATTCTATTTCTACAATGTTAAACTCAAACATTACTTTATCTTCTTTAGGAATAGGTAGTGTTGAAAATAAAAGTGCTTCAACAATAATAGGAGAAATAGTTGCATCAGACATACCCAATTTAGCCGCAACTAAAATAACTAGTGGAACATTATCAGCCACTAGAGGTGGTACTGGTCTTACTGCTGTTTCTACATTATTAAACTCAAACGTTACATTAGCAAAGGCAGTTAGTGGCAATACTAAAACATTAAGTTTAACAAACGGAAACTCAGCAACAATACCTTTAGAATTTGAAGATGGAGCAACAAAGAATCAAGTATTCAGACAATCTGCTCCTCCTACTGCATTATCAGTAGGTGATATTTGGGTAGATACAGATGATAACAAAGTGTATTCTGCTTCTGCTACGGGAACAGGTGATTGGGAATTAGTTACTGCTTCTTATACTACTGATGAGAAAACTAAGTTAGGAACAGTTGCTTCTAATGCAACTGCAAGCACAGGAGATGTAACATTAACAGGTGCAGAAACATTAACAAATAAAACACTAACTAGTCCTGTATTAAACACAGGCATTAGTGGAAGTGCTATTCTTGATGAAGATAACATGGCTTCTAATAGTGCAACTAAATTAGCATCTCAACAATCTATTAAAGCATATGTTGATGGTCAAACTCACGAAGCAAATCAAAATTTTTATGTTGATGGATTAACATTTGCTACAGGAACAGGAATATTAACTGCATCTGTAAATGGTGCAACAAATCAAACTATTGATTTAGATGGAAGATATGCTTTATCTGCTGCTAGTGGTGAAACCAATGAATATTCATTTAAGACCATTTCAGTAAGCGGACAAGACAATGTAGTAGCAGATACTACAGCAGATACTCTAACTTTTGTTGCAGGTTCTAATGTAACACTTACAACTGCGGCTGGTACTGATACAATTACTATTGCATCTACAGATACAAATACAGATACAAATACATGGAGAACAATTACTGCTGGTGGAAATACTCTTGGGACTCTTTCTGAAAACTTAGATTTTGTTGCTGGTTCAAATGTTACTATTACTGAAAGTGCTGGTGATGTAACTATTGCTTCAACAGACACTAATACACAATTAACTGCTAGTCAAATTAATGCAATGACTATTAATGCAAATACAGTAAATGGTTTAACAGTTGCTACTGCCGTTCCTTCAGGTGCGGTATTTACAGATACTAATACTCAACTAACACTATTAGACCAAGATGATATGAGTTCTAATAGTGCTACATCTGTTGCAAGTCAACAGTCAGTTAAGGCTTATGTTGATGCTGAAGTAACCGGTCTTATTGATTCATCACCTGCGGCTCTAAATACTTTGAATGAATTAGCGGCGGCTTTAGGTGATGACGCTTCTTTCTCAACGACTATTGCTACAAGTATAGGCACTAAACTTGCAAAGGCAAGTAACCTTTCAGATTTGGCTAATGCTGGAACAGCAAGAACAAACTTAGGATTAGGAACAGGTGCAGTATTAAGCACCGCAGCAATAGCAAATGGCGGGGCTGGATTAGCAACGGCTGACCAAATTCATACATTTGTTACAGGCTTAGGTTATACAACTAATACCGGAACTACTACTGCAAGCAATTCACAAACATTCACTAATAAAGGTGGAAACATATCTCAATGGACTAATAATAGTGGGTATATTACATCATATACGAACACCCAATTATCTACTGAAGAAGTTCAAGATATTGTAGGTGGAATGCTTACAGGCAATACAGAAACAAACATTGCAGTTACCTATCAAGACGGAGATGGAACGATAGATTTTGTTTCAACAGATACTAATACACAATTAACTCTAATAGATAGCGATACAATGTCGGGTGCTTCATCATCTAATGTTGCATCTGCTGAATCGGTTAAAGCATATGTTGATGCTGAAGTTACAGCAGGTGCTTCTAATTATTATCTTGATGGTATTACTAAATCATCTAATACTCTTACATTTTCAGTTAATGGCACAACAAATCGAACTTATGAGTTTGGTGCAAACGCATTTACTTCAACAACTATACCTACTAATAATAATCAATTAACCAATGGTGCTGGCTTTATCACATCATATACTGATACAAATACATGGAGAGGTGTAACTGCTGGTGGTAACACATTATCTGCTTCAGAAACATTAGCCTTTACAGCCGGTTCTAATGTAACTATTACTGAATCTGCTGGTGCGGTTACTATTGCTTCTACAGACACTAATACTACATATTCATCTTCTGATTTTACTCATGATGATTTAACCGGCTTTGTTGCTAATGAACATATTGATTGGACAGGGGCAAGCGCAGGCACTATTCACTCTTCTAATTACACAGACACAAATACACAATTAACGCTGTTAGATGAAGATAACATGGCTACCAATAGTGCTACTGCTGCTGCTTCTCAACAATCAATTAAGGCTTATGTAGATACTGAAGTAGCGACAAATGCTTCTGCGATAACAGCACTAACAACTGGCGCACCAACTTTACTTAACACTCTTGCTGAATTAGGAGATGCTTTGGGGGATGACCCAAACTTCGCTACTACTACTGCTACAACCATAGGGCTGAAATTAGCAAAAGCAAGTAATTTATCAGATTTAGCAAGTGCTTCAACTGCAAGGTCTAACTTGGGATTAGGAACGGGTGCGGTCTTAAGCACAGCCGCAATAGCAGATAGTGGAACGGGTTTAGCAACAGCAGACCAAATACATACATTCGTCACAGGCTTTGGTTATACTACTAATACTGGAACTACTACTGCAAGCAACTCACAAACCTTTACTAACAAAGGAGGTAATATATCTCAATGGACTAATGATAGTGGATATATTACAACCGACACAAACACATGGAGAGGAATAACAGCAGGAGGCAACACATTAAGTTCTTCTGAGACTTTAGCATTTACAGCAGGTTCTAATGTTACTATTACTGAATCTGCTGGTGCGGTTACTATTGCTTCTACTGATACCAATACTACCTATTCAGTAGGTGATGGTGGGCTTACTCAAAACAATCTTACTAATGCCCTCAAAACTAATTATGATACAGCCTATACTCATTCTCAAGCATCACACGCGCCTGTTGGTGCAGAAGCCAATGTTAGTGGTGATAGTGGTAATGCAGCAATATATGATGCATCAGGAACACCTACTCTTAAGTCTGGTATTACTCAAGCAGAAATGCAAACTGCTATAGGTGGAGTTTATACAGATACAGTTTATAGTCACCCAAGTTATGCTACTACAAATATAGATACTGCTAATGCAGAAGTCATTGATACATTAACTACTAACAGCACAGGTCATATTACAGCCATGACTAAGAGAACAATGACTTTAGCACAATTAGGTTATACAGGAGATGCTGCTGCTACTGATGACCAAACTGCTGCTGAAATAGCAACATTATTTAGTTGGTCAACCAATCCTGAAAGCGGTGCTACGGCAGACCAAACTGCTACTGAAATAAAAACCCTCTTAGAAGATGGTATAGATAGTGTTCATTATGTAGATGGAAGTATTGATAATGAGCATTTAGCAGGTTCAATTGCTAATGCTAAACTAAGTAATTCTGCAATAACGGTTTCAGACGGCACTAATACTACTGCTACTTCTTTGGGTGGAACAATTACATTTGCTGGAACTTCTGATGAAGTTACAGTAGCAGAAAGTAGTGGAACAATAACAATTGGATTACCTGATGATGTAACTATTGCTGGTAATTTAACTGTTAGTGGAGATACAGTTACAGTTAATACTGCAACGCTAAGTGTTGAAGACCCATTAATATACATGGCTAATGGACAATCAGGAACACCATCTGTTGATATAGGATTAATAGGTGAAAGAGGTTCATCAACTAATGTTGGTATCATTTGGGATGAATCCGCAGATACATGGGCAGCAATTAATACATTAGATACAGGGACTACTGCTGGAAATGTAACTATTGCTTCTTATGCAAATATGAAGGCGGCAACCTTTACAGGAGCATTAACAGGTGATTTAACAGGTGATGTAACAGGTGATGTAACAGGTGATGTAACAGGTAATGCTGATACGGCCACAAAGATTGCTTCTATAACAAACAGCGACATTGTAGTAACAAGTGGTAATCAAACTATTGCGGGAACTAAAACTTTTTCATCTGCTATCGCAGGTAGTATAACAGGTTCTTCTGCTTCAACAACAGGAAATGCCGCAACTGCTACTAAGATTTCTAGCATTACAAATAGCAACATTGTTCAGTTAGATACTGAACAGACATTAACACTTAAGACATTAACAAGTCCTACTCTTACTACACCCGCATTAGGAACACCTTCTGCTTTAGTATTAACAAATGCAACAGCATTACCTACTACTAGTTTAACAGGCACAATTACTAATGCTCAATTAGCAGGTTCAATTTCTAATACTAAACTTCTTAGTGGAATAGATGCGGATAAATTAACAACAGGAACACTACCAATAGCAAGAATTGCAAGTAGTGCAATTGTAGAATCAAAGATTGCAAGTGGTGCAATTACTACTCAAAAAATTGGAACTGACCAAATTACTAATGCTAAGATGGCTGATAATTCAATTGATTCAGGTCAAATACTTGCTGATGCAGTAATAGAAGCAAAGATTGCTGATGATGCAGTTACAGGTGCTAAAGTTAGTGGGTTTGCTGTTGCTAATACTCAAATAGGTGCAGGTTCATTAGGAGTAGAAATCAGTTCTTCTGTTACCACTATAATTTGTGCATCTCAAGCACAGGCAGATACTTTCCCATCTTCAGGTGTTATTGATATTGGTAGTGAAAAAATAAAATACACAGGTAAACAACTGAGAAATTTAACAGGATTAATTAGAGGACACAAGGGAACAACTGCTACCGGTCATAATATAAATACAACCTTTAAAACTGAACACGAAAAACAAATTACATTAGGTGGTTCAAAAACATTAGAAATTAAACAGTTTGAAGGTGCTGATGCTACTAATGCTACTGATTTAGCAGGTGGATTAGTACCATTTGCAGGTACAGCAGATATTTCTAAGTTCTTGAGAGGTGATGGAGCATGGGTTACTTTAGGTGGTGGAAGTGGAACTGTTACATCAGTTACAGCCGGAACAGGAATGACTCAAACTGGAACAAGTACAGTTAATCCTACATTGAATGTAGGTGGTTTAACTGTATCTGAATTAGCAGCAGGTAGTTTACAAATATCATCTGAATCATTTGCAGATAACGATACTTCTTTAATGACTTCTGCTGCAATACAAGATAAGATTCTATCGTATGGTTACAACAACTACACACATACTACTAATGCAAACTTAACAGGTGATGTAACAAGTGTTGGGAATGCTACAACAATAGCGACAGATGCGGTTGATATTGCTATGCTTTCAGCAACCGGAACTGCATCAAGTTCAACTTATCTTAGAGGCGATAACACTTGGGCTACTGTTTCAAGTGGTGGTGCTACTGCTATTGATGGTTTATCTGATGCTGTTTTCAATAATACGCTCGGTAGTTTGGCTCTTGGTTCAGGTGCTATGGATGATGTTTCATTTAACTCATCATGGTCTGTTGGTGTTGGTAAAGAGGCATTAGCGGATTTAGAAGCAGGATTCTCTAACATTGGAATCGGTTATCAGGCCGGAAAAGCAATTTCATCAGGAACTTACAATGTGATGATAGGCGCACAAACCGCCTCAATGAATGCTGTGACGGGTTCTTACAATTTAGGAATAGGGCTTCAATCATTAAGAAGACTATCAAGTGGAACAAACAACATTGGGATTGGGTCAGGCACATTAGAATCACTTACTACGGGTCAACGAAATATCGCACTTGGAAAATCCGCGATGAAAGATACAACAGGAAACGATAATATCGCAATTGGTGATTTGGCGTTGTATGCAAACACAAGCGGGTTAAGAAATATCGGCATAGGAACAGGCGCATACAATGGAGCAGATACCGAATCAGACAACATAGCAATAGGTTACGATGCTCTCGGCGGTGCTGTTGCTGGTGGAGAGAAGAACATAGCGATTGGAAATTATGCTCTTGATGTTTTGACTTCCGGCGACCAAAATGTAGCACTTGGGTATAATGCGGGTGGTGGGATTACCGAAGGTCACTCCAATGTAGCAATAGGACATGATGCTCTTACTGCGACCTTGATTTACGGAGAAAATGTAGCAATAGGACAGAATGCCTTGAGACTATTAACAGGCAACAGTTATGCGAATACTGCTATTGGAAGAATGTCCTCCTCCGTTATGACTTACGGTGAGAAAAATACGACAATAGGATTTTATTCGGGTTCGGCTCTTGCTAATGGGGCGCATAGTAACATCTTGATTGGTAGTTATGCCGGAGATAACATCACTACGGGCGATAACAATGTTGTAATTGGTGCGGCAGATGTAGCAAGTGCAACAGGTAATGACCAATTATCAATAAGTTCCGGTGATGGTAGTCCTGTTTGGATTACAGGTAATTCAGTAGGTGGTATTAATTCTCAAGCAGTAGTAGTAGCAGTAGCAGGTAATACAACATTAACATTAGCGCAAACAGGTTCTTACGCTTATTGGACTAGTGGAACATTAACACTACCTGCAAGTGGAACAGTAGGAACTCAATATACTGTAATTAATAATACAGGTGCTTCTGCTACTGTTGCAGTTAATGCTACTAATTGTGCTATGATAGCAGGGTTTACTAGTGCAACAAATGCAACAACAGCAATAGCAGACCATGAGTTAGCATCGTTTGTTTGTGTTACTGCAAACAATTGGATTCAGGTAGGTTGATTCAAATGAGTTTTATGGGAACAGTAGGTGTTGTAGCACAAGCAGGACAAGCAGTTGCTTCTGCACCAACGGATGTATCATTAGCAACATCAGTAAGTAGTAATTACGATGATGCAGTTATCACTAAAGCATATGATGGTTCAACACCCGAAGAAAACATACACATGCAAGAGGGTGTAGTAGCAAGTGGTAGTTCTATAATAACTGAATTAGATATAACTGAATTAAATCTTTTTTCTGGTGCAAATAATATTAACATTAGAATAGGTGCATATCTTAGGGCAACAGGAGCAACAAGTTATTCTTATCTTTTACATGATTTAACAGGCCAACTTAGTGGTGTAACAACATCATTGGTGACTTCAAGTATGTCCACTACACAAAATGTATTAGACCCTCATCTCGGTATTGGCGGATATGTAAAAATAGATGCAGGTGGAGGTCGAGGCGGTTTAACTTGGGGTGATGCTGATGATTGGCTTCAATTCAAAGTTAGAGGAACAGCAACTAATTCAGCAGGTTCAACATCTATTAGCCCTGATATAACCGTTAAAATAATTTGGACAGCAGGAGATAGAGGGGATTGATATGAAAATTAATGTTAATATTCCAACAGGAACAAGTGGTGATTTTGAAATTGCTAATTATTCAAATGAAACAACAGATAATAATTGGCAAACTTACCTTAGTATGAAAGATGAAACCCATACGAATTATACAGTGCTTCTTAAATCAAATTGTGTTATGCCTATCATGCAAGATTCAGAAGCAGAATACAATGAGCATCAATGGCTATGGGATAATGCAACAGGAGATGTTTTAATCGGCGGTTTAGGAATAGGGTTAGTTAATCAAGTTCTAATAGACAATACAGATATTACTTCGGTCACAATTATTGAAAACTCACAAGATGTAATAGACCTTGTTTGGGAACACTGTTCTAAAGATGAACGCTTTACACTTATACAAGAAGATATAGAAACATGGGAAATACCAACTGATTCAAGTTGGGATATTGCTTGGTTCGATACTTGGCTGGTTGATAACTCACTATCAATGAAAGAATACAATACATTAATGAATGATAGATACTCACCCTTTTGTAATAGCATCGGGGTGTGGAGTTGATAAAATGGCACTAAAAATTGAATACGAAACGCCCTACGGAATAACTTGTGAATACGCTATATGTGTAATAGTTGATACTAGATGTAATAAAGAAGTAGATGAAGAAGGGAATAAAACATACCCTGTTCAATACAATGGAAAGATATACGCATCGGATGATGCTTATGCTGATGATGCTTCACCTGTTGGTGGCTTCAATGGTAACTTTTTGATGACTGAAAACGGTTCTAAGACTCAGTACAATATAATCAAACAATGCTACCTTAACTTAAAGACGCAAGATGGTTTTACAGACGGCGTGGATTGTTAATCTTCAATATCAACTGTAATAAGTGCGTAAAGATACCTCATCCAAAAAGACATATCATCCCTCATGGTGTGTTTACTACACTAACTACTATTTTTACATTGTGGAGTTTATATACTCTCAAAGCAAATTTCTTCATAAATTTTACTATCCTTAAATAACTTAAGAATAGTAATTTAATGAAAAGACAAAAAAAAAATCCAAAAAAAAAAAACCAGCGTTATGACCGAATAATTATTTAACTATTCGACCATAACGCCTTACATATTCTACATTGCCAAATCTTGATTTCATCAAGACTACCAACATAGACCCCGCGAATCCTTCTAGGTATTGTTTCTTCTTTACAGAAGTTACAAACCTCAACTAGAGCCACGTTTTTGTTCCTCATTAATTAGATTACTCATGTAATCTTCTATGCTATCTTCGGTATATTTACTATTACCAAAAGCAGCAAAGAATAACAAAGAAATCACAATTATGAATACACACCATAAAACAATAGATGTTGCACTTAAAGCCATTACCACATCACCTCCAAATCTTTCTCAATTGCTTCTTCAAGGGAGAAGCCTTTAACTATTTGGTTCTCGACCCCATGCTTCCATAAGTCATAAACTAACTCACAATCCTTCAAACAATATTCTGCTACTTGCGAGTAGCCACCGGTTTTCCAAATCTTAGGTGCATCGGAACTATCCATTAATTTATCTGAACCTAATGTATGTTGAACTAAATTAGAAAGACTATATCTTTCTCCATGTTCTTTAGAAAGAATTGCACTTGTATCAATATAAGAATCAGGATTATCAAAGTATTTTTTGATACAATAAATATCCATTGCATTCTTTAATACCGGTAAATCAAAATTTCTAATATTATGTCCTAACAATTTTCCACCTTTTTCAAAATGGTTATCTAAATCAAACTTAAGTTCTGATAATGGTTTAATAGTAATATTAGATTTCTTTAAATCATCAACTGCTTTATCAATATAAATTGTGCCAACATCACCATCCCAAGTGCAAACTGTAGATACTTTAAACATGTGAGTATTATCCCACCCGCCTATATCATAAGACATGTTTTTTGTTTCTAAATCTATTGCTAATATATTAGGCATCATCATCATCCGGTGGACTTTTTGAAGATATTTTGTAATTGCTTTTCATCCATTTTAAATGTGCTTTATACAAAGAATAATCATTTCGTTTAAACCATTTCATTCATCATCACTTTCTCCAGTAGCAGACCATAGAGCAACAGTTTTATCTAAATCTGCCTTCTTAGCGTTAGGTGATTCCTTAGTAGTATCTCTAATTAAAAATGCTATTAATCGGTCTGTTCCTATATTCATTACTGTTGCTAACGCCCAACCTTCTTGTCCTAAAGTGTTAAGCGACTCTATCATTACTTTCGGCCCATCTTTTACTTGATACATTTGGAATGTATGTTCATATGTTTTTTTATCAGTCATTTTATTTACTTCCTTTAATTTTTACAAATCTACTTTTATTATGTTTAACTTCTTCATAAAACTCCGCATTAGATTTGTAATTTCTATATATTGTTGCGGGCGACTTATTACTCGCTATTCTTACTGTTTCCAATAGCACTGATTTATTTACCCACTCTCCTGTTTGTCCTTCTATTTGAGTTGATTTTTTATTATCTACTAGTCTTTGGTATTCATTTTTGAACACATCTAATTTTTGTTTCTTTGCAGAAGATAGTCTTTCGGCTCTTAATGCTGAATCTAACCACAATACAAGAGATTTATAACACTGTTGGGTTACATGAGATGCTTGTAACACATGTTTATTAGTTAATTTAAACCTATCTTTCACCGGTAATTTAGGTGCTTCAGCAATACAAGACAAGACGGCTAACCTAACCATACTTACTTGCATTCTAGTAATAAAATTATTTGCTATTTCTATTACAGCAGGTCTGCTATTATGTACAAAATTCTGAAATTTGATTGTTTCATTAATTATTGTGTCGTTTACTCCCTTAGAAAAAGTAACAATTTTCTTTCTTCTAATAACTTCGGCTTCTTTAATTTGTTGTTCCGTCATATTATCATTTATTATTAATGGTTCATCATCATATCTTTCTTTCAAGGTTTCATATATTTCTACAAAAGCATTACCAAAATTATTAATGGGAGTTTGTGTATCTATAATATTACCATAATCATGACTTAACTTTTCTCTAATTTGATTTTGTTCTTCTATTGGAACTTCTCTAATATAGATTAAACAGCGTTGCAGTAGTCCGGTTTCAGCGATAACAGTTGTTAATGTTTTGGGAATATATGATGTTGCATATAATGAACGTCTACTATCACAATACATTTCTCCACCTTCTGCTAATTGTCTAGTGATACGATAATTTTCACCTGCCAAAGTATTCATAAAAGTATTTAGATACATAACCACTTCTTGTTTATGTTGTGTTGGTTTGAATACTCCTGAATATTCAAACTCATCATATACACAAAGCCCATCACCTTCTAAACCACCAAACAACTGTTTAGGTATTTTCTCATAAGTTGTATTACCATCATCATCAGTAACAGTAACATCTTCTATTATCATTTTACCCACTAACGCAGCATCAGTAGTTGACTTAACCCCATGAATAGAAAACCTATTATGTCTTTCGCCTGAACTTTCTGCTTCAACATTATCTCTATACCTTTCATTAAGTATATCAAAAACATATTGTCCAACTCTTCCTGTAAAATTATACATTTCAGTTTTTCCTGAGCCACTTGTTTGTAACCAAATAACATGCACTCTAGTATCTTCTGTTCCTCTACCTTTAGGGATGTAAACCATTTCTTTACATATTTGTCCTAATAAAGAATAGGCGGATAATATTGCAGGAACTCTATTATTTCTAGATACTTCTATTGCGCTATCTGCATAATCCTCTATTATTTTAGGTAAACTCAATTTAGTATTTTTAGTTTCATTAAACTGACTTCTCATTGCTTCTTCTAGTAATTCATCTTCATTAAAATTATTATTTATATTTTCCATATTTATCTCTCTATATTTGCAGTTTAGTTTCAGAATTTAATGTTTCAATAATACGGGATGCTAATACATTCCCTATACCATTTAACGCAGATAGTTCTGATAGGTCTGCTTCCCCAATCTCCATAATTGACCCGAAGGTATCAATTAATAATTTTGCTTTTTTCTCACTAACTCCTTTAATTGTAGATAATACATCTACTCTTAAATCAGTAGTGCTAATTTTTTTCTGTTTAACTATTCTAGGAACATATACTGCCCTATCATGTGGTTGCATTTTACAAACAACTGCTATAATTTCTGCGGCTGTTAATGCATCCTTAACCCAAATAATACTACAATCGGTATCTAATATTATTTTTCCTATTGCACCATAAAATTTCTTCCTAAGAATAATTCTTTGTGATGATTTGTTCATACTTGTTTTAATATATTCTAAGTGTTTTCTGAAACCACCATCGAATGAACCATAAACAATAACTAAATTATTTACATAGGCTCTATCCATGTTATCTAATTGATTCCATAATCTTTTATTTACTATTGATTGTATGAAATCGAAAGAAGATTTCGCTTCAAAACAAACATCATTGAATACATAATCTCCAATTTCTAACCATTGTTTTTCATATGGGACATTTAGACTTTGGGCTTTTTCTATTACTCTCTCTGTTAATTCCGAGTTTTCTCTACTATCTATTATTAGTTTCATAAATGTTCACCTTTAAATCTAGCCGGTAATACCTTTGTATAATTACAATTATCACAACAGTAACCTCCTTTAGATAACATATGTCCAAAGCCCTGAAATGTTTCTTTACATAATTTACATGTATATTTTCTTAAATAATTCATTCGTGATATCTCCAACATTTACCAACACAATATCCTTGATTAATTAAAGAACTACAACCCACTGCATGATAACCCCTAGATACAATTCCAGTAACATACTTTTTAGTTTTATTAAATTCCCAATCTAACCACACTTCAGGTGTTGTTGCTATTGTTTCTAACTCAGACATAATTAAATCAATTACTTCTTTTTGCTGTTCTAAAGAAACATTCCTTTCACCTAATGTTAATAAATCTCTATACCATTGAACTAAATATACTCTAGCATAATGACTAGGATTCTCTACCATAATAGCATTGTGCAAGCAGGGTATGATTGGTAATTTACCTATGGGTTTGGGAATTTCAATTTCAATATCTGCTAAGTGAATTGGTTTCACGGTAGGAAATACAATTCTTTCCGTTCCCGTAGTTATCATAGGATTTCTATGTTTAGCCATAACTAATATATCATACATAGAAACTCCTTCTAAAGAAGCAAAGTCTAGGGGAGAACAAAAGTAATGATTACCTTCTTTACCACTACTTAGATTCAAAGTATTTGGAACTCTTCTCAACCTATTAGTTTGAATACCTGTTCTATCAAGTGTAGGATGGTCTTTAGCCAATTCGGTATAATACTGTTGAATGCATCTAATATCATTAACTCGTTCTCCGTGTGCAATGATATGAAAACCTTTGCCACTGAAATAGGCATTAAACATTATATTCAATGATGATAGTTTCTTTCCGACACTCATAAAATCTCTATGTGCATTTTCTAAGGGTTCATCGTGTGCATCAAAATCTAAAAACATTCTGTTTAATACAACAGATGAATCTATTTTCGTGTTTTCATTAACTATATCAAAATCATAAACAGTTGTATAGCAATTCATTCTACCATTATAAATATTAACCCAATCTATAAATTCCTTTTTATTCTTCACTATCTTTCTTTTCATTTGCTGTGCGTTTTTTAGATGACTTCCTGCCCACACTTCTCTTGGAAATTTCATTTTTATTATCCTCCTTATTTTCATTGTTACTAAAATTTACATTTGCTGTAAGTAATTGTTCTTGTAGTATGCTTGCTACTTGTATTTGTATTTGTTCTAATACTAGGATATTGAAATAGTTCCCAAACTTCATAAAATGGTGTTCATCATCATAGATATCAAGATTCCAAACTAATTCTAATTTTTCCCTAGCATTTAACTCATTATATATTTCTTCTGAGAACTGCTTTACTAATTCACTCATGTTAGCCAAATCAGCAAATGTCCATTCTTTAGAACTTAATATTTTCTTTACTTTATCTTTCATTCAATCACTTTCCTCTGAGTTTTTTTACTATTAGTATTGCTTTATTTCTTTGCATTTGCCATATAGACCACATACCTATTTCTGCTTCAGACATGTGTTTTTTAAAATGAGCGTCATTACAATCTCCGCACCATTCTGCATCTTCTTTAGTTGCTAATTTAGGATGTGCATAACTCTTATTACCGCAATTTTCACATATATAATATGGGTCATTATCATCCACTAATAGTGCTAACACCCTTATTCCTTGATGGGTAATCCATTTAATTTCCATCATAACCACCCCTCGTCTGCTCCACCATCACAAATATCTAAGTAACTACAAAACGAACATGTTCTAGCATTATATTTAGTTGGGAATAAATCATCTTCATATGCTTTTATTAATTTTGCTATACTTCTCATAACTGCTGTATGGCTACTTTTCTTTTGTTCTTCTACATATATATGATTTGAAGCAGGGTATCTCCAACCCCAATGAGTTATTGATAAATCTCTATTAATTCCTATTGCTTCTAATTGTTCTATCGGACAATTATCGAATAATAATTTATAATAAGCCATTTCCTTTCTCATAGAAGTTTTCTTGTATTCTTTCCAAGCACCAGTTTTTAACTCCATAGGGATATATCCTGTTTTATCTACAAACATCCTATCAATAATCCCTTGTAAATGCACAGTGTAATCTCTTTTTAAGGGGAACTTAGGAAAATCTGCTCGATTAATAACTATTTGTGCATTTAAACAAACTTCATTAATCACAGGCAAAAACATTTCTAATGTCTTATCTTCTTTAGCAACCATAAAACGTTGTGCTTCATTAATAGATAATGTTTCATACATTTCAGACATATTATCTATTGGAAATAAACTAAAACAATATTCAGTTACTTCAGCAACATCCATTGTTTCTGCTTTCTTAATATCAAAAACATTATAAAACTCTTCTAAGGCATTGTGAACCAAAGTTCCATTGTGCATTGCTTCAGAAGTATCTTGTGGTTTCCCTTCCATGTAGTTAAATTGATATTTTTTAGGACACCAATCATAAGAACCTAATGAGGATTTTGTTAACTTCAAAATGGGCTTACTAATATCATCTTCTTTCCATTTAGCATTCCATTGGTATGTAAATTCTCTTTCAAATCCATCTTTTTTCTGTATTTTCATTCCTCATCATTCTCCTTATCAAATTGATATGCTAAATTTCCTATTAACATTTCTATACATATATCACATTCACATTTTCTATGATGTTTAGATACAGGTAAAGTAAGTGGTGGACTATTAATCAAACTAATTGTGTCTTTTTCTATTGTTAATCCTATATACTCATTAGAATATTCTTCAAATAATATTGTTTTATCTGATTGTAATAACTTTTTATTTTTATTCATTTTATTAACTCCCTTTTTATTTATTTTTTTTATTTTCTTTTTAATTTTAATAACTAATTTAATTAATTTATCATATTTAATCTTCCATCTATCTACTCTTCTTTGCATAGACCAAGATAGTTTCAAAACCAATCCTCCAAATCTTGATGCCTACTTCTTATAATATTATTTACATCCCATTCCATTGCTTTGTAAATAGGTTCTGCTTTACTAACAACTTGATAGGCATAATGCAAATAATCAGGAGTAAATTCAAGTAATTCTTTTTCTTGTTTACCTGCAACCCAAGAAGGCACAGTGTCTTTTTGGGTTAAGGGATGAATATAAGTATCATTAACATCTTTAATTTTCATGTATAAATATGAATCATCAATAGGAATTGTATTAATAGAATTATAATACAAAACCCCTTCAATACCTGAACCAATTACAGGTCTTTTATTTTGGGTTGTTCTTAAGTTAGGACTATTACAACACTTCCAATCATCACTTGAAAAATTAGTTCTATGTTTTACAATATTCTTAATAATTTCTGATAATGTAAGTATTTTTCCCCATTTCATTTTCTTACATTCTCCCATACATCTAACTTTAAATCTCTCTTCTTTGTATCTGCTTCTGTTAATTAACATTGATAATTCTATATTACCACTAAGCACATTAACGAATAGTTCATGTAAATAATCTGTAATTACTTCTTCACTATCACCATCAACCCACATTTTAAGAATCTTTAATTGTGTTTCTTTTGCTAATTTAGTTTGTGCAACTCTCTTAGCAGAAAAACCAGTAAGGACAAATTCATCTTCTTCAAGATATTCTCCGTCTTTCCAAGTTATTAATCCAGCATTTCTATTTTTGGTAGCACCTACTCCTAATGATTTGTAATACTTTTCAAACTCTAAGGTTACAGGATGTTCTTCTAATCCTAATATATTAGGAAAGAAAGTTCTTACATAATCGTTAACCTCATTACAAACTTCTTTTGCTTTTACTATATCATCACATTTAACATAAATAGAATCAGTGTGTCCGTAAACTACTTTCATTTGAAATCCCTCTTTGATTTAATATATTCTTTTCTTATTGATTCAAGTTCTTGTGTTGAGTTAGAAGGTATTTGTGTAGTGATTAACTTCTGTAAATACACCGCTAAATCCATAGCCTCTTCTTGTGCATGAATTAACCACTCTTCATTAGATAAGTCATTTCGTTCCATAGTCTTATTGTTATATTTTAAATTAGCATGACCACATTTAGGACAGGGTTTTTCCACCCTTGCTTGTTCTGCTCTATTCTGAATTTTCTCACATACTTCATCTTCTATCTTACTCATTCTTCATCCCCCCAAAAAATATGATAAAAACATAACTTATGGTTTGGTAATATTAAATTATTACATTTATTTTTTCTACATTTCATTTATATTCCTCATCATAATTCTCTCACCTTAAATGCTGCGGCTCTAATTGCTTCTCTAGCACTAGCAGTAATACTAGCGGCTAAGTCTATATCAGCCCAACCAAACCCTTGATACGCCGTTATCCCATAGAAAGATGCCATCAGCCTTTTTACAGCCATTTGATTATTGTTCCATTTAATCTTACCATCTTTGGTTGATGCTTCTTTCATATTCTTTTTGTATTCGTTTCTTAATGCTTTAAGTTCAATTAAAGATTTAGGTAACAAACCTAATTCATTGGTCTTGTAGTAAAGCATTTTCTCTTCTTTAACTTCACTAAAATCTCTAGGTATTGCTAAGTTAACTGCGAACTCAGTAGGAGTTGCAGATTTAGATTCCCAAGAAATATTCCGTGAAATTATCATTGATGGATAAAGAGAAGCAAAATCAAATGCCGCTACATTATGATGAAGTCCATTTGTGCCTTCAGTCAAAGGATTGTATATCATAGCCCCTTCATAATTAACACGTTCTCCTTTCTTACCTGTCGGTGCTTTCCAAGAAGCATTACGCATGAAATATATTCCACCCATATTACTTGCATAGAAGCAAGCATCAAAGGGTGCGATTAGTAATTTTTGTAGTGCTAATACTGAATCAATACAATGGTTTTCTTCATCAATCCTTTTAATAAGTTCTACATCTTTCAAAGCATATTCTAAATATGTTTCAGTATCTTCTAACCATGCCCTTCTAAAGAACTCAATTTTATCAGGAAACTTTTCACTAACTAATTTATTATCTCCTAAAACAGTTTCAGAAATATAATCCAAAGCCATAGAAGGTAATGTTCCTCGTTGTGCATCGTTCCATTGTCTTTCAAATACTAAATCTAATGCTACTGTAATTAAACCTTTTATTGGTTGCGACACAGGTGAAGAATCATGTATATGTTTAGGATAGATTTTAACTTTATCTTCACTCCAAGAAACACCTCTAACTTCATTATATGGCGACAGTAATCTAGAATCAATATTATAAACAGTATTCCTTTCTATTAATTTAGGTAAGTCGAACTTCCATCCGAACCAAGAAATTAACATGTCGGGTCTTTTATTAACAATATATTCTAAGAATGCATTTAACATATCTTCTTCTGATGTAAATATATTAACATTCTTAATATGTGCTAACACTGTTCCAGTAGGAAACCAAACAAAAGTATTGTACTTACTATCGTAGTTATCATAAGCAACTATACATGTAATCTTACCATCATGTTCACCACCTATTTGCCATTCCATATCCCAAAAACACTTACGCATTTTATATTCGGGTATCTTATCAATACAATCAACAGTATAACGATAATGATGTGGAATGTCTGCTTCATAAGTATCAACACCTAATTCTTCTAATTGTTCTCTAATTTGATATTTTATATTAGGAGATTTAGTTCCCCAAGTTACTTTAACTAATAAATCACCATTAAGAGATTTCCATTCACCCATTTCATAATTTAACTCAATCTTAAACTTCCCTCTAGTATTGTTATCTTTAATTAATAAATCAGTATGTCTAGTAGATGTAGCCTTAATAAAAAAGTAATGCGGAAATTCTTTGAGAGTAACAATTTTTTCTTTAACTTCACCGTTCTCTCTCCACCTTAATCCTATTCCATTTTTTATTTCATTGATTATCATTTTTATTCCTCTTCCTTTTCGGGGCAGGGTTCATCACCGTCGGGGCTGTTCTTACATTCGGGAGTATAGCACTCGTCACACCATTCGCATTGTCCCACGCACTCATACCACGCATCGCCGCACTCACTACACACGGAACAACACTCTATCGCTTCCTGTTCTGAATCGTATCTCCCATCACAGGAAGAGTAATTTACACAACAGTAAATGTAATCGGTTTCGTAAAATCCTGTGTATTCTTGCTTTGCACTCATTTAATCAACTCCTATCCATGTAGGGTGCTTTCAATAATAATCTATTAGGTGATACAAACAAAACAGGTGAATCATCTTTAAGATATATATTCACTACTGTTTTAAAGAAACTATGAAAGAAACCTGTAAATTCTACAGTAGACTCATCACCATCTTGTGTAAGCATAGTAACATCAGTTTCATATTTATCAATATCAGTTTTAATACTAGACATAGTAAACACTCTATTATTATAATCAAATTTATATCTAGCGGTATTAATCACATCACATCCTTTTGTTGATAAGGATAAGTCTGATGCTAAAAGATGTATTTTAGTTTCAAATGTAGTTTTTCTAAATGTGGGGAAAACTACATTCACATCTCTAACAGTTTCATTAAAAACAATTAACATATCAATCATATTCTTATGACTATGTTCTGTTACTAATGGTAGGGTAGCAGTAGATACTTCATTAGAAATACATAAGAAATCACTCGCATCAAATAAAACATCACCAGTAAATCCTTTAAGATATTTTACTGTTTTTAATATATCTAAAACTACTTCTCCATTTTCAAAATCAGGAGTGATTTCTAATACTTCTCTAATTCCACAAACAGTTGTGTTATCTGCATTCCATAAATCTAAATTTCCATCTGTTAATGTTAAATATGCACACTCAGATAACATTCCATTCTTAGATTCAGCACCATTAAAGTATCTTCCTTTCAATGCTACACTTTCTATTAATTCACTTATTCTCTTTGCCTCTATTATTATTTTCATTGTTATTTATCTCCATTATAATTCACCCTGTTTTAATTCGGGTATTCCATTCCATTCATTGCCCGATTCTTCTAATACGAAGATAGGCCAACTCTTACCAACCATATTGGAATTAGTTTTACTTGCAACTAATTTTCCTTTGTATGTTGTTTTATTTCCTAATTTCTGTTCGGTTATATTTATTATTTGTAGTAATTTATGTGGTGTTGTCTTATACCAATCAGGAGTTTCTCCTACTGCTATTGGTGCGCCAATCCCTTCATATACAAGTTTCATATGTGTAATTAGAAATCTATTTGCTCTTAGTGCTACAAATGGATTAATAATTCTATCATAGATATTATTTCTTACTTTCCAATCTAATGGTTTAACCATCACCGTATCTGAATCTTGTATTACAGAACCACTTCTTGCTGCATTCTTAACTAATGATTTCCTTAATACATCACTAGAACCTTCATAGATTTTATCTACACCATCTAGAATAACTGCTTTAATATTACCTTCTTTAATATCTTCTTCAGCCATCTTAATCCAAGTAGAACAGTTGTGAAAAGTTTCATCCCAATTCATAGAACCATCATTGTTCCAAACATTAGGAACATAAACTTCTATGTTCTCATCTCTATCCCAAGCAGAATCCCAAGTAGCAGTAGAACCATCATCAAGGTCTAGTATCTTTACTTTCATACCGTTCTTAATTTCTTCTTCAGTTCTACAATCCATTGCTAAACCTGACTTACCAACTTTAGGTCTACCTGTAATTCCTACTAATAGGAATTCCTTCTCTGCGCTTCTTCTATCTACTATCTGTTGTATTATTTGTTGTTTTCTTTCTTCATATGTTATTACCATTATCATCACCATTATTATTAAAATTGAAAGGAGAAGTTAATTCATCTAAATCTTTTCTATCTACTTTTATTCTTATTTCTTTTCCTGAAGGGAAATGGAACTTAACCCAATATTCCCCAGTTTCATCATTCATTCTTCTTGTAGTAAAGTCAACTTTGGTTACATTGAACCAAAAACTATTACCTTTAATAATTCTATTATCTATTATTTCATATTCTTTCATATTTATTCCTCTTTTAAATTAAGGGGAGTTGCACCCCTAATAGCCAACAATTCGTGCATGACTACACTTTTACGAAATCAATCAAAGAACCAATCGGTTTCTTCTGAATCAACATGTTCAATTAATTCTGGGCTTCCGCCTCTAGCATTAATAACATATATTCCACTAACATTAATTGTTACTGGTCTTAATGCGCCTTCATCATCAGTTCCCTGACTAGTGCGCCCTACAACTATAACTTCAGAACCAATACCAAAATCAATTACTAATGATGAAGGTGTCCAACAAGTAGTTGCTGTAAAACCATCATTATCAAAATTAAACTCGGTTGTTAAATCATCAATGTTAATAATCCTATTACCATTATTAGTTGGAGTCATATTAATACTAGTAACAGTTCCATCAGTAACAACATATTTTTGTTTGTATGGTCTTGCCGCCGCATTACTATGAGCCTGTTCTAAATCAACTAATGGGCTGTAATTTTCAGTGCAGTATTCCATAATTATATCTTGAACTTCACCAAATGGTTGACGCTTTCTATCATCTTCTTCTTCTAAATCATCATTAAGAATTAATGATTCCATCGTTCTAGACTTACCACCAAAGATACTTGTATAATCTTCGTTCATAAAGAATGAATCAAAATGAACCCACTCAAATGTTGTTGGTGTAAATGTTAAACAAGATTCACCTTTATAACTAAAGGCAAAAGCACCCATTCTTCCATCAACTTCTCCTACAAATATTCCTGTTTTTCTCCACTCCGAAGCCTTTGTAGGTTTACCGTAGTTCTTTTTATTCCATTCTGCATCATTAGTATTCAATGGAACTAAAAATAGTCCATTATCTAATACTACATTATTTTCAGGTAATTCATCCATAACTTTACTTCTTTCTTCATTATCCCTCATCATTCTTCCTTCGTATTTTCCATCTTCTGATTCAGCAAAAAGTGCTACCTTACCAAGAGAGTAAGTTAAATCACTATCTCTATTGTATTCTTTCATTACTCTATCTCTATCTAACGCCATTATATCAACGGCTTCATCTAGCGATACAAAGAAACCAAACGCCTTCTTGTAAAAAGAATTGTTTGTGTTGTTAGTTGTTGTGCTTTCGCGGGTTAGTATGTTTCTCGCACTACTAAAATACTGTCGCCAAAGACCTCTTGCTAACAAGGGTTCTTTAGATACATCAAGATTGTTCTTGGCACAAATGTCCTCAAACTTACTCATTGCATCTTCCTCGGTTAAACCGAGAATTTCTGCTGCTTTCATTATTTCATTTTTCATATCTTCATTCATTTTCATTCCTCTTTTTTCGCTCATATTTTATTTCAACTAATCCTTCTGCCGTCATGACTAATCCACACAACATCCAGAAAAAGTTTGAATCAACACTAATGTAGCCTAATGTGTTTAGTATAGGTAATACCATTAGTAATATACCACCTATCACAATTATCTCATATCTTAATATGAGATGGTTGAAATCTTCTTTATCAACAACCCCATCTTTATTAAAGTCCAAAAATCTCTTTACCATTTTCTTCTTCCACTCCTATTACTATTATCTAACATTTTAATCAATATTCTAAGTCCTATAAATATAAATAATATTTCTATCATTTTATCATTTGTCCTATCATCCAAGATGCTAAAACTTTTGGATTCATGTTTCCACTTCTCCATTCTGCTTCACCAATAATGCGAAGCATCTTAAATTTATAATTAAAATCACTTTCAGTTTCTAACACTGTTGTATGTAAATTAATACATATGGTTTTCATATCAGTAGAATTATAAATCATAGTGTGAACCTTCTCTAAAGCATTTTCATATTTATTTTCATTTATCATTTTTATAATTTCAGAGTATGGTTTCATATTCATATCTATTTGATATTGAAGAGTCCGTTGGCTTGCTGACGATGCCTGTAATTCATTGATTCCTCGTCTTAAATCACCCTGCAAATAGGTAATAAACTTATCTAATTGGTCATCAGAATGTGTTTTAACATCTTCTTTTAACAGAATATCAGTCAATATGTATTTCATATCTTTAGTATTAAGTCGCTTGAAATTATAATTAGCACACCTCGACATTAGAGGATTAATAATTTTATATCTATCATTACAAGTAATAATAAATCTACAATTATCAGAATATCTTTCCATGATTCTCTTCAATGCATTTTGTGCATCTTTAGTCATACCATCCATTTCATCTAATAGTATTATTTTGAATGGAACATCACCAATTCTTTTAGTAGAAGCAATCTCTTTAATTTTATTTCTTACTGTTTCTAACTTTCTATCATCAGAAGCATTAATCTCAAAGAAGTTATTTTTCCTATCATTACCTAATATCCCATTTGCTAATGATATTGCGGCGGCTGTTTTACCAACCCCTGCAACACCATACAATAAAACATTAGGCATTTCTTTATTCAAAACCCAATGTTCTGCATCCAACACAAAATTAGTTTGACCTATAATCCCACTAAGTTTTGTTGGTCTATATTTTTCTGTCCATAATTCACTCATTTTTATTCCTCATTTTTTTTAATAGGTATATATTTCCAATACCCTTTTTTTACTTTTTTAAATTCATCCATTCCTAATAGTAAATTATATATTACTTGTCTATTAGTATTAACCTTTCTATGTAATCTACCTCTATTATTTTTATAAGTGTTAATGAATATCATTATCTCATTAAAATCTAGAGTAGTATTAATATGTTTTTCTCCATACTCTATTAGAGCCTTTTTTCTATCTTGGTGTTTTTTATGACTTGCCATTATAACCACTTGTCTAATGTTGGAGTAGGTAAAACAATATTATCTATTTTTCTAACTTTCTTTTCACCAAGTTTTAATAATCTACATTCTGAATTATTTAACTTAGTCATAGCATATTTTTTAAATTCTTCATTTTTAAGAAGGTCTTGAATCAAATAAGTTTCATGCCTTCTTAATCCTAATCTACTAGCGATACTACCTAACTTAGAATATTTCCTTCTGGTAGGCATAACCATCTTAGCACTTAGTTTACCATTATGAGAATATGCTAATAACTCATAAAAATATGAACTGTTCCAGCGTCTTTTAACATTATTATCTATAAACGCTATTTTGTTAGGGTTTATATTAGGAACAATCCAAGATAATAATTGATTATCTGCTGGTGTATTTATCTTAAGTTTTAATGCAACTTCATCTCTATCTCTATTAGTTAAATATTCTCTTGCTAAAGTGAACATATCTACTTCATAATTAACAGGTTCATCTGCTCTTGGTGAAATGTTTTTCACATCTATTTTTTCCGTTGGTCTTTTCATATCACATAAATTATATATTGTAGGCAACACTGCTTTTTTACTATCAGAAATCAATACTACTTGTCCTGCATATTCTAATATAGTTTTTTTAATTAAATCATTATTTGGTTTAAAGTGCATCTCATCTATTATAATTCCTCTATCTTTAGGAATACTATAATTGTCTACAATATTAAACTCATTGGCATACATTACTATTGGACTATCAGAAACAAAACTTCTTGCTCTTTTCATTTTATCCATAGCAGTATTGCCTAAAACTATTAGTGGCTTACTGCTCATGTGTTCTTTGCTTATTTTTATTAAACTCATTTATTCTTACTTCCATTATTTGTTCATAATTACTATTACAATTGGGACATCGAACTTTTAATATGTACCATTTAACTTCTTTTTCTTCTTTTATACCTGCATCACAATAAAAATCATTACAACCACAATCGTTGCAACCATCCCAAAGAGCCTTGTGAATATGATATTCTAATATCTCTACATCATCAACTTTATTTTTAGGTTTATTATCTAATATATTTAGATAACACATGTTACACATGTCTTTATTTGATGAAGTATTTCTTAGATTACATCTAACACACTTCATATTAAATACCCCTTTAATTCTATTATTTCATCAAGACCCTTCATAGTTTTATGTGAGTTTTCTCCTATTAATTTTTTAACATTAATAAATATATCCCAATTATCACTAAAAGATACTGAAACAATATCATATGTTTCTACAAATTTAGATATATCATTTAACTTAGATATAATCAGAATAGGTCTTTGTCTACTTTTTGATTCAGATATTTTATATTTACTTTCTATATTGTTTTGAAGGAAGCAACGCTGAAGTGCCAACAACCTTTCAGCATTGCTTCTAAATACTATTGATAATTTAACTCTATATCCCATACTATATCTTTCGGCTTTAATAATTGATACTGTGGGTTTTGCTATTATTGAACAAATACCAAGAACCACATTCCGGTCTAACATATACTTGCCTTTGGCTGTAGGTAATTAATATTTTACCTATTGTTTTTAACATCTTCTAAAGTATTGCAATCATATGGGTGTTTATCATTTCTAATTCTCTCTACTCTAGGAAACCTTAATCCATAATTACCATTAGAATCTTGTGATATTAAATCACATCTAACTTCTAAAACTATTCTAGGTAATACATAATACACATCCGAAGAATAGTTATCTATTATCTTCTTAAGTTCTGTTGTTAGATGTAGCAAATCACTATCTGATAATCCAGTGCCTACTTTACCTATACTTTCATATCCATTTTCAGTTTTTACTGAAATTCCAAATGAACTAAACACACCTGTCCTTCTACCTTTACCATATTCAGCAGAAGTAATAACTACATCTAATTCTATTCTAGAAGGTTTATGTTTCAATATATTATTACTCCTACCACTTTTGTATGGGGCATTTAAATCTTTAATCATAATACCCTCAAATCCTCTATTAATAGCAATGTTATATGCTGATTCAATCGAAGTATCTATATCAAAACTCCATACTCTATTTTCTATTGGAAAATCCAATAGATGTGATAACCTTATTCTATATGGTTCGTCAATTAATAACTCACCCATGTATTGTATAATATCAAAAATTACCATTTTAACTGGGCATTTAAGCAAGGCTTCTTGTTTATCTTTGGAATGTACCCTTGCCGCCATTTTCTTGTGTGGTGCAGGGTCTATACTACCATTTTTAATTATGGGATATATTTCAGTATCTAAAATACAACTATTGGCATTGAAGTGTGAAACCTGTTCTGCTACATCAGGAAACTGATGAGTTACAAGTTTACCTTTTCTATTAAAAATCATAACATTTTTATTATCTTTATGTATTTGATATCTATTACCATCATACTTTATGTCTAAAATATATTCTGAAGGTAAATTAGAATTATAAGTTTTAGCCAATGATGGTTTTAGAAACATTCCTGTTTGTATAGTAGTAGGTGGTGTTCTACCTGATTCTAAATAAGAAAATACTATTGAAACATGTTGTATATTACATAATTTAATTACATCATTATTAGGAAATCTTTTATTTATTGCCTTAACAACAATTGAATATGAAACTCTATTTCTAGGAATCCTTAACCAATATCTAATAAACCATTTAATCTCTAAATCAGACATATCTTTTATTGCACTAGCAAAAATAACATATGAATTACTGTTAATACTAGAACAATCTAATAATAATAAGGAATAAACTTCTTTAATTGAAAGTTTACTATCTTCTTTACTAGGTAAATATTGATACAGTCCTTCTCCTATATCTCCCCATATTTCTTCTTGACTTTTAACTTCTTCTTCAAACAACTCTAAAGCATTAGCAACCCAAGTTATTGCTCGTTTATTACCAATAGAATTAGTTTCTAAATTTAGAGTTAGAATATCTAACACTAATTTAGGATTAGAAAATGAACTCAACGATTCATCTATAATTTTAATTTTATCTTTGAAACTATTAGTTATTTCTATTGCTTCACACATTTTTGATAATCTACTCAGACTCATCCTTGTTTGCCTCATTTTTATTATTAATTTTTTGAAGTGCCTTAATTAAAGTAGGCAATTCATCCATATTTATTCTTACTCCTTTTCTTGTTGGTTTACCATCAGAATACCATCTAATATCTACCACTTCAATTTTCCAAAAAGTTCCTGTTTTGATTAATAGTTCAGTGGTAGCATTTCGTGGTACTCTTGCTATTATATCCATATCATCACTCATGTAAACCACCCTTCTTTAAATCGAGTTAATTCTTTAACACTATTAAAATATCTAGGAGATTCTAATTTGTCTAATCTGCTTGCTATCCATATCACTCCACCTAAACTACTTATCTTTGCAATTTCATATGTTGTTCCTTCATCACACTCAAATATTTCTTCAGTATTAACTTCAGGAACTAAACCATACTGTCTAGATAATTCTATTGCTATATGTTCTAAATTATTAGAAATATATTTTATAATAAGATTTCTTTGTATTGGTACTTTAGCATCTACTACTAATTTCATCTTACCTGTTTTATCACAAACCTTACATTTATTGCCTTCACAAATAGGGCAAGGTATTTCTGCTGGTAATGGTGCAGGAAAATGAACAGTCAATGCTTTCTTATTCATTCTTGACCATTCCATATACGATAATTAACATTGTAATAAATAGTTACATCAAATGGAAAGGTTGGAAATATTAAACTTGCATTACCAAAATTAGGTGCATATCCAATATTCCACATAAAATTATTTTGTTCAAGATAACCCGATACAACATATGTATAGTTATGAAAATAAACTGTATTATTCACTACTTCAAAACTTAGATGTGTAATATTATATTGGAAACTATCTAACTCAATTAAACCATGAGAACTATTAACATTTATCCAAATAGTTTCTTGTGTAGAATTATTCATATCATTAATTAAATAAGTAAATGACCCATTAATATTAATCCATTCTTTAGGGGCTTCCTTTTCTTCAGCAAATACTTCTTCAGGGTCAGGAATGGAACACCCTGCTAATAGAATTGATGCAAATAATATTGCAATAAATTTCTTCATTCTAACCACCATTATTCTTCATCTCCAAACTTTAAGTATAAAAATAATCCAAATTCTTCTAATGTTGTTTGTCTGCTATTCTCTTCAGTTAATGTAGTCATTTAAAATTCTCCTAATTGTTGTTGTTGTTGTTGTTGTTGTAATTTTACATTTTGTTTTTCTTCTTTCTTTAAATCCTTTTCATGTTGAACTAACATCATAATTTCAAATGCTCTATTTAATTTTTTATTGTCGTTAGTTAAAGGAACTAGGTCGCCCTCATCTGATTCGTGTAAACACTCATCTAATAACTTTCTCATGTAACAGACTAAATCTGTTAGTTCTTTATTATCCTTGAATAAAGATTTAATGCTCTTACCAATATTAGCATGGTTTTCTAATAATTCTTGTTTATCCATTATTCTTCACCTTCCATCATAGGTTCTACATCACCAAAATTAGTTTGTTCTAATAATCCATAGTAAACCTTCTTTGCTGAAAAAGTTCCCTTTTCGTATCTAGCATTATCCATGTTCACCGCAAGGTATTGATTATCACCTAACACAATAGCACTTTTCATAATAGGTTGCCATGTCTTTACTGTTTTCCAATCTGTACCGCTAAGGTAAGCCTCACCAAATGGATGGGTATGAATCCATGATTTAATTGGTATTCTCATTGGCGCACCATTTACTAATTCATCTTCATGATTTTCAAAAGATACAAATGATGCTGAACCACTACTGATATACAAATCATCTTTGTCGTCAATAACTACTTGCACTTCCATACCATCTAATACATCCATAGACATATTCCAAATTGATGTTAAAAATACTTCACTATCTTGGCAAGGGCTAATAAAATTAACACCACCTTCATTGATTTTATTCATATCTTTATACACATCCCTAATGTGATTCTTCCAATCAAAATCTTTCATTGCTTTATTTTCTTCTTCTATTTTTATTTTTTCTTTCATTTTATTTCACTCCTAATTACCATCAGGTGTCCATCATTATCTAATTCATATAACATTGTTCTTTCTTCAAACGACCACGAAACCAATTATATTCCCCCCATTGATTCTACTATTGTGTCGCGGGTATTTTCAAATTCATGAAAGGCTATATGACCTGCAATAAATCCACCAGCATGGCGTTTAGTTCCTAAAAATTCCTCACCACAAGCAGGGCATGATACCTTTACTACTTGGGCTTGAATATAATAACCATCAGTTGTTATTACATTCATTATATTCCCTACATCTTCTTCTATTATATCATCTATATCTGTATCTTCTACCATTTTATTCACTCTCCTTGTTTTTCCATTTTTCTTCACTACAATGAACACAATAATGGTATTGTGTTGAAACACCGTCATCATAACGGGATTTATGGGATATTCCCTTCATTAATTTCATTGGTTCTTTACAAATAGGGCAATTATTTACTGAGTCATTGCTCATACTTTCACCACCAATAATATACTAAAATCCAACAGACATTAGAAAGTAAAGCAATATTTCTATATTTACTTGCTTTTATTTCAGCCCTTTCTATTAGATTGTGCATAAACATGGTTACGGCTTCTGATTCCTCATCTTTCGCTTTTAGGTATTGTTCATCACCTTTTTCACCATCCATATACCGGTATCTTTTTACTCCCATAGTTGTACTTCCTTTAATTTTAAATAATACGCTAATGGTTTTATTTTTTTAGGTGGTAATAACTCCGTTTGTGTATCAACTTTTTCTACCCACTCTTGGGGAAAAAATCGACTTCTACTATACTGTTCCTTCCATATAACTTGAATACAATCATTACACAATCTTCTAGTGTTTGCCAATTTTTCTGGAACGGGTTCTGCTTCTGCATCACATAGAACCCTATCTAATATATTGAAATGAATATACTTCATTCTGCATCACCTTCCTCATCCCCACAATCACAAGGGTTATCATACCCGTATTCTTCTAACACTTTGGGGGAGAAATCTTTGAGATAATCGTTGGCGTAATAGGAATGACCCATCCATTCGGGGATAATCCCTGCTTCAACATAACAACACCCACAATTCTCATTCTCATAATTTTCTCCTTCGGTGTCTTCATCCAAATAATTTCCGCAAATCTCGCATTTCACTCGGCAGTTTTCACAATATCCGTGAGTTTCGGGGTCTTTATTCACTCCATTACAAGCCAAACATATTTCCGGAGATTCAGTCTCAACAATATCGCCTAATATCTTACGCAACCGCTTGACTTCTGCTAAGAGAAGTGGTGCGTCTGCCATGAGTTGTGAGTTTGCATCTTGTCCGTGTCGTTTTGAAAAGAAAATCATATCACCTGCTCCTGACCACCAATCGGCTTTTGCGTGTATGCTTCCGTTTTCAACTCGCCAAGGTGCAGGTGTGTGTCCTTCGTATTTGCTTTCATCAATCATTCTATCATCTTCTTCTTTATCATTCATTCTTCTTCATCTCCTTTGTTGAACCACCAAGTAAAGTTGGCTTGTCTATCCTCACTCTCACCTAAATGTTGTAAGTGGTGTAAGATAATGTTTGTTACGCAGCGGGAACACACATCACCGCTTCTGTGATGCTCGTCATGTAGTGACTCGTCATACTTCCACTCATCCCCACAACTGTTCATGTGAACTGCTGTGTTGCAGATAGAGCAGCGTCGAATCTCGTCACCTGAATAATCCTTACCACACTCGTCGCACATCTCTTTTAGCATTCCACTTTCATCACTCATTCTTTCACCTCATATGCTGAATGCTTCTTTGGAAGTTTATTCTTCCTACTTTGAATCTTATTATTAATCTGTTTAGAAATAGCGTTTGCACCATCATTAAATCTCTTAGTTAGTAACTCTAACTTAGCATCATCTTTAGGACACATTCTTTCTTCTAAATCAGACAAGTCTATATTATTAAGAATATATCTTAACACTTCATACTCAACATGAGCCTTTGACGCGGCTCTCATACATGCACCACCATTTTATCTGCAACATCATTATTATCATTAAACCATCGTTGAATCCATTGAGTTCCAATACCTGCTATTGCAATATGCATTGAATTAACGTCTTTAGCAGAACCATCCCAATCTCCATTTTGGCAACTAAATGAACCATCTGCACCGGCAAGTAAATCCGGTATTAATATAGGATTAACTTTGTAAGAAATCAATACTGCATTTCTACCTTGCGCTCTAAGGTCTAACCATTTTACAGGACAATCTTCTCCATGTCCTTCTTTATACATTAATCTTCTAGCAGCAAGATTATCAACACAACAAATTACAAGGTCATAAGGATATTTACCTTTATATCCATGCATTTGTTTAGATATTAATACTTGAAATTCTTCTCGATTAATTATAGCAGGTTTTATCCCTACTGAATTACCAACAACGCTTACTTTTGTTTTACCAACATCACTTACATTATAATTCTGATAAGATAAATTCTTTTCTTCTACTTTATCATCATCATAAATAGTAATGTGATAAAGTGGTTGTCTTCTCTCACTAATTCTTTCTAGGAAAGATACAAGATAACTACCTATCCCACCTGCTCCTATTATCAATATTTTTCTTTGTTTTAATTTTTTTATTTTCATTTTTATTGCTCCTTTATTATTTCTATTGCACATCTTAATGCTTCATCACTATTACCATCAAAATTCCCTGAACTGAGAATAACTTTTGCTATTTCTTCAGGGCTTTCTTGGTTTTTAACCATTATATCTATTTCATTCATTATTCCCATATTATCTTACCCCATTTATAATATTTTCAATAGTATATAATTTCAATTTACTTCTATCTAAATTTAGATTATTACAAATCTGTTCAGTTTTATGTCTAATAGTATATGGGCTTATGTTACATAATTCTTTGAGAGAATCTTGTGTTATATTTAGTGAAATATGTGTTTGTCCTACCATCCATATTGCTGTTATTATATGGTTTCTTGTAAATGTTAAGTTAAAATTATCATAACACCTTTTTATATATTCAATAAAATTGTAACAATCCATTCTAACAGAATCAGGTATCTTACATTTACCTTCTAAAGAATTTAAATTTTCTATAAATTGATTAATTATATCATTTACATTTAAATCACTAAATACATGTGCTTTACCAAACCTCTTAGTTAGTTTTTTAGCCGTTCTCATTATATTTTTAGTGGGTATTTTACTTTTCTTTGAAAAATCCTTCAATGAAACAGGAATATTTTTTTCTTTAAGAACATAATATACTATACCTGCGGCTACATTATCAATAGGTAGTCCTCTTATTATATGTTCTTCTTTAAGAATTTTAAACTTCAAAAAAACTTCAGGAAGTAGTGATTTTCCACTATAATAAGATAAAAACATACCGGATGAAACCTTGAACTTTTGTTCTGTTGGATTAGAAACTGACCTTAATTGTTCACGAAACAACTTGTAGTTATTACTATTGTAGCCTACCTTCACATCATTCTTCCATATTACAGAACCTAGAGTATAAATATCAGCACTTCTATTAAATTTAATATTACCTTGTTGCTTTGTTGTTGTAATTACACTCATTGTTTCTTCAAAAATATCTACTGATAAAATCAGACCGCAATCATTACAAATAGTTTCACCTAATCTTTCATCAAAGGAAGTTGTAATACAATTACATTCTGAACATTTCATTTTACATTCCTCTTTTGTGTTTGCTTTAAAGTATATTCATTTGCCTTTGATTGATTCCAACTATTTAATTTCTTTCTATCTAATCTCGGCATAATTACATCCCCACTAATTAATGCAGGGGTTATCAACGGTTTAATCGTGTAAAGGTGGTGTGCCGCTATTCTTTCATCAACCAACGCTAATGCTCTAGCAACTAATTGGTCGCCAATACTAGACCCTCTAGACACATTATCAATACAAATACTACCTGAAAGTTTCATTCCATGCCAATTACCTTTCTCTTTAGAAGGGGCTTTAATTTGGTAGGTTACTACATCTTGTCTTCCTCGCTTCATACCTTTACCAATATACACTATAACCCAATCAGAATATTTTCCATGTACAAATAATGCTTTATTTTGTGGATTACGAAACTGAACAAAATCAATAGCAGGATTTTCTGCGGAAATATCAAATAACAATTTAGTTGCTCTATCTTCTATTAAATCAGATGTTCTATGTTGTAATAACCACTGCGTCATTTTAGATAGTTCTGTTCTTGAAGGTGGTTCACCCATTAATTGTTCCCATAAGAACTCATTAGTAATTCCTACTTTCCATGTTTTACTTCTCTTCTTATTATATTTAAAATAATCAATAAAAGTGCTTAATTCTTTTGTTTTTAATGCTCCCCAAATACCATCAGATATTTCTAATACACATTCTTCTTCATTAATTAATTTAGTATTAATTACTACTTCTGTTTTTCTCATTTCATGTTGAAAATGATAAGGTGTTCTATTTTCTAAAGCATAAAGAACATTATGAGGAAATAGTGTTACTTTTCTCATATACTGAAATAATTGGTTTTTACATCTAGTTAATGAAGCCCTTAATATAATTTTACTTATTGCTTTAATAAGGTCTGCTTTATTTATCAACATACCATTAATATAATATCTTTTATTAGTTCTACCATAAAATAACATCATAGAACCATTAATATATTTAAATGTAATAGTATTCATAAAATTAGATTTTGTCGTATCTCTAATCTTTGTTGGGAATAACGAATCATTAATAGTTGTAGATATAGTGTGTAAAACAGGGTCATCGTTATTATTTCCTATAGTTACTCTACCACAAGTAATAACTTTCTCACCACGATTATTTAAACCACGACTTTTATAAATATAGTTAGGTTTAACATATTCCCTTGTGTATAACTTACTAAACAGAAATTTGTCCTTTTCTTCTGCTCTAAACAAAAAACTAGAATTTGTTGTGTTTCCACTATCACCGACAGTTGGTATTGCTATTTTTATTTTCATATTTATTTCTCCATTTATTTTTTTTATTATTTATTTTAACATCTATTGAATAGTAGATATAATTCTCTAATTCATCTATAGTATTTATTATTGTATATCCATATATTACATAATATACAATATTTTTAATTAATTTAGTATGGGATAATTCACCCTTTTTTCTTGCATTGAAATTACTTCTAATAATATATTTACCCTCTGTATTTTCTATAATATCTATTATATCTTCTTCAATAAGTAAAAAGTTATTTTTTTCTGTATGGGACAGTATTGGATAATTTTTTAAATTAAATTTCACAAGTTCCACCAGCACAAGCAATTTCGGATTGTAGATTAGTATTATCATCTATTTCTACAATATCTTGTAGATTAAAATTAGAATCTTCTATAATATTAACCATTTCCTCAAATTTATTCTTATCAATAGTTTCAAATGGTGCTTGTGTATAATTACCACCATCATACGGTAATAATGCTATACCATTGTATAAAATTCTGTTATCCCACATCCATTCACCAACTTCTTTCCATTCATTAGGTTTCACACTAACAGTAGCAGATACATTATTTGTGTTAATACCATTGTTATGTCCATTCTTTACCCAATTAGTTGAAATATATTTAATACGGTTAAGTAAATCTAACGCTGATTCATCATCTCTTACAATGCTATTTTTATAGGGTGCTTTTTGAGGTAATGATAACACAGCAGAATGTTCTGAAGAATAAGATTCTCCCGTAGTTTTATTGTGTTTAATCTCACACTCTATTAATTTAGGAATATTCTCTAATAAATAATTATAAATAGGTTCTTTTTTACCTATTCTCATTCTTCTAATATAGTATTTAGAATGCCATGCATGAATACCACTACTTGTGCCTAATATTAGGCTAGTTGTTCCAGCAGGTTTAACGCAAGTTGTTCTTGCCGCTTGATTAATTTTCATTAATTGTGAGTAATACTGATTTTTTTCTTTAACTAAATCACTAGCGTTAATTAAATTTAATCCTTTAATTCTATTATTAGCAATACCCGTCATAGATATTCCAATTAATGCATCTTCTTCAGTTGTTTGTTTCCATATAGGTCGTAAATAATGAAAATCTGTATATGTTGCTTGTAAAGTTCCTAAAAATGTAGCCGCATCTATTCTATTTTCTAAATCTAATTGGTCTTTAACATTAGCAACATTTACTTCACAAAGATTACAGAAACTATATGGTTTTAAACTTATTTCTACGCAGGGATTTGTTCCCCATTCTGTATCGTTAGTGAAATAGAATGCAGGTTCTCCGCTACCATTATTTTGAACTTTATTCCATAGAACCTTAAAATCACTTTGGGTAACTTCATTCCTATCTAATACAGCAGAATTATTCGCCATACCTCTTTGTTCATTAAAAGTCCACCATTCACCACTTTTACAGTCAATCATTTCATTATCATCATAACTAAATAAAGCAATCATTGCTGAACGCCTAATACCACCTGCTAATACTGCATCTGCAATATAACAAAGAATATCATGTGATTCTAAAGGGGTTAATTTATCTCCATTTTGTTTGCTATTAAAAACATTAGAAATATTCTCTAAACATCTTTTTAGAATCATTGGGTCAGGAGATTTACCACCAGTAGTTTTTAACAAAGTTCCTTCAGGTCTAATCTCACTTAAATCAAAAACAGGGTTATAGTCTATTATTCCTGTATTAGATTCAACTAAAACCTTTACTGCATCAGCATAACCTATAATGGTATCTTGAATAATATACTTCATAGGATATGTTGCCTTTTTAATTATCGGTAATTGTTCAATGTGATGTTGCTGAACAGAATAACCTACACCTGTTCCACCTAATAGAAGGTACATTGTTTCTGAAAAAGATAAAATATTATCTATTGGTAAGTAAGCACAATTGTATATTCTATTTGGTGAGCGTTCTATTGCTCTCCCTGAGAATTGCATAGAGCGCATTGATGGTAGTATTAGTTTTGGAATTACATAATTATCATAAACATCATATAGTTTATGTAAAAGTAAATTTTGAGTGTTAATATTTGTGTATTCGGTGGTTATTTTATTTTGATGCATTATTAGATTTCTAATACAAGTTTCTTCCCATGTTTCTCTTCTATTATATTCGGGTTTATGTTTAGCGTATTTAGTAAAGTGTGTTATTTTTGATGCAAATTCAGTTTCTTTATTCATTTTTTTTTTCTCCTTTAAATAAGATTTAATGGGCTTCACACCCATTAGATAACAACTCCCGTTATTGGGATTACTAACAGTCAGACTAGACCTATAGTAATTACCGATAGACACTATAGTCTATAGTAAGATATACTTAATATTTACAGATTTACTGACTTCCGCCAACAAGTGCTGGTACTAAGTTAACAGCCTCAACTTCATTCCAATCTACATTGACTACAGATTCCCTAGAAATCATATCTCCGTCAACATAAACCCAATGTGTTGGGTGTTCTGCTATTTGCTCACACATTTCAGTTGTGTTAACAACTAAATTTGTGTCGCCTGTTTCATTCATTATTCTTAATTTCATTTCTTTAACCATTTTTATTCCTCTATGTTTGTGTGTTTAAGACTCACTTTGTCTTTGTGCTGTTTCTAATTGTGTAATATACGATTTTAACTCGCGCTTATCACCAAGTAGTTGTATTTGCATTGCTTCGTAAACATCAACCTTCTGTCTGAATGACTGAAGAGTTCCTTCTAACCCCTTAGCATATTCTAAAAGACGATTGAAATCTTCTTGCAATGTATTTAATGGCGTTTGCATAGCCACATCTTCTGATTCTTCTTCCGTTACTTCTTCTTCTATTTTCTTATTTTTCTTTGCCATATTTACATCCTCATTGTATCGTCAGGGTTAACAAATTCATCGTTGGAAAGAACCGCCCCTTCTTCTGTAATACTTCTTCTATTTAATATATTAATAAGTTTATCGGCTTGTTTTTCTGTAGGCTGTTGAATATTAACCACTACCCTTCTCATATCTCTCAGAAATCGTCGTTCCCAAGCATTTCTTGCTTCACCTGCTGTGAATGGTCTGATACCAAAATAATCACATCCCTTCAAAAAATGATGTTGGTCTAAATCATTTTCATTAGTTTTAATTATTTCATTACGAATAACATTATCAATTAATGCTAATTCTTGATACCTTTCTGAATCCTTTTTATCTTCAATTTGAATTATAGTAAGTATTCTATTCATATTAATAAGAAAATGAGCAATATCATTAATTAGTCTTTCATTAGGAAATCCCCTCTTACTATTTATTTGACTTCGTTTATTATCAGGATGATTCCATCTCCAAACAATTGAAGCCATTTGATAATCAGGGTGTCCATATATACCATTACTTGATTTGCGAATATATGTTTGGGGTCTGTATTCCTTTAACATTTCATCCCAATATTTCCTTCCTGTCTTTTTCACATTTATTCTTAAATCTAAATCCTTTATATTATTAAAATTATTAGTAAACTCTTCACCATCTAATTCCCACCATGAATCCTTCACCAAAGATTGAACTGCTGTTTGTTTCCATTCATCAATCATCTTTTCAGTAATGGTTCTCTTATCTATTTTCAATACCTCATTAATATGTCTTAATACCATCCAATTGTTAATACAACTAGAACCTACTATTTCTAATACATTAGTTGTAGTGTTTTCTATTTCAAAATGGTATCTAATATTATGACCACATAAACAATGATGTTTATGATTACTAGGATGGTTATTAAGTTCCAATAAAACATCAGGATGATTATTATAATGTCTATTAGTGTCCCAAGTTTTACCTGTTATTCTCCATTCCTGTTTAGCATCATCATATTTATCAGCATTAGATAATTCTAATAATTTACCAGTCAATCTAGGATAATTATTACTTTTTATTTTAAGTTGTTCTTCAAATATATCTGCATTCATTCTAAATCAATCCTTTCATTATGTCTTTGTTCTCGTAGAAAACCATCAAGAAGCATATCTAGTTTTGAATATAGTGCTTCAGGTAGTCCACCAATTGTTTTTCTATGTAGAGATAACCATATTAAATTATTTTGATTTAAAACAACTTTAACTTTATCATCTTCATTCATAGTTATCACTATTGGTGGCATCTCATCATCAGATACCATTCTAAATTCTACATTACTTTCTTTATTCATATTATTCCTCTTCTTCGGTAGTATCAGAAACAAGATGCCAATGTTTATTCAAATCTTTAATAGTGTATATTTCATCAGTATTTGAATACCAAAAAACATTACCTGTATCTGTAACTATTCTTTTTACAATTGTAATTATACAATTATTATACTTATTTTTCCAAGTAGTTTCATTCAAATCTTCCATACCTTTTGGTATAGCAGCACTCATTCTTAATTCCTTATTCAATTTTTTTCTTTCTTTATTATACATTTTTATTACCTCATATTTGTGTTGTTCTTTCATTCCCATAAAAGGGTTAATTTCTTTTTCTTCATTCATTTTTATTTCCTCATATTTGTTCGCCATAATCTTTTAATTCATTATAAACTCCATCCATAGTTGCTCCTATAACTATTAATGCATCGTCTATTATTACCTTTCTCATTGGCGTTAGAGTAGGTAATTTTTCATATGCTTCAACCATTTTATTGTAATGATATTGCATTGCTTGTATGTTCTTTATTATATCTTCAGTTACTATTCCTCTTCCCATAACTCATCCTCTCCTAAAAGGGTTTTTTGAGCCTTAAATCTAGTTATTATTTTTTTAAGGTTTTTTCTACTAGTTGCAGTGATAAAATTCTGTCCACCTTTTAAGAATAAAACTATTTTATACACATCCCCCTTTCTTGTTGAAGGATAGATAAATTTAGTTAACTCATCATTAGGTTTTAATTTACTCCATGTGAATGCTTGAACATCATCTATACACACTACTCCATTAGTAAATCTTGCATAATGTTTACGACTAAAATCTTCTATTGGCATGATTAACAATCACACCGAGAAGGCAATACATCAAAACATTTTATTCCTTTATGAAACCTTCTATCCCTACCACAATATCTACTTTTTTTATTTCGCATAAATTTTACAACATAAAAAACACTGTTTTTAGGCTAAAAACACACTTTTTACATCCTGCTTTGTGTCCAATAGCAACATTGTTATCACCAGTAGTTATCACCAGAACCATTTCGCATGTAATAATACTAATTCTTAATTATCCTTAAAGTATTAATTAATTCCATGTTTATCATAGAAATCTAATGTATCTATATATTTAATATAATCTTCCATAGAACATGGCATACATGGTTCAACCACTAAACCACCTTCAGGAAGTTGCACTGCTACTAAACCTGTATCTTTACATTCTTCACACTTAACCAATTCTCTCACCTACATAATTCAAAGTTTTCTTTGCTCTTGTGATTGCCACATAACAAAGATTCTTTTCTTGCTGCTTATCTGCTGCTGACTTTGCCATAGGATGAGGCATAAGTTCAGGTTTTAATATCCAAATGTTATCTCTTTCAAGACCTTTGGCTTTATGAATAGTAGAGAATACAACGCCTCTCTTTTTACCATCACCAAATATAGCCTTAATGTTATCAAGAATACCTTGAACACTACTTGCATTTTTAGTGAGATAAATTATACATTGATGTTTATCTTCAACAGATTGAACTAATCGCTCTTTGTCTGCTTTCTTTAATACATCAACTTGATATGAAACATGTTTTTCTAATAAAGGTAGAAATTCTGCAATAGACATATCCATATTCTTTGTTACCTTCTTTACTAGAAGATTCAAACTATAACCAATATCCCTACCTAATACATAAGCAGGTATTCCTTGTGAAATTAATGAGAAGCAACTTTGAATCAAAGGTGCATTAGTTCTACATAAAACTAAATCTCCAACTTTAGGGTCAAAATCTGCATTAGTTTTAACTACTCCTTCTTCAGCATCTTCTCGACATGTATAATCACCAAAGAAACGATTTGCTTCTTTGACTACGGATTTAGGGCATCTCCAAGTAATACTTAGAGTGTAATCTTTTACCCCTCTAGGAGATTGATTTAATGTGTCTTGAAATAAATTCATTGATGCGCTATCTGCACCTCTAAATCCATAGATGGCTTGCTTTGGGTCGCCCACTACAATCATCCTACCACCATTACAGGTTTTCAAAATTAATTGTCTTTGAACTTCATTGAAGTCTTGTGCTTCATCAACAAATATTACATCATAATGTTTAACGCTTAAATCCATAACAACTGGAAGCCAAATCATATCATCAAAATCAACGATTGATAAATCCATACAATTGTTCTTTATTGTAGGGAGATACTTCAGGGCATTATTCATTTCTAATACACCATCAAACTCAATATTATATTCATCCATTATTTTTTGAATTGATTCTCTATCATCCCATTCAATCATTGATGATTTAATCAAACTAACTAATTTAATTAATTGTGATGTAGATTTGAACTTCCTACCCATTAGGTTGTTTACTATGTTGTAGGTTTTCTTATTATCAACTTTACAATTCCTTTTAACCATCTTAATAGATGATAGACCTAAACTATGAAATGTTTTTGCTTCACAATCATCAGGTAATTTATTTGCTAATTCAGTTGCAATTGCCTTGTTAAATGCTAAAAAGCATTTATTACCAACTACATGTTCAGCACCTTCAACAATTGTGAATGTCTTACCAGTGCCAGCACCAGCATAAACCATCATATGTGAATCACCATAAGTCATTTCTTTCCATATTTCTTCTTGTTCGTTTGTTCCTTTTATTATCATTTTTATTTCCTCTTTTATTATTATTATTTGGGAATGTGAATAGTTAGGAAAATTGTTCATCCCACCACAGGATTAAGAACAGTACCGCTTGGGGCAATGTGCATAATACAATTTATTACTTGTTCAAAACCTAACTCAGTATTCACTAAGCATAATACTGTCCCATACTTGGTATATGTATCGTTAGTGAGTGTTGAGTGTGAAGGGACTTACTACAATGGCAAAAAAGTAGTAAGCCCCAAATCAGGGTAATACCTGAAAAGTGTTTGTGAAAGGTATGGGGAAAGAAAAAACGTGCTATGCCGGTTTACGCGAAGGTGATGTAATCACATTAGTCAAATGTTATTAATTAGTTTTTACTATTCGATGTTGACTACTGATGTTACTAACAAACACAAGAAATAAATTCCTTGATTAACAATGCTTTTACTTATTAATGGCCGCAGTACACAAGGAACACCTTTCCTTGCATAAACATCTTTTTAAAAACTAGAATACTTACTTAAACTAGAATCAGATAATGATTAACTGCCGTATAACTCCCGAAGGCATTTAAGGTATGTTAATCATGTAACACTAATTCTAATCTTTTCCATATTCAGTTTCTAATATAAACTTCTTTATCTTTTTCTGAAGAATGGAATTCCTCATGTTCCTTATCCTTCCGCTAAGTCAGATAATTCCTATGGATAGTTCCATTCCTCGGTTCTTATTATTGTAAAAAACCCCTGTTCTCACGGCGCATACTATCAAATTGAACTTTTTCCGAAGAAGGGGAACTCTTTGATAGATTTACAGGACTATCGCCTAGTGTGAGTGTAAAATGCTACATATCGTAACATTGGTGTATATGAATTACTTATCATGTAATTCTCAGTCATTCTCAAGCCGTTGAGAAATGAAATCTTTGAAATTGAGCCGGATTCACATATTTTAGTATGTTTATCGCATTTTCTCACTTTCTCATGCTCTTATGAGAGAGAGAGAGAGAGAGAGAGAGAGAGAGAGAGAGAGAGAGAGAGAGAGAGA